>Ga0114971_10000168_pt1 | contig 39978 bp, 59 predicted proteins | sample M_140625_MF_Meta_FD_87320 | JGI IMG/M metagenome (GOLD analysis project Ga0114971, IMG submission 87320) | Freshwater microbial communities from Lake Montjoie, Canada to study carbon cycling - M_140625_MF_MetaG | ecosystem: Environmental > Aquatic > Freshwater > Lake | place: Lake Montjoie... | reverse complement strand
TATATTTGGCACGACCCTTGGCAGTTAAGCCACCACCAGCCTTGACTGATAGCTTCTCACCACGCCCAACCGATAGATTAGGTTTGTTTGCCATACCTTAACGGGTTCTTCTAGCCCGTTTAGAACTCTTAGCAATACGACTGGTCTTGCGGGGTAACCCACCCATGCGGGTTGTTTTCATTAGCGGTCTAGGAGCGTTTAGATTTTCTGGCATTTGTTTTCCCGATTGGTTTACGAGCAACAGTTAAGGCAATGGCTATGGCTTGCTTTTGAGGCCTGCCTTCCTTTACCATTTTGCTAATGTTAGCAGATACAGCGCCCTTTGATGTTGATTTATTGAGTGGCATTTTATTTTCCTTGGTTTCCACCAACAGGGTAAGTAGCCCCTACTGGTGCTTGAGTAAATCCTGTCTGACCTTGCTTGACATGGTTGCCATCCCAAGGGCTTTCCATAATCGGACCATAGCAACTGGCTAACTTCACCCCATTGATCTTCTGTGCTTGGATCTCACAAGGAAAGCTCCACATATTGCTCATGCCTGTGGTGGGTGTATCGCCAATCGTAAATGATCTGAACACGGCTGTAGTGGTATTCCAACTAGGAGCTTGGGGATAGCTGGTAACAGGTGGCACACCAAACAAAGACCATACCTTACCCTTTGGTGCATTGCATGAGCCATTCATTAGATTCAAGTCAGCAATAGCAGCGCCAGTAAGGATAGGGCATACCGCCATACCCTCCTTAAATGTTTTGCCATTCACTTTCATGGTTTTACCCGTGGGCGTGGTGCTTGAGGCAGCACATAGGGCATATTCGCCCTGACAAATGGCTAATGAACTAGCCTGTGCCAATCCAAGGGTAGATAAACCAAACAATATAACTATAATTTTACGCATTTTGCACCATTTGTTCTGCATTAGATTCAACTGTATCAGCCCTTGCGAGCCAGCCTTTTTCAAAGTAAGGATTGTTCAATGATTTGTAAAATGCTATTTTTTCTTCGGTGAAATGCTCCACCAAATCCATTGGATTAGATTGCACAATGAGAGCTTGAGTAACTGAACCAAGAATACCGTCTGCTTCTGCACCAACGGCTTTTTGCAAGCATTTGATTGCTCGCTTGACACCCGCATTGACAGCAAAGTCGAAAACCACATAGTCCACCCCACTAGGTAACATATCACAGCCTGCTGGATTCCAGTAATTCTGTTTATACAACGGTTTTACCATTACTTGTGTTAAATCTTTGATTTCTTGCACGCTGACAGGGCGATTGACATAGGCTTTCCAAGTAGCTATCGTCACCCCTAAGTTAGTAGCGCCCCCAGAATCATGGGGGTCTTGCACAAATCCACCTTCGCTTTTCATTAGCAAGGCAAAGGATTTATTAAAGTTTTCGATCATTAAAAATACCAATCTGTTCTTTAAGCCAGCCCTGTAAGGACACCAATTGTTGTGTGGTTATCGCACACTTCTCAATAAAGGCAGGGTCGGAGGGGGTTCCATCAGTGCTGCTGGTGGATTTGGAAACGCCTGTTGTTTGATCGGTGTTGGGGAAGCGCACCCCACCATAAACACGCTTAATAAGAGCAATGCGGTTTTCATAATCAGATTTAACCTTTTGATTTACTTGTTCAGCTTCTTTAGCTTTAGACTTATTGATAAGTTCCTGCTCTTTGGCAGCTAGTTCCACCTTAGCCACATACGCATCGTACTTGGCTGACTCATACTTGCCATATCCTAGTCCAGCCAACGCAATGACAGCGCAAGCAGCGTAGATATAGATTGAGATAGGTATGGGAAACATTATCTTTTCATGGGTTGGTTAGTAAAAAACCGCAATATGGCACAGATAAGTCCAATAACTATAAAGATAATGCCGTAATACTTAGGTGAAATAATGGTTTGCAGGTAGGAAAAGTTCTCGTACAGCGAGCCAATAATGACTAGTGAAAGTGAGAACCACATAGTCCTCGACTTCCACATGGGCTTAGGGTGACGGTTATAAACCTTCGCCTGGCGTAACATAGACATTAGCCGTACCAGTTGCTGTTAAAAAGGTAATGGATACATTGGCTGTAGTTGAAGCACCTGTTAAAACAATATCAGAACCTGGTCGAATCGGTATGCCATAGTTACCTGAAGTAGCATTAGGCACGGCTGCTGCGTTACCAGAGGTAGGCGAAATACGCACATAGACAGGTTGTCCAGTAGAAGCTACTTCATGGCTAACAAACAAATATTGATTGGTAGGGCTATCTGAACTAAGGGTTACGGTTTGACTGGTCGTGTTTGCCACCAGTACAAAGGTTTTACCCATTGGTTGAAAGGCGGTTATATTGGACATTTAGATAATCCGATTCTTTTCAGGCTTAGTCGTTGAGGATATTTTACTGTTGTAAGCACCTTCCTCAAAGCAAAATACGCTACGAAATCCACCCATTGGAACCTGACCTGGACTCCATTTTTGATTACGGGCTGTTTCGTCAGAAGGCTTTTGTGGGCGCACCGCTTTAGGATCAGATTTCTGAGAAATGTTGTAATCCTTAGCACCAGGCACTTCACTCTTGAGTTGTAACTCTTTCATGTCTTTCATTTGAATTTCTCTCTTTAATGTTAATTAGAAGATAACTGAAAATTGCAAAAAATGCCATTGTTCCCAGTCGTTCCCACTTTGGATCCCACATAGTCCAGCACGCTAGGGAAAAGGATAGTCCTAACGCTAAGATTGATAACATACGCTCTGATATAACCGCTAAAGCCAAACGAACTAATGCGACTGCATCCATTGTTAATCCCCTTGTTAATTAAACTATCCATAGTTTAATCCTCTTCGTCCTCTGTTGCAATAAAACCGCTACCCCATTCTTCATCGGATAGCTTTTGCTTGAGCTTCTCTATGTTGACTGCACGGTCAATAACCTTGCATTTATCAGTCAAAGAGTAGCTTTCATCCTCCATAACAAGCAATAGGAGCTTGCTAACAGCTTCTTCTAGGTCAGGGTTTAAGCCTTTATTCTTTTTACTCATTTGGTTTTAAAAAACCTAATGTTTTTGAAAATTCATAAGGAGCCATGGTAGTTCCCAATGCTTCTGCTGCCCCTCTAACTGGGTTAATTCCTCTTGATTCTGCTTTTTGAGCTTTACGAGCAGTTGCAGATCGTAGGGGAGTGCTTAATAGTCTTATTGTTTCTGGCAATAAACCATGTGTGCGACTAACACCTTTTATTACACCTGGCACACTTTCACCAGCCGTTTCCCACATTGCCCTTAATCCCAATTGATTGCCAATCATTCCAAGACCATCAATATCTTGTGGATTTCTTCGCAATTGACCAGAATTAAAAGTTATTGCACCCAAGCGTTCAAGGCTAATATTACCGTTTTTAATACCGTCAGCATTATATAAATCTTCTAAAATAATAGTATTGCGATACTGAGGGCGTAAAGTAGCCAAAGTAGCTTTCATTGCTGGATTTTTATTTTCAACTGCTTTATCTAAAACATCGACTAATTCATATATTTCATGTGATTTTCCACGATTGGTTGAGGATCTGGCTGTTTGCGTTAAAGCATTACGCAAGCGTTGAAGATCGTCACCTAAAATTTTTCCAGTATCAATGCGATCAACAATAGATTGAGCAGCTTGTTTTACTGTACTTACACCAGCAAATCCTAATTCTTCTTCCCTAGCCAATATATTTTCTATTTGACCTTTCATAGTCGTATCAATATTAAATACTTGACCTTTATAAACTGTTTCAAAATCATCGCCTAATGTTTTTAAGCGTTCCCGCAAAAAAATAGGAGTAATTTCATTAACTTCTTTGCCTGTACCAGAACTTGCTAAACGATTTGCAAGGGTTTGATTACTTTTTGCATATCCTAAAGCACCTTTTTCAGCGACAGGACTAGACTCTCTTACCTGAGAAGGAGATAATTTAAAACCTAATTTTTCAGCAATTCCAGCAATTCGAGCGCCTTCTTCTGTAGTCAATCCCACAGATTTACCAATACCACGCATTAGCCCTGGCACTCCAACCCCAACATTACCAACAAATTCGCCTATTTTTTCTTGTGTTTTTGTTCCAACAGGAGCGTCTATGCCAACGCTTTTTAACGCTTGTCCAGTTTCTTTTATGTCTGGAAACATTGATCCAGCGCCTAAAAGTTTCATAGGCTTGTTTGATGACGGCAAAAATGAAAGAAAGTCTGGTGGCTTAGTTTCTTTATTTCCTGGCGTAGTTAAAAATTCCTCAACTTCACCAGGAGCGCTTAAAGCACCTTTTGCAACACCAGAAGCAAACCCACCTATTTTTTCAAAAGTAGAAGGTTCACTAGTTCTTTTGGAAATAGATTTGCTAGGGCTTATATTAAGTTCTTCAGCCGTAAACTCTTTTTTAGGTTGGCTAATACCAAGTTCTTCAGCCGTATATTCTTTTGCCATGATTACTCTACCCGAATATAAGAGCCACTACTTGATTTTTTATATTTACCTTTTGAAGCTCCGCCTGGTATATCTTCTGGTACATTAATAATTTCTTCTTCATTAGCTTGTTCGTAATTTTGATTAGGAACTAGTGAAGTTTTTGTTCCAGCAAGGGTTAAATCAGACGGTATGGGTGGAAATTTAAATAAATATTGATTGATTTGAATTTTTTTATCAATACGACCTTTCAAGCCATTAATCAAATCTATCATTACTTCAGGAGTATCGCCTGGTTTTGGCACAGTGCCGTAACTACGCAATGCTTCTCCACCAGTAACTGCTTTACCACTGATTTCTAAGAAATAATTGTTGCGAATATCTCTAACTTTTGTTAAGAATTGCCGTAATTCTGTTGGCATATTTGGAGTAATAAGTTGGTTAAGTACCTTACCTTCTTCAGTTAAAAATGCCTCAATCCTATTGTCAGCTATTTGTTTTTGTAAATTTGGGTTTTTTAAATCATTAACTAATCCACTTAAATCATTAGATAAAATATTTTGAGCTACATAACCTTCTGAAATTTTAGCTGAAGGTTTTAAAATGCCTTGATTTGATGCTTTTGCAGCAGCAATATCTCTATCTTGTGCCATTTTTTCTCTATGAATACCTAATACTTGTGCTCTATTAAGAATTGAATCTACTGCTTTTCCAAGTTCTGCAACAGTTTTAGACGCTTCGGTAGCAGACTGGTGTTCAAACTTTGCTTTAATTACAGGGCTTCCAAATTCAGCAACTGCCATAGCTGCCATAGCATTGCCTTTATTAGCGTCAATAGAACGCTCTTTTTCAGCCAATGTTAAATCTCTAAGTATTTTGTCATTCATGGATTTCATGGTTTGAATGTTTTTATCAAACTCAATTTGTTCCCGCCTAAAGACATCTTGTCTGCCAGTCTGATAGCCCTTCATCATGCCTGTCATGGAATCAATTGCTGCTTTGCCTGATTGTCTACCTTGCTGACCCATTGCAGAACCGACAAAAGCAATGAGTCCAGCTAAAGAAGACATACCAATAAAGGTTTCTTGGCTAGGTTTAAATTCAGGTTGAGCAACGGCAGCAAATGCTTTTCTTGTATTTGCCACCTCAGCCATACCTAAGTCAGATTGTCTAGTTGCTTCTTCTGATAATCTAGCTGCTTTTTTAACTCCAAATTCAGCTTCTGCTGTCCCCAAATCTTTAGTTGATTGCGCTACTCTCTCGCCAGCTTTTTGAATATTAGCCAAATTTTCTTCAGCATTAACTTTAGGTGCTTTAGGAACAATAGGGTTTGAAAAATTGCCTAATGTTTCAGGATTAACAGCCATGATTAAGCCTCCTCTTTTGGTGGTGGTGGCGGTAATAAAGTATCAACTATATTATTAAGTGCGCCTGTGCTTTGTTTTACCCCAGTTGTAGGAGTACCTGAAGGTAAGTTAGGGCTATAACCCAAAACCATTGGAGCTAGTAATACGCCAAGTTGTTTAGCAAAGTCTGCTTGACTTGCTGCCAAATCTTTATCCGCTTGCATACCAGCTTGGATTGCATTAACAGCGTAGTTATCGCCAATGTTAGCAATCTTGATACCTTGGATTAACTGGTTATCTAAGAGGCGTGCTTCCAAATCAGCAATACTATTAGCGCCTTGTAAGACTCCTACGCCACCTGTACGGCTAATGTTTTGGGCTGCCATAGCTCTAGCTGCCTTGACTGCCTGAATGTTACTAGCACTTAGATTACCTGCTTGAGCGCTATTAATTAAGCCTTTACCAATATTTTGATAAGGTGTTGCAATAGCCATTCTTTCATTTTTGGCAGTTTGAGCTTGATCTTCTGCTTTCTTAGCAGCAGGTTGAGCAACGCCTTTAGTTAAAGCAGCAGCTATACCAAAAGGTAAGCCTAATTTAAGCAGTTGGCTTAAAAGAGAAGAAAGGTCAATATCTTTACCGCCTGGTGGTTTAGGTGGCGTTCCAGCACCAGAAAGAATACCAGCAGCATCTCTTGATTGTTGTTCTGTGTCTTGTTCTACATATTGTCTTGCTAAATCTGCTGGAGAAGGTGGTTGCCGCCCAACAACACCACCATAACCAATTTGGTCAGGTAATGCGTTAGGAACAAAATAAGGAGTACCTTGATTGCTCATTACAAAATCGCCAGGACCAGTTTGTTGTGAAAAAATTTGGCGCTGTAAATCTGACGGAGAAGTTCCAGTAAAATCAATTGGCGCTCCTTGTTGTTCTGCTTGTGGAGCTGTTGGTTCTGGTAAATCATAACTAGGATAATTGCCAGAAGGCTGGTATTCACTTCCACCAGGAACATTATAGTAATTTGGATCTTGAGATATTGAACCAACATTTGGCTCATAGTTAATATCAGGTTCATAATTTCCACCTGGTGGCAACTGAATATTTGAACCATATGGATCTTCATCATCTTCACCATATTCCAATAAACCAGTATCAGGGTTTGTACTACCTCTACCGCCACGCTTTTTAAGTAAAGCAGCTTCTCTAGGAGTAATGTGGGCAAGGATTGTATCTTTACCCCGACCTTTAGCACGGATCATTTCCGCCAATGCTGGCAATCCCAAGCCAAGTGTTTTTGATAAAGTCTTACTCATATTTAACTCCCTATTTCATCCAGATCTCGTAATGATTGGGCATTAACCCATTTCTTCTTAGGCGCTGCTCCTGATTCTTCACTAATCTTTTCTCCTTCTGAACCTGTATCGCTTGCTCCTCCACCACCACCGCTTGCTAATGACACACTACCAATGTTTAAGGCTTGTCCTAAGGCTGCTGTGCTAGGTCCAAAGTATGAACTAGTTGCTGGACTTGCGCTACTAGTTGCCATCATTGGAGCAGGTTGTGAAGTTGGCGATCTAGCCGTTGGTTGATTTGTTTCTCTTATAACTTCCTTAGCGCCAGTAGTAGGGCTAACTGTCCTACCACTAGTAGGTGTACTGCCAGTAGAAGGCTTGGTGCTTGGGAAAAAGTAAGAAGATAATGCGCCAGCCAAAGTAGTTGCTGTAGTACCTGCTAACTTTTCACCAAATGTTCTTTCCTCTACAGGTATGCCTTCAGGATATAGCTCAGGATATTTTTGTGATACTTCATAAGGTGATAAATAACGCTGTTCTTCGGTATCAAATACTTGATCGTCACCCTGTAAATCATAGCCACTTGTCTGAATATCTTTGATTGCGCCACTAGTTAAACCACTAATAGCGCCTCTAGTCAAACCTGATATGGGATCCTTTCCACCTAAAATAGCCGTTACTGTACCTTTAAGTGCGCCTGTTCCAACTCCTGCCACAGTAGAAGGTATATCTTTAGGTAAGGCAGAGCTAATTTCTCCTGCAACTTGAGCGCCTACACCAGCAATAGCAGCATTTTTAAGCGATTCTTCTATTACCTTTTGCCAGTCATTACCATTTAAAGCACCATTAAGGGCTGTATTCCCACCAGCAGCAATAGCTGCGGTTACTGCGCCACCATAAGCTGCTGCGGTTGCTGCACTTGCTCCCATGCTAGTCAAAATAGCAGCACCCATTTGCGGACCCATTGCTATGCTTGCCATAACTGCTGCGCCAATTTTAATTACAGAGTCAAATACTTGAAAAGTTTGAGAATCTTTTGGGGCAGGAGATACATCTTGTATGGTGTAAGTACGGTTTCCCTTAGTCGGATCAGTAAAGACTTTACCTTGTGGATTTAATAACAATTCTGGTGAAGTTACACTGACTGTGGATCCATTAATGGTAATTGTTTCAGGAACGGATGTACCAGAATAAGCGTAATTACGGTATCCCAAGCGTTTATTGGCAGGATCTTCATAAGCAGAATAAGGAGGTGTAACGGACAATGCTTGATTAGATCCTGGTCGATTCTCATAAGCAGTAGAACCGTCAGCATAAAAATAAGTGCCGTTATCGTATCTAACTGCATTTTTTCGTAAATTATTAGGATCAATAAGCCAATTAACTCCACCTGTACCAAAATCTACGCCTGCTTTTGGTGTTGGTGGATCTTGTACATAAATTTGACCATCTCCTGAATCAACAAGCCTTGGTGGTGGGTAGTCATAATTATTAGGATCATTAACTGGGTTTGTTTGCGTTACTGGATTTCTTCCTGCCCCTGAATTCATAGGGGTAGTAGCAGGAGCTTGTTGCCCCATAATTCGTTGAGCGTACTCTCCGCTATTAACAATTCCATTAAGGACTTGATCGTAACTTTGCCCACGCCAAGTATTTAGTCCACCTTCGTCAGCATCCCTACCTAAATACTGTCGGTATAACTGACGAATAGCATTGTCATCTAAGCCAGACGGTGCTTGTTGTTGTGGTTGCTGTTGTTCTGGTTGTTGTTGTTGTGGCTGAGATTGACGATTACGATATTCTTCTGCTTCCCCACTATTGGCTATGCCACTTTCAATGGCTCCGTCATCATCAAGTTGCAACCAGCCTTCAGCACCTGGTTCTGGATCACGACCAAGATATTGCCGATAAAGACTAGCTAATCTGCCGTAATCCATTATTGATCTCCCACTAGCATTTCAGCCAACTTGCCTGCGGACATAATTGCACCAATAAAGCGGTAATCAAAGCCTGGTTGGATTTCTTCTGCTTGAGCCATTTTTGATTGAATGGCTTGTTGCTTAACCATTTCATACAAAGTCTTATCCCGTAAGGATTTCTCAGCCATTACACCCAATTGAACCACTAGGCTAGGGTTGATATTGTCCTTGGCTAACACAGCCTTTAACTGTTCTTTGGCTTGCTCAACTTCAGGGGTTTGCGTAACTTGTCCTTTGTTTTGCATAGCTGTCATCACTTGCCCGTCAGGAAAACCCGATTTTTTTTGGGGTGGGGAAAGGGGATTAGTTGCCATTAAACTAGCCCCATGGTACTAGCAATTTGTTGGTGAATATACAGGTGGGAAGCGATCCAATCGTAAAAATCATTCTCCACATTCCAGTCCACATCAAGCAAATTAAAGGGGTTACTAAGCTCTAAAAGGTTCGCAAAACTCTGATGTTCGACCTGATGGGCGAGTAACCAGTCGTCTAAATAGTCGGGTTCTGCCTCTGAAAGTGGGAAAGCAGGCACTAATATGCCTTGATCTAGGAATGTTTCCCTAAATACTTGGTGTTGTTGAGCATTAACGAATAAGAAGTCCTTTAATGACTCAACATTGCCATATTCCACGGTTTGTAAGGTATTAAAATCCATTACCGATTAGCCTTATCTCTTAACTCTTTATAAATCTCTGCCAACATTCCTTTGATCTCAGTAATGTCTGCTCTGTAGTCATCTTTGGTGACATACATTAAAGGCATTTCTCTGACATCTTCATCTAGTCTAGTAAGGCTTTTACTAATGTTATTTAGCACCCAACCTCCTAAAAATCCTGCTATAGCAATCGCAATATTGAAAAGATTTTGAGTATCCATGAGTTAGATCGCATAGTAAGGAATTTTTACATTGACACTGTTTACATTGGCAATAATGTAGCCAGCAGGAATAAGCATCATGGTCGCTGAACTAAAAGTAGCATTAGAGGCGGTATTAGAGGTATATCTAAAGGTGGTTACATTCTCTGTACCACTCGTAATAGTCACATTAGCTAAGGTAAGGTTTCCTAAGCTAGTAATGGTAGAACCTAGGGTAACTAGGGTATTCCCTAATGTAGCACTTGCATTAGCAAGAAAACTGTTAGGAAAGGTCGCTGCTACGCTTTGAATATTAGCATTTTGAAGGGCTAGATTGCCCACTGTAGTAGCGGTGTTTCCAAGCCCTATGGTGGTATTGCCAATGGTGATATTGCCACCTGTAATAGCTGTATTGGCTACAGTAATAGCTACATTGGTAGCTGTTGTTATCCGACCTTTAGCATCGACAGTAACTTGAGAAACTGCGCTTGTATTGCCATACACGCCTGCAACAACACCACTAGTATTGAGTGTAGGATTTGGATAAGTCCCAGTAAGATCGCCACCAGCAGCGCCACTAGGACTAGCGCCAGTAATCGTAACATTAGCAACATTGGTTAATTGTCCTTGTGAATTAACGGTAACTTGAGCTACTGTTGTAGCATTACCATAAGTTCCAGCCGTTACCGCAGTGTTAGCCAGCGATACAGTGCCTGAAGTGGTAATAGGACCACCCGTTAAGCCAGTGCCAGTCGCTACGGAAGTGACTGTACCGCTACCGTTACCGCCACCGCCACTTGAAGCTGCAACGACCTTGAGAACCATGATTAAACTCCGTCACCTGGAACTATGTAACAAACGGCATTAGCCGTGCTTGTACCCGTAAAAAAAGCATTTGGCATAAAACTTAATATCTCGTCAGTACCAGCAAGTAGCGGAATAGAGTTACCTGTTGTAGTGACATTGGCTGAAGTGGCTGTAGCATTAGCAGCCGTATCTCCATAACCTAAGAAAACTAAGGTTGTGCCTGAATTAATAATCCGATACTGATTACCACCTAAAGTGCTTGATAAGGCTTGGATTGGTGTAGGCGCACTTGTGCCAGCAGTAAAAGTAACGGTGTTACCTGTCTTAGTAAAAGCATTAATTCCCATTTAAGCCTCCATAGGGGCTTCTACCCACGATAAAGTTGCCTCATCCCATACCCAAGGTCCACCTGTGGTTGGCATAGGTCCTGGAGGAGTTGGCGCTTGCCATAAATAAGTAGCTGGATCTAGCACCCATGAAGGATAGGGTTGTGGGGCTGCAAAGCCTGTACCATCCCATGAGTAGCCAATACCAGCATAGTTGTAATTAAGTGGAGTACCGCCATCAGGAGTCATTGGCTCGGCAGGAGGGCTAGGTGCGTAATGCACATTTCCATAGGTGTTATACGAAGTTTGAACCCATAAAGTTGGATCTCCCAAAACTCCGCTATCAATGAATGTTTGATCGGCAACAATTACATCTGTAACTATACCGTTTTCTACTTTTGCAAAATGTGCCATATTTGTTCCTTAAAAAGTAATCGTTCCAGACGAATTAAAAGTGTAAATGTAGTTTCCACCAGAATTGGTAAAAGTTGGTGATCCTGTGGTTTGTGCTGGTCTGTAAGTATTGGTATAACTAAATATTACAATGCCAGAACCACCGTTGCCTCCACCTGAAGATGCTCCTCCTCCTCCACCACCACCGCCAGTATTGGAAGTTCCGTTTGTGCCAGCGTTAAATTGATAAGCGCCACCAGCACCACCGCCACCCGATCCGCCTGACCCACCGCCTGATCCATAACCGCCACCACCACCGCCAGCATAAGTAACAGAACTTCCTGATATAGATGATGCTGAACCAGAACCACCGTTACCAGCAGTTGTTGGAGCAGACCCATTTCCAGCCCCTCCGCCTACAGCGCCAGCGCCACCACCACCGCCACCACCACCATTTGATGTAGTAGATCCAGCGCCACCAGCATAACCTTGACCAGAAGTGCCAGTTCCTGCTGCTTGGTTATATCCAGAACCACCGCCAGAACCACCGTTAGCGCCAGGAACTTGATTATAAGATGCACCACCACCGCCACCAACAACAGTAGTTAAACTTGTTACAGTTGTATTTGAACCATTGCTTGTGCCAGCATTTGAAGTTGGGGCTGTTGCTCCAGCACCAATAGTAACTGTATAAGATGTTCCTGAAGTAATAGTAAGTGTGCCAGTTAATAATCCTCCAGCACCACCACCACCTGCAGCATCACGACCACCACCACCGCCTCCAGCTACCATTAAATAAGTTGCGCTTGGAGCAATAGTTCCAACTAAACTTCCACTGCTTGTAAACGAATGTATGGTATTTCCGCCAGATGTTGTAACAGTACCACCAGTAAATCTTTGGCTACCAGCGTATGAAATGATGACAATGCCTGAACCGCCATTACCTCCAACAGCACTTGGTATTCCAAAGTTTCCACCACCACCACCACCAGTATTAGCAGTTCCTGCATTTGATCCTCCGCTTGATACACCAGAACCACCTCCACCAACGCCACCTGTACCCTGAGTCCCTGCAACTGAAGTAGCACCACCACCACCGCCAGCATAAGTAACGCTTGAACCAGTAATAGAAGAAGCAGAACCAGCGCCTCCATTACCTGCAATAGAAACAGTAGCACCATTGGCTCCTACGGCACTAGCACCTCCACCACCGCCACCAGGTGAGCCACCCACTCCATTATCAAATCCATTACCACCTGCAAATCCTTGTCCTGAAGTAGCGCTTCCTCCAGTACCAGCGCCACTGCTAGTTCTTGTTCCTGCACCACCGCCTGAACCACCTGTAAGACCATTTTTTAACGCAGCAGTTGTTGAATATCCACCAGCACCGCCTCCACCAACAGAAGAAGTAGCATAAGCACTAAAAGTCGAGTTTGTTCCGCTAGTACTTTGACCATCTGTAGTAGCTCCTGCACCACCAGCGCCAACAGTAACTGTGTAAGTAGAATTTGTATCAATAGTGATGGAGGAGGTTTGGTATCCTCCTGCGCCACCACCACCAACGGAACCACCTCCACCACCAGCTACTATCAAATAGCTTGCAGATAAAGAACTTAAAGGACTTAATACACCACTAGATGTAAAGGTGTGGATAGTGTTGCCACCGCTTGATGTGACTGTGCCACCACCAAATTGTTGTGCGCCTGTGTAAGAAATAATGATAATTCCTGAGCCACCAGCGCCAGCAGCATTACCACTATTACCACCAGCGCCACCACCACCGCCAGTATTAGCAGTTCCAGAAGAACCAACAGTTTGATTTCCACCATTGCCACCCCCACCAGTACCTCCAGTACCAGCAGTACCACCAGATAATTGAACAGAACCACCTCCACCGCCAGCATAGGTTACGGATGAGCCTGTAATTGAAGAAGCAGAACCAGCGCCACCATTGCCTGCTGTAAAATTATTTGGCGCATTTCCGCCAACAGCGCCAGCACCGCCACCACCGCCACCAGGATAATTACCGCTAGAAAACCCACCAGTACCACCAGCATTACCTTGACCAGCAGTTCCTGCAGCGCTTAATGCGCCATTGCCTGCTCCACCGCCACCAGAACCGCCAATGTTAGCATTAGCAGGAGTGCTACTTGATCCATAGCCTCCGCCAACAGAAGCTGTTAATCCAGTAAAAGTAGAATTAGAACCATTTGACCCTATGCTAGGAGCGCTGCCAGTTCCACCAGCACCACCAGCACCAATAGTTACTGTATATGAAGTAGTTAAAACTAAAGTAGTAGTGCCAGTTAATAAACCACCTGCGCCACCGCCACCGCCAGAGGCATTGCTACCACCACCACCGCCACCAGCAACTTGGAGGTAACTAGCAGTAACAGCACCAACACCAGCAGTCCATCCAAAGGCTGCGAGGGCTGCTGCACCGATTTTAGATAAGCGTGGCATTTATGCGAATTTAGTTTGAGAGGCTAAGATTGTGTAAGTATTTGCTGCACTTTTCATAACAACATAAACATAAGTATCTGTTGAGTTGGCATTTCCACTGGTGGGCGCTGTACCGCCTTGCCATTTAGGAGTAACCGTAGAACCGTCAACTTGTACAAGACTATTGTAATAAGCAGTAGCGCCTTGAGCAGTGACTAAACTAGCTGAAACAGACACATTGGCTGGCACTGCATTATTAAAGGTTGTACCTGAATTTCCACGGAAATTAACGGTAAAGTTACCTGTAGCATTGGCTGTGCAATAGACCACCACATTAGACAAAATATCAATGTTGATTGTGGCATTGGCTGCTGTAGCGGTAATGTTTGCTGGCTCTTGAATATTCTCAATCGTAGCGTTATTCAGCGCTAAATTACCAACAGTAGTAGTCTGGCTTCCTAGCGTTAAAGTAGCGTTACCTAAAGTCGCTGTGCTATTGGCTAAAAAGCTATTTGGAAAAGTAGTCGCAACACTGGTAATAAGTACATTACCCAGGCTTAAATTACCAACAGTTGTAGTAGTATTGCCAAGCCCAATGGCTGCGTTACCTAGCGTTGCTGTAGTATTAAAGTCTGCGTCTAGATTCGTTAATGGTATTGCCGTAGTTGCATTACCAAATGTAAAAGGAACTCCAGCCATTTTAGAACCTCACTCTCAATTCATGTTCAAATTCGTATGTGTTAACAACAAATCCAGCCGAGTTGGAAGTTTGGGTTAACCCTAAGTATTTTCCCCATTGCATAGCGTCAGACTTATAAAGCTGATATCCAGTTCCACCTAACCAAGATATTACTGTAGAACTACTATTTGTCCAAGTAATTACTGTGCTTGAAACATTAGTCCATGTAATAAAGTTTTGCAAGGTATAGATGGGGCTAGAACCATTTTCAGAATCTATCGTTACATCAAGACTTGCGCCTTGGGAAAGTGTTGCTTCAATACCAAACTTTAAAGCCTGCTTGGTACGGATTGGATCAGTAAGCGGTAACAAAGCCGTTTGTACTCGACTGGTAATATCGGCAGTTGTATCGTTATACAGCTTATATAAAGTATTATTTATCGAACCATAAAGACTGATTTTGCCGTTATACGGAACCGTAGTAATGTACTTTAAAGAGTCATGTTGACTAGTTAAAAACCAGCGTTTTTCAAAGAAAACGGCTTGAATATAACGATATCCTACTGTAAAGGTAGCATCGTAATAACGGAAATTAAAGGCAGCGCACAAGATATTATTGATGAGAACCTGACCTGCATAAACAGGGCTAGTAAAGTCAATATTGGCAAACATTCCATCTAGGCTATCTGAGAGCTTAGAAGTGGTAGAGCCAACCAGGGCATAAACCCCATAATCGTTCATAAATAGCACAGATCTGAAATACGGGAATATGGCGTATGAACGCTTAGAACCTACAGAAGCGCTGACATTGGTATTAGTAAATAAAGTTGTACCAGCCGTAGTGACCCGTACATCAGAAAACACATTAATAGAATCATCACCAAAAACATACAAGAAATTGTTAGCAGCTATTAACTGTTGAATATTGCCATGCAAAGTAGAGTCTGTAATGACGATTGTGCCAGCCGATACGCTAGTAAAGTCGCTATAAGAACCCGCAGCCGAGTACGCTACTGAACGCCCAAAGGCAACCCAGACCCTGCCCGAAAAAGCAGATACGCCCACATTGGGATCATTGTTAATAACGGGAACTAAATTAGCCCCAGAACCACCAGCCGAAATCGTGGCAGTAATGTTGGAATTATTAGAATAGTTTTGACCGTAATTAGTCATTACCACCACGGATACGGCATTGTTACGAATAATTGCTGTACCTGCTGCTCCTGTACCTCCACCACCACTAAAGGTAACTGGAGTCGTGCCATTGGTATAGCCCGAGCCACCATTGACTACCGCAGTAGCCACTGTACCTTGCCTAAAAGTTAAAATCTCTGCAATCGCACTAGCATTAGTACCATTACCACCAGCAAAGGAAACGGTAAGGTTACTAGCATTGGTATAGCCTGATCCTGCATTAGTTAGGGTGACATAAGTAACGGAATTGCCTGTAACAGCACAAGTAGCTTCAGCCCGAACACCGCCAACTTCATCTGGTCCAGAAATCGTTACGGAAGGAGCCGTATTGTAGCCAGAGCCATAGTTAACCATAGCAACTAAACCAACTGATCCAATCGTAGTGGTGTTGTTACCATCCCATTGGTATAAACCCTTAGACTGATCTAGTATCAGGATATGGTCATTGTTGTATTGGCTAACCTGAATACCTGCATTAGAAAAGGTATTGGCTATAGCAACAGTACCTTTAGTGCTAGTTGTTACATTAAAATACTCGGCTGAACCGTCTGATAAAAAAGCTAAAACATAGTCCGTAATGTTTAGGCTTGCAGAAGCAAAGTGAGTGACAGTATTGGAAAAAGTAACAGAATTGTTACCGCTATCTTTTACTACTGATTGGGCTGGCACAATCTTTAAATTGCCAAAACCAACGGGTTGGGCATTTTCTAGCCACGAAAACTCATCCTCACCAATGGCAGTGCGGTTTGCTTTGGTATTAAGCCCTTTAAATTGCTTAATGACCTGATAGGACTTTTTCTGTTCTGCCGCAGCCATGATTTATTAAGGTGAGTTAAATGCGGTTGGAATCCTACGAGTAAAGGTGCTATTCAAAATTGAATTGGCTTGTTTTAAATACTCTTGTTTAAAAATCTCTGATTCGCCATAGCTTTGTTCATAGAACTTGGCAAGGTAGGCTGCGTAAAACTTGACCGCAGAAGTATAGGGATCAGCAATCGGGTCAACTGCTGTAGGCGCTGTTTGCACTAAAGCCGTTGGCAAAATAACCGTATCTAGTTCAATTTGGTAGACTTGATCTGGGGCAGGACCGAAATAAATATTGCCTTGTCCATAAATACTAAAAACAATAGGTCGGCTGACATTGTTTTGCCAAATCCGCATAGTAGAATTAAAGTTAGACCAAGCCATGTAATCCATTGGAATCCGAGAGTTACCCCAATACAGATTAATGTTGACAATATCTAGGGTAGTTAAACCCTCTGGCAAAGCCTCGTAATAAATATTTTCGGTATTGCCGACATACTGCAAAGTAGCTGTACCGTCAGCAAAAGCAGTGCTTGGTGGGTAATTGTAGCCACTAGCAGGGTAAGCAGGTGAAGTAGAACCTGAAGTTCCACCTGTAATATATTGATATATATAGATATTACTAAATACAAAAGTATTAATGACAACCACCGTATCGGCTACCCAAGGAGTCGGATTGGTTGGTGTTACGCTACCAATGGTATTGCCAGCAGGTACAGCGCAAGGAACTTGTGTTACTTGAATGGTTCTAAGACACCCCGTATCACGGACAACTCGCTCCCGTGCGGAATTTATGTAATCAGTTAACTGTGCGGTGCTATAAAAGTTAGCGTTTGCGTCATGCAGTAACCTCTGCACTTCAGTAATGTAGGAATTAAGCGTAGCCATACTTTAGTATCCATAGTTCATGCTACAGCCTGTAGGACTTTTCCCCCGCCCCTCTTTGAAGAAGGGAGAGGTACTCTTTCCACCAACGGGGCTAACAATTGGTTCTTTTTTGGAGGTTGTGTGGATAACTCCCATTTAGATAAGATTTCAAAACCTGTATCTAAATCGTTGGCAGTCTTGATCCACCCTAACCGTGCCAAGTACACTTCCTTGTTTTGTTCTTCGTAACCAAAAATATGCTTGGCAGTTTCAAGCGGAATTTCGAGAGTTGTGCCAGGCAAAAAATCATAAACCACTCCAGCAAAACCATCTTTCAATGGTTTGTCGGAATGGTTGGTTACAAATATATTCGACATTAGAAGTTAACTACTTCGCCATAAACACTAATATTGACGGTGTTTGCGTTGCCTGAAGCGGTGTTGACTTTAACAAACAAGGCTGAAGTTGTAGATCCAGAGATCACGGTATTAGCGCCATAAGCACCAGTAATCGGAACATCAAGATAACGACCCGCAGCAGACAGTACAGTTAAAGCAGTATTTGCAGTAATTAAATTAGCGTCATTACCATTATTGCTAGTATAAATTGCCACATTTCCTGAAGAAACCGAACCAACTGGGCTAGTGATTACAATTTTTCTTACAATCACTGAACCCGAATTGGCTACTGCACCACCGTTTGTTAAGCCACCAATTGCTAAAGCTAAATTGGCTACCGCATTACCTGTTGCAGATAAAGATACAGCTTCAGCAAAAGCAATGCGGACATTACCAAAAGAACTTAAATACAGATTACCGACTGCATCTGGGTTAGCCATTATTTTTCCCCTTAACTAGCAAAGGTACTAGATACCGCTTGACCGCCATTGACAGTAATCAATTGCACTGAAGTGTTGGTAGTTGCCAAAAATTGCACATTAATACCGTCAGAAATGATAACGCCACCAGAGTTAACGGGGTATACATTTGAGAATGTAGCCACATTAGAAGTAGCGTTGTAATTCGATACAGCTTGAATTACCACATTGGCGGTTGCAAATGCCATGTAAGTACCAGCAGGAACCACATTACCAGCAGTAGTGACGGTAATGTTAGAAACTGCTTGGTAATACGCTGCGGCAGTATTTGCATATGTGCCTGTTACTAAAATCTTATTTAGACCGAGTGCCATGACTAGTTCTCCTTATAATGAAATAGAGTTGTAGCCAGATACTCTGGTCATTGACTTCGGCTTAACGCTTACCAATTCGGCAATCATCAAGACAGCGCCAACATAACCAATCTGCCAATTAGGGAGAGTCGATTCAAAACCAGTAAATACGAATGAACCTTGATCGTGAATGTAAAGACTCAAGTAATTCGAGTTAATGAAATAAACCGTACCTTCTGGACAGTAAGGATCTGGATAAACAGGAACGCCTGCGACCATCAAAGCACGGAAAGCTGCTGAAGGACCGTTGGCATCTGAATCGAAACCGTTACCTGGGGTAATAACATATTGCTCTTGACCCACATAATCTTGGGCTAAAAGTGTCCATGTACCAAATCCGCATACGCCAAAAGTAGGAACTTCAGCGCCATTCTTTACCGTACCTGAAATGTACTGGAGAATGTTTTGACGAGTTGGGTTCACAGAACCTGCGTTATACACCTTCGATTTCCACCAAGTATAGGTAGTCCGATTGATGTTACCGTAGGTAACCATGTTAGTACCGTCATCAATTGCACCAGGCAAACCAATAAACTGTTGAGTGTTCGTAGTATTGGTATACAGGGCAGTAGCCATTGCATCCATCATCACATTGGTAGCATCATTCATGCGTGCTTCAATGAGAGGAATAATTGCATAGTCTTGCTGAACTGCACCTTCCATACCTAAAAACGGTACTGGAGCAATCATCAGTTTAAGGTTGAACTCAGCATTGAAAGCGCCTTGCTGAACTGACGGCTGGTTAAACGAACCAGAATAGTCAGACCATTGGGCATTAACAAACTGTGCGCCTTGAACTGGAACGGTTACTTGGGATACACCACCAGAGGCTTGTTGACTGTTAGCAATCAACGCAGCCATAAGGGGTGTGCTGTTATAAAGTTGTACTACCAGCTTGGGGATAAACGCTCTACGAGTAACATAAGTCAACTCATTGTATTGCGATGAACCTGACGCTGGAAGAATTCCGCCACCTATAGGCATGGTTTATCTCCAAACAAAAATTAAAATAGCCCCTCTACGACTAATACCCTATCGGGCGAGTGTTTTTACGCAACTCACCTAATGCTTCTGCTGCTACATTGCGTGCTGCACCTTTTGGATCTTTCCAAAACTTAGAAAGGTCAAAACCTTTCAATGGATTCGGATTGTAGCCTGAAGGTGTTGGCACAGCAGCTTGTTTCATCCAATCAAAATACTCTGCTGCGGTTTCGTGATTGGTCATTCCTTTACTGAGCATGAGCTTCTCAATTTCCTGTATATCTTCTTCAGAATGGGCTAAACCCTTCTTATACAAGTTATCTCTGCGAGTTTTAAGCTCACCAATAGCATCTTTTTCACGCAACTTAGCTTCTAACTGTGCTACCCGTTCTTCTGCATTGTTGATTTTCTTTTCAGTGTAATCTTCAATTTCCAGTTCAGGAATTGGCATATTAGGGCGGAGCTTCTTAGTCAAACGCAATACTTCTTTGCGAGTGGATGGATTCTCAGCCATGTCCTTCATTAGCAAAGCTAACTCGTCACGCTGTTCAAAACTTAGATCTTCTAAAGACATTTTTTAGCCCCTCAATTGTTAAATGACTTTTTTGGTATCACCAGGCTTGCTCATAGACATCATGTTTTTAGAGCCAGCTTTGTTTGAAGCAGTTAAACCACCAAACTCGGAGTAACGGGGAGTATTGATAATTTGACCATTTTTTTGGTTGTTGTCGGTTGGGTTGCGAGGAGCCGAAGCGCCACGGGGTTTAAACAGATCCATATTATTTTCCTTTACATGGGTGGTGGAACGGGAGCGCCAGGGGGTAATCCACCGCCACCTGTAGGTGGAGGCATTGGCAAGACTGGTGGTGGTCCTTCTGGAGCCATACCAGGAATTGCTGGTGCTGACATCATCGCCTTACTTTCAGGAGAAGCTCCGCCAGCTTGGGGTAAACTTTGTAACATCTGTAATATCTCAGCAGGTTGCAATTCAGCAGTACTGGCTTTCTTAACGCCTAGTACACCGATCATGCTACGAATAGCCGATAAAATTTGTTTGCCTTCGGCTGATTCACTACCGATTGCAGGTAAAGATTGTTCTAACAAATCCATTGCCATAGATACATTAATCAGGGCTGCTTCACGATTGCCCATTTTAGGTTCTGGAGTAGACATTGGAGCTGCCATTGGTGGACTATTGGGATCTGAGATCCCCATATCTTCTGCACCTGTTGGCATATCTGGTATGCCATTTGGAGTAGCGCTATCACGCTGACTCTTAATCATGTTCATTAATTCTTCGGAAGGTACGCCCATAGCCATTTCCTATCAAGTTATTGCATAGCCTAAACTAAAACTATCAATTGTCAAGTGGGGGGATTTATTTTATTTCCACCCCCCCAAGGAAATTTCCATTGAAGGAGGAAACTATCTCCGTGATTTACGAGTTTTACGAGTTTTACCGTACATATTGGACTCCTTTTGGTTAACCACGAACAGATCTAGGGGCAGCACGAGTTTTCATGCCACGATCAAAACTAGGTGTTGCTTGATTACGGTACTGCACACTAGCAGGAGCTTCGGTACGATCTAGCGATTGTGTCGTTACTCTAGGCTGGTCAGCAGTTGATTGAGTCATAGGCATTGTATTTTCAGCCATTAATATCTCCTTGCTTTACGCATATCGGATTTAGTCATGCTTGGAGCCATACTACGATAAATGGTTTTAGGCTCTACTCGCTCAGATTCTCCAGCTTCCATACGCTTTTCCCGTGGACTCATAAGCGACATTGCGGGTTCATTTTCTTTTTGTTCAGGGTTTTTCATGCTTTATCCTTTTGGTGGAGGGGGCGGTGGAGCCATAGCTTGCATGGCTTCGTTCTTTTCTTCTCGCTTCTTTAACTTATCTTTAAGCAATTGTTTCATTGGTGGTTCTAGTAAGTCAAGTAAATCTTCACGATCAATTGCTTCGGCTTTAAATAGACTAAAGGCTAGGTCTTTTAAGTCCTCCGTAAAAATGGGAGAATTAGAGTGAGCATCGACCTTAACCACAAAATCTTTAGTGAATTGGTTGGCAATAAACGGTTGATCGTTAATATCATGGAAATGTGTTGGGTCGTAGGCTTGTATAAGTTTAAGATATAGGGTTGCCACTTTTTCAAGAGAATCCTCCACAATCAAGGCCCGTTTCTTTGCACGGGAACTACCTAAACGAGCAAGTTGACTTGCGTGACCTGCTGACCGAACCCCAACTTCGCCTTTACCTTCAAGCACATTGCTAATGCCTGATACTTCAGCAAACATAGCGTCAATCTCATGAATTACTTCAAATAAATCAGGTGGCATATTCGGAGCCATCCGATCTACCTTAGCATTAGGCATATCCGAAGCCAAAAGCCCACCTGGGCGGTTTAGCGCAAAGTTCTTTTCATCCAAAATGCCCATAAAGCCTGATAAGGCGGTGGGTGGGTTAACTTGTTTACTGAGTAACTCTAAAATCTCGGACATTCTTTTATTGCGTAACTGTTGCAACAAAATTAACTTTTGGCACTCAGACGCACCCCAGTAGTAATCGTATAGGGGATTAGGACAAATCTGCACAAAAGGACATTCGCCTTTAAGGAACATGGATTCGCCAGAACGGTCATAAATAATCACATCAGGCTCGGCTATTGTCACTACCTGATAATCGTTAGTAGCGTCATTCCAAACCCACAGTTCGTGCATCTCTACAGTTTCTTCTGACACCCGTGCCTTATAACGATTGATGTCATTAAGCTGTAAGTTCACATTACCGTACATCTGTGGACCTGTTTGCGATAACAATAAACGGTTAACGCCTTCAGGAATATCAGTTTCTACTTCGTTATAGCTTGCACTGACTCGCTCTACAATCTTTTCCCGCTTGGGGTGAGAGTACAGGCGTGCATATAGTTCTGACTTGGTAATGTAATAGGTTTGAACAAGCGCCTCTTGCCGTCCTGTATACGGGCTATCTTCTCGCAAAACTCCAATAGCAGATGGCTCAATCATGTAAGGATGGATACCATCATTAAAAATCAATTTAATGTAGGTGGTGTTATAAACCAAAGCCCAGTTAAGCGCCAAAGAAAAGACTTGATCGGCATTGGAGTTAAGCCACTCATCATTAATGGCTTGAGTTAGCGCAGGTGATTTGTATTGTTCTACAGGGTTAACACCAGCACCTAATGAAATCGAGAAGCGAGTGGTTTCAGCAGAATATAAAAAACTGGTTAACTGATCTAGATGCGGATTAATTTTATTAAAGTAAGCTGGTGCTTCTTCAGGTCCTGCGCCAAATAAGTAATACGATCTAAGGGATGAGTAGTCAGCCCGTCTTTCTTCTTTGGATACTAAGCATTTTTGCATTAGCTCCAAATAAAAGTTTTCTCTATCGTTATCGTTATCTGGGATTCTCATTTTTTAATCTGTAAGTTATCAGGATCTCGCATGGTTGAACTGGGATCAGTCCTAGGTCCTGATTTTATGCCTGCTTCTCTTGGTGTCAAGCCAACCTGTTCACCCTTAATGGATTGAACGCCTCTGCCTGACAATAAACTTTGCATACTTAGTCCTTGGAAACCGCCACCCCAAATCGCATTATCACCTGCACGGGCTTCCCGTGGGGCTTCTATTTGTGGAGTCGGCATTATTTTGTCTTTGTTGCCTTTTTTGCGAGTGGCATACTTCTCTGCTTCACTGTATTCTTTTTCACTAAACTTGTTATTACGGGTGAGGTAGCCCGCCTGGTTCTCGCCTTCACGGGCGGTTTTGATGTTTGACATTCCAAACTCGATAGCCAATTGCTTAGTGCTTTTGTCAGTAAATCGAGTTTTTGCAGAAACCATATTAGGGGCTTGCAAAAAAACAATAAAAACTTCTTCATGGCAATCCTTCATTGGACACTCGGCTTTTTTACTTTCAAAATAGCCGTGCTTTGGACACTTATAGTCATTTACTACCGCCATTGTTATCTCCCCTTCAACTGTTCGTCAAGTGTTAAATCGTTATATTCATACTTTGGTTTAATTCCGAGTTTAATTTGAATCCTGCCATCTACTAACTCTAATTTGGTCGTTCTTTCAAATTGTGGCTTTGCTTCTTTGCGGTACTGAACAAAACGGGTATTGTCCCGATTCTGCATAATGGCTAATTCTCCACGGCAATACTCTTGATATGCTTTAGATACCCGTATTTGCATCATTTCTGTCAATGGTTCGGTCAAATATTTAAAAACATCGTAAAAATGCGCTTCAGACAAGCCAGCATGGTTAGAAAACAGTTTTAACGAAATTCCTCGGTCTTTATCAAGAATAAAGCGCCTCATTAGCCGTTTTAGCTCTAATTTAGGAATTGCGGTGTTAACCCTGCCCATAAACCCCGATTGCCTTCAAATAATCAGATACATTGCGCCCAACCGTGAGTTGCTCAGGGGTAAAGTCATCTTGTACCCGTGAAACGGTCCTAGAAATCTGAGTTGCAATGAGTCTAGGCTGAACTTGCTCTGCAAACGCTGCTGCAGCTAAAGCGCAAGCAATAACACGGTCATCTTTGTTCCGACCTGCTGCTTCTATGGAGCCACCGTTACGAACCATTGTTTTCATCTCCTCAATGGTGTCCATATCGTTAATTTCCATCATGCCACGCTCAAAAAAGTCTTTCATATAGGTAAGCATCCTCTCTTTGGTAGCAGAAGTAGTTAGCCAACCAATCGAATTGCTCATTCCGCCCAAGGTATCGTTCCTACGCCAGATATAGTTCTGCATATTGGCATAGACATCCATGAGATCCTTGCCCATAGCGCTTCCCATGTGGGCAGCCTGTCTTTTAAGGTTCTTTAGCTCGTTAATTACTGCTTGACCTGGACCATTGACCTCTAAGTTCAGAGTAGAGTTCTTGTAAGCACCTGCTAAGTGGGCGATCACCCAAGCAAACTGATAGGTATTCATTTCACTTGTAGCAAAAGAAGCCACCTGTTCTAAGCCATCTGAGTAGACTCTGAACACTTGGATACAAAAACGATCTGCCCAATCTGAGCTTCCGTAAGCTGGATCAGCGCCCAAAACATAATAAGCCGTGTCTACAGGTTCTTCCCAGACCTTTAAAGTGCATAACCTATCGGTAGACTTAATCACTTCGGTGTCTTGGAAGTTCGTACCAAAGACATAACGGTAAGAGGCAAAAGTTTTCTTCTTTAAAGACTTGACGGCATCGGTGCAACGGGCATTAGAAAAGAAACTAGTCCCCGTCATAATGAAAGCGTAGTCCTCAGTCGGTGGAAACTCCTGATACATCAAGCTATCGTCTTTGATTCCTTCAAATAACTTCCAACGCCACCAAGCTATTTGCCGTGAATTGATGTCAAAGTTATAAAGTTTTTTAATATCCTTAACCCATTCCTTTTCTTCGCCTGTGAGCTTGCCATCCCAGTACACCTTGTAGGTGTTGCCATTAGGATCTAGGCTATAGAGTTCATTACGCCACCAGCCACAGAAGATCGCTCTTTGAGTTCTAGCCCGTTTAGCGGTGGTGTACATATCGTGAAACATATTAAAACCACGAGCAGTCGATTCAAACAAATACATTCGATCAGGATTGGTTTCTGCTAAAGACGCTAAGAGTGAAGCGAGTCCTTCTTCATCTCCCCAACTGGAAGTTTCCGTTCCATGTAGGTATGTAATAGCCTTGCCACGACCAAGAGATCCTTTCGCTCTAAGCCCTGCGACTTGATAAAAGAGTCTACTGCGGTTCTTGAGGGAAAGCTGGTTCCGATTGTGGGCAAGCAAGGGGATACGGTACTCTTTGGGTAAACCATCCATATACATGGCAAGCGTTGATCGGAACATATCCCGATTTTCTTCCGTATCTGTTGTAAGTGTGCCTTGCAGTCCTGGGTGGGTAAAGTGCCAATAGAGGTCAAGGGCGAGTGAGATTGTGGTGATTCCAAGTTGTCTACCTTTCAAAATGACAAAAAAATGGACATCTTCAGCTAAACCTTTAGCTATTTCATCCATCACATAGGTTTGGCTACCGAGTAGCGTGCCCATTTTCTTTAAACCCTGCTCTTTGGTTTCTATTTGCAAAGCAGCGCAGAACTTATAAAAACCCTTCTTATCAAAATTCATACGGTAATCCACGGTAATTTGTTATTAAAACGCTTGAGTATTTCCCGATTACCAATTTCAAAGAACTCTTTTTTGACGCTATAGTCATTGCCACCAAGCCTAAAACAGAAGGTGTGCAGGTTAGTACCCACAAACTTAGGGAATATTTGTTTAGCAGTAGCATAGAAAGTTCGATCTATCCCATAGCCTTTATTAGAAAGTACCCCGCTAATGGCTTTTAGACATTCCGTTCTCATGCCCCACATACACCAATCGACAAAGTGGTGGTTCTCTATATTCCAAGTAGAATTCGCTTCGCCCAATGCTTCACAGTTATCCAGTAGGAGAAACTCTCCATTCTTATCAAACACTTTTCTAAAAGAATAAGCCCAATCGTTGCCTTCATTAATTTTCCCCATGATGGTTTCTACATGGTCGGGCTCGAACCAATCATCGTCATTACAGAAAAAAGTGACTTCCTCGTTAATCAAATGCGGGGCAGCAGCCAACCAACGCCTACCCTCTAAATCTTTACCGCCAATTTTGGTGTCCCAGTAGCACAAGCGGACATGGGGATATAAGCGCCTTAGCTCAACAAACTGATTAAAGTTATCGTCACATAAAATGTAATGCTGGCAAGCATAAGTCTGGTTATAGACCGACTTTATACACTGCTCTAATTCAAGCGGTCTTTTGCCGTTGGTAACGGTAACTACGGCTGCGGTTCTCATTTAACTTTTAAATATTCTCGAATTTGATTTAACAAATCTAATTGAGGTTTTGTATAAGCGTCTTGAGAGTTTTCCCATTGATTAAATGTATAGCCTCTAAAGTAACCAGGCATACCACTTGCTTTTAACCAATCCTCATAAGGTCTTGATTCTTTATATTCTGGGTGCTTTTGATAATAAGCATATTGCTCTTGTAGCTTTTGATTTTGTTCTGGAGTAAAAGAATTAGAAAATTTTTGATACCTTTCTGACAAAAAAGGATCTTTTTCAACTCCATAATGACTGACATAATCAGCTAAAATATCAATTGGTTTGGTTGTTGGATCAAAAACTTGAACCCCAACTTTACCCATTGGGAGATTTTCTGGTCGTGGATATTCTGGTGAACCAGTTTCTTCAGGGCTATAAAACTCTAAAAATCCCCTTCCTTGGTTTGGGGCGTAGTCAAAAGCTATATCTTTATCGGCTAAATAAGGGTATTCAGTCTTAGCCTTTTCAAATAACATTTGACCAATCACATTATTATCATCAACATTATCTTCCATCATTTTCCTATCTATGTTGGTTCTGCTTTTTAATCTCAAAGTGTTCTAGATCCCAGTCCGCCACTTTTAGCCTAGCCTGATGGTTACGGGCTAGATCAATCAAAGCGGTATAGGTCATTTCACTATAGGCGTTTTTCCATGTGCCTGCCAACTTAATCTTTTGTTTCTTGGTCTTGCAAGCAATGGCTTTGTTCATCTGCTCTTTAAATAACAGGCGCTCTATGCTCAAACGCTCAACATCTGGAATCAAGGTCTACATCCTCTGGGCTATCAAGAAGCGACTTTAAATAAGTGATCTCAGCCGTAGCTTGGGCTAAGAGCTTAGAGGATTCGCCATGCACCCGCATGAGTTCGTGAAAGATTTGATCTTTACTCATCTCCCAGATCCGTTGCATATACATTTTCTTAGCCTGGTCATTGGCTGTTTCAATGAACTTCTCTGCGCTCATTTCACCGTTCATTTTGCCGTTTGCTTTTTCTGTCATTCGATTCTCCATACTCTAACTCCGTTGCCTTCCCGCCTAGCGGTAAATTTCATACCTGTCCTCTTTTGTGCCTTGTAGTTCGCATTACAAATAATCTGAATCTTTGACTCTGGCACAAAGAAGCACTCACCCAATTCCATTTCTTTGTAAGGGTATCTTTTAGTCCTCTCAGAAGGTAATGGAATATTACTTTCCACTGCAATTGACATATACTCTCCTTAATCTATTTAATCTGATAATACACACTATGTTAGAAACATACAATGAGTATCACCTTGGCGATAACCTTGTACACCTTAACTATCTCAGGCGCTTACAACTCCCCTTGGGTGAGGACATTGTCCACCACTGCAATCCAATGCACCACGCTCAGCTATTACCGCTAACGCAGGGTACAGCGATCACCTTAGCCGATCTATACATACCACCCACAGCAATCAACGCTTGGATTGGGCGGGATAACTACTTTTACAATCACCCCTTACAAGCTAATTGGGTGTTGTTCCATTTATCCTGGTTCGATCATTTATCTAATCTCTTAGGAGTAGACAACCCCGTAGCTTGCAGAGAAGATTTACTCTTTGAGTACCCTGCCTTAAACGCTCCCTTACCCATGTCTTTTGATACCCTCATAATCAACGCAGAGCCTAAATCAAACCAATTGCCAACCTTTACTCATGGATTTTTTAACAAGCGGGTAAAAGAGCTATTAAACGCTGGCAAGAGGGTGATTACTACGAATCCCACAGGGATGTGCCTATCGACTTTAGAGATGGGGATGGATGTGACTGCCATTGGTTCTCTATCGAAGTACTGTACCGCCATAGAAGGGGTTGCTACAGGTCCTATGTGGACAACCTTCAATGTCTTTAATTTAGAGAATATCAAGAGTAGGGTTTTGTACTGCGATATGCAAACAGTCAATTTGACGGATAACACCATTACCAAAAAACTGTAATTTTCTATGGGGGGAGAACGGGATAGGGCACGCACAATCCCCACTCCCTGCCCAATTCGATTGCCAATCTTTTGTGCAAGTCTACGCTGCTGGTTAACCTTACCAGACCAGATTACCAAAGCTAGTTAAGTGTTGCTCAACACTCTAGTTAGTAGGTTACCCTGCTCATTACCAGGTCATTATTAGGTCATGACAAATATAGGGTTTACCCTAGCAGTGAATAGGTTGGCATTGTTCCTAATTTTCTGCATACCTGCTTACCTATTAATCTAGTTACTTACTAAATTAACTATTTATCAATAGTCTTATTATATTAATAGGATCACTATAGAAAAAAGCTATCAATTTGTCAATCTTAATTAAAATATTTATTTAAACATTAGTAGTATTAATAAGATTAATAGTATTACAATCAAACTGTAGTAAACAAAAACCTAACTGAAGGAGTAACACTATGAGCGCATTACCTAAACAATCAACTGACTCTATATTGAAAGATCAAGTCTTACACATTGTTAAAACTATTGAGGAAGGCGATTGGGGTCAATCACCCGATGATGAGAATGAGCAAGGTTCAGCTTATGATTACTTGAGTGATGTATTAGATATAAATTGGATTTTAAATAGTGATAAAAGCTACAAAGGCGCTAGATTGTTAGTAGCCTTTGGTGGTCCTAACATTTGGATAGATACAAACCTTGAGCAAGTAGAAGGCTATTGGTGGGGAGAGAAATTTATTGCTCAATACAATCACACTGATGGAGCAATTGAATTCGATCAAACTTGTGAAGAATTGATGGGGTGCTAATCATGCACTTAGCAGCCTAAATGTACTATCTAAGGCGCTTATTTATAGGCGCTTTAGGGGTTTACATTTTGTAAGCCAATACCTAACTAAGAAAGATAAACAATGAAAACTTTTAGCGATATTAAGCGTAAATTAGTAGAAGGTAATTCTTTAACCATGACTAGGCATGATTGGTATCCACAAGGCAAACTAATTGGGCTTACTAGGGATATAGTTAAGCGCCAATCTAATGCTATTCAACTAGAGGGGGGCTCTTGGCTATACCTAGATAAACCCGCTAAAGAGTACATTCCTACTAGTGACAATACATTCCTAGTGTTTTTAGATAACGATAAATTTATGGAATATAGGATCAATTAATCATGAATTATAAAGACACCTTAACCGATAAGATTATTTTGGTATTTGCCTTATTTGGTTTAATACCCTTAATTTGGCTTATATTGGCACTTTAGCAATCATTTACCACTAAATAGGGGCATAGTAGCCCCTATTTTTTTATGAGCTTGTAGCTCGTTTAAATCATTCTCTATAAAGGTACGAATTATTTCATACCTATTGATTAAGGGGTACGAATTAATTCATACCTTAGGGGTACGATATATTTCATACCTTTACTTTATCCCTTTGTCTTAACTCTTTTTTGAGAGAGATAGTTTTAGTTATTGCCTGAAAACCATATATAGGTGGATTACCTATACGCGCGCGGGTAGGGGCAAGATAGTGGCTAAGTTGGTCAATTTGGTAAAGCTGGTTAATCTGGCTAAGTTGGTCAATTTGGAAAGTTTGGTCAATTCAAAAATTAGATTACCCAACCCAATTTGATTACCCGATAAAAAAAGTTAGTGAGCACCTAACCCGCTATTCATATAGGGGTACACGCTTTTAAGCGGTAGCTATCGTTTATCTAAGTGCTTAACTAAAGAGGTGCAGCCCTGTGAGAGTCCTCTAGATACTAGCCACTATGTTTATTTCCTTTGGCGCTACACCATGCAGAAGGGGTGGGTAATGCCCCCGTTCAGTTTGTTTTAATGGTGATTCTTGGTAGCGAGGTCTTTGCGTGTTATGGATTACCCAATCGCATAACAGACCACAAAAACCACCACTAAAACATTCTTGCGAGAATTACACCATAGAAAAATAAATTACACAAGCATTGTTTTAATACAACACATTAACAAATAGTGTATTGCATTAAGATTATTAATCCTTTAAAGTGTAGTTGTTGTATCCAAATACCTAACTGAAGGAGTAACAACATGAAATTCTGCATAGACTGTATTCACTACGAGGACATGACAGGCTTGTGCCTCAAGACTAACTACACTGATTTAGTTACTGGTAAGACTGAGTATCGTAATGCTCACACTGAAAGAACCCTAGACCTGACAGGTTGCGGTAAAGAAGGCAAGTTCTTTAAACCACAGCGCCAAAAGATATATACGGCTGCTGATCTAGACGATTTATCCACAATTCCATTCGGGAGATAAGCATGACAACTGGAACAATTCCTAAACCTACTAAGTCAAAGTCCTACGCAGACGAAGAACTTCAAAAGCGAAGGGAGTCTTTGCGAGAAAAGGGTAAAACCAATAAAGATATAAAAAGAATTGAAAAAATTATGCTTCAAAAAGGCATCCTTAATTATAACGATGCATCTGAATATTTAGATTGGATGGATCAAGCTAAAAAATTGAAACCAGTAAGCAACAAAGTAAATGAAATAAATCGTTTAAAGAACTTGATTGGTAGGCAAGACGATCAGCTAGACCAGCTCTCAGACGATCTTAAAGATAGCAAAGAACAAGCTGAGTTCTGTCGTAAGCAGATTAATCATTATCTGGCATTAATCAATATATTAACAAGGGGAACTTAATGAACGATCAAGCAGATTTCGCAGACGAGGTTAGAAATAGCGCCTGGTGGAGTGGTGATAGTCGTAAGGCTGCCAATGGTAGAGCAGTTGACGCAATCCTGACTAAACAAGGCAAGATGCCTATTCCTGATTTGTCGCAGGTAGAGGTAGTGCAAATGGGTCATGTTATGCAACCCGTGATTGGCAGGTTAGCTCAGGACAAGCTACAAATAGAGCTTAAAGAGGCTGACTATGCGATTACTCACCCACAACACGATTGGTTTCGTAGCCACTTTGATTTCATATCGGCTGATGGTAAGACGCTAGTTGAGGCTAAGAACTACAACATGGGTACTAGGGTGAAGTTTGATGCTGATACGAATACGATCCCGATTGCTGACTATGCCCAGTTAGTGCATGAGGCTGCTTGTCATGGCGTTGAGCGCATTTACCTGGCTGTTTTATTTGGTGGTCAAGAGTTTCAGACCTTTGAATTTAATATCAGTGAAGCTGAGAAGGATGAATTCATACAGAAGATGGCAGTGTATTGGGGTTTTGTAAAGGCTAATACTTTGCCAGAAGCAGAAACTATTGAGCAAACCAAGCTGATTTATCCAGTATCTACTGAGGAACAAGTTGTAGCTACGCAGCAAATGGAACAAGCAGTAGCGCAACTTAAAGCGATCAAGGGTCAGATTAAAGAGCTTGAGGGCGCAGAGGAACAGATTGAAGTAGCCATTAGAAACGCTCTAGGTGACAAGTCAGCAGTGGTGGGTGTAGACGGATCAACGCTAGTAACCTGGCGTTCTACTAAGCCCTCTAAGCGATTTGCTAGTGATCTATTCAAACAAGCTATGCCAGACATTTACGAGAAGTTTGTCATGGAAATGCCAGGTAGTCGTAGGTTCTTAATCAAATGAACAATACTTTATTAACGGGGAAACTATTATGAGCAATAACTTAATACCTTATGCAGATATGGAGCAGATGGCGCAAGCAATGGTCAAAAGTAATCTGTTTGGCATGAAGGATGTAAACCAAGTGATAGCCCTTGGGCTAGTAGCACAGGCTGACGGGATGCCATTTGCTAGTGCAGTACGGGATTACGACATTATCCTAGGTAGACCAGCACTCAAGTCAGCTTCTATGCAAGCACGGTTTCAAGCTGCTGGTGGCAAGGTGGAATGGAAGGTCTACACCGATGATGAAGTGACAGGTATCTTTTCACACCCTAATGGTGGCAGCTTAGAGCTAACCTGGACAATTGAACAGGCACAGCGCATTGGCTTAGTTAAACCCAATTCTGGCTGGTCAAAGTATCCACGGGCTATGCTTAGAGCAAGGTGCTTATCAGAAGGAATCAGGACAGTATTTCCTGGCTGCCTTGGCAATATGTACGCACCAGAGGAAGTGATTGACTTTGAACCACAATCAGCACCTAAGCCAAAGAGCATGGGCATTGTCACTAAGTTGGGTAATGAGATAGTCACCATTGCCGATCTGAAAGAGGACAATATTCGTGGCATACCCATGTATATCCCAGGCTCAGACGAACCCTATGCTCAGTACCTGACAGTAGAGGATTGGATTGATGGCTACGCAGAGATGCACGCTAAGATCCATGAATCTACCAAGCTCTCGCAAGAGGAAAAAGACGAGAAGATTCATTCACTACGGGTTTGCAATGATACCTATACGAAAACTTTTGACGGCAATACAGTTGCCAAATTCTTATCCAAGCTCACAATCCATAGAAAGGAAATCGCAAATGGCTAGTTTTTTATATCAAGAAGGTAAAGGTGGTCTATTACAGGAGTTCGATAAAAAGAACCCTGCTGGACCAGACTGGAAGGGTACTCTCAAGCTCAGTAGAGATTATAAGAAGGGCGAGGAAGTACGCATTAGCGCATGGACTAAGAACAATCCCAAAGGAACGATCATTAGTCTTAACGAAAACAATTGGACACCAAACCCAGATAGTAACTACCCCAAGGAGATAAATCATGTTAAAGATTCTGATGTTCCGTTTTGATATAGCCTTATTTTTATTGGTTTTTGCACTGTTTATGCCGATAGCAGAAGCAGGTACTAAATGCGAGCCTGTTCCTGGCGGTGGCTTTTGTTGTTGGGATGTAGAACGAGATGGCATCTTTAAACCGATCTCTTGTGCATGATTATTCTGGATCTACCTTACCCACCGTCAATCAATAACTATTGGATGACGAGTGGGCATCGCAGATACATTAGTAAAAGGGGTATGGAGTTTCGAGGCGCAGTGTGGGCTTATTGCCTAGAATGGAAAGTGGGTAAATTGGGAGATCAAGCCGTGATGGTTCACATTGTTTTAAGACCAAGATCAAAGAAGCTCATGGATATTGACAATTGCGCTAAAGCTATTTTAGACAGCTTAGAACACGCAGGAATCATTACTTCTGATGTCCAGGTTGAGCGTTTAGTCATCGAAAGGGGGCAGCCAGTCAAAGGTGGTGGTTGCCGTGTGTTAATTGAAGTTTTTCAATCCGATAGCTCAGAGTCGAGTCCTTCACAAGAGGGCAGTTAGGTAAGGTGCGCCAGCCACCTCTTGAGTAAGCTGGCACTAATTTTGGAGAACAAAGTGCAAATAACAGTAGATTCTGAATTTAAAGAATTAATACCACCTCTTAGTTTTGAAGAATTGACGCAGTTAGCAGAAAATATTGCTAAAGATGGTTGTCGTGATCCATTAGTTCTTTGGAATGGAGTGTTGGTTGACGGACATAACCGTTATGACATTTGTAAGCGCAATGATTTGCCTTTTAAAACAATAGAGCGTGCTTTTGAAAATCGCAGTGAAGTAATTGAATGGATTATTACGAATCAATTTGGGCGCAGAAACTTAAATCCTTACATTCGTGGCATTTTAGCAATTCGCTTAGAAGCAGAGATTGCTGCAAGAGCTAAAGCAAACTTAAAAACTAGTTCAGGAGGTAAAAATCCTCAGCCTTTGAAGATATCTACAAAGGCGGTAGATACTAGAGAAGAACTAGCAAAGTTAGCAGGTGTATCAAATAATACAATTCATAAAATTAAAAAGATTGAGGAAAAAGGATCGGAGGAAGCAAAAAAAGCGTTAGCAAAAGGTGAGATTAGTATCAATCAAGCCCACAATGAGATTAAGACTAAAGAGCGCAGAGAAGAACGGGTTAAAAAGATAGTAGAAATTAGCAAAGGAAACTCTAGCCTAGAGCAAATAGCCGAGTTTTATCCTGTTATTTATGTTGATCCACCTTGGCGCTATGAACACTCTGAAACTGAAAGCAGGGCTATTGAAAACCAATACCCAACAATGAGCTTGGATGAAATAAAAGCATTAGACATCAATTCAATAACCACCGATGATTGCATTATGTTTATGTGGGCTACTAGCCCAAAGTTAGCAGAGTCTTTAGAAGTGATTGCTGCATGGGGATTTAGTTACAGAACTTGTGCCGTATGGGATAAGCAAAAGATTGGTATGGGGTATTATTTTCGCCAACAACATGAATTACTGTTAGTCGCAGTTAAAGGATCGCCCCCAACGCCTAAGCCAGAGAACAGACCATCTTCAGTTTTAAGCTATCCACGGGGAAAACATAGCGCAAAACCCGTTGAAGTGTATGAAATTATTGAAGCTATGTACCCAGAAATGCCTAAATTAGAAATGTTTAGCAGAAATCCTCGGGCTGGTTGGGGTTCATGGGGGAATCAAAGTGCATGAATTTAGTGATTCTTTAGCCAAAAGCCATACTGCTAGTGATTTGCCAATATGGGAAGAAATTTATAAGAAAGCCTTTCCTAGTATGTTAACAATGGTTGACCATAGGCAAGACGGAGAACACCAAAGGGCAGGCATTGATCGTTCAGTCATACTTGAAAATTCTAAGCAAATACTGATTGACGAAAAAGCACGGTTTCCTAGTAAAAATGGCTTTTCCTATCCTGATATTTTATTGGAACATATTTCAAATGACCAGACCAATGCACCAGGGTGGACTTGCAAACCACTAAGGGCAGACTATATTTGTTATGCCATTACAGGGTTAGGTCAAGCCTACTTGCTACCAGTACTGCAATTGCAACAGGCATGGAAAGCGAATTGTGCTGAATGGATAAAAAAATATGGTTCTATACCGTCAATTAACAACGGGTACAAAACTTGGAATACACCACTTATGCCAAATGTTTTGTTTTCTGAAATTGGCAAATGTTTAAGGATTCAATTTACAGCCTGTAATCAAACAACTAACTCTGGAGATAAATATGAATGTACCGTACAGAACCAAGACTGGCTTGGAGATTGGTAAATATTACGAGCGAGATACTCGCCCAGAAATATCAGCCGATATGGAGTTGATTCAAAGCATTATGTTGGGTAAATACGATTCTTTTCATCAAAAAGCAAAAATGGTTTACGGCTTTGCATTAGGAATTTTATTAATGATTTTTTGCTTGTTTGTGTTTGCTAAATGAAACACGCTAGTAAGGCAGAATTAATTGCGTTTGAACAGGAAACAGCGCAGTTGTGGGAAAACGGGGATTTACCGTACCTTATTCACCTATCAGGGGGCAATGAGGATTTTCTGATTGAATTGTTTGGTGAGGCGAGTGAAGGGGATTGGTTCTTTTCTACGCACCGTAATCACCACCACGCTCTTTTAGCAGGGATACCAAAAAATGAACTACAAAACACAATATTGGCTGGAAATTCTATGTTTGTTTATTCTCGCAAGCATCGTTTTTTCACTAGCAGTGTGCTTGCTGGTACTACTTGTATTGCTGCTGGCGTAGCCTATGCTTTAAAAGAAGCGGGTAGTAGCAACCGTGTCTGGTGTTTTTTAGGTGACGGGGCTGAAGATCAAGGTCATTTTTACGAAGCAGTCCGCATGGTCGCAGGGCATGATTTACCTTGCACTTTTATTATCGAGGACAACAATCGTTCAGTAGACACCACCTTATCAGGGCGTAATCCACTAGAGTTTAGGTTTAGGATGCCAGGTTGTGTAATCCGTAATCACTACACTCCGACTTATCCCCACGCTGGCAACGGTACTAAGAAGCACATTATATTTAAGGATAAAAGGTGAACAAAGTTTATTTTGGTGATTGCCGAGATTCCATGCGCCAAATGGCTAAAGATGGCATAAAAGTGCAAACTTGCATTACAAGTCCACCTTATTATGGTCTTAGAGATTATGGAACAGGAACATGGATAGGTGGAAACCCTGATTGTTCTCATAAAAGGGATAGCAAATATTCTGATAAAACAATTACTGGTCATGCAAACAAAGATTTAACTGTAGGTGATGCAATTTATAAGACTGTTTGCCCTAAATGCGGGTCTATAAGAAAAGATTTGCAACTTGGACTTGAAGAAACTCCAAAAGAATATATTGATAATCTTGTAGAAGTATTTGCTTGTGTTTGGGACATATTGGAAGATGACGGGACTCTTTGGGTAAACCTTGGTGACAGTTATTACAACTACAGACCAGGCAAAGGACAAGCACTAAGCAAGCAATCTGTATCTAATAGCCTTCAAGACTTGCCGCAAGACTGTGCAAGAAGGGGAAATAAACTTGAAGGTTATAAAGAAAAAGACCTTATGGGTATGCCTTGGCGATTAGCTTTTGCTTTACAAGACTTTGGTTGGTATTTAAGACAAGACATTATTTGGCATAAACCAAACCCAATGCCTGAATCTGTCAAAGATAGATGCACAAAAAGTCATGAATATATATTTCTTTTGAGTAAAAAGCCTAATTATTATTTTGATTATCAATCAATTAGAGAAGAAGGAGTTATTCCTGAAGGAACTAAAGCCGCTAAAGGAAGCGAAGAAAGACAAAATCAAAAAGGTGTTAATTCAAGGCCTCCTGAATACAAAATTTATGATGGCATGAGAAATAAGCGTGATGTTTGGACAATTAATACAAAACCTTATTCAGGTGCGCATTTTGCTGTATATCCACAAGAATTAGTAGAACCAATGATTTTGGCTGGAAGTCGTGTTGGCGATATAGTTTTAGACCCTTTTTTTGGTAGTGGCACAACTGGGGTTGTTGCTCAAAAATTAGGTAGGCAATATATAGGCTGCGAACTTAACAAAGATTATGAACAATTACAAAATGATAGGCTTCAACAAATGGCTATGGAGTTAATATGACTTATAAAGACGCGTTAATCCGTGCCAATACTTACTTGGCTGCCGATCCTAAGACTAGGTTCATAGGCTATGGCTTACTTAAAGGTCGAGCTTTAGGTACGCTAATCAATGTGCCAGAGCATCAAATCATTGAAATGCCCGTAGCTGAGAACTTAATGATGGATATGGCTATTGGTATGGCGCTAGTAGGTTGCAAGCCAGTCGTATTCTTAGAGCGTATGGACTTTTTAATGAACTGCATGGACGCTCTAGTTAATCACCTAGATAAGATCAGCACGATCTCTAATGGTGAATTTATGCCAAAAGTCATCATTCGGTGCATTGTAGGCAACAAAAACAAGCCTTTATACACTGGATTGACCCATATTCAAGACTTTACCGAAGGTTTACAGGCTATGGTGACGATGCCAGTGGTGCAACTCAAGACCGTTGCTGACATCAATTATTCGTATGAAAGAGCCGACAAAGCCTTATATTCAACGGTTCTAGTGGAATACAAGGACCTAATATGAAAACCAACAAATACTCGGATTTCAAGATTTTTCATGTGGCGGGGAAGGTCAATTCGTTTTTAGAAAACGAGATTACCGCCCCTATATATATTCGTATCAAGCCAATTAACCTATGCAACCACGGGTGCTTTTTTTGCACCTACAGCACGGGGTTCAGGGTTAAGGATGGGGGCGAGGAAGAACATATCGTTACAGGTATGCACGAAGATATGAAAGAGGATGACATCATTCCTAGAGAGAAGATGTTAGAGATTTTGAATGACCTGTACAAGATGGGCGTTAAAGCCATCACTTATTCTGGCGGGGGTGAGCCACTCATGCACCCAAACATAGTGGAGATCATGGTCAAGACTTTGGACTACGGTATGGATCTATCCATTATTACTAACGGTCAAAATTTAGCCAAGGAAAGAGCCGTGGTGCTGCGTAATGCGAAGTGGGTAAGGGTTAGTATGGACTACACCAATGGCGCAGAGATGAAGCGTTTTAGGAATGTTCCAGAAAAGAGTTTTGACAGTGTGATTAAGAACATCGAGGAGTTTGCTAAGTACAAGGCAAAGGACTGTGATTTAGCGGTTAATTATATTGTGCATCGCAACAACTACAAAAATTTGGGGGTGTTTACACGCCTATTGAAAAGTATTGGAGTGGAAAATGTGCGCTACAGCCCTATGTATGTACCAGATTTTTATAATTATCACAATGCCATTGCTGATTCTGTTAATGATCAACTTAAAGAAGTTGCCACGCTGGTTGACGATAGCTTTAGCGTTAATAGCACTTACAACATTACTCCTGGCAGCAGTCACTCGCCCATCAGGTCTTACAACCGTTGCTACATCATGCAGACAGTGCCTGTCATCGGGGCTGACCTTGGAGTCTATGCCTGTCACAACAAAGCCTACGACAGCACGGGGCTTATCGGTTCGCTAAAGGATCAGAGCTTTAAGGATCTATGGTACAGCCAGGCAACCAAGGACTATATGATGAACTTCAATGCCAAGCGTACTTGTTTGCATGAGTGTTCTAATGACCGCAAGAATATTTTGATTAACGATGTAGTACAAGCAAGTACCGATAACTTTATTTAGGGATAGATATGCCAAGGAAGAAGAAGATAGTAGAGCCAGCCGTACCTCAAAAGATTAAATTATTCATAGCTACACCCATGTATGGTGGTATGTGTGCAGGGTTTTACACCCAATCTATTCTGCAATTGGTAAGCGTTTGCCGTGAACATAATATTGATTTGAGCTTTAGCTTTATGTTCAATGAAAGCCTGATTACACGGGCAAGGAACGCTATCACCCACCAGTTTCTCAAGAGTGATTCAACTCACATGATGTTTATTGACTCAGACATTAAGTTTAATCCTGCTGACATAGTACCTATGCTGTCGGTTGATAAGGAGATTATCTGTGGCATATACCCTAAGAAGGAGATCAATTGGGGTAGCGTTAAGCGGGCTATGGACAATGGCGTATCCTTTGACAATCTCAAGAGCCATACAGGTAGCTTTGTGGTCAACCTAGTGGACTATGTAGGTGAAGTAACCGTACCTATCAACCAACCAGTCGAGATATTTAATGGTGGTACAGGTTTCATGCTGATTAAGCGAGAAGTGTTTACTAAACTAGCCGATCATGTACCTCAGTATGACAATGATGTAGCTGATCTATCAGGTCAAATGAAACAACAAGAAAAGATTTATGAGTTCTTTGCCACTAGCATTGAACCTGTTACCAATCGCCTACTGTCTGAGGACTATCACTTCTGCCGTATCTGGCGATTGATTGACGGCAAAGTATGGGCAGCGCCTTGGTGTCAGTTAGCCCACATAGGTACATACGCCTTTGAAGGTAACTTAACGCCCTCGCCCTGATGGTCGTTTAGCAGTCTTAGCAGAATCCCTAAAATCTTTGGAGGTGGGCGCACCTTTAGCACCTACTGATCTCATTTTTTCTCCTGAGCCTGCTGCTATTCTTTTTTGTTTAGCATGAATGTTTGCGTATAGTCCGTTCTTCACCTACTGCACCCCCACCTTCCTCTAGCTGCTTTGCCTCGTTCACCTTTCCAACTCTTAGACCTTGCACAAAATGATTTATGCCGTGGTCCTGATTTAGTCGGGGCTTGTAATTTACTGCCTGTAGCTCGGTTAT
>Ga0114971_10000167_pt1 | contig 40082 bp, 60 predicted proteins | sample M_140625_MF_Meta_FD_87320 | JGI IMG/M metagenome (GOLD analysis project Ga0114971, IMG submission 87320) | Freshwater microbial communities from Lake Montjoie, Canada to study carbon cycling - M_140625_MF_MetaG | ecosystem: Environmental > Aquatic > Freshwater > Lake | place: Lake Montjoie... | reverse complement strand
CATTGGCATTGTGTCTCACGCATGTATTGTGTGTAATCATCTAATTCCCATAGGTTATCGAGCACTCCTCCGTCAACGAGTTGCACTATGGGTGGTGTAAATTCTTCACGGGTATCTTCTATCTTCAGTGTATAGATACTGAAGTATGGTTCTATTCTTGTGGTAGAACTAATCCAGTCATGTCCACTGGGGTTGTCATCTGTTCGTGACCACATAGTCTTGCCGTATTGCATGTTGCCCTCATCTACTAACTCGTAGGCTATGGCATCATCTCGTCCTTCTTTGTCTTCAATGCATGGAATGCATCTATATTCTGGACTGTACTCACTGACTAGGGCGCAGTCATAGCAGGTGTTAGATACTGATATGCCCTGAGATTGTGCGTACTCACTCATCGTAGTTATCTCCTTTGCTGTTGTCTGGTGCTTCTGACATTATACGAGCCATCAGTCCGTCATCGGACATGGCTCGATACAACATCTCCTTGTATAGTTCTTCTGTCATGAGTTGATACCTTCCTCTGTTGCTGGGTGTGGCGGTATGTTCATGAGTACATCCATGATGTACTCGTTGGCTTGATAGCGGGTGATGTCACCTAATTCTACAGCCTTAACTATGTCATAGATAGCAAGGCGTGGTGATAGTTCTATCATTTTGCTTCCTCTCTTATTGCCATTAGCATGATACCGAGGTGGTTCATGCCTTCTCCGTCACTTACGCCCCAGAACTTATCGTTCCAGGTATTACCTTCAATTATTTTTTTATCTCCAGTTGCTATTAGTTTAGCGGTTAGGTCTGGATGCTGGGCAAACTTTGCTTGCAGAATATTCCACATTACGGATAGTCTTACCTCATTCCAGTCTGGTCTTATCTTTATCTTTTTGCCTAACGCTTTGGCTTGTGCTCCGTTGATAACGGTGAACATTTTTCTTTCGCTTTTATTAGCACACTTGCTGGCTTGGAATGCACACTCTGCATTAGGGTAGGTTAAGCCTTCATATACGATAGGTACTGACCAGAAGTTACTAAGGTAAGTACCTTTCAGATTATCTATCATCTTACTTCCCTTCTTTCTTATGCTTATAATCAGTAGGACATGAGCCACCATAGAAGCAAGGGCAACTCTCTTCATCAACCAGAACAACTTTCATAACACACAACCTTTCATAGTAGGAAACTTACATAAACCAGACCTTCACGGCTAGTCAAGGGGCGTTTTTCCCCTTGACTGCCGTGATAGTTTTAGACCTGAACAGCCCAACCAGAGAGCCACTCAGGTGACTCCTCAACCAGTACGCGGGTAGGAATCTTTCTTTCTTTAGCCTTCTTGATGGTATCGGCTGTACCTTTCGAGTTATCTTTATGGAAGGCAAGCACCGCTTGAACATCAGTCTCAAGCATCGTGGTGTTGCGCTTGAATCCTGCGCTCTTGCCATGCAGCGTCCAGTCAGGCTCGTGAATCTCGACCACCCAACCGAGGTCAACTGCGATTAGTTCCGCGATGCGGTCAGCACCGATAGCGTGGCCTGAAACCAGCACCACATTCTTGTACTTCTTAGCAATGAACTGTAGTTCAGTTGCGATAACCTCAACATCAGACCAATCGCGTGAACCAGTAACTAGCAATCTAAACATATCGAACTCCTTAGAACTCAAACTACGTAGTTATCAATCTAATAACTACAGAATCCAGACCTTCAGCCAGTGTCAATCCGAGTCTTTTCATCGGATTGATGCAGGCTGATACAGTGCGGTCAGCAGGTAGGTACGAGTAGAACCATAGCCAGCAGTAGACATTTATTTATTAGACTGCCCCCACCGTTTTGTTTTTATTTCGGTGGGCAGACAGTATCCTGTGACAGCATGACCAGTCTACAGTGCTGTGCTGTTTTAGATTAATAAATCTAGGGGCGACAGACCCTAGGTTTATTAATATGCTGGTAACATAAGTAGAGTATCTCTACTAATATATTTCTGGGGGTATAGTGACAGTGCTCTGAGCAGGGCTTTTACATATCTGATAAAACTCACAGGATAAAAAGTGTTCGTTTTACCTGTTTGAACGGATTAAGTATATATAGAGATTGTTTTTATTTTACTATGTACTGCAAGGCTTTTTGGAGCCTTGCTAGACTGTACAGACTAACTGTACAAACTGTACTTAATAGGCGGGATAGTACTGCCATAAGGGGACCTATGGCATCAGGATTTCAAAAGGGTAAAGACCACCATCTGGTCAAGAACCTTAAGGCTGTACAGGATGCAGTCCTGGAACGTATCAAGTCTGGCTACACCATCCAAGCGGCTATGGCATCTGAAAACAAGAAAGCAGATACCATCCGTCAGTGGATGCGCCGAGACCCCGACTTTGCCAGGGCCCTTGAAGAGGCTAAAGAAGAGGGAACTAAGCAATCCTTTGATGCCCTAGGGCTAACCAAGGAGTCAATTGAGTTCTCAGACTTTTCACAGATGTTTTTGGGGCAGACCGTATTTCCACACCACCAGGACTGGGTAGACCTTTTAGAGGGATACGAACCCACCTGGCTACACCCTTCTATGATTTATGAGCCTGGGGAGAACAACAGACTTCTGGTGAACGTACCGCCAGAACATGCTAAGTCCACTGTCATCACGGTGAACTACTCGACTTACCGCATCGCTCTCAATCCCAACGTCCGCATCATTGTGGTCTCAAAGACTTTGAATAAGGCTAGAGAGTTCGTTTACGCTATCAAGCAACGATTGTCTCATCCACGCTGGCTAAAACTGCAGACCGCATATGGTCCAGATGGCGGGTGGAAAGAAGACGCTGATACTTGGAAAGCCGATACAGTCTACCTTGGGAGCGATGCGCGTAACTCTAGCGAGAAAGACCCCACCCTCCAAGCCCTTGGTATGGGCGGCCAGATTTACGGTGCTCGTGCTGACCTGATTATCCTTGACGACTGCATCACTACTGCCAATGCCCATGAGTGGGAAAAACAGATGGACTGGCTGCAGAAGGAAGTTATCACCCGTCTGGGCAAGAACGGCAAACTGCTAGTAGTTGGGACACGAATTGCTGCTAACGACCTTTATAAAGAACTTCGTAATCCTAAGCATTGGTCTGGGGGTAGGACTCCCTTTACTTACATGGGGATGCCTGCTGTCCTTGAATATGCTGAGGAACCCGAAGACTGGGTTACGCTTTGGCCGTACTCGGACGTACCCTGGGACGGCGACGATGACACGCCTTCAGAAGACGGCCTCTACCCTAAGTGGGACGGCGAAACCTTATTTAAGCGCCGCAGCGAAGTTACACCATCAACGTGGGCACTCGTCTATCAACAAGAAGACATCCAAGAAGATTCTATCTTCCCGCCCGTGTTGGTGCGGGGAGCCACGAATGGGATGCGAAAAAGAGGACTGCTAAGTGCGGGTGCTGCAGGACATCCTCCTAAAGTACAGGCTCATACTGTAATTGGCTTTGACCCCGCTATGGCGGGGAATGCTGCCTTTGTTGTTGCAGCATACAACAGAGAAGACGGCAAGATTTATATTCTTGACTGTATCAACATGGAAGAACCGACACCTCAAAAGATTCGTGCAACAATTGAAGAGTTGACTATCAAGTACAAGCCACAAGAGTTTCGTGTAGAAATCAACGCCCATCAGAAAGCATACTCACTAGATGAAGAACTCAGACAATGGCTTGCTTCTTACGGCGTACGACTTGATGCTCACTTTACAGGCAAGAATAAATGGGACACATCTTTCGGCGTTGCCTCAATGTCCAACCTCTTTGGAACAGAACGCGAAGGCAAGTTTCAAGACAATAACATCATTGAACTACCATCCTCAGAAGGTTCTGAAGGATTAAAGGCTTTAACTCAGCAACTGCTTACGTGGAAACCTGATACTAAAGGTAAGACAGATACTGTTATGGCTATGTGGTTTGCCGTTATTCGCATCCGCGAACTAATGCAACAAGCAAGCAATAGTGCTACCTATGCTTACAACAGATGGGCAACAAGAGCACAGACAGATAAACGATACGCCATTAATTTAGATGAGGCTTTCTCACAACAGTGGCAAGACATATACGGATAAGGAACTCAGATGGCTAAGTACTCTAATCGTACTGATGTAAGGGTTAAGTCAAAACCTATTGGTGGTAAGACTGGTAAAGCAATGAAAATTGTTGATGAATACCTTATACCTAAAACTCCTGCAGATGCTGCTTTGTATTTAATACCATACGGTAAAGTTGCGCGTGCTGTTGCTGGTATTACAAAAAAAGGTGCTAAATATGTTAGCAAAGCATATAGAAATATAGGTAATTAATTGTGGCTAATGTAGCAAAGATAGTAAGCAAAGTAGTCAAAAAAGTTAGTGCTAAAGATGCAAAAGATATTGCTAAGGCTACTGTAGGTAAATATCCACCATCAGGACCACCACGTGCAATTGTTAAGCGTGGTACTGGATTATCACCTAGTGAAAGTGCAAGAGTTCGCGTTAAACAACCTGTAACAAGAGCAACAAAAGCACCTAAGAGTCCTGCTGAAATTGCTCGTTTAAAAGCAGAAGCACGTCAAGCAAAATTAAATAAAGTACTACGCCCAATATTGCCTCGCGGCACAGCCGCTAAAGGCATGCGCCGTAGTCCTGCTGAAGAAAAAATATATAAAACAGATTTACGCGACAAAGGTAAATATACAGTTCGTAATTTAAATTCAACAAGACCTCGTGAATTATCTGCAGATGAAAGTCGCGCAGTAGCACAACGCAAAGCAAATGATGTTAATGCAGCAAAAGATGCAAAAATGCGTGATGCTGCACGTAGACGTGATGCTAAAGTAGCACAAGACCGTCCAGGTCCTAATCCTAAAGCCGAAAGTTATAACCTTATAGAAGCAGACTCTCGCGCTGCTAAAGCATTAAAAGAAATTAAAGCACGTGAACGTGCTGCTTTAATAGCAAAAAGAAACGCTTCTAAGAGTCGTACTCCTATTAGCAAAAGGGTAACCACAAGAAAAAAACTAAGCAAAACTAGACTGATAGGAAAATAAAATGCCAAACGTAGGAAAAATTGTATCAGCAGTTGCAAAAGCAGCAGCAAAGAAAAAAGCAGCAGCAGCAAACGCTAAAGGATTAAAAGCAGCAAATAAAGGTTCATTGGCTCCTAAGGGATACAAGCCAGATACTGCTGGACGTAAAACTGTTACTACTGCAGGAAACCGTGGTCAAGGCGAACAGTACAGCACAGTTGGAGGAATGTATTTCCCAGGGACTACACGTAAGAAAGCATTTAATACTGCAGCACGAGATGTTGATGCTGCTCGTAGAATGGCAGCAAAAGTTGGAGATACAAAGAATGCTGCTCCAAAGAATGTTGTTTCACGTTCTGGCAAAGTTGCTAATACTTCAAGATTAATTAAGAAGTCTGCAAAAGGTAAATAATTTTTTTAATCAATCGTTAGGACAATAATGGCATTAACAATAGAGCAGGTAACGGCACGGGTTGATTCCCTTCGTTACCGCAATCACGAACGTGATGCGCGTAACCTTGACGTACTTGCAGTACGTAAAGGAAAGATTGCTCAGGTATATCCTAACTTCTTTCCAGAAGGTGTTGATGCTAACGTAGTAGCAAACTTTATTGACATTGTTGCTCGTGACCTATCTGAAGTTATGGCTCCGCTTCCAGCGGTTAATTGTTCTGCAGCCAATCAAGTATCTGATAGAGCACGTACCTTTGCTGATAAACGTACTCGTATTGCCTCTAACTATTTCCAACACTCAGACCTAGCAGTACAGATGTACTCAGGTGCTGACTGGTATCTAACATATGGATTCGTCCCATTCATTATTGAATTAGACGATGAAGCAAAACTGCCACGTATTCGCATAGAAAATCCTATTGGGGCTTACCCAGAGTTTGACCGCTATGGACGTTGTGTGGCATTTGCTAAGCGTTACTCTATGACACTTGGTGAACTAGTATCTCAGTTCCCAGAGTATGATAGAGAACTTCTTGGACCAGATGGATACAAGCAAGACCTTAACGCAGTAATTGAAATGGTTCGTTACTACGATAAAGACCAATCTATAATCTATGTACCACGTAGAAGCAATCTAGTTCTTTCTGAGGCTGCTAATCCGCTTGGTAAAATGATGGTTGTTGTTGCACGTAAGCCATCTATTGATGGTGAGATGCGTGGACAGTTTGATGACGTGCTTGGTATTCAGTTATTGCGCAATCGATTTGCATTACTTGCAATGGAAGCGGCAGAAAAGTCAGTACAGGCACCAATTGTTCTACCGCAAGATGTGCAAGAACTGCAACTTGGTGGTGATGCGGTTATCCGCACAGCCAATCCAGCAGGCGTACGCCGCGTAGAACTTACTTTGCCACAAGGCGCATTTACAGAACAACAAGTTCTTAATCAAGAACTACGTGTTGGTACACGATACCCTGAATCTCGTACTGGAAACATAGATGCTTCTATTGTTACTGGTCAGGGAGTGCAGGCTCTTATGGGAGCCTTTGATACACAAGTTAAATCTGCACAAGCAATTTTTGCTGCAACACTTCGGGACATTATTAGTATTTGTTTTTGCGTAGATGAAATGATTTATCCCGAAGAAAAAACAATTCGTGGAGTAGATTCGGGTTCACCTTATGAGATTACATACAAGCCAACTAAAGACATCAAGAATGATTATTCTGCTGATGTCCGTTATGGCATGCTTGCTGGTCTTAATCCAGCACAAGGTCTTATCTTTATGCTTCAAGCACTTGGAGGAAAACTCATCAGCCGAGATATGGCTATGAGAGAACTACCATTTACAGTTAACGTAACACAAGAATTAGAAAAAATTGAAATTGAAGAAATGCGTACTGCACTCCTTGGTTCACTTACGGCATATACACAAGCAATTCCACAGATGGCTACTCAAGGTCAGGATGCTTCAGATGTAGTTCGTAAGATTGCTGCGGTAATAAAGGCTCGTCAAAAGGGACAAGCATTAGAGGACGCAATAGAAGCAACCTTTGCTCCGCAGCAACAGGTTCCTCCTGCTGGTGCACCAACTAATGCGGTTGAGCAAATGTCCCCTGCTCCCGCTGGTCCGCCAGCAGGAGGTTCTCCAATACCAGAACAACAGGCTAGACCAGATTTACAAACAATATTAAGTAGTTTAAGTGGTGGTGGACAGGCAAGGTCAGCAGTAAGTACTACTAGAGAACGACAAATTTAAGGAGTAATCATGGCAACATCTCGTAAGAGAACCACAAGGGTTAAAAAAGTTGCTGATAATGATTACTCAAAGTTAGACGAGTATGCAATTGAACTGCATGAGTTTTATAAATCATTACGCAGAGCGGGATTTACAGTTGATAATGCTTTATGGCTGTTATCTGCAAAAGAAACTTATCCAAAATGGATGAGAGAGTTATCACCAGAAGATATTAGAAAACATATTGAAGAGGAGGACGAGTAATGGCAGAAGTATCGGGACCAGGAAAGCAGTCTAAACGCACAGACTTAGGTGTGCTTAAGCAAAGTACAAAGCCAATACAACCTACTCAACCAGCACAGTCATATACTGGCGGTGCATATGGTAATAACAAGGCTATGGCAGAACAACAATCTGGTGCTCCATTAGCAGGTAATCCAATGCCAGCACTTACACCATTAATGGCTCCTACTGAGCGTCCAAATGAAAGTATGACTTTTGGTATTCCTTTTGGTGATGGTCCAAACACATTAAATCTTCCTAATTCAAAACCAGATATTTACAGTGTGCTAAAAGATATTGCTCAATATGACCGTAGTGGAGATACCGAATTAGTTATTCGGATGCTTGACGACAGCGGGTACTAAATGGCTGAAATACCTTTAGACCCATCTTTAATTAAAGTTAGCCCTGGTTTTGCTGACGCTGTAAAAAATGCAAACTTGCCACCAGCATCACGTAACATGGTTGAACAGATGTCTCAAACATATGTTAAGGCTTCTAAACTTCTTAAGTTAGGTGAAGAAAGGGCTCGTAAAGAGTTTCTTGATTTAGACCCAATTGTTCAAACAAACATCCGTACGCTTCATCCTAACCAAAAACGATTTGAACCAGAACAAGGTCTTATAGGTAAGGCTTTACAACTTGTTGGTAATGCAGCAACTGGTGCTATAAAAACCTATTTTAGTCCAATTGTTAAAGGTTTTGAATTTGCAGGTACTCTGGCTAAAGTAGCAAATACTACAGGCAATGTACTTCAACAAACCGTTTATCAAGATAAACCATTTACTAAAAAAGTTTTATCTGATTCATACAATGGATTAAATCAATGGCGCTGGGATGATGTTGCTGCTTATGAAAAAAAATACGGCAAAGCCCTAACTACACTTGCACGTGGTGCTGCAGAGTTTAAAACTCCTGGTGAATCTATTGATTTATATGGCAATGGTCTTGATGCTGAAATGTATGAAGCATTAGTTTTTCAAGTAAATGAACCAGAAAAATTTCAAAAAGTACTTGATGAAATTAAACAAGGTTCTCAACTTAGTCCTGGTCGAAACTTAGCGCGTCCTCAAACTACTGTTGGAGGAGACCCTAACCACTGGGCTGTTAAAGTTTCTAAAAAACTTGGTATTGATGTAACTACAACTGAAGGACAAATGACAGCAAGTAAGTTGGCTTCTGGCCCAATAGATGCTGTGTATCAAATACTTAATCCTGCAGACCCACTTAACTGGATTGGTATAGGACCAATAATTAAAACAGCCACTAGAGGTGTTGGTGGTGTAAAAGTCGGTTTGGTTGAAGCATTACAATTTGGTGGATTTAGAAATCGTGGAGAACGTTTAGCGCAGCAATATCAATTTATTGCTGAACGTGGTGGCGATATGGGAATTAAAGAAGCCACACGTTTTGTATTTGGTGAAAAAGATGTTGTTAAATTATGGGATGACCAACTTGGCCCTGTTGTAAAAAAATACGCAGAGGCTGAAACTAAAGCAGAAAAAGCAATAGTCTATCGCGGTATTCGTGATGAGTTCCCCGAATGGGCTAATGAAGGTGTTGTTAGAGAACTAGCAAACGCAGGAGCATTTGATGCTCCTACCGCACAAAGATTTTTTCAAATGGGTGAAAATGCTAGATATCTACTTGGCTTACGTGTTGATGGCACAGATTTCTACCGCAGTGGTATTCCAGTTGCACGCCGTAGCCGATTATTTAGAAGCGCATTACAACAAAATATTACTAAAACCTTATCTGGTGATTTAACTGGTAAAGAACTTAAATTACTTGATATATCTGCTAAAGAAGCAGTTGACAAACTTAAGTTAACGGCAGCAACAGAAGATAATTTATTATCTCCAATGTTAGATGAAATTAATCGTATTAATAAAGAGATAGATACAACTATTAGGCGTACTGGTCGCATGTTATCACGTGCTCCTGGTCGTATTCTTTATGGACCAGATGCAATAAAGACTATTGATGAAGTTAGAAATCTATTACATGTAGTTGGTTTTCCTCGTCATTATGCAGATATTATGGCTGAACATTTTGTAGATGAATCAGTTGAGTATCAGGTTACAATGATTCGTAATTTATATGCAGCATACTATAAAAAAATTGGAATTAATGGTCAAGTCAATGGTGATAACCATATTGATGAATTGTTAAATTCAACCTTTAATGAGCAAGTTGGTATGACAAGCCTTGCTCGTGTTGAAATTCCACAAGGTTGGGAATCAGAATTACCTCGTGCTATTTATAAGTACGATAATGATGTTCCAATTTTAACAAGCCGTGGAATTATTCATCCTGCTCAAATTGCCGAAGGTATTGCTCCAATTAATTTTGATTTAGCATTACAGTTTGCTGCAGCAGATAAGTTTGGTGAAATTAATTTTTTAAATTTTGTAAATGGCATTACTCGTCATCCAGTTGCACGTAGATATAACGATGAATGGACTAGATATACTCTTTTCCCACGCGCTGGTATTAGAAATAGTATTGATGAAATTTCATTTGCTGCTTTAAATGAACCAATATCAGACTTACTGGCTTTAGCAACTGCTCCATTAAATACAACTGGAGCACAAATTAAGGTTGCTACTGCTGTTACTGGTTCTAGTGCTGGTATTGGTATGTATAAACGTGGAGTTTACAAAATGTTTCCACATTTAGACCCACGTAAAAAACTACCAGCAGAAGCACGCCGTAAAATTATTGAAGACCTTGCAGGCAATGGTCCTATTGGTAATGTTTTACAGGCTGAGATTATGGAATCTACAATAGACCGAGCAGTTTCTTTTTATGGTAAAACATTGCCTAAAGAAACTTGGGATACAATTCGTTTAGTAATGAAACACAATCCACATATGATTGATTCACTTGCACAATCTGTTAGTGCAAAAGCAAGCATGTCATCTAAGATTGATGTTGAGTATATAGATTCTATGTTTACTGGTAATGCTTGGGATAGGTTCTTTTTAGAAGAAGGACTAAAAAAGTCTAAGACATATACTCCTCGTGAGTTAAGTAAAATGAAAGATAAAGAACGCGCTATGGCGTTTTATGATAACTGGATGATGCGTTTTGGTTTTAATGGTCAAAAGATTGCACCTGGTGTTTATATTAATCCAACACCATTCTTTTTTGCTAACAATGGCTTGCGTAATTCTAGAGATTTAACAAATGCTCGTAGAGCAATGCTTGAGCAATTAGGTATTCGTTATGACAAAGAAACTGGATTGCTTGTTCCACGCAAAGATACTGAACTTGTAAAAAAGTTTATATCTCCTTATAGTACTACTGCTTACTATCGTCAACAGGGTCTATCTGATATTGATATTGCTGATGCAATTATAACAAATATTTTAGTAGATATGAAAACACTTTTTCATGGTACAACTAATGGATTCAATGACACGTTATTTAATCTAGTTAGTAAAAAGCGTGCAGAAATTCTTAGAGAAGCAGAAGTTAAGAATCAAACTCCGTTTGATACTTGGTCAAAGGCTATTGAAGTAACAGATTTTAAAGAGTTTGAAGATGCAACTTTAGGAATGATACCTACATCTGGCTTAGTTAACTCACGTTTAATTAATATTCGTGATGTAGGATTTGATGCTAAGGCATTTGAAGAGTTTGAAGGCATTGGCGGATTCTTTGACCGTTTTGGAAACTGGACAATGGATGTAATGGATGCTCAGGTTACTGGTATCTATCGTCAAAAAATGTTATGGATTAAAGTATCAGGCAATTTAAAAAAATTAAAACCACTTCAGGCTAACATTGCTAAAGACCATTATGATAATTTGATAGCAATGAATCCTAATCCAGGTCCAAACTTCTTAAAACGTGCTAAAAAAGATGCTGATAACTTGGCTGAAAAGCAAGTTGTTGAAATAGCATGGTCAGATGCAATGAATACATTATTAAGGTATGTAGATAATCCCGCAGTGCGTTCTAATCTTGCAGTATCTGTTCGTGCAACAGGGCGATTCTATCGTGCAACAGAAGATTTCTACCGCCGTGTGTTTCGTCTTTATACAAAGGCTCCATTACGTACATTATATCGCATGCGTTTACTACATCAAGGCTTAGAGGCCAATGGTGATGTTTATACTGATGAACAGGGCAATGATTATATTATTTTCCCTACAGATGTTATTATTAGTAGCGTATTAGAACCTGTAGTGCGTCAATTTACTGGTAATGATAGTTTTAAAATTCCAGTATTTAATGACCTTGCTCTTAAACTACGTTTAATTAACCCTTCATTTTCTCCAGATGCAGGACAGCCAACATTATCTGGTCCAGTTGCTGCTGTATCTATGCTTGCAATAAAAGCAATACTACGTAATGATTTCTTTTTCTTGCCTTCTTCTATTAAAGAAAAGATTAACGTTTTTACGGATAGAGCAGCCGATGAAATTGATACAATTGCATTAGGTAACATTGGTGCTAGTTTAGATTTACAGCGAGCAATTACTCCTATGCTTTTCCAGGGTATTTATGGTTCTCTTAGTTCATCAGAAAAAGACCGTCAAAAGCAAAGTGCTGGATTACAGGCTATTTCGTATTTAGCCGCATTTGGTAACGGTGCTCCAGTCCAAAAAGATTATATTGGTCGTGAGAATGAGTTTATTAAAGCCGAATCAGAGTACCTAAAGAACGTACGTTTTGCTGCATCTACTATTGTTATATTCCGTAACATGATGGGTCAAATTTCTCCAGGACAGCCATCATTACGTGAGACTGCAACTCTTCCTGAGTTCTTAAAGCAAGCAGGACTTACTAGCCCTAATGCAGAGTTCTGGGATATATACAATAGTGTTCTTAAAAATGATAGTGCTAATTCTAATAATGCTTGGGACTTAGCACTTGCTACATTTGTAGGTAAAAATCCTGGTAGGGCTGCATTTATTGAACCACGTAATAATAAAGAATACGGAGTCTTTATTAATAAGACAGACAACGTAAAAAAATGGGCTGAAAAGAATACTCGATTTGTAGATGATTACAAAGAAGCAGCATGGTTGTTTGCTCCTAAGGTTGGCGAATATAATCCAGATGTATACACATGGATGAAGAGTTTTGGTCTTGTATCATTACCTTCATTTGAAGAATACCTAGACCAGGTACGATTAGCAGTTGACAAAAGTACATACTTTAAAATTAAAGATAGTGCAGATGAGCAACTTAAGGTAACTAACGATACTTCATTACGGCAATTAATTATTGCTGATTCAGAACGTTCACGTTCAGCAATGCTTGCAGCAAATCCAATGTTGAAGGCTGAAATTAAGGGTAACTTAGATAACCAGGGCAATCTGGATGATAGATTATATAATCTTAATGCAGCAATAAGAGACCCTAAGGCTCCTATTAGCAAAGAACTAAGAGCAACATTTAGATTTGCTATAGATGAGATTAATGGATTTGTGGCATTTGCTAATGATAATGATAACAAAGATGCTTTTGATTACTCAGGTAGGAAAGCAAGTGAAAAGGCTAGAGTGCAGGCAGTTATTGATGAGTTGTCTAAATCAGTACCAGAAATTAAAGAAGCAAGTCGTTTAATTCTAACACCATTACTTAACACATACTCAAGAGATGTTATCTCTGCTGCACCAAAGAAGGGGTAATAAAACATGGCTGAACCAGCAACACAAAGTAGGCAAGCAGCAGTTGCTGCAGCAAACGTAGCAGCACTAGCAAAAAGATTTGGTCCAAGTGGAGATTTAAGTATTGAGCAAGACCCATATGGTAATTTCCGTCTTGTTCAAAACCAAAGTGGTGCAACCGTACGTGTTTACTTTGTACCTGCAGCAAATGGTACTGATTTTAGTATTGCTACTGAATCACAAATGATTCAGTTGTACAAGAGAACCGCAGCACAAGGTGGTGGTCTTGAAGCATTACGTAAAAAGTTATACGAACTAGGCTTTATATCAAAGCCTGACTATACACGTAAAGATGAAGCATCTTTAAACAACGCAATTATTGATGCAGCAAACTCGCACTCAATGGAGCAGGTACAAAAGTATACACTTAATCCTGGTCAAAGTAGTTATAAGTTTGCTGGATTTAGTACATGGCTTAGCACTAAGAAGTCTGGCTTAACGCCAGATAAGCCACCTATTGATACTGAGTTGCAGTCTACAAAAAGACTAGATGCTGACCAAGACATTCAAGGATTTATATTTGAGTTAACTGGAATGAATGCAACACAAGAACAAAAAGATGAATACTTTGAACTCTTAACAAAAGAACAATTGGTTGCAAGTCGTAAGTCTAAGGTTGCAGGAACTACACAAACAACAGTAGGTGAGTTCCTTAATGAAGATGATTACTTCCGTATTGCATCAAAGGTTATTGCACCTTCTTTAAAGGGCACATCATTAGAGGGTATTGATAAACTAGGTGGTAAAGTAGCAAAGCAAATCCTTGAACTCAAGGACTTTGCTGGTGAGTATGGTATTCAACTAGATAGCAAACAAGCATTTGATTATGTTTCATCTGGCTTAACTGTTGGCGGCAGCCTTAATACAGGTGAACTTGATAGTCAGAAGAATACTATTCGTCAAATGTCTAAGGCTTTCTATGGCAACATTGCACCATTGATTGATGCTGGTGTTAAGCCCGTTGATATTGCTAATCAGTTTGCTGCATACAAGAGTAAAATTCTTGAGAAGCCAAGCAACGCATATAGTATCTTTGACAAAGATATTCAGAATGCAATAAAGAATGGTGGCAAGTCAGGCGTTATGAGTTTTGATGAATATACAAAGTACTTAAGAACTTCTCCAGATACAAAAGGTGAGTTCTTAGAGACTAAGGGTGCTCGTGAAGAAGCAGCAAGTTACGCAAATGACATCCTTAAATCATTCGGATTGGTAGGCTAATGGCTAAACTAGATAGAGATAATGCATTCTACAACTATGTTGCGCCTAAACCAACTGGACAGTATCTTGGTAAAGATGGTAACTATTATAATTCTCCAGTAGAAGCGTCTCTTGGACGCGATATTGGTTCTTCTGTTAATTATGCAGCAAATGTAGATACACAGGTAGCAGCGGCACAAGCAGCAGCACCTAAGCCAGTAATGTCTAATGAACAAATTGCTGGCGGTGGACAAGTAAAATGGGTTGGTAGTATTGATGGCAATTGGCAGGTTATTATGCCAATTGGTTCACCGCTTGTAGGTAGTAAGGCTGCTGGTTTTGAATCAGGAACTTCTACAACAACAACAACTAAAGCAAGAACTGCTGACCAACAAGCAGTATATGATAGTGCGCAAGCATTAGCACAATCATTTGTTGATACATATGGTGGAAAACTTAGCGACTACTTTAATGCTACTACTGGTAAAGTTACACAGCCAACTACTGCTGTTATTAATAAAAAGTTTGCTGCAACAACTGGGAAAAAAGAAGTCTCTCGCGTAGATAATGGTGACGGAACATTTACTATTACTTATAGTGATGGTTCTACTGAAATTATTGGAACAAAAAGAGTAGTTGATAATACCACCGTTAAGCCTACAAAAACTCTTATTGAAACAAGAGTTGATAGTAAAACTGGAAATACTATTGGTTATTTTTCTGATGGTTCACAAGAAGTCCTTAATCAAGGAACAGGTCCAGTTCAATCACAAGAGTTTAAAAATGCTTATGCATTGCTAGAAGCAACCTTTCGTGACTATGGTTTAGAATCTTTAGTACCAGCAATTAAAAGTTATATGGAACGCGACCTTGGCCCAGAGCAAGCAACACTTGAATTGCGTTCTTCTCCAGAATATATTGCCCGATTTAAGGGCAATCAACTGCGTCTTGCTGCTGGTAAAAACGCATTAAGAGAAGATATTTACCTAGCAACAGAGCGAGCATATGATGAAACATTAACCTCATATGGTCAGGCAAATTACTTTGGTATTGATAGGCAGGCAAAGCAGGCTAAGATGGCTCAGATTATTGGTAATGACATAAGTGCCGATGAGTTTAAGAGTCGTGTTGACTTAGCAGTAGCACGTGTTTCTAATGCTGACCCAACAATTAAGAAACTGCTTAAAGACTTTTACCCAAGTCTTAATGATGCAGACTTAGTTGGTTACTTCCTTAATCCAGCAGAAGGTCTACCTAAGTTAACAGAAAAGGTTACATCTGCTGAAATTGGTAGTGCATTCCTTGGACAGGGCTTGGCTTATACACAGCAAAGGTCTACTGAACTTGCACAGTATGGTATTGACCGTGCTGGCGCACTTAAGGGTGCTGCTGAAATAGCAGGTGTATTACCAGAGGCTACTAAACTAGGTGACATTTACGGTGAAACTGGTATTAAGTATGACCAAACAACTGGTGAAGAAGAATTTCTTAAGGCTAGTGATGCAGCAAAACGTAAGCGTACTACGTTAGCATCTAAGGAACGTGCCAGTTTTGAAGGTAGTGCAGGTAACGCACCAGGTGCGTACAGTACTGGCTACCTAAAGAAATCTTCAGCAGCAGGCTTAATATAAAATAGAATCCTATGTGACCGACCAGCCCACATAGCGTAGAAGACTGGTAGTAAGAGCCAGGCTAGTTCCCCGACTAGAATCTGAGGCTTGCGATTCAAACGAATAGAAGGGTGGGTTGCTATGAGCAACAACTACTGGGATGAAGACGAAGACGACCTAGATACCGAAACCGAAGTGCAGATGGATGGAAGTGATTTACTTAAAAAGTTACGAAAAGCCAAGCGCAACGATGAGAAGCGTATTAAGGAACTCACTGAGCAACTTGAGGGATTATCCAAGGCGCAGCGTGAGCGTACAGTCAAAGAGGTCCTAGAACAAAAGGGTGTCAATCCAAAGGCACAACGATTAATCCTAAAAGACTTGGATGATATTACCGAAGAGTCAGTTAATAACTGGCTTGAAGATAATGGAGACCTGTTTGGATTAACACAGCCAGAGGTAAGTGAAGAAAAAGAACTAAATCGAGCAGCCTTAAGGCAGCAAGATGTGGTTACTCAACTTGGTTCGACCCCTGACCGAGCAGAAGATTTATTGAGTCGAATTAATAATGCGGCATCCGCAGAAGAACTTAACTCAATCATCTACTCTCAACAGCAATAAATACATAGTAATTTCACAACTCACCTAGGAGGTGAACAACAATGGCTAATGCATATACATCCTCTACTGGCAATCTCGCTGGTACCGCTGGTGGTGCAGGTCTCGTCCAAAAGGCGTATGACCGACTATTAGACTTTGCGTTGCGTTCAGAACCCCTAATTCGTAGTGTCGCAGATAAGAAGCCCACTAAGTTAGCAAACCCTGGCTCAACCGTAGTTCTACAACTATACGCAGATTTGTCTGAACAGACAACTGCTCTGACAGAATCAACTGAGCGTGACTCAGTTCAGATTGCTGCTCCAACATCAGTTACTATTACTCTTGCTGAGTATGGTAACTCTGTCCTTGTTACACGTGCTTTGGAACTATTCAGCCTTGCTGACGTAGACCCAGCAATTGCTAACATCATTGCTTTCAACCTTGCAGGTTCAATTGATACAGTCGCACAGACTGAACTTCGTGGTGGCACTAACGTCATCTACGGTGGTACACGTACTAACACAGTAACAATTGCTGCTACAGATACAATCACTTCTGCTAACATCCGTAAGGCTGTTGCTAAGTTGCGTTCAGGTCTGTCAGTTCCACGCAAGGGCTCAATGTACTGGTGCGGAATTCACCCAGAAATCTCACACGACCTTCGTGCTGAGACTGGTGCTGGTGGATGGCGTTTGCCTCACGAGTACAACTCAAATGACAACATTTGGGCTGGAGAAATTGGTTCATATGAAGGAGCCTACTTCGTAGAGTCTGCTCGTATGTTCAACGATACTGACGGTGCTTCAAGCGCCAAGGTATACCGCACAATTCTTGCTGGTAAGGAAGCAATGGCTGAAGCCGTTGCTGAAGAGCCACATGTAGTTATCGGTCCAGTTATTGACCAGTTAATGCGTTTCCGCCCAATGGGTTGGTACGGCGTACTAGGCTTCAAGCGTTACCGCGAAGCAGCCCTGTATCGTATTCTTAACGGTTCATCAGTCGCTTAGTTGATTGACGCTTAAGTAAAGGTTAGGTTCGCTTAGCCTTTACTTAAGAGTAAGTTCATTAAGGAGAACAGTGGCAACTTACACACTTGTAACACCAACCTTGGAACAAGGACACATTGGTGCTCACCGTTTGTTTACACACTTTAAACAACGCACAAAAAGTTACACCATCATTCTTAGCAGTGGTGTCTACTCGCTTATACAGTATCCAACCGAAGATGAGTTAGCAACTTACACTGCTTACTATATGGGTGGATGTCAACATACTGGAATTACAGAGGCTATCAGAACAGCAATGATTGCTGATGCCATTGTAACTTCGGCCAACTTTACGGTGGAATAAATGGGACTGCATCAAATACAGACACATCCAGAGTATGTAGAAGGTTGCTTTGGATGCAAGATACAACTTCTAGAATTATCTACTGGCGATGCCAGAGGTGATGTAATAGCAAGTGGTACTACCCAGAAGAAGTGGAACTCCGAACTTGAAGCATATCGTAGTGCTAGAGCACAGGGCATCCAACCTAATGGGACAAAGATGAAACAGGTACAGGCAGCACACGAAGCATCTGAAAAACTAGGTGCAGCCTATGACGGTAACACAATGATACAAGCAAAGAAGATAGACAAACCAACAGCCACAGTAATGCGGGAACTCAAGGAAGCAGGAATACAATAATGCCAAAAGTTGGAAAAATGACATTCCCATACACAGCAGCAGGCAAGATGGCAGCAAAGAAGGCGGCCTACAAGACTGGTGAGAAGATGGAATCCAAATCTGAAAAGAAGATGGAAATGAAAATGGGTATGAAGAAGATGGCTAAGAAGCCTATGAAGAAGATGGGAAAGAAGAAGTAATGGCACAAATGAAGAAGCCTGCAGTTAAAATTATAGGTGCCAAGCCTGGTGTTAAGAAAAACTTGCCTAAAATTGAAGGCGCTAAACCTAGTGTTAAAAAGCCTATGCCTAAAATCCTAGGTCCTATTAAACCTATTAGAGTAACTACACCAAAGCCAACACCTACTAAAAAGAAAACATTAGTAATGCCTGACAAAATTTCTCCATCTAAGATGACACCTGCACAAAAGGCACGTTATCTTAAGAACCCAGAACGATACGACAAGTAATAAAGGTAGGGGACAATGGCTAAACAAAAGAAAGAAACCTTAGCAGTCGCCTGGTGCGATAATGGTATGGTAGATGGCAAGTTTATGGAGGGTGTCGTAGATACCCTAATAAACTCAGGCGTAGAGTTTTGTGGGTCACTACGTGCCCACGGTAATCAGATAGCACAGCAGCGAGAGATGTTAGTCAATCGCTGGTATGACAACAATAAATCTGATTGGCTACTTTGGCTTGACTCAGATATTATGATTACCCCAGAGAAGTTCCTTAAACTCTGGAATCGTAGAGATGCCAAAGATATACCTTTGCTTACTGGTGTTTATTTTACAAGTAACGAACCAGAGCAACCATTGATGAAGCCACTAGCAACTGTCTATGAGTTTGCTGAGGCAGAGTTTGGTATTGGGATTAGACGACTAGACCCACTACCTAAGAATGCTTTTATAAAAGTAAGTGCTGCAGGTATGGGCTTTTGCCTTATGCACCGCAGTGTAATAACAAGAATTAAAGAAGCATTGCCAGGAGTTCCATTCTTTACAGAAGTGGGTGCTAACAAGCAGTTCACTGGTGAAGACATCTACTTCTTTGCAGTAGTCAACAAAGCAGAGATTCCTCTGTGGTGTGATACCGCTGCAACTGTAGGACATATGAAGCGATTCAATATGGACGAGAACTACTATGATGCTTTTGGTAGAGGTAAAGGTTATGCAGACTAAATATCCTAATTGGTTTGAGATGACTGCAAAAGAAAACTTTGAGTCACAACTACTACCGCTTGCTGGTAAGTTTAATCTTAGGTTCTTACAGATTGGCGCCTTTACGGGCGATGCAACTGTATGGCTGGTAGATAACGTGCTTGTTACAAAAAACTCAGTCCTAGAAGATGTAGACATCTGGACTGGCTCTGATGAAGAAGAGCACAAAGAGATGGATTGGCTAGACGTTGAGCGTGTATACGATTCACGGATTGTCTTTCGTCCTAATGTGATTAAGTACAAAATGGACAGCAAAGAGTTTCTTCGTTCTATTGAAGAACCAACCTATGACTTTATCTATATTGATGGAGACCATACCGCAGAAGGTGTACTACAAGATGCCGTGCTTGCTTGGAGATTGCTCAAGCCAGGCGGGATTATGGCATTTGATGACTACCTATGGGAAGACCCTAGAGGTATTGAGTTTCAGCCAGGCTGGTCAATAGATACCTTTGTAGGGGCAGTCAAAGATGAATCAGAAGTTTTATTATCAAACTCACAAGTATGGCTAAGGAAGAATAATGACAGCAGCCTGGACACGTAAAGAAGGCAAGAACCCTAAAGGTGGACTCAATGCCAAGGGCAGGGCATCTTATAAGGGTGGCACTCTCAAAGCGCCTGTAAAGGCTGGAGACAACCCACGTAGAGCATCTTTCCTAGCACGTATGGGCGGAATGCCAGGACCAGAGCGCAAGCCTGACGGCTCGCCAACAAGACTGCTTCTATCGCTTAATGCATGGGGAGCAAGTTCTAAGGCTGATGCTAAGCGTAAGGCTGCAGCAATCTCTAAGAGAAACAAGGCTAAGAAATGAAGAAGAAATCTACAGTCAATGCTGCTGGTAATTATACCAAGCCAGCAATGCGTGCTTCTTTGTTCAAGAAAATTAAGGCTGGCTCTAAGGGTGGAGACCCTGGTGAATGGTCTGCTCGCAAGGCTCAACTACTTGCTGTTCAATACAAAAAGGCAGGCGGAGGTTACAAGTAATGGCACTGGCTAAGTCTCAGAAGTCTTTAAAAGACTGGACTGCACAGAAGTGGAAAACCTCTGACGGCAAGCCATCAAAGGGTAAGAAGAGATATTTGCCTGCTGCTGCTTGGGCTTCTTTAAGTTCAGCAGAAAAAGCAGCAACTAATAAAGCCAAGGCTACGGGCAATGCCAAAGGTAAACAATTTGTAAAGCAACCCAAATCAATAGCAAAGAAAGTGGCGGGGTATAGATAATGGCAGGAACAGCGGGTAGTAGTTTAACAGCAGAATTAAATCGTCTTGCTAGTACAACTGGCAAGGCTGCACAAGGTGCTGCCAATGTTTACGCTGGCACATCTGGTCTAGGGCTTATTGCAGCCCTTAACATCAAGGCTAGTGGCTCACGTCAACCTTCTGCATACAAAGGACTTAATGCTGTATGTAATGAACTTGCTAGTACTACTGGTAAATCTGCCGTTGATGCATTAAGGACTCTATAATGACTACATTATTAGATATGATTGATGAAGTGTCAATGAACCTTTCAGGTTACACACTTCAACAAGACCGCGCTACTCACATTACTGCAGATGTAGCAGCAACCGCTTCAACTATTGCTGCACCCATTACTCTATCTCTTGCATCTACTGACAGCGTAGGCAAAGGTATTGTTGAGATTGATGAAGAACTATTCTGGGTAGATAACTATGACAGAGTTGGTAATACAGCAACTATTGCTCCCTATGGTCGAGCATACATAGGTACTACTCTTGCTGCACATACAGCAGGTACTAAGGTTACTATTGCACCTACCTTCCCACGTTTTACAATTAAGCGAGCAATTAACGATACTATCAGCGCAATTGGTTCATCTATCTTTGCAGCCAAGACAACTACAATTACATCTAACTCTGCAGTCTCAGCATTTAGACTACCCACTACTGGTACTACTTTAGATATTCGCTCTATCCTTGCTGTTGCATATCAAGCCTTAGGCTCAAGCAAAGAGTGGATACCTATTCGTAACTATCGTTTTGATGGTAGTGCTAATACAACTGCGTTTACCAGTGGTCAGACTTTATCTATCTATGACTATATCCCTTCAGGACGTACTGTTCAAGTTGTGTATTCTACTAACCCAGTTCCTTTTTCAGATTTGGCAACAACTGCATTAACTAATGCACAGGTTTTTGAGACAATATCTGGACTTCCAGTATCCTGCAAAGACCTAGTTATTCTTGGTGCTACCTATCGTTTGTTGTCTAACCTTGACCCAGCACGTGCGTCAATGGTTAGCCCACAGGCAGATGAGACAGATTCCAAGCGTCCATATGGTTCATCTCAATCACTTACTAAGCAAGTTTACGCTTTGTTTAATCAACGATTAAATGAAGAGATTAAGAAACAGCAAGACAAATATCCTATCCGTGTCCACTACTCCCTTTGATAGGCAGATAAATGACAACTAGAAAATACTCGTCCAGAGCACAGCAGACCACACTCAGTAGCGGAATCACCTCTGGTGATACAACTATGACTGTAGGTTCTGGTGCTAACCTTATGGGTGGTAAGACACCCGCAGTAGGTGAAACCTATACAGTTGTCATTGACCCTGATACGGCCCTTGAAGAAATTGTAGATGTCAGTAACTACGCATCAGGTAACACACTTACTATTGCTAGAGGCATTGATGGTTCTACTGGTGTAGCCCACTCTGCTGGTGCCATTGTTCGACATATGGTTATTGGTCGTGACTTAAGTGAATCCAATACACACATTGAAGCAACCACTGGACACGGTGCAACAGGTGCTGTAGTTGGTACAACTAACACACAGACCCTGACTAACAAGACAATTGACTCAGCAAGCAACACACTTACTGGTGTAGTGACTTTGACTGGTACTCAGACATTAACTAACAAGACTTTAACTGCGCCAACCCTAACTACTCCAGCCCTAGGCACACCTGCATCTGGTGTGCTAACTAATGCAACTGGATTACCATTAACAACAGGTGTAACTGGTACATTGCCAGTAGCCAATGGTGGTACTGGTATTACTTCACTTGGAACTGGCGTTGCCACATTCCTTGGAACACCTACTACTGCAAACTTATTGGCTGCAGTTACTGGTGAAACAGGTACTGGCGCTGTAGTATTTGGAACTAGCCCAACAATTGCTACTCCTACAATTACAACTCCAACAGTAACTGGCTTAACCCTTAATGATGCAAGTATTATCTTTGAAGGTGCTACGGCAGATGCTTTTGAGACCACTCTTACGGTGGTTGACCCAACTGCTGACCGAACAATTACTATTCCTAACGTAACTGGAACTATAGTTACTACTGGTGATACTGGCACAGTAACTGGCACAATGATTGCCAGCGATACAATTGTTAACGCTGATGTTAATACCGCAGCAGCCATTGCTTATAGCAAGTTAGCCCTAGCAGGTGCTATTACCTCTGCTGATATTGCTAACGATACTATTGTCAATGCTGATATTAATACAGCAGCAGCAATTGATTGGACAAAACTTGGTATTTCGTCAACGGTTTCATCAACTGAAATTGGATATGTTGACGGTGTAACCTCTGCAATTCAAACTCAAATTGATTCTAAGTTGGCAACAACAACAGCAGCATCTACCTATGCTCCTTTGGCAAGTCCTACACTAACTGGTGTTCCGCTTGCTCCAACTGCTGCAGCAAATACTAATACAACTCAAATTGCTACAACTGCTTATGTTCAAACAGAACTAACAGACCTTCTTGGTGGTGCTCCAGGAGCACTTGATACTCTTAATGAATTAGCAACTGCCTTGGGCAATGATGCCAACTATTCAACAACTATTACTACAGCCCTTGCTGGTAAGTTAGCACTTACTGGTGGCACTATGTCTGGCGCTATTGCAATGGGTACAAGCAAGATTACGGGTCTTGGTGACCCAACTGCTGCACAAGATGCAGTTACAAAAAACTACCTAGACAATACGGTTCTTGCTCCATCTAACTTAACTGGTCCTATTACCTCTGTTGGTGCAGCAACTAGCATTGCATCTCAGACTGGTACTGGTACTAAGTTTGTAGTTGATACTAGTCCAACACTTGTAACTCCAGTTTTGGGAGTTGCTACCGCAACATCAATCAACGGTACTACTATTCCATCTACCAAGACACTAGTAGTTACTACAGATAAATTATCTGTTCACGCTGCTACTACTTCTGCTGAACTTGCAGGAGTTATTTCTGATGAGACTGGCTCTGGTGCATTAGTCTTTGGTACCAGCCCAACTATTTCAGGTCTAACCATTACTGGAACTTTAACAGCAGGTGGTGGTGTTGGAACAAATACTCAAGTATTACAATCAACTGGCACAGGAGTCCAATGGGCTACTGCTGCTGCTACCGATTCAACCCCAACAGTATTTATGCTTATGGGTGCTTAACCAACCACTAAGGAGAAATAAATGGCAACAACTTACAAAGTGCTAGGTCAAAGCAACCCAGCCGCGACAACAGCAACAACTCTATATACAGTACCTGCTTCAACATCAACAGTAGTATCAACAATCTCAATATGTAATCAAGCATCCACTGCTGCTACTTATCGTATTTCGGTACGCCCTGCTGGTGCAGTACAGACTGCTGCTATGTATATAGTTTATGGTGCAACAGTTCCAGCATCTGATACAACAATGTTAACTCTTGGTCTAACACTTGCTACTACAGATGTAATTACAGTGTATGCATCTAGTGCAACAGTATCATTTAATGCTTACGGAAGCGAGATTGCATAATGGCTACAGGTACAGTTAGTTCTATTGCTGTAGATAATTGGCAATTAATTTCTAGTGCTACACCCACTGCTGGTGCAAACGTCTCATTTACAAGTATTACTGGATATAAAACTTTAATGGTTGCATTTAAAAGTCTTACATCGGCATCGAGTGCGGTTCCAATGATTAGAATTAACTCTGTTTCTACTGCTGGCGTATATGCAGATTTATATGGAAATAGTAGTGCGTTTTATCTTGCTTACTCAACATCAGGTGCAAAAGCAGGAGCAATCATAATTTATGATGCAGATAAAGCCGTACCACATTATGTTTTAAAGTCATCTTATGATGCTACTGTTCCAGACCCTAATGCTTGGTTTACTGACCCAGTTGCTGTTACTCAATTAGATTTAACTGCAAATACTGGTGTTGGGTTTAGCGGTGGTACAGTTTACCTCTACGGAATTGCATCTTAAATGGCAACAGGTAGCGTAAGCCCTAAGAAGGGCAAAGTCGTAGACATTCCTAGCACTACAGTTTCTATTGGGACTGCTACTGATGGTGGAAATGGAGTATCGGCATCAGTACCATTTACTCCAACAACCTATTCAGTTGGTGGACCACAGGTAAAATATACGGCTACATCTAATCCTGGCAGTTTTACTGCTGATGCAACTGCATCACCCATTACTGTATCTGGATTAACTGCTGGCACAGCATATACATTTACTGTTGCTGCTGGCAACCCTACTGGATACAATGCACCAAGTGCTGCATCTAATAGTGTAACAATATATAATCCCCCAGCCTATGATTCTATTGCTACAGTAACAGTAGGTTCGGGTGGAGTAGCATCTGTTACATTTTCTTCAATATCACAATCATATACGCATTTAGAATTGCGTTGGTATTATAGAATGAAAGATTATTCTGCCGTAGCAAGTCAAGCATATATTTACTTTAATGGTGTTAGAAATGGTCTTTACTCGTTGCATAGTTTAAGTGGCAATGGTTCTACTACAAGCGCAAGTGCTAATAGTGGATTAAGCGAAACATATATTCAATTGGGTACTGGGCCCACCGCAACCGCAAATGCTTTTGGCGTAGGTGTAACTACTTTTTTTGATTATACAAATACAAACAAAAATAAAACTATGCGTGGTCTTGGTGGATATGACAATAATGGTAGCGGTACTGTAATTAGCAACTCAGGTTTGATTCCAATAACTGCAGCCTTAACAACCTTTGTAATTACTCCGCAAGATGGAAACTTTGCAGAGTATAGCAAGTTTGCGCTTTACGGAATTAAGGGAGCATAACAATGGCCGCAGGAAATACATATACACCTTTAGCAACGACAACTATAAGTGGTTCATCAACTACTTCCGTTACCTTTTCTTCAATCTCTGGCTCTTATACTGATTTAGTAATTGTTATGGGATTTTCGTTGAGTGCAAACGATGAAATAGATATTACTTTTAATAGCGATACTGGTAACAACTATTCTCGCACTTATTTTGAAACCGACGGTACGACGGCATCTTCCGCTAGAACGACTTCCTTTTCTGCTATTCCGATATTAGGACGAGGTAATTTAATGACAAACTTAATAAACATCTTTGGTTATGCAAACACAACTACATATAAGACTTTGACCGCTAGATTTAGTTCCCCTTCAAATATCACGGGAATGGAAGTCGGGTTATGGCGTAGCACAAGTGCTATTACAACTATCAAACTTAATCTTAGAACTACTGCAAATTATGCTACAGGTTCAGTTATTACGCTTTATGGAATCGCGGCTGCATAATGGCTAATACATATTCTTTAATTGCATCTAGTACTGTTGGAAGTGGTGGAGTATCATCAGTCACCTTTAGTTCTATATCTTCAATTTATACAGATTTAATACTAAAATCTTCTGCTCGCAATAGTGGTTCAAATGTGGGCAATTATTCTGCCTTTTCAGTAAATGGAGTAACTCCAACGGGCAGATATGTGCAAGGTAATGGAAGTGCAGTTTCAACGGGTACGACTCAATATGGTCAAATGGAAACAGGTGGGTCGGCTACTGCTAGTTCTTTTAGCAATACTGAAACTTACTTTGCTAATTACACCTCTGCCAGTAATAAAATATCAAGCACCGATTCTAGTGTAGAAAATAATGCAACAGAAGCATATAACTCTTTAGCGACTGGCACGACTACGACCTCCTCTGCTATTGCTTCTATAGTTATTACGCCTGCAACAGGAACGTTTGTACAATACTCAACCTTTTACCTCTACGGCATCAAAAACTCATAATGGCAATACTTGATAAACTACTAAGGAGAAATACAATGTCAGAAGCATTAACCACTATCGAAGTAAACTGTGCAACAGGCGAAGTTACAGAGCGCCCACTTACAGCAGAAGAACTAGCACAACGTGAAGCAGATGCAGCAGCATATGCTATTGCAGAAGCAGAGCGTGAAGCAGAGGCAGCAGCAACAGCAGCAGCCAAAGAAGCAGCAACTACAAAGTTAACTGCTCTTGGTTTAACTGCTGACGAAATTGCAGCATTAACTAAGTAATGTGTTACCAGTGTGGTAGTTGCTCTCATCAGCCTGCTCGCACAATAGATGATGCTATAGATGAAACAGATTTACTACCGTATTAAGGAGCAATAGTGGCAACGAGAGATATAACCGAAGGTAGAGGCTCTGCAACTGCCAGCATTGGTCGTGCTATTGCTGTTGACTTAGGTATTGTTTCATCTAGTTCTACTTGGCAGAACACTAATGAGTCATATGATGTGGCAGTAGGTGGACTTCCCTTCTTCTACGCTATTAGTGATGCTCGCCCATACATTCGCCAGACTGCACCGTTTCGTAAGGAACAGTCAGACATTGGCGCAGAACCAGGTGAGCAATCACTCACTGGTTTCTGGCTAAGAAGCCAGTCTTCTTTCCACAATGGCACAGGCATTAAGTTCTATGACCCATCTGCAGGTGAGACAGTTAACTATCGCTTTGCTGACTCAGACAATGTAGATGTGTGGACTAAGGGACAGGTAACTCTACTCAAAGAGACAGCCAATATGACTGGTGTTACTACTGGTGTATATAAACTTATTTCTGTAATGGATGGGGCAACCGATAAAGTTGTTGCTTGGACACCAGCAGATACAACTATTAAAAACTATACTGCTGCTGGTACTGCTGTTACATACACCCACGTAGTTACTGCTGGATTAGATACTGCCACACTTGCAATTACAACTGATGGAGCACATCTATTTGTAGCAGACAACGACCACATTTATTCAGGTGAGATTGCAAATCCAACTGCTGGCTATTCAGAATACTATGCAACTGGTAGTGAACGAGTAGTAATGGCTTGGGTTAAACAACGTCTTGTTGCTGGTGTTGCTAATAGTATCTATGAATTAACTGGCAGCAAAGGCACATCACGTGCCTTGCCTACACCTATTTACACACACCCTAATGCTGATTGGGTATGGTCATCTATCTCTGAAGGTGGCTCTGCTATCTATGCTGCTGGTTACCTTGGCGGTAACTCTGCTATCTACAAGTTTGTTCTATCTACTGCTGGTGTTATGCCTACCCTGACATCAGGGATTGTAGCAGCGCAACTACCAATTGGGGAGATAGTTCTTAAGATTGAGTCATACCTTGGTTACTTGATGATTGGTACCAATAAGGGTATGCGTGTGGCTAGTATCTCAGATACAACTGGAGACTTGTCCTACGGTCCGTTGATATTTGAAGACACTAATGGTGTCCGTGACTTTGCATTCCGCGATAAATATGTCTGGGCAACTGGTACAATTGGGACATCTCCTGGGCTATACCGTATTGACCTAGGCACAGAAATTGAATCTTTGCGTTTTGCCTATGCTAAAGATACCTACCTAAGTACTGCTACTGGATACGCTACTAGCGTAGACTTTATAGGTAACACCAACCAACTAGCCTTTACTACATCAGGCAGCAACGGCATAGCCATTCAATCAACTACAACTTTAACAACAACTGGTTCTATAACTACAGGTAAGATTAGATTTTCTACCCTAGAGCCTAAGAATTACAAGCGTCTTATTGCACGTGGTTCATTTACATCTGGTGACTTTACACTGTCATCTCTTGCAACAGAGGCAAGTGGTACTGAGACACAGTATGACCACATTACCTACAATGTAGGTGTAGATGCAGTAGAAGTAACTACATCTCAGCCTGAAATAGCGCAAGAGTTTCTTGCTTACAAGTTTACATTGAGTCGTGATACAACAGATACAACTACTGGTCCTACCTTTAAGGGATACCAAGCCAAAGCAACTATTGCATCTCCCCGCAATAGAGTCATTAAATTTCCTGTCTACTGTTTTGATATTGAAACAGATAGGTTTAATACTGTAGTTGGGTTTGAAGGTAGAGCCTTTGAGCGTATCCAATTACTAGAAGAGATTGAAAAGACAGGCGATGTTCTGACTTGGCAAGACTTGACAACAGGAGAATCACGACAGGCAGTAATCGAAGAAGTTACATTCACCCGTATGACACCGCCCGATAAACGCTTTGATGGTTTTGGTGGCATCATAGAGATAACCGTAAGGACAGTATAATGCAATTCAAGGACTATCTAACCGTGGCAGTAGCCGTCATAGCAATCTTCTCAGCATTTGCTGGTGGCATTAGGTGGATGGTCAAGCATTATCTCAATGAACTTAAACCCAATGGTGGCAGTTCAATGAAGGATTCTATGGCTCGTATGGAAAAACGTATTGATGATTTGTATGCATTGATTGCAGGTAAGTAATGGGGTTCATAGTACCCGAACCAATGTGGGACCCAGTAACTCCCGATATTGACCCTAGTGATTGGGAAGATGACAACGATGAGTAAAGCAACACCTGCTGCTATAGCAGTATTGAGACAAGCAACAGCCTTGCGCCCTAAGCGCAAGAAGGCCAGCGATGGATTACTACCATCAGCAGCGCATATGAAACAGAGTCCAACATCTGACCACAACACAGGGTTGGCTGTTGATTTAACTCACGACCCCGAAAATGGTATTGATTGTGTTGACATTTTTGAAAAACTTAAAGAGGACAAGAGAGTTAAGTACCTTATCTTTCAAGGAAAGATTTGGTCTAAAGAAAAAAGCAAGTTGGGAAACAGACGGTACACTGGGTCTAATCCTCATAACAAGCATCTACATATTTCTATTGAGTCCACTATGGGTACCGATACTTCTCCGTGGTTTTGGTGGATGAATCAACCTAAAACTATCAATCAGATTGTTGCAGCCTTGAGTTCTATGCCTGCAAAGAAAGCATATAAGACCGAAGTTTGCACCTGCTGTAAGTTACACGGGGCAAAGTCCTAATCCTATAGGAGGATATAATGGAGCAATTCAAACAACTAGCACTATCTTGGTTCCGTGCTGCCGCTGCTGCTGTAGTGGCTATCTATATGACTGGCGAGACTAATCCAAAGACTCTTGCTGCTGCTGCACTTGCTGGTGTGGCTGGTCCTGTCCTTAAATGGCTTGACCCATCTGCTACTGACTTTGGTCGCGGTTCAAAGTAATACCGATTTAAGGGGCTTAGCAGCCCCGTAGAGACTAGAAGACCCCACTACCCTGTATTGACACAGGGAGTGGGGTTCTTTTTTTATTTCTCTAGTAGTTCTTCAGTGTCCCAGTTGAAGAAGTCAGGCTTAAGTTTGTTGCGGTTTCTAAAAGACCACCATAGATTCTGGATTCGATAGATAAGTTCCTTGCCTAGTTCTCCTAGCATAATACCTAGTGCTATGCTAATATATAGTTCCATAGTTCCTCCTACTTGTATGTTAGATACATTGGTATTGGTTCGATATTAAGTTGTCGCCGCATTTTGTGGCGTTGATTCTCAGTAGTATTACCCCAGTAACCCATCACACTGTACTTAAGTGCATAGTCAAGACATTCTTTTTGTACTATACATGACCCGCAAATCTTTTTAAGTGCTTTCAATTGAGAGTATGTGCCTTGTCCTTCTGGTACAAAGAACAAGTCAGTATCTGTTGACTCACAATTAGGTGTGTCACTGGGTTTATACATTTATCCTCCTGTTGAATAGAATCCACTGCCGTTAAACTTTACGGCAATAGATGTCCAGATGCGTACCATTGTGTTGCCACATACAGTACATGGTGGTGCTGCTGGGTCTTGTACTTCAAGTACTGTATTGCACGTATCACATTTGAAGTCGTAGTTAGGCACAGTCGTCTCCGTCTATCTCTGTCGGTGCGGTAGTTAATGTACCGCACTCAATGCATTCTTGTTTTAAATCATACCAGCCAACTGCTCTGGTTTCTTCGTCCCACATTACTATGACCTTGAACATTTTACATCCGCATATGCAGGCAAAGGTAGGTTCACCTTGAAGGTCAAACACTGGTTGAATCATCATCTCGGTAGGGTTTCCAGCCACCTAGTACCTTGATAATAGAGTTGACTGCTCGTTGTACTTTCATACGCGCACCATCTGGTGTGCTATTCATATCCTTGCTTAACTCTGTCCAGTCAGGCTGCTCAACGCTGAAGCGTAGCCGTAGTACATTTTGCTTGGCTTCACTTAGTTTGTTGTAAGCCTTCTCTATGTCTGAGCGTAGTGTTAGCCAGTTGTTACCTTCACTAAGAACACTGCTACCAGAGTTGGCATTTAAATCTTGTATTTTGCTTGGCATTTCATATGAGTTGCCAATGATAGAAGGAAGGAACGCTTCTATTACTGATGCATCATAATAATATAAATCAGATGATTGATAGCCACTGTGCTTTGCTTTCTCTCTTTCACAAAACTTAAGAGATGCATTGCGTAATGACTTTGCTATTACTTTGTCGCAATCTTTCTGCTCTAATGCAGACCATTCATTGTACTTATGGGGATGACCGACAAACCATACCCACATCTCCTGTGCTATGTCATCACGCTCTACCATAGTATAGCGTTTGGCATACTCACTAGCGAGTTGCTGTACTAAATAATTGTAGTTTTCAATGTAAGACATTAGGGAATGTGTACCTCACCATTGACAATAGGCACTGCAAATGGAGTAACTTTGCGGTTAGTCTCTACAAGGATGCCTATGCCGTGCTGCCAGTTGGCAGAACCTGATGTTAGGTAATGAGCCTGTGACATATCCATCATGTGACCGACCTCTAACCCGTATAAAGTACTGGTTTTTCCATACATTCCTGATGTCTCATGTTGTAAGCCAACCCTATGTGTGTGTCCACACACTACTGATTTGCCTAGTCGTTTTGCTAAGTTAAGTGCAGTAGCACCAGGTGCACGGTTAAGTGCGCCTTCATCTCCATGTGCCATTACCCAACCAGGTAATAGTTCTTTCATTTTATGAAGGTATGTGATACCCAACTTGTCGTAGCCTAGTAGTGTTTCAATCTTTAATGAATCAAGTGATTGAAATGCTGGTGCATACTTGCGTATGTATGTATCAATGCGGTCAGTATGATTGCTGCGTTGAATGACAAATGGCTTGTTACCTAATGCTTTACGGTAACTAGCCATTGTTTCGTGCGTTAAATCTATACTGTCCTGTAATGTTTCTGCATATTCACCCGCCATACCTTTGTTCCAACGACTAGGTTCGGGTGCATCTAGTTCGTCTCCTACACACCAGAGTTCATCTGGTTTATATTCCCTGATGAAAGTTAGTGTTGCGTCTACTATTCGGTTGTCTTGGTACGGAATCTGAAGGTCGCTCAGTATAACTATCCGTCTGCTTCGCTGCGCCATTAGGTACGCCTTCCCACTGTCCGCGTTGGACTAGTAAACCTATTATGGCATAGTTTGCTAGGTCAATCAGGGTATCTTCAATACTTTCGTAGTTCGGCGTGTCGCCTGTATCTACTAGATTGTTAAGGCGTGCAAGTTTGTCGTACATGCGTACTCGTAGCCCATTCATAGCACCACCAGGTGCACCTGATATGTTCAGTGGGCCGTAGTCAGCATGCTTGCGTACTAGTACCGAGTACAGTTCATCCATAATCTGTGATGCGTTCTTAGGATTCTTCATCTATTACTTCTTTCAAGTGCTTGTCGAAGTTATGCATTGCTTCTTTAACTACCAACTCTTCCCATACTTCATCTGCTTTGTCATACTTGGAGGCTACTAGCAGCGCACCTAATGCTGTCAGGCACATGGTTGCATCTTCTATGTCATCTCTAACCAGTGCCATATATATATCTTCTAGTGCTCCTAGGATATTGAGCATTTTTGTCTCTGAGATTGGTATACCAATAGAGAACTCTATGTGTTTGAGATGCTCCCAAAACCTATCATCTAATGGTGGAAATACATTGTTCGATTCGCTCATGTATCCAGTCGCTCCCCTTCTTGATTATCATGCTGTTTACATCTTCACCATCAGGCATGCTGATGATGTTGACATTGCCTAGTTCCCTGCTTATCTTCTTGCCGAACTCTAGTCCTGCTGCGTCTCCGTCTGCTAATACTATCACTGTTTCAAAGTCATCTAATAGTTTAGCATAGTGGGGCTTCCAGTTGTTAGCACCTGGTATACCTACTGTTGGGTGTGGCATCTTGACTGACATCATAATGCAGTCAAACTCTCCTTCGGTCACACATATGTATCTATCTGCTGCAAACAATGCTTGTGTATTAAACATGGTTGTCTTGCTACCTACTAGACCTAAATACTTGGGTTCTTGTTCGGGAAGTAAGGCTCTGAATCTAATATCTACTACGCCTGATGGCGTGATGTATGGAATAGCCAGTCTGTTTTTATATGGCTCATGCCCTGGCATTGGGTCTTCTACCACCCCCAGATGAAAGATGTTGCCCTCTTCTACCGAGAGATGACGGCTTAATAGATAGTCTGTTGCTAGTTCTAGCCTTGCTGCGTATTGCTGTGTTGCCAGTAGTAAGAACTGACGCTGCGAACTCGATAGCCTCACGGAAATCTACTCCTTCTTTATACATTATGAGTGAGTATACATCACCTTTAACTCCACAACCATGACATATGAATGCACCCTTGTCATAGTTTACTGCTGCACTTGCATGTGAATCAGAATGGAACGGACACTTCATCTTGCGCCAACCGCTGCCCATAGAAGGCGCGGTGGCGCCTATGTAGTGGAGATACTCTTCAATCTTTGGTTTGTCCAAGTGCTCTCCTTAATAAATCTACATACACATAGCCAGGCATAGTGCAGTACCAATCTTCAGGGCTTCCCCTACCCTTACGCTTGTGCCACACTACACCTGTCCATGCTTTGTCATTAGTCATCTCGACTATTAACTCTTCTGTCCACCCCGCCAAGTCCATCTTGGCGTGGTTTTTAATTTCTATTGTAACTCCAGGTATACCACTAATGTCACCTTTATCTAGCGTAGCACCAGCCAAGCGTCTGTCTACATAGGGAAACCATTGCTTGAGATACTTAACTACATCTCGCTCTGCTCCTGAGCCCTTGGCTTTTGCTGCGCTACCCATTAGATGTTTCTATTTGTCTATAGTCTCTTACTATATCCTCAAGATACATAGATGCTGGGTCAAATGATAGTGATATGTATGTGCTACCGCTATGGTCTGCCTTACCATAACGATTCTTAACAGGGGCTACACATAGGTATACATCTTGTCCCTGCATCATCTGTCCTACTGTCAGTACCATTGCTGGTATTTGAGATACCATGCCCTGTAATGCTGAGCGTGGCTGACATGGATAACCTAGTGCACCTTCTTTAGTATGGTGTAATACTAATACGCATGCGTTAGTATCTCTTGCAAGATACTTCAACTCTTTCATTACTTGTCGCATGCCAGCAAACTCTTCGTGTCCATCTATCGCTATGTCCATAAGATTATCTACTACGATAAGCGTTGGACTTCTACCCCACATAGTTTCAAATGCTGATACCTCATCATCTAAATCTTTAAGTGTAGGGCTAGGTTCAAATGACCAATAGAGATTAGAGAACTCTCGCAAGAACTCTTGTGCTTTGGCTGGTTCTGTCTTGAGCATGTACTCAGCATGTGCTTGTGTTATCTTTGCTTTCATAGAAAGCAAACGCATAGCCATTGTGTGTGCATTAGTATCAGCAGAGAAATATAATGTAGGTTGTTTTAGTCTTGCTGCGATATGTAATGCAATAGATGACTTGCCTGCTCCAGGTGTACCTGCAATTACAGTTACCTCTGCGCGTCTAAGTATCATGCCTTCTCTTTGAAACCCTTGGAAGGGAGGGGCGAGTGGTTCGCCCCCCACTTCAGGCTTGCCTATACTACGGCGTAATGTTTTCATTTATGCCTTTGTTTGGTCGGCTTGGAAACTATTCCATTCTGGTTGATTTGCTTTGATGTATTGAGTGGTGCACTTAGTCATGTCACCTTGCTTAGCAGGACAGAAGTGGCCCTTGTATGGGCCAAACTTACCTGTTAATCCATGGATGCGTGTCATCATACCGTGAGGACATACACGCTGACCATCAGTTACATTAGCGTATGCTGCTGGAACAAATGGTGCTACTTCTGTTGCACCGAATGATGTAGCAATTGCTGCTATCTGTGGGTTAGGTGGTACTGCTGTGTTAGTAGGCTTGACTGCTGCTTCTAACTCATGCACTGCTGATGCTAGTGATGCTAATGATAGGGCTACTACTTGGTCTAGTTCTTCGCCGTTCTCGGCGCGAACAGTAACAAGAGAACCTGTTGCTGTCTTAACTGTGATGCTGATAGGTGCTTCGGTACTTGCCATTTATTCTCCTTGAATAGATGTTACTAGGGATTTTTTTCCATCTCTAAAGGTACGGACTTTTATTGCTAACTCTATACCTTTCCAACCTTGTTTGATGTCAACGAAATGCAGTTCACATTTACCACTACCTGCTGGTAGATGGACAATGATTCCCTTATCTTGGTTGACACCACCCCAACTACCACGGACTGCCGTGGCAGGGTCATACGGCAGGCCGTGCGCATACACGGCTAACTGCATAGCAATCTTGTTTGGATACGAGATACTGCCTGTCTTTAGGTCAGAGATAAACAACTCACCTTTGTATTCAACTATGCGGTCAGGTGTGCCAGCAATCTTATACTTATCTAACACACAAAACTGTTCAATGAATACATTGTTAAAGTGTTTAGTTGCATCAGCGTATGCTTGTATGTCTGCAACATAATCTTCTGGTATCACGCCAAGGTTTTCGCCCCTGTCGTGCTTCTCTGTCAGTGTGTGTATGGCTGTACCTATAGTAGCCTGTGCTGTTGCACCTGCTGCTTCCATTGCATCTTCAACTAACTTATCCATCTCTAACTTGTTGTCTCTCGCTGCACTTGCAGCCAACAGTAGGTCAGGACGCAGTGTTAATCCTGCTGCAGCCATGCGCAACTTCCATGCTACTAGTGCAGTGCCATCATCTAATGAACCTGCAACTGTAGTAGTGCGTGTATACGGTACTGCTTTGCCACCCTTAGGTGGCACTACCATAGGTCTACCGTATCTATCTCTTGTTATTTCTACTGTCATAGTTCTCCCTTGTTAAGTAGATTAGAGGAGCAGGAACAAGGAGAGAACCAAAACCCTGCCACCTCTAACCTGCCCTCATCATAGCATAGTGTGACGGACTATGTATGATGATGCTGGCGTGTTGCGCCGAGTTTAGTAGTCTTCTTCTACATCATTAACTTCTGTTTCATCAATGGTGTAATCACCATCATTGAAGGATACATCTACATTATCTATGAACATAGACTCTGCTTCATCTGCATCTTCTGCTTCTACTTGGAAGGTACCAGTGATTCTAAATGTACCACCATATCTTGATGTAAGTTTGTGGCATCCAATGGATTCAAGAAACTCATTGACATCAGACTTAGTGACTGTTTGCTCACCGTCTTCCCATTCAACTTCACTGAAGAAGTCACGGACTTTATTTTTAAGTTCACGGATTGCGTAGACTTGTTTGCCAAGCATGTCGTTAAGGTCATCTACTGCCTTTGCTTTCTCAATGTAACGGACAATTTCAGATTCAGTATAGTTTACTGCACCATCTACTGTTGTGATTTGGATTGTGTTCATGTGTTCCTCTCGTTGTTTAATGCTCCGTGTTCGCCACTGGCGGAGCAACCCAGTGAGGTGTCCCTTATATAAAAAAAGGATTAACGATATAAGTTCTGCGCTTTTACCCCTCAAGGTAAACCTATACTAACAAAGATAAAGCCCTTGTCTTTATCTTATCATTGCGTCCACTCAGGGTGGCCGCGGCAAGGCGAGACGCGCCACCCGTAGCGTAATGGTCAGCATGTTCTACTACTGCATGCCATGCACCAAAGGCTGTGCCTCTGATGTTCTCTTGTGTTTCTGATTCGCTATAGATGGACCATGCTTTAGCACGGGAATCTTTAGCAATAGTCTGTTGCTTACGCTCACCTCTAGTGAGTAGGTCGTATGGTTTATCTTCTACTGTAGTAGGTAGAGGCCATACTCTCTTGAAGAAGTTAACTGCTTCTTGTCGTGTCATTGGCTTGCGTAACAAATTGTTAGCAACCAATTGATAGTCTGCTATAGCAGTGTATGTTAGGTTAGTAATGTTGCGGATGTCCGCAATAGATAACTCTTGATTAGTTGTGTGTGTCATGCGGTATGTGTACTCATTGTACTTTCTACCTGTGTTACTAATCAAGCCGTTAACTTGGTTAGCGCAGAACAAACGCTCAATGACTGGCTTAATTACTACTGATGATGAACCATCATGTGATGTCTTAACCAATAGGAACGCAGCATGTGGGTCATTGGCTACCTCTACACCTTGCGGTAACTCAAGTAGCATCCAGATGTTAGCACCACCATTAAACTCACCTGCTGCGGTATAACGTGCATCACCTGAGTCTACCAATGTATCTAGTGCATTAAATACTTCCATGTTCTGTACCATTTTGTATTTCTTACCAACAATACCAATGACTGTGTTGTTATCCTCACGGATAATAGCCTGCTTCTTTGGTACATCTATGTATGTGGCTGGTGTTACACCATGCTCATTAATAGATAGAGGTGTACTTACTGCTTGTAGTTCACTTGTGCGTACAGTCCAGTTAAGTCCTGCTTGTGTTGCTGCATCACGGGCAGAGGTAGCCTCAACTGCAGTGCCACCTCTTACCCATGCTGATTTGTTTTTAGTTATTGTCATCTGTCCCTCCGAATATGCCTGCCTTTACGCGTGGATGTAGTTCCAGGCGCATGCTATTGAATGCACCAACAGGCCAGTTAGTTTGGAACACTCGGCTCAATAGTGTTGCTAATGAATAGCCTTGTGCTAATGCTGGTTTCAATGCTTCATCTGCTTTACCATCTTGATGCTTCTCATAGTATGTAAGAGCAAGCAATGTAGTAGGTGCAGCAATGTACTTAGCGGGTGCATGCTTTGTTAAGAACTCAAAGCATAGTCTAGCCTTCTCTTCTGCTGGGTCATACATTCCTAGTGCATAGTCACGCACTTGAATATCTTTGAGTGCTAGTATAACAGCGGCTGTTGTAATAGATAGTTCATCTTCACTTGTTTCTTTACTTAAGTCAAAGTTAGTATAGAAATCTTCTACTAACCTAGCAGCGCTTTGTTGTTCAGGTGTACCCATTTCAAACTGTCCGTGCTCATCTTGACTAGACAGTTTTTTGATTTGTTCTATTCTTGATTTGATTATTGTTTTATTCACTTGCTTCTCCCTTGTTTAGTCGTGTGTCTATCCATCTATGTATGGACATGTTTGCCCCATACATAGTTACTGCATCCTGCACCCAGAAGAGTGCAGCATCATCGTTATCTGCTTCTACTTCTATCTCTACTTGTACTATGTAACTAGTACCAGCCATGTTTCCTCCAATGTGACCACGCAATTGATGGCTTATCATACCTATGTATTACATACTCCAGCCCCCGCGCAACTTGTTGCGGGGCTGGGGTCCCAGGTTTAGTACCTAGTACTTGTGCTATGCCATAGGCTGTTGAGTTAGGATTGTCTGCATTATATTTCCATGCTGACTCTTTACCCCATAGTTTCATCAGTGCTTTGTGTTCACCTCTACCCCATTCGGGGTACCACATCTTCATGTATGACAAAGCATACATCTTGGCTGCATATGGTGTCCATACTTTAGGTAATCGTTGTTCGTTATAGCATAGGTTATTGACATGCTGCGAGTAATACTTTAATGGTAAACCTACAAGACTTGTTAGTGTCAGCAGTATACTGCCACCAACAGCAATCCATTTTCTTATGTTACTCATTGCTATCTCCTTAGTCTTCGCTCCCATACATGCGGTCAGGCTCACTGTTACAGGTACATTCTATCACATAGTTACCGCAGTACTCGCAGTCTCCATCTTTACCTAACGCTGTGTCATCTTCTAGTGGTGGCTCATAGGTCATCGTAACAGACCCCACATACCCACTCAGCATGTACTGCTATCATATCTGACATTGGTGTTTGTTCTTCACATCGCCAGCATGCAATGGTATCTTCTTCTTCGTTTAATATCTTATGAAGCACTGGCGTTAATGCCCGTGCTGCTGCATCTAATTTATCTTGCAATTCTTTGCTCATTGTACATTCTCCCTTGTGTTAATTGCTTATGATATATTTTCATAAGCAATTGTATAGGTTCTTCTTCTTTGACTAATGATTCAATAGATACTTCATACCTGTTACATAGATGTATCAGGTTCTCAAGCGTTGGTTTTCTATCTCCTCTTTCCCAACTGCCTAATGTCATTGCAGTTACTCGTGTAATTCTAGATGCTTCGCTAAGTGTCAAGCCTTTGGCTTGCCGTATTGCTCGTAGTCTTTTGCGTACAGTTCTATAGGTTGGGTTCATTATCTTCCTCCATATTGCATACATCACATAGTGTGCCGCATTGACTGCAGCGTGCGTCATCATTCATTTGTTACTACCTTTCTAAACATCTGACTCCACCATCCTAGTGCAGTGCAGTCATTACAATAGTATTGTCCTGGTGTATCGCTGCATAACCAATGATGTTTATGCTTGCTCATTGTTAGTTTGGTATGACTTGCGCCATGCTTGTAGCCTAGCCTTGAGGAATCTGTTTTCTTTTAATAGTTGTATGTTAGCATACAACATAATAATTATTAGTGTTAGGCTAGTACCTAACGCTATAGTTATAGCAATTATATCACCTTGTGATAGATACATAATGTTCTCTCTCTCTCTTGTATGTAGTGTGTAGTTGACCGACTCGCTGCTCACCATCTCTGCTACTGCTTGGCTTACTGAAAGAGAGGCAGGGATGATTAGTCCCTGCCTCTATCTAATCAGACTTGTTCTACATCCAGTACCTCTAGTTGGTAACGGAACTCATCAGGTCCACCTGTTTTGGACTTAGCAACCCATTGGGTTAAGCGTCCTGTTAGTGTGACTGGGGTTGATTCTGCTGTGCCTTGTCGGGCATTGTCTAGTGCTACTAGTTCAGCAATGATTGCTGGGTCTGTTGCTTTGAAGCCTACACCTACGATGTATCGTGGGTTACCGCTTGCATCGCCGTTGCTCATGCGTGCAACATCTCGCTGGCTAATCCAGCCTAGTAGTTGCGTGCCGTATTCGTTAGTCTTGAGGCTCTTGTCTGTGAACGCTTTGATTGAGCCACTAACTGTTAGTGTATTTTGTAACATGTTTTCTCCTTGTTGTAGTTAGTTGGTCAGGGTTACCCCTGTCAGAAGGACAGGGGAACCCTGCTTCAGAGATTGTTCTCTAAAGGTTTGTCGCAGACTTGGCAGTCATTGAACATCTTGGGCGT
>Ga0114971_10000165_pt1 | contig 40472 bp, 38 predicted proteins | sample M_140625_MF_Meta_FD_87320 | JGI IMG/M metagenome (GOLD analysis project Ga0114971, IMG submission 87320) | Freshwater microbial communities from Lake Montjoie, Canada to study carbon cycling - M_140625_MF_MetaG | ecosystem: Environmental > Aquatic > Freshwater > Lake | place: Lake Montjoie... | reverse complement strand
GGTTCGGAAAGGGCCGCTTACGATGAAGATTTGCGCTGCTGCCGAGTTGTTGGGGGTTCATTCGGCCACCATCCGGCGGATGATGGATAAGGGGACGTTGACGCCGGTGCCGGTGCTTTCCGCCGATCGGGTCCGGCGGGATGAGGTGGAGGCGATTGTCTTTGGGAAGACAAACCAGCGTGACGCTGGACCCCACCAGCGGGTCGCTGGATCCCACTTATAAAGACAAAGACTTTGACGCGAATTTCACGAATTAACACGAATTACCGGAGGGGACTTAAACCGCCAAGGAACTGAAACATCACTTATGAAGACAAGACACGAATTTCACGAATTTACTGGAGCGACACCTCTCCCCAGCCCTCTCCCCGATCGAGGCGGAGAGGGTGAAAAATCAAAACTGCACGGAACTGAAATCACTTATGAAGCAAAGACTTTGACGCGAATTACGCGAATTGACGCGAATTGTAAGAGGCGATATTAACAACCCACTATTTTTAGCTGACTTAAACCAGATTCTTTCGCCACAGGTCATGTGTGATTGAGAGGTATCATAGAATTGTTACCGACATCAGCTTATGCCTTATATCCAGATTAAAGCCAAAATTCCGGATACCTTCTCCACTTTACTAGATTGTTTAAGATCAAAGCCACAATCAACATGACCAGTGTGCCGGTCAAGACCGGGCAGAGGACATAGGTAAAACCAAGGCGGTGAATGCTTTCTCCGCCGATCACCGCAATGAGCGCGGTGGCGCCGCCAGGCGGATGAATCGTTCGGGTCAAATGCATCAAAGCAAGTGCGGTGGCTACGGCAAAGGCCGCCGCAAACCAGGGGGTGTGCGAAAAGAGTTTGTATGAAGCAACCCCGACTATGGCCCCGATGAGTTGTCCGCCGACAAAATTTCTCGGTTGCGCCAACGGGCTCTGGCTGATTCCGTAGACTAACACCGCCGAGGCGCCAAACGAACCCACGAGCAACAAAATGTCTTTGGGGAAAAGAAGCGCGTCATTGAGCCACGCCACCAAACCGATTCCCGCCAGAGCGGCCAGCCAAGACCAAAAAATCTCTTTTAGATGGGTCCGTCGTCCTGGCTCGCTTAAAGGGCGCAGCCGCTTCAGCCATCCCTCACGTTCAACGTTTTGCCCTGTTGATTTCGAGAATTTATGAGCTGTTCTGGAATGAATTATGTGATAAAGCCGCGAAAAGTCGTGGGGGGTAATATCCAGAAACCCCTCAATTTCTGTCATGGCTTCTCTTATTTCATGCTCTGTCGGCTCCAACTCTGTTGGAATGCTTTTTGGTTTCATTAAAGTTTTTTATAATCTTTTACGATGATTCCGCCAGCGGAGGCAGTAGGTCCGCATGGTGTAAAGGGTAAAGGTGTCATCCCGCGGGTTAAGGGTCCTGAAGCGCTTTGTCTATCCCGGGCCTCCCCATTTCAGCGGGGATCAATAGACCTTGCGGAGATTGGAGGGGAGGATGTTCAGTTCGTCGCGGTATTTGGCGACAGTGCGGCGGGCAATGGTGACGCCCTTTTCACCGACCCTTTTGACGACTTCCTGGTCGGACAGCGGCTTGCTGGGGTTTTCGCCTTTGAAGATCTCGGCGACCATGTCCTTGACGCTGGTATTGGAGACGGCTTCGCCGCCCGCCGCGGACTGCAGTCCGGCCGTGAAGAAGAACTTCATCTCAAACATGCCCTGCGGGGTCTCCATGTACTTGCCGGAAACGGCCCGGCTCACGGTGGTTTCATGCACCCCGACCACTTCGGCCACCTGCGCCATCGTCATCGGCTTCAGATGCGCCACGCCCTTGGCCATGAAATCCTGCTGGCGCTTGACGATTTCGCGCCCAATGTTGCCGATGGTCTGCTGACGCTGGTGCAGGCTTTTAATTAAAAACTTTCCGGCGCGGATTTTTTCGCGGATGTAATTCTTCACCTCCGGGTTATTGCCGCCCTGCGCCATGAGATCCTTGTAAACGTTGCTGATGCGGAGGTGGGGGACGTTGTCGCTGTTGGTGGTGACCGTGAACCCCTCGCCGGCGCGGGTGACGAAGACTTCGGGGGAAACGAACTGGTCCGTATCCGGCAGAAAGGCGCGACCCGGGCGCGGCTCCAGATGGGCGATACGGGCGAGCGATTCCTGGACTTCCTCCAAGGTGCGGCTGGTGGCGCGGGCGATTTCAGGAATGCGCCGCTTGCCGAGCGCCTCCATGTGATCGCGGATGATGCGGTACTCGAGGCCGTCCTGCTTGCCGGCCCGCTCGAGCTGCAGCAGGAGGCATTCCCGCAAATCGCAAGCACCGGTGCCCGCAGGATCAAACGTCTTGATGACGCCGAGCACCTCGGAAATAGGCCCAGCCGGCAGCTGGCTGGTCGCAGAAATCTCTTCCACCGTCGCCTTGAGATAGCCGTACTCGTCGATGTTGCCGATGATGAGTTCAGCGATGCTCAGCTGCTCCGCCGTCAGGTTGGATTCCCGCGCCTGATCCATCAGCATCTGGGTGAAGGAAGTCCCCGCCGTCAGGGAATCGAACATGAATTGCCGCCGCTCCTCATCCTCAGCAGATGCGCGGATAGGGGCGTTCGACGGGGAAAACTGATCGCGCCATTCCTGGTCGAGCTGCACCAGCTTGTCAAACTCCTCTTGAAAATCATCCGCGGGCGCCTCACCCAAAGCCTCTCCCGGGGTCTCTACGGACTCCTCCGGCGCCTCTGCGGCCCGTTCTGCGGGATCCGTCGCGGCAGCGGCATCGCTGTTCTCCCCCGTCTCCCCGGAGGGCTTTTCAGGGAGCTCCACTTCGGACCCTTCAACCTCTTCAAGAACCGGGTTCTGCTGAAGTTCCTGCTCCACAAGGGCTTTGAGCTCGAGGGTGGGCGCCTGGAGCAGCGCCAGCGACTGCTGGAGCTGGGGAGCGAGCACCATGGACTGCGTCAGGCGCGTAGAAAGTTGCAAACCCTGAACCATTTGGATCACAGTAAATCACATCCAAAAAAAAACAAGGAGAATTGGCATGAGTCTCGCTGCATCCCTGAAAAATTCTTAGTAAGAAAACTGGATTTACCCAGGCACGAGGGACATCTTGGCTTCATGAAACTGATCCTTTCCATTCATAATCTCACCCTCACCAAAGCCATTGAAGCGCATGTGGTGAAGTGCATTAAAAAGCTGGATCACTTCGATCCGCGGGCGATCGACGCGCGCGTCACGTTGGAGCACGACCACACCCGCGTGCCGGAAAAGCAGTTCAACTGCTCCATGCGGCTGGCGGTCCGCGGCCCGGATCTGTTTGCCAAGTCAGTGGAAAGCGACCTGTACGCGGCGATTGATTCGGTGACCAAGAAAATCGAGCAGCAGATCCGCAAGCAGCACAGCCGGTACAAGACCCACAAGCATCAGGATGCCGCCAAGCTCAAAAAAGTCCGCCGCGATGCCGATGTTTAAACCGCGACCCGGGGACGGTATCACAAAGCTCACCTCCCCTCACAAGACCGACCCGCTGCGCCCTCCTTTCCCTGACCTGACGTGATTCTCCGCGCCCGCATTCTCCTGCCCGTCTCGCGCCCGCCGATTGAAAATGGAGCCATCCAAATCTCGGGCGGCCGGATCCGGGCCGTGGGCTCGTGGCGAGAACTGCGCCCGTCGGCGGGCGATCCGGTGCGCGATCTCGGCGACGTCATCTTGCTGCCCGGGCTCATCAATGCCCACTGCCATCTGGATTACACCGACATGGCAGGGCAGTTGCCGCCGCCGAAAAACTTCACGGACTGGATTGGGCAAATCACCGCTGCCAAAGACGGTTGGAACGGTTCGGATTATGCGCGGTCCTGGCAGCGGGGAGCGCACATGCTGCTCCACTCCGGCACCACCACTGTGGGGGACATCGAAGCCCGGCCCGAGCTACTGCCGGAGAGCTGGGATGCCACGCCCCTGCGGGTGGTGTCCTTTCTGGAGATGACGGGCGTCCGCGCCGGCCGGGCGCCCCGGGAAATCTTGCAGGAAACTGCGGCGACCCTGGCCAGGCTGTCTCACTCGCGGTGTTCGGCGGGGCTATCGCCTCATGCCCCCTACTCCACCCCGCCCGGGCTGCTGCGCCTGAGCGCAGCGCTGGCGCGGAAAAAAAAGTGGCGCCTCTGCACCCACCTGTCCGAATCCGCCGAGGAATTTGAAATGTTTCAGAACGCGAGCGGCGGGATGTTTGACTGGCTGCAGCGGCACCGGCGCGACATGAGCGACTGCGGGCTCGGCTCCCCCGTAAAACACGCCGCACGGCATGGACTGCTGGGCGAAAACCTCCTCGCCGTCCACCTCAACTACCTTGCGCGCGGCGACGCCGCGCTGCTGGGCCAGCACCGGGTCAGCGTCGTGCACTGCCCGCGCAGCCACGACTATTTCCGGCACGCCGCCTTTCCGCGCATGCGACTGTCCAACGCGGGCGCCAATCTCTGCCTGGGCACGGACAGCCTGGCCAGCCAGCGTCGCCACGGAAAACAAAAACCCGAACTCAATCTATTCGAGGAAATGCGGCAGCTCGCGGCGTCGGACAAGTCCATTTCGCCCCGGGAAATTCTCCGCATGGCCACCCTCCAGGGCGCGCGCGCGCTGGGCCTGGCGGGCCGGACCGGGGAACTTTCAAAGAACACCGCCGCCGATGTGATCGCCATTCCTGCCGGGACAGGCTTGTCCAATCCCTACGAAACCCTGCTGGCGCACACCGGACCGGTGCTAGCGAGCCTGATCGGAGGGCGCTGGGCCATTTCCCCGGCCCTTTGAGCCCGCACCTAATCCCGCTGGCCACCCGCGTCCATCCGCGTCCACCCATTTTCCCGCCGATGACCGGCTTTCCATCCGAAGCCGTCTATGGTTAGCTGTGGCGACATGAATCCGTTCGATGCAGAATTACAGCGCCGGCTGGAGGCCTTGCGTGAGCAGGGTCTGCGCCGGGAATTGCGCCGGGTGGATTCCCCGGCCGCGACGCGCATCACCATCGGCGGCCGCACACACCTCAATTTTTCGTCCAACGATTATCTCGGCCTCGCCAACCATCCCGCCCTCAAAGAGGCCGCCATCCGGGCGGTGGAACAGTTTGGCGCCGGCGCTGGCGCTTCGCGGCTTATCTCCGGGTCCCTGGCGCCGTTCCATGAGCTGGAGGAAACCCTCGCCGCATTCAAGGGCACCGAGGCGGCGCTCACTTTTTCCACCGGCTACGCGGCCGCGCTCGGGACCCTCACCGCGCTGGTCGGCAAGGAAGACATCCTCATTCTAGACAAGCTGGTTCATGCCTGCATCGTGGACGGCGCCCGTTTGTGCGGCGCCACGCTCCGCATTTACCGCCACAACGATCTGAACGATCTGGAAGAAAAATTAAAGTGGGCCACAAAAAATCGGCCGCAGGCGACGTCCCGGATCCTGATTGTGACCGAAAGCCTTTTCAGCATGGATGGCGATGCGGCTCCGCTGCGCGATCTGGTGGCGCTGAAAGAGCGCTATGGCGCCTGGCTGATGGTAGATGAGGCCCACGCCACGGGGCTTTACGGCCCCCGGCGCCGCGGTCTGGCGGACACCTTGGGAGTGAGCCGCGGGATTGAAATCCAGATGGGCACACTCGGCAAAGCGCTGGGCGCCAGCGGCGGCTACATCTGCGGTTCCCGCGCACTGGTGGATCTGCTCATCAACCAGGCCCGAAGCTTTATCTTCAGCACCGCACCGGTCCCCGCCGCCGCGGCTGCCGCCACCGCCGCAATCCACCTCGTGCAATCCGACACCGGCCGCGAGCTTCAAGAACGACTCTGGGCGCGCGTGGCCGAATTCTCTGCGGCCGCCCACCGCCCGTCCCCTGCCCCGCCCAGTATGATTCTCCCCATCGTTTACGGCGATGAAACCCGGGCGCTGCAGGCGGCGGACACACTCCGCGAACAGCACTTGTATGTCACGGCCATCCGTTATCCCAGCGTCGCCCGCGGCGCCGCACGGCTGCGGGTGACCCTGACGGCCGCTCACACGACCGACGACGTGGCCAATCTGGTTGCGGCGCTGAATCTCCTTGCTCCATGAACCCCCTCATCCGTCTCGACCGGCAGTTCGTCTGGCATCCCTTCACTCAGATGCGCGACTGGCTCAAGCAGAAGCCCATCCTCATCGTCTCCGGCCGGGGGGCGACGGTGCGGGATGTCACAGGACGCGACTATCTGGACGCCAACGCCTCCATCTGGACCAACCTGCACGGCCACCGCCATCCCAAGATCAATGCCGCAATCCAGCGGCAGCTGGGGAAAATTGCGCACAGCTCCGCCCTGGGATTTGCCAACGAGCCGGCCAGCGTGCTGGCGGGACGACTGGTGGCCGCCGCCAACCCCGCGTCGAAAAAAAAACCGCACCGGCTGGGAAAGGTTTTTTATTCGGATGACGGATCAACCGCCCTGGAAGTGGCCCTGAAACTCGCCTATGAATTCACCCGGCGCACCCGCGGCCCAAAATCCCGGCCCCAATTCCTCTCCCTCCAGGGCGCCTATCATGGCGACACGATAGGCGCCGTCTCGCTCGGCCACATTGACCTGTTTCACCGGGCCTATGGCGGGATGCTGTTCCCGACCAGCAAGGCAATGGCGCCGTATTGCTACCGATGCCCCTTCAACCGCGCCAAGCCCGAGCGCGCCGACGCCCGGCATTACCGCAAGTGTCAGTGGGAATGCGTCGGCCAGGTGGAAAAGAAATTCTCGGCGCAGAAAAAGCGCGGAAACCCTTACGCCGCCTTCGTTTTTGAACCCCTGATGCAGGGGGCAGCGGGAATGATTCCCCAGCCGGCCGGCTGGCTGCGCCAGGTCACCGACATCGCCCGCCGCCACGGCGCGCTCCTCATCGCGGACGAAGTAATGACCGGCTTTGGCCGCACCGGCGTGACCGGGCAGGACAAGGACTCGGCGATACCCAAAACCGATCCGCTCCCGGTCACCGCCCCGCTGTTTGCCACAGGACGCGCCGGGGTCACGCCCGATTTTCTCTGCGTGGCCAAGGGGCTGACCGGCGGCTATCTCCCGATGGCGGCGACGCTGACATCGCAAAAGGTCTTTGACGCTTTTCTGGGCGGGTACGAGGAATTCAAGACCTTCTTCCACGGCCATAGCTTCACCGGCAACCAGCTGGGCGCGGCGGCGGCGCTGGCGAGCCTGGATCTTTTGCAGACGAAACAATCCGTGCTCCAGCGCGCCCGGCTCCAGAAATGCCTGCATCAGGAATTGCAGACCCTATGGCCCCTGCCCCAGGTCGGCGACATCCGGCAGGTCGGGCTGGTCGCGGGGATCGAGCTGGTGAAGGACTGGCGCACCCGCGCGCCGTTTGAATTGCGCGAACGCGCCGGCATCCGCGTCTGCGAGGCGATGGCCCGCCGCGGCGTGCTGACCCGCCCCATCGGCAATGTGATCGCGCTGATGCCGCCCTATTGCACCACGCCGGATCAGCTGCGGCGGATGGTGGGGGCGCTGAGGGAAGCGGTGACAGAAGCGCTGGCCTCTTCGGGGACCATTTCGGGCTCCACGTCCCGGGCCAAGACCTGAGCCGAAATTCATAGCGTCATGGAAGGAAATCCGCTCACAAAACGAACCCCACGCTATGGGAGTTAAATTTAACCTTGTGACAGCGGCGGGTAGGGCGGGCAGTCCTCTGCCCGCCGCCGTTGCCAATCCACGCGGGCTGCTTGACCACGACGGCGCGCACGGAGTGACGCGCCCTACCTGTCCCACAGTTGCCAAGAACTGCTTTAGCGGTTTACTTGAATTCAAATCGCGACTACAAAGAACCCATGAGCGAACCCCATATTGCGCAGAAATCCCCCCTCGTCCAAAAAGTTGAGCCCGGCACTTATTACTGGTGCACGTGCGGCCAGTCCAAGTCGCAGCCCTTCTGCGACGGCGGCCACAAGGGCACCGGCTTTTCGCCGCAGCGGGTGGAGATCACCGAGGCTAAAACCGTGGCGTGGTGCGGCTGCAAACATTCCCAGAACAAACCGTTCTGCGACGGCGCCCACAGCCACTTGTAAGCGGTGACAGGATCGGCCAGCACAACCGGCCGCCGATTCCGCCCGGATGCGTCAGGTCAGGACTCGCGCTTGCGGAAGAAGCGGCTCGGTTCGGCGACATTCAGGACCGACAAATCCAGGCCCAGTCCGGGCGCGCGTTTCCGGGCGACTTGCAACTGGGAGGCAATGCCCTGGACAGCAGCGGCGGCAAAGTATTTTACAAGGCCCACTCCCGTCTGGGACTTGAAAATCACCACCAGCATGCAGTTCTCATCAATGTTGACGACAAAAAGGCTGTGGTTTTCCCCCTGCTGATAGATGCTGTCAAAGTGAACCTCGTCCACCAGGCCGGCGATGGTCTGGCTCGCCAGATACGCGCCGGAAGACAGGGCAGCGATGCTGGTCAGGTCCAAGCCCTGCGCCTCGCCCTGATGAGCGATGAGAAAACCGCCCTTGTCGATGATCAGCGCCACCCGGGCATCTGCGGAGGCCACAAACTCCCGGAGCACTTCATCGAGCCGCTGGATGTCCTCTTCGACGAGCTGGGGCAGCGTAGCCATGTCACACGGAGGGGGGAACTTCCTGGTGAAGGTATTTTTGCAGCAACAGGCGGGTGACCATATTCAGGGCCTCAAAGACGCCCTCCCCCTTGTGAGCGGTCCCGGCAAAGGAGGGCACCTGCACCTCGCGGCGGTTCAATAAAAAATCCAGATACGCCACCGGCGCGGCATTGGGCAGATCCCGCTTGTTGTATTGAAGCACATAGGGGATTTCGCCGAGGTCGAGCTTGAGCTGCTTCAGATTGTCGCACAGGTTTTGAAACGCCTCGACGTTCTCAGGCATTTTTTCGTACTGGGAATCCGCCACGAACACGATGCCGTCCACACCGCGCAAAACCAGCTGCCGCGTGGTGTTGTAGACCACCTGCCCCGGAACGGTGTAGAGCTGGAACTTGGTCTTGAACCCCTTGATGGTCATCGACTCAATCGGCAGGAAGTCGAAGAAAAGCGTCCGGTCGGAACTCGTTGCCAGGGAAACCAGCTTGCCCTTGTGTCCGGCCGGGGTCTGGATATGGTCGTGCACCTGCACCAGATTCGTCGTCTTACCTCCCATGGCCGGGCCGTAGTAAACGATTTTCAACTGCAGTTCCTTAGTCGCCTGATTGATGATAGCCATAGAGAGTTAGACAGGTTGGCGGTCGAGCAATGCCGCCAGCGCGGCCAATTCGGCACCCGGCAGGGCTTCATTGGCCCGGCCGAACGCCGCGAAATAAACGGCGTTCACCCGGAAAATCTTCCAGGGCACATTACCCGCGGTGAAACTCAAATTGTTCATCTCCCCCATGCGCAGCTGCTGGGAACATTGTTTCACCCGGGTGAAAATCTGCGGGATGAACGCCGCAAATGTGTCCCCATTCAACCCCGCAGGAATCTGGCTGGCCACCCTGAGACCGTCCGGCAACGCCACCAACGCCCCCGCGACCGACGGCAGTTCCATGGCCCGCGCAACCACCTCCGCCGGGGTGGCGGCGCGCGATAGAAAATCCGTGCCCCCCTTGCTCCAGAACTCCGAATCCGTGGTTTGCGGCCGGTCCTCGCCGCTAAAATAATTCGTATCTGGCACCGACGCCACCGTTTCAACCGCCGGCAAGCCGAGCGGAGCGGACGCTGGCTGACGGCAGAACAGAGTGGGGATCTCCGCTGAAACTGTAGTTTTTGAGGGGGCCTTTTCAGGCCCGTTTTTCCGGGCAAAGAACAACGGCACGAGGACCGACAGCGGCAGTTCCAGCTGCAGGTCGTCCTGAACGGAGACGCCCCCCGGCAACGATGAAATCCATGCCCGGAGCTCGCGCCAGGCAAACACCGCGCGGCCGCGTTGCAACGACAACTCGACCCGCTCCAGGGGAAGGGCGACCGGCGCATCCCGAAACCCCAGCTGATCGAGCTCCTTTCTCAGGGCCTCGGGCCAGCGCCCGGACAGGGCACCTAATACCACCACCAGCGGCGGAGGCTCTGCCAAGACCGGCCCCGGAGAAATCGGTGATCCAACCGCCAAAGGCAGGGCCCCAAGGGGAGGCGGCGACGGCAGCGCCACCCCTGGACTGCCCGCGCCAAAGGGACTGACGATGTCGTCGGAAACCTGGACTTTTTTCTGTCCAACCGCGCGGCGAGATAAGTCTTCCGGATTGAGCTGCGCCAGAATCTGATTTAAGGGCAGGGCAATCATTTTGGCATCCAATTCAGGAGTGCCGGGGACAAACACACCGGCAACCCGCTGGCGCAATTCGCCAAAACTGATCTTGACCGAGCCCGTCTCCAGTTGCGCCAAAACAGAGTCCTTCGGCAACGAAAGCATCCGACCCACAGTATTCGTTGCCACAATCCTGGCTCTCAAATCCGGGGACAACCCCGACAGAAGAGGACCCAGGGGCAGCTGCAGCGTGTCTGCCCCGGACAGGACAGCAGCGGAGAGGGCCGCGGCCGGTTCACTCTCCCCGGAACCACCCGCGACTCTCTGAATCAAATCCGCCAATTTTTTTTTGACAAAACTCATGTGGATTCGGGCTGATTCATCTGGACCGCCTGCCGCTGATCGAGCAAATACCGAGCCATGGATGAGATAGTGGAAAGCCTATTGATTTGCGGGGTTGGGTGCAACCTTTGTCCCTTCTTTTGTCCCGTCCTGAGACTCCCCCACCGGCGCCCTGTCCCAATTCAAGAAATTCTTTCGTGGATTAGGTCGTTTGTCGGTAGGAACGGGGAATGCTAAAGGAAGGACATGAGATACCCCCTAGAGCTTTGGTCAGTGCGGACTTAGCCCTTCATTCGCACGAATGACGCCCACCCATAAAATTCTGGTTTTGGACGATGACGCCGACTGGCTGGAGGCGTGCCGTGAAATCTTCGCAGATCTGCCGAGACATCCAGAAGTCCGGACGGCCCTCTCCAGTTCTCGCGCCCTGGCAATGCTGGAAGCCGAACCGTTCCATCTTCTGATTAGCGATCTGAAAATGCCGCGAATGGACGGGCTGCAGGTTCTCTCCATCGTTCGCCGCCGCTTCCCGCAATTGCGCACGGTGGTTTTAAGTGGGCTGGAGGACGAGGAGTTCCGCGCGCGCGCCTACGCGCTGGGAGTCGACCTGTTCTGGCTCAAACCGGATATGCAGCGGAATTTAAAAACATTCCTGGATTGTCTGGAATCGCTGCTGAGGCAGGACGAAGAGAGTGGCTTTCGAGGGATTCAGAGCAAGAGCCTTCTGGACCTCCTCCAGATAGAGGGGCTCGCCCGCTCGTCCTGCGTCCTGCGAATCACCCGCAAGGCACTCATCGCCAAACTATGGCTGCTGAATGGCGAATTGATCGATGCCGAGGCCGAAGGATTGTCAGGCGAGGCGGCACTCCGCCGGATCCTTGCCTGGAAATCCGGTGCCTTTGAAAGCCTGCCGCCCGAGCCCGAACGTCCCCGCACCATTCAACAAGCCCTCCCTGCCCTACTTCTGGAATACGCGCAGGAGATGGATGAAACACCGCCCCCGTGCGGCGAATCCCCTTTGTCAGACGAGGACCAGGCCCGCGGGAAACTCTCACTGCTCCCGCGTGCCGGCGCCGAATGGGTCGTCGCCGTCCCCGCCGACCGCCGGAACGAGCCTGTGGCGCTGGGCAACGGGGCCGCCAAACCCCTGACAGCCTGGATCCGCCTCACGATGGAAATCTCAAAAACACTAGCGGATCACATGGAAGCCGGACCACTTCTGTATATGGCCGCTCACAGCCTGGAAAAAAACTGCCTGCTTCTCCCACGGGAAAAAACAACCTTCCTTGCCGCCTGGCCGGCCGGGGAGGACGACCTGCCGCTGCTCGAAAAAACCAAAAAAATCATCGCCGCATGGGATTCCTAAAAAAATTATGGCGCGCGCGGCGCGGCCGCGCCGCCGTCCAGCCACTTCCGAGCGGCAGCATGATGGTGAACCTCGACGGCACCATCGGGGCCACCACTGTTTCCGCCACGTATCCCCGCAGGCTGCTTCAGGAGGTCGGCGATGGCGTCCTGTCCCTGTTCCGCGAGGCCCGGGCGGCGCAGCTTCCGCTCACGGAAGTGAGCCTTTATTTCGGCAGCCTGCACGTCACGGCCCGCGAACTGCGGACGGGCGTCCTCATTTACTTCGCACCGCAAACCGGGGAGAACTCGCACCCCGCCCAAACCCCATGACCGACAACGAACTCAGCCGACTGGTGAGCCAGATTGAAGCCCACATCGAATGCTGGAAGCAATTCAATCACTACCTCAGCGTCGCCCGCTCCAAAAAAATCGGTCCGGCGCAGGAAAACCAGTTCCTGGAACTCAAAAGCATCCTGGTGCAGGAACTGGAATCCATCTTCGCCGCCATCGAATCCACCACGCCCTCGCGCGATGAAATCATCCAGCTCATCAGCAATACCCCGTCGCTGCACCATCTCAGCGAGACGCATGAAAACGCCCTGCGCAACACCGAAACCCAATGGCACAGGATCTACATCGGCTGGCACTCGGTTCTGGGCCAGCTCAAGGTAAAACAGGCCGCCGCAAAAACTAAAAAATTCTGGCGCAAAAAAATCTAGGATTCCTCATCACGCCGCTTTTATGGCTTGCCCCGCACCCCCATTTCACGTCCAAATGACTCATGCCTGACTGGATTGTCGTAATCATGCTGGGGGTGCTAGAGGGAATCACCGAGTTTCTCCCTGTCTCCTCCACCGGCCACCTGCTCATCGCCGAACATTGGCTGCCGCATCAGAGCGACCTTTTCAACGTCACCATTCAATGCGGCGCAGTCCTCGCCGTGCTGCCGCTCTTCCCCCAGCGACTCTTCAAATTTGTCTTTGAGCTCGGTGACCGGGAGACGCAGGGCTACCTCCTGAAAATCCTCGCCGCCTTCGCCATCACCGGCGTCGGCGGACTGGCCTTGGATCACTACAATGTTAAACTGCCGGAACACGTCGCGCCCGTCGCATGGGCTCTGCTCCTCGGCGGACTGGCCTTCATCGCCATCGAATTCTTTTTGCGCGGAAAAAAGCTCGGCCGAGAAGTCACTTGGACCATCGCCGTCGCCGTGGGCCTCGGCCAGTTGGTGGCGGCGATTTTTCCCGGCACGTCGCGCTCCGGCTCCACCATCCTGTTCTGTCTGCTGCTCGGACTGGCCCGGCCCGCCGCCACGGAATTTTCCTTTCTGGTCGGCATTCCCACCCTGCTCGCCGCCGGCGGCCTTAAAATCTTCAAAGCTCTCCACCATCCCAACCCGCTCGCGCCCCATGAAAACTGGGGCCTGATACTGCTCGCCTCCGCCGTGGCCGCCGTCGTCTCCTTCCTGGCCGTGAAATGGCTGCTGCGCTATGTGCAAACGCACACCTTCATCGCCTTCGGCTGGTATCGTATTGCCCTGGCCATGGTAATTTTCATCGCGCTGCTGAAGTGAACCGCCAGAGTCCGTCCGGATGGACCGTACGCATAGCAATCGCTCACCCTTTATCGGTTCTTGTCAACTAGGGGACAGGTGGGGCGCGACACTCCGTGCGCGCCGGCGTGGCAAGCCGGGACGCGTTGATTGGCAGCGGCGGCGGGCCGAGGATTACCCGCCGATGTGCCACGGTTCAGTTGAACTGCCATAGGTGACACTGATCCCCCACCTCACTGATAAAGATGAAGAAGACGGGTCAAAGGCGCAGACGACAACCGGACCCGGCCGGCATTTTTGGGAACAGCCCTGCCACAACTCACTTTGCGTTCGGATCGGGAATGAAAACCTTCTTTCCCGCGAACAGCGCGTTGGGGTTCAAACCCGGATTCGCCGCAAGGATCTGCGCGGTCGTCACCTTGACGCCCTGGTCGCGATACGCTTTAGCGATGGACGACAACGTGTCGCCGGAATGGATTTCATAATCGTACCCCTTCTGCTTGGTGCCGGGCGCCGGGGAGTCGCTTGAAACCGCCGGGGGTTTATGGGTGGAGCCGCTGCCGGATTTTCCAATCTTTTCGATGGCTTTGAGAATTCGCTCGTTGTCTGCCTGCCGTTTCCGGTCGATCTCCTGGACCTGCGCAGCCAGTTTTCTGAGGTCTTCCGCGCTCGCACCGTCGTTCGCAGAAGGCTGGTTCAGCTTGTCGCGCAGTTCGCCGATCTCCTTCTCCAGCGCCGCGATGTGCTTGGCCTGCGCGACCTGGGCCTCCAGTAGGTCTTGGACCTGGCCGGACACCTTTCCGATTTGTTCCTGAGTGGCAGCGTCCTGACCGCGCGCCACTGCCACCATGAATGCTAGAATAAAAAACCACAGTGAAACTTTTTGCATCCGCCGAAAATAAACCGCTGCGCGGCAACGTCAAGGTGAAGTGCACGGCAGCTCAGGGGCCCGGGCAGCCTGGCCGTGTTCTTGAGGCGGCCATAAAAGCGGATCTGCTCCATTTCAATCCGAACCCCGAAATAGGGTCTCCCCAATCGGGGTAGAAAATCATTAGAAATCCAGCCTGTGGGCGCATTGCAATCCGCTCAGGCTCTCAGTAGGTCGTCTTCAGCCAGTTGGTTTTGGCCCAGGTCAGCACCCCGGCGCCGCAGCCGGTGGCGGCATTGGTCAGCACGGGCTTGAGCTGGCTCGGATCTGTCAGGGTGTAGGAATACGGCAATGTGCCGCCGGGTAAATTCCAGGAGAACGGAATCACCGGCGCCTGCACCGGGCCAAAATAAGTATCGCCCGGCGAATTGGTGCTGCTCCCGGAGCAGGTGTTGGTGGCGCCGCTAGTGCGCAGCGAGTAAATGGAATTCAACGCCATGATCTTGCCCGTATACGCCGGATTGGTCACGTCGGTCTGGTTGTTGCGCAGCGGCGTGAGGCAGTCCTGGTAGATGGAATTCTCGACTAAGATGGCGCCGCCCTCGGTGGAGATGCTGCCATTCAGGACCGGATTAAAATTGTAGGAACTGTTGATCGCATGCGCGTCCCGCAGATTTTTAGCGTCCAGCGCGAGGGCGTCATCCGCGTAGATGTTGAAACTATGGACGTTGCCGCCGCGCAGGCGCGGCACGCAGCGATCCCAGCAGTTCTGAAACCACTGATGATGAAAGGTGATGGAAATCAAGGCGTTTTCTGAGGCATTGCCGGCATTGCCCACCCCGCTATTTGCGCCTGCCAGATGGGTTTTGTCATGCCCTTGGAGGATGGTTACAATCTCCGCCGGGGTGAACCCGCTCGCCGTGCGCAGTGAATTATACATGGCATAGGCCGCCTTGTTCGACTCGAGCGTGTTAATCTGCTGCCAGACAAAACTATTCGTATTGGTGGCGCCGTCGTCTCCCACATACCGGTTCCACGAAAAGGTGATGTGATTGGCGCCGCCCTTGATGTCGCAGACGCCGTCGTAGGCCTTGGTGAACGTGCAGTGGTCAATCCAGATGTTGGTGGTGGTGCCCGTGCCGCCGCCGTTTCCAAGGTCAATGAAATCCCAGTCCTTGCTGTCGTAATTGCCCTTGGTAGCTTCATCCCATTCCCACATCTCATCGAACTTAAGGTTCCGCACCAGCACGTTCCGCGAATCCTTGAGGTTGAAACAGCAATGCTTGAGGGTAGCGCCATTGGCCGAGAAAATAGTCAAGCCGTCCTTGCCCTGGATGTCCAGCAGGCTCACGCCGGTCTGGATCAGGCGCGGGTGCAATGAAGGGGTGGCATGAGCGCGAAACGGCCCGACGGCCTGCGCCGCAGCGCCAATCTCCAGCCAGCCGAGGTCCAAATTGGTGGTAATCTCGATCACTTTGATGCTGGGGGTGTCAATTGCAGTGGCCAGATCGAATGCGTTGGTGACTTTTCGATAGGCGGCGTTGGTTTCGGCAAGGATGCCGCCGCCGGTCGCGGTAAAGGCAAATCCAGCCAGATTGAACTGCGCATGATTCAACGCCGCGGTGCTAACCGTGAGCGTGGCGACCGCGCTGGTGACCGCGCCATAGTTGTTCGTGATGACAACCGAGTAGTTCCCGGCCTGAAGGGTCTGCGCATTCGTGATGGCGTAAGAACTATTCGTCGCAGCCGTCAATGCCGTCGTGGTGTTGAAAAACCAGCGGTAGGCCAGCGGAGCAGTGCCAGTGGCGGACACCGTAAATGTGACATCATTGCTCACGGCCACGGACTGGCTTTGGGGCGGAGCGGTGATGACCGGCGGGCCGGGCACGGTCAGCGAGGCCACGGAACTGGTCACAGCGCCCACCAGATTCGTGATCAGGACCGAGTAGGTTCCGGCGTTGGTGGCAGAGACGGAATTGAGCGCGAGGGTGGCATTGGTGGCCGCGGCCAGCGCGATGTTCGTATTGAAATACCATTGATACCGCAGCGGAGACGAACCGGAGGCGGCCACGGTGAACGCTGCGTTGCCACCCGCTGGAACGGTGAAATTGGTCGGCTGGGCGGTGATCGACGGCGGAAGAAGCACCGCGAGTGTCACCATGCTGCTGGCGGCGGTCCCGACGCTATTGGAAACAATCACGCGATAGCTGCCAGCCGCTTCGGAGGGGACGTTGGGCAGGACGAGGGAGTTGCTATTGCCGCCGACGGGCGTGTTGGTGTTAAGCGACCAGTAGTAGCTGAGCGGTGCGGTGCCGCTCGCGCCAACCCCAAAGGTCGCAGTCGCGCCCACGGCGACGGCGAGGCTTTGAGGCGGATTGGTGATGGTGGGGGCAACCGCCGTAGGTGAATTCGTGCCACCGACCAATAGGCGGAAGAACTGCTGCGCAGCGCCGGTTAAAACGGGATTGGTGGAATCAAAATTTCCATTGGAATCAAAGGAACGGCTCGCAATGGAAGGCCAGCTGGATGCTGGGGCCGTGATGTTCGTGCTGGCAAGCACTTGATAAGCGGCATCAGGGGCGCCATTGGTGCCGCGAAGAATCAGTCCCTGGGGCGCGAGGAGCGCCTGCGTGATGATCGGCCCGGACGCCGGGGCGGGCTGGCCATTGGTCGGCGTCACATCAATCCAGGAGGTGCCCACGCGCACTTCATCAATCCAGTATTCAGGCCCCGCTGTTAATCCGGCTGAGACGACGCCGACGTGTGTGATGGCACTGCTGGCATCAGAGCCAGCAGTGGTGGTTGCACCGGCTGCCGGGACCGGATTGACTGCGTATGCTGACGGGGAAGGATCCACCCAGAGCGCTGCCGCATCGCCCCCGGGCTGAAATTGGTAGCGGACCACGACTAAATGGGTACCTGACGCAGCCAGAGGTGCGCCGCCCACGTAGGCAAATCCGCCCCCCCGCTTCTGTATGCCAACCTGACCGGTGCTGCTCACATCCACTTCCAAAAACCAGCCAGAACTCGAGGAACTGCTCCCGTGCAAAATAAAGACGGCCATATTAGTGACGCCCGAAGGCGGCAAGATCTGAACATTTAGTAAAAATGAGGCATACACAACATTGCCGTCCACATTAGTAACACCCGATGTGCCATTAAAGGCGGCGACCGTTTTTTTGACACTGGCAGCCGGCTTCAAAACGACCCCACAAAAGGCAGCCGCGGCAAAGCCGTTTGGGGCGGTCTGGGCCGAAACGGTGGAAACTTTGATCTGCCCCGTGTTATCTCCATAACCTGCCCTTGGACTCCAAGACCCGGTCCCCGCTCCCAACTGAGCCCCGTCAGGATAATTAAACGAGTCTGAAAAAAATAGCGCCCCGTAGGCAGCAGGCCACAACATAAGCGCGAACAAAAGCAAGATTAGCCGCTGAGCCGGAAGGGTGTTTCGCGAGAGGCGCGAATGGCGGAGTCGGATCATAGTAGGACAGCTTGGCGGTCGGCTTAGACGCTACCGTGAAAAATGGGCCACGCCCCGAATACAGTGGGCGATTTCACCCCAAACTGGGGCCGCTGATGGCACGTGGATTTAATAAAATCATCCTACCCCAGTCCGACCAGAAATGTCACCTCATCGATTTGCACAATCATTTGAAAAAAAGGCACTCCACCACGTTTCAAGCGGCGCCCAGATATAAAAAACGCCCCGCTGATTTCAGCGGGGCGTTGCAAATCAATAAGGTGCTGGAATTATTTAGCAGCGTCGGCCTTGGGGGCATCGGCTTCCGGAGCGGCGTCCGCCTTTTTCTTGGCATGAGCCGCCGGGAATGCCTTGGCCCAGGCGTCTTTCTCCTCCTGGGTCATGGATCCCTTTTCGGTTTTGTCGAGCTTGCCGTCCTTGTTGGCGTCATATTTAGCAAGCATGTCCGCCTGCAGCTGCTTCTGTTCGGGCGTCATTTTCTTGCTGGCTTTTTTGGGGGCGTCCTGAGCCTGCACCACTAGGGCGGTGGCACAGCAGAGGGCAACGGCGGCAATGATGAGTTTTTTCATAGATATGTTAACTGAGTTTATTAGTTTATTAGTTTTGCGTGGTTTTCTAGTTTGACCACACAGGGGAAGACGCCCACAAGGGACGCCGGTTACACTATATTTAGTCGTCCACATTAATGCGGAGGCTTGCACGACTACCACCATGCCGATGCTATTTCTTTTTCCCCTGAACCTTGGCCGCAACTTTCAGGCGCAACGCGTTCAACCGGATGAAGCCGGTGGCGTCGTCCTGGTTGTAAGCCTTGGTCGGGTCGGCCTCCATGGTGGCGATGTGCGGGTTGTAGAGGCTCACCGGCGATTTGCGGCCGCTGACCATGATGTTCCCCTTGTAGAGTTTCACGCGCACGGTGCCAGTCACGTTCTTCTGGCTCTCCGTCACATAGGCCTGCAGCGCGAGGCGTTCGGGCGCATACCAGAAGCCGTTGTAGACCAGCTCGGCGTACTTCGGGATGAAGGCGTCGCGCTGGTGCATCACTTCTCGGTCCATGGTCAGCGATTCCATCTGGCGATGCGCGAAATGCAGGATGGCGCCGCCGGGCGTCTCGTAAACGCCCCGGGATTTCATGCCCACAAACCGGTTCTCCACCATGTCCACCCGACCCACGCCGTGCCTGCCGCCAATCTTGTTCAGCATTTTCATTACCCCGAGCGGATTGAGTTTCTTGCCGTTGACCGCCACGCAATCGCCTTTGACGAACTCCAGCTCGACGAATTCCGGCTTGTTCGGCGCGTCCTCCGGCAGCACGGAAAGCGTCGTGAAATAGCTGCGGTTCTTCAAATCATAGGAGTCAAACCACGGGTCCTCGAGAATGCCAGCCTCGTAGGAGATGTGCAGCAGGTTGCGGTCCATCGAATAGGGCTTCTTGGCGCTGGCCTGCACCGGTATCTTGTGCCGGGCGCAGTAGTCAATCATCTGCTGGCGACCGGGGAATTCCGCGCGATAGCGTTCGTCGCGCCAGGGCGCAATGACCTGCAAATCAGGCGCCAGCGCGGCGGCGGTGAGCTCGAAGCGGACCTGGTCATTCCCCTTGCCGGTCGCACCGTGCGCGATGGCATCGGCTTTTTCCTTCTTGGCAATCTCCACCATGCGCTTGGCGATGAGCGGCCGCGCGATGCTGGTGCCAAGAAAATACTGGCCCTCGTAAATCGCGCCGGCCTGGAGGATCGGATAAATGAAATCGCGGGCGAATTCCTCCTGCAGGTCGTCGATGTAAATCTTGGAGGCGCCGGTGTTGATGGCCTTCTGTTCGAGGCCGTCGAGCTCCTCTTCCTGGCCGACATCGGCGCAGAAGCCGATCATCTCGGCATTGTATTTTTCCTTGATCCAGGACATCAGCACCGAGGTGTCGAGTCCGCCCGAGTAAGCGAGAACAATTTTCATGTGGGCAATATTAAACCGCTAAGTGGCGGCATGCGCAAAATGAAAATGATGCTGCTAAATGATACTGCTTATTGCCAGCCCGACATCGAATCGTAGCGGAAAGTCATTTCGGCAGCATTGAAGCCCTTAAACCACTTGGCGTGACCGTCCGCGAAAAGAATATTTTGCCCTTTGCTGTGCGCCTGCCACTCCTCCCACGGGAGACCGTTGACCGCACCGCCCACGCAGTTCTGGGAATAATCATCCTTATCTGCGTCTTCCGGGGCAAAATCCAGCGTATCGCCAGATAAGACCTGCGAGGACGGAAGCATTATCCGCCGCGAATCAATCGCCGCCGCATTGTAGCCCGCTGCCACATACGCCGCGCGCGCGCCGTTGAAATAATTAAAACGAGACTGATCCGACGCCGGCATCAGCTTGTTGGAGGGGCAGCGGTAAATGTTGGTACTTTGTGTGTAGGAAAATAATTGCTGCAACCAGGCGTTCGTGGGCGCGTCGGGATCCACATTGTTCCACGGGATGCTCTTGCCGGATTTTGGATAAAAGCCGTTCGCGTCATCCGCAAACATCACCATACCCAAGCTAATCTGATGCAGATTGGAATTACAGGTGATAGTCCAGGCGCGCTGTTTGGCAGAGGACAATGCCGGCAAAAGCAGTGCCGCCAGAATGGCGATAATGGCGATGACAACGAGCAATTCGATCAGCGTGAAGCCAGAAGTGATTTTTTTTGTTTCGGAAAAATCCACACGCCTAATTATCAGAAGCGGAAATCGCGTCAAGGTTTCAAGTTTAAATGCGGATGGGTTTCCCCAACTCCAAAAAAGGCGGTTTTATGAAAAAGTTGATCGAGGAGTCCCAGGCGGAATCTTTAGGGCGGGAAACCGATGGAGAGCTTCACAGCGGAATATTCCGGATGAATCTTGCCGTCCCGGGTGCGGATGACGAGCTCGGGCTCCATCCACGTCTGACCCCGAAACCCCTCGGGCAAATCATCGGCGCGCATTAATCCAAACAGCCCAACTAGTGCGGGATCGCCCTCGCGGAAAACCACCGGGCGCTGGCGGACGATGACCAGTCCGGCAGCGCGCGCCCCCGCCTCCACGCGCGCGCGCTGAGCGGGCTCATAGGGAAACACGCACGCAAAAAAACCGCCGGCGGCGAGATGCTTTGAAGCGGTCGCACAATAATCCGCCACCGTGCCGCGGAGCTCAAAGCGGCAGGCAAGCTTTTGGGGATGCTCGCTCTCGACGCCCGCGCCCAGCGGGAAATACGGCGGGCTGCCGGTGATAAGGTCAAATTTTTCGTCCGCCAGCAGTATTTTCGGCGCGCGAAAATCCCCGGCGCGGATTTCGTAGCGGTCTTCAATTCCATTGTAGCGCGCGGACTTTCGGGCCAGCGCCACGCTGTCGGCTTGCGCTTCCACCGTCACCAGCTTCGCGCCTGGCAGCCGCCAGGCGCAGATCATGCCCACCGTTCCAAGCCCGCTGCCGAGATCAAGCGCCGCGCGCGCGGACGGACACCAGGTCGTGCCATACCACGCGGTCAATAGATCGTCGGTGGAAAAACGGTGACCCGCGCGCAGCTGAAACAGCCGGAAATGACCGCTCAGAGCGTCGAGCGTTTCATGCGGTTCCACCGCCACGCCGGAATCCAAGCCCGGCGGAACCGGGCCCGGTTTGGCCCAGCCTTTAAAATGGGTTACGGGAGCCGGCGGGACGGGACTTAAACCCACTTCTGAATTCAGCGGATTCATTCCGTCAAAGACGCCTCGCCTCGTCGTTGGCGAAGGGGTTCTTCACCGGTTTGAGAGGCTCGATGTGAATCAGGACGTCGCGGACGGACGGGATTTCGGCGCGCACCTGGTTCTTCACCTCATGGCCGATGCGATGGGAGTTTTCCACTGTCATCTGCGGATCCACTTCCACGTGCATGTCCACGAAAAACTGGTAGCCCATCTTGCGCACATGGCATTTTTCAACGCCCTGAACACCGGGAATGGTTCCGGCCACGCCGCGTATTTTTTCAACCAGCGCGCGATCAGGCGAGCGGTCCATCAGCTCATTCAGGGCGGGGAGCAGCAGCCGCCAGCCGTTCCAAGCGATGACCGCGGCGGCGGCGACGGCCGCCCAGTTATCCGCCGCTTCATATCCCGGCCCACCGAGCAGCGAGATACTGATGCCGAGAAATGCCGCGGACGAGGTGATGGCGTCGCTGCGATGATGCCAGGCGTCGGTCTCCATGGCAGAGCTTTCCAAGGTGGCGGATTCGCGGAGCACAAAGCGGAACAGCACCTCTTTGACTGCAATGACACCGATCAAGATAACGAGGGTGAAGGCCGAGGGGGCTACGCGGGGCTCGTTCAGGTCATGCAGGGCGTTGAAGCCAATCCATACGGCAGCGAGCAGAAGCACGGTTGAGATGATTGCGGCAGCTAGGGGCTCCGCCTTGCCGTGGCCGTAGGGATGATCCTCGTCCGGCGGCGTCTCGGACACGACCAGAGCGCGCCAGACGATGATGGAGCTAAACACGTCCGCCAGCGATTCGACGGCGTCGGCGATAAGCGCCTGGGAATGGCCGAGGATGCCGGCAAGGAACTTGACCGCCGCGAGCCCCACGTTCGCGGCTAGGCCGAGGAACGTGGCGCGCAGACTGCGTGGCAGGCGGTTTGGAGTCACGCGGGTATTGTAGCGACCGCCGGGCAGAGTGCCGCAAAAAAATGATAGAGCCGTTTCAAACCGAACCCCAAAATAGCCAGGGGCATCGCGCTGATCCTGCCACACGGGCGCGAACTCCTGTTTCAGAGTTTGGCTTCAAACCAGCTTGCCCAATTTGCGGATTTCAGGCCAGATCCAGGCGACCGCCAGCACCACCAGAATCGAGCCCAAGCCGCCGGTGAGGGTAGAGACGATGGCCCCGGTGGCGTGGGCATTGCCCAAAACCGTCGGGGTGGTGAACAGATAAGCGACAATGCCGGCGCGGAAGCCGCCGAGCTCGTTGGAGGTGCCAATGAACAGGCTGTTGACCGCCGAGACGCGTCCGCGCTTCTCGTCCGGGGTCAGGGTCTGGACCAGCGTCTGTCGCACCACCACGCTGATGTTGTCCACCGCGCCGGCCACAGCAAGCAGGGCAAAGGACAGCCAGAACCAGGAGGATGACGGGAGGGCAATCCAGCGACCGAGACTGTTGGGATTGGCGACGGCAAACAAGACGGTGGCCAGGCCGAACAGGGCGACGGACCAGAGCATGGTTTGCCCGGCCTTTTGGAGCGGCGGACGGTGGGCGAGCAAAAACGCGCACAGCACCGCTCCCACAGCCATGGCATTGCGCAGCCAGCCCAATCCTTCCGCCCCGGCATGAAAAATATCATCCGCAAACATGGGCAGAATCGTCACCGCCCCGCCGAGCAGGACAGCGAATAGATCCAGCGTGAGGGTGCCGAGAATGATCTTGTTCTGATAAACAAACCGGAACCCCTCAACCAGGCTTCGGGCGGAAACCGGTTCAGCGGGTTTGACCTTGTGCAGGTGGCGGATCGGCGCGACCAGTCCAAAGCACAGAAGCGATGCCAGCGCGTTAAAAACATACACCGCCCAGGCAGTGTTGTTCTCTTCCGCATGCGGGGTCAGCGCCACGACCAGACCGAACGCCGCCGGACCCACCACACAGGAAAACTGGAAGGCGGCGCTGTTGAAGGTGACCGCGCTGGCAAACTGCCGGCGCGGCACCAGGCTCGCCACAAACGCCGCGCTGGCCGGCCACAGAAAAGTCCGCGCCGCGCCGATCACAAACAGGCAAAAATAAATCCAAAACACCGGCGCGGCAAAATAGGAGATCAATGCCAGACAGAGGCTCGAGGCCGCCAGCAAGAGCGTCATGGCCAGGATGATTTTTTTGCGGTTGAAAGTGTCGGCGAAATGCCCGGCCGGTACTGTGCACAGGATCATCGGAACCATCAGCGACAGCCCCACAAAAGCCAGGGACAGCGCCGAGTGCGTCCGCCGGTACAGCTCCCAATCAATCGCCACCACCAGCATCTGCTGCCCCAGCGTCGCCACAAATCGGCCAGTGAGATACCGGGCAAAATCCCCATTGCGCAGAACGGCGTAGGGATGATCGGCCACAGGTTTGGGCGCCGGCGCATCGGGCAAATTTTCTGGTGATTCCTGATCGTGCATGAAATCCGGCCATCACCTTAAACGAAAATCGCGCGCGGTCGAGTTTTCGCTGCGCCCCTGCCCCTTGCACGCGCATGGCCTTCCGGATCCTCCCCGCCCCTCCGCCTTGGCAATCCTGATTCGCGGGGCGAGTGGGAGGACCTGCGCGAAAGCCGCCCGCCTCATTTAGCGGGTGAAAGTTTTAATTTCAATCTCGATTCCTGGGTTGGGATTAGGATGCAACGGCGACGCGTTGCTGCCTTCACTCCCTCTCTTCCATGAAATGGAGGAGAGGGCGGGGAGAGGAGGCACTTGACCGAGCAGAGAGATGCTGACCCACTTTGGGAGTCGGGTTCGATGACGGCATGAATCCGGCTCAGCTCTTGCTCTTGGCGTCCTGGGCGCCTTGGTAGTTCATTCGGACTACATGTGCCCGTTTTAAACAACCATTTCCATGAGAATGGATTTCTGCGACACTCGGGTCGCCATGAATGAACCTGAAACTATCCCCCCCCAATCTCAATACCGATGGCCTTGGGTGGTGCTGGCGTTGTTCCTGCTGGGCGTGTTGCTGGCTGTAATCTGGATGAGCTACGCCGTCCGACGCGAACGGGAGCAGCGAAATTTTAGCGCGCCGCTGCCGGGACAGGCTCCGGCGAAACCTTCGCCGGCGAGGTCTCCTTAATCGGCGGACGGGCGCTTTCTTTCCTGGGGGCAGAGGAACCTGTCCGTTCGCCGCACAGCCATGACCACAGGGATGACCCCGGGGATCCGGCGGCCGGTTTCACCAGAGCAATCTGCAGGGCGGTCGGCGCCCAATCTACCGCGTAGCTCGGCTGATCACTGACCTGGCCGGCCGGGATTTTCCCGGGGCAACTGACCAGCAGCGGCACGCGCAGGTCATTGGAGGCGAGATTGCTCCTGAAAAAATCTGGATTCACACCGCCCCCCGCCCGAGCCGGGCCGGCGCTTGAGAAGAAGACTACCGTGTTGCTGACCTGCTGATTCTTCTCCAGCTGTTCCACCAGCTTCCCGATATCCCCATCCAGACGGGCAATCATCGCCGCCCGGTTTTTTTCCGGGGCCGGCCAGGTCTCACTCGAAAAGGGGGCATCGGTGGGCACCTGCATGCCGTTGCCGGTGCGCCGGGCCAGGGCGGCATTCGGTCGCGGCGTGGGATAATTCAGTAAGAGAAAAAATGGGCGATAACGATTGGCAGCCTCCGGGCGGTTATTACTGATAAAATTCATGGCCGCCTTGGTGTAAAGATCCGGGAGATATTGCCCCCGCTTGCCATCAACATTGGAATAGAGCATTTCTCGGCCGACGAAATCCTCAATTCGGTTGTTGGTGGCATTAAGGAGGCTCCGGGGCGCATATCGCCAGATATAATCCACATAATAATTTTCCGCGTCCGCAGCATCAAAATAGCCGGCGAACTCGTCGAAGCCCCTGTCCCAGGGAGCGCTGCCGCTCGCCTCATTTCCCAGCTCCCATTGGCCGATCAGACCGGTGTGATAGCCGGACCGTTTCAGCTCCTGCGCTACGGTTTCACTCTTGGGCACCGGCTTTCCGGCCGGGGCGGATTCCTGACCCAGCAACAGCCCAGCCTGCGCAGACAAACCAGCGCCGGCTCCCGTGGCATAGCGGGTGAAGCGCGCCCCCCCGGCAGCCAGCCGGTCCAGGTTTGGCGTGGCGTATTTCGCCTGGCCGTAACAGCTCAAATCGCCGTAGCCCAGACTGTCCGCCATAATCCACAGAATGTTCGGGCGGCGCGGGACCGCCGTCGTCGCGGCCGGGGCGACGTTGGTGAAGAGGGCGGAGAGGCTTTCGGCGCGAATGCCCCCGGCAAATCCCCAAAAGGCTGCCAGCAGAATCAATAGAGAATAGCGTTTCATTGTACGGTTGGATTCTGGGAAGGTGGGCACGTTCAATGCAATTCTTTTATCTGGGAATCGAAACCGCCCGATCAGAGATGAATGGAACAGCGCGGCCCCCCCCGCCTTCATTTCCAGAGATGCGACAGAAAGCCTTCAGGTTTCATTGCGTTTGCCAAACTCCGGCTCCAGCGGAATTTTTGCGGCGACAAAGAAGCTTGGAATGGTTGCCACCAAAACCCACACGAAAAAATGCCGGTACCCCAGATGCTCCTGCAGCCAGCCGCTCCACATTCCCGGCAGCATCATGCCCAGCGCCATGAATCCGGTGCAGATGGCGTAATGCGCCGTCGGATGCGGACCGCGCGCCATGCGGATCATGTAGAGGATGAAAGCCGTAAAACCAAAGCCGTAGCCGAACTGCTCAACGGCGATAGCCGCGCCGATGGCGGCCAGATTTTCGGGCTGAGCATAGGCCAGCCAGATGAAGACCGCGTCGGGCAAATGAATTGCGAACAGCATGGGCCAGAGCCAGGATTTCAGGCCGTGCCGCGCCACCGCAAAGCCGCCGAGCAACGCGCCGACGATGAACACCGTGACCCCGGTAGTACCGTAGATCAGACCCAGCTGGTCATTGGTCACGCCCAGGCCGCCTGCAGCGCGGGGGTCGAGCAAAAACGGCTGCACCAATTTCACCAGCTGCGCCTCCCCCAGCCGGTAGAGGAGCAGAAACGATAGCATCCATCCAATTCCCGGCTTTTGAAAAAAAGTGCCGAAGGTCTTTAGGAATTCCGCGCCGAAGGTCCCTGCAGCAACCGCCCCGGTGGCGCGGTCGGACGCAGGGCGCGGCAACATCCACCCGTGATACAGCCCGAAGCACAAATAGACTCCGGCCAGAAGGGCAAAACAGGACGACCAGGCGGTCGCGTAACTTCCCGTGCGCTGGTGGAGTTCCCCCGCCAGGATCACCAGACCACCCTGCGCCGCAATCGTTGACACCCGGTAAAAAAGGCTCCGGATGCCGACGAAAAACGACTGCTCGCGCTCTGTGGTCGCCAGCATATAAAAACCGTCCGCGGCGATGTCGTGGGTGGCCGAGCTGAAGGAGAGCAGCCAAAAAAAGGCGAGCGTGAGCTGGAAAAAATGCGGTCCCGGAATTGTCAGCGCCACGCCGGCCAGCCCCGCACCGAGGAGCAGCTGCATGGCCCAGATCCATTGGCGCCGGGTCCGGAAGAGATCCACCAGCGGACTCCACAGCGGCTTGAGGACCCAGGGCAGATAAAGCCAACCGGTGTAAAACGCAATGGCGGCATTGGACACGCCCAGGTTTTTGTAGAGCACTACCGACACCGATGCCACCAGCACATTCGGCAATCCCTCCGCCATATAAAGCGTGGGAATCCAGGACCACGGGCTGCGGGCAACAGGTTGGCGGGCGGTCATCGGCCCCAGATTACAGACTTTGCGGGCGGGTGCAAAAAAATTCCAGCTTGGCAGCAGGGCCCCGCACTGGTTGAGTGACGAGATGACCGGCGCATTTCTCAATGCCTGCGGAATCCTGATCGGCGCGCTTTTCGGGCTCGCGCAACGCGCTCCCCTGTCCGCTTCCACCCAGCATTTTTTCCGGCGCGCGCTCGGAGCGGCGGCGGCTTTTCTCGGCCTGCGGCTGGTCTGGCTGCACGTCAACGGCACGTTCTGGCCCTGCGCGAAGCAACTGCTCATCGCCTTGCTGTCCCTCACCCTCGGCAACTGGGCCGGACGGCTGCTGCGCCTGCAAAAAAACTCCAACCGCCTGGGGCGATTCGCCAGCCGGGCGATTACCTCCGCGCAGACCGGCGCAGCGCCTCATTCAGGGCAGGGCTTCGTTGCCTGTGCGATTTTGTTCTGCGCTGCGCCGTTGGGACTGCTCGGGGCGGTGACCGAGGGTGTGTCCGGGGATTATTATCTATTCGCGGCCAAAGCCGTGATGGACGGGCTAGCGATGACCGGCTTCGTCAAAATGGTGGGATGGCCTGCCGCGCTTTCGGCGTTTCCGGCGTACGCCCTTCTCGGCGGGCTGACGCTGGCCTGCCACGCCTATGGAAAACCGCTGCTCGAGGCGCCTGGACTGATGGATTCCGTTAACACCGTCGCCGGCTTGATTGGCTGCACTATCGCATTGGTGATACTGGAGGCCCGCAAGGTCGAACTGACGAATTATCTGCCCGCCTTGGCCATTGCCCCCCTTCTCACCTGGCTGATGCGCTGATCCTGGGTTCAAAAATGAAGCCTCACCAAAAATAATGGAGAGGCGGGAACACGAGGGAAATCACGGCGGGCACGCCACCCACACCAAATCAGGCTCGGAGGACCCAACCCACTTTATGTTGCATATGCAACATAAAGTTGACCGTTCGTTTTTGAGAGATGGGATGGATGTAACAGACGGATGGCGGCGCAGTGCGTTGTCAATTGGGGGAGGGTCTCTTTTCGCTTGTCGCAATCAGAGGATAAAGCAATGCGGGGGTGTGACCAGCCGTTTGCCACGTGCAATTTTTCCGGACAATTTACCACCTAGGCCAAATCAGGCTCGGAGGACCCAACTCACTTTATATTGCATATGCAACATAAAGTTGACCATTCGTTTTTGAGAGATGGGATGGATGCAATAGACGGATGGCGGCCGAATGTTTCCTCACTGAATCAGACCGCGCTTGCGCAGCATTGCCTCCATCGCCCGGTCCATCAGCAGTTCCGCCAGCGGCCGGGTGATCTCGTCTAGGGCCGCCACCGCGGCCAGTAGCGCTTTCAAGTCCCCCGCGCCGGTCTGGGGATTCTCCGAGGCCAAAACCGATTCCACGGCGGCGGCGGCGGCCTCAATGTTCCCGCGTTCCTCTGCCGCCATTTCACCAGCGGACTGGACCAGCGCATTTTTTGTGGCAGCCAAGGTGTCCCGCGCCTTCAGCTTCGCCTCCACCCAGCGCCGCACCGCCAGATCCTCAAAAGCGTGTTCCACAGATTCCTCGACCATCCGCTGCACCGCCGCATCATCGACGTCCACGGCGGACTTCATGGGCACGATTTTTTCGAGGCCGGTCCGGGTGTCGCGGGCGAGGACCTGCAGGATTCCATTGGCATCAATCTCAAACTGAACCCCCACGCGCGGAACCCCGCGCGGGGCCGCCCCGAACTCCACGGTGAACCGGCCCAGGCTCCAGTTGTCCTTTGCCCGCTCGCGTTCGCCCTGAAGAACGTGGATGAGCATGTCGCGCTGATTGTCCATCGCGGTCGTGAACAGTTCGCCCGCCTTGAGCGGGATGGTCGAGTTGCGCGGGATGAGCACGTTCATCAGGCCGCCAAAGGTTTCAAGGCCCAGCGAGAGAGGCGTCACATCCAGCAGCAGCATGTTTTTAAACCCGCCGGATAAAATCTCCGCCTGAATCGAGGCTCCCAAAGCCACGGCCTCATCAGGATTCTGCGAGGTGTTGAGCTGCGGTCCGCCGGCTTTGTGGAAATCCCGGCCCAGGCGCAAGCTGCCCCGCGTCTCCTCAAAATCCGCGCATCCGAACAGCTCCCCCACAAACCGGCGCACCAGCGGCATGCGGGTCTGACCGCCCACCAGGATGATCTGGTCGAGATCCTTCGCCTCCAGCGCCGCGTCGGCCAGCGCGCGGAGGCAATGCGGGCGCGTCCGGGCGATGATATCACGCGTCAGATCCTCCAACCCGGCCCGAGTGATCCGGTGATGAAAGGAAACGCCCGGCGCCAGAAACGGCAGGGAGATGTCGGCCTCCGTTTCAGTGGACAGCGAAATTTTGGCCTGCTCCGCCGCCTCGCGGAGCCGGGACAACCCCTGCGCGTCAAGCGCGGTGGCGGCAGGATGGTCGGCCTGCAGTTTCTCCACCAGAAAGTCCACCAGCCGCCGGTCCAGATCATCGCCGCCCAGCCGCGTGTTTCCATTGGTGGACAGCACCTGAAAAACGCCTCCGCTCAATTCCAGAATCGAGAGGTCGAAGGTTCCCCCGCCCAGATCATAGACGGCGACCCTGGATTTCTCCCCCAGCTTGTCCAGCCCATAGGCCAGCGCGGCGGCGGTCGGCTCGTTGAGGATGCGCTCCACGCTGAGGCCCGCCAGCTCGCCCGCGCGCTTGGTGGCATTGCGCTGCGCATCGTTGAAATAAGCCGGCACCGTTATGACGGCGCGCGTGACGGGTTCGCAAAAATAATCCTCCGCATCGCGCTTGAGCTTCCCGAGCACCTCGGCAGAGACCTCCTCCGGGGTGAAATGGCGGCCGTGAATGGGAATGGTGACAGCACCGGCGTCGTCGCCCTGGACGGGATACGTCACAAGCATTTCTTCCCGGGCGATGTCGGCGCCGCGCCGACCCATGAAACGCTTCACGGAATAGACCGTCTCCGCCGGCTTCAAAAGCCGTACGCGATTGGCCTCGTGCCCCACCAGCGCGGGTGCGTCGGCGGCCGCCCAATGGACGACCGAGGGCGTGAGGCGCCTCCCGTGGCTGTCCGCGATGACCAGCGGGATGCCTGAATCCACGGTGGCGACCAGGGAGTTAGTGGTGCCGAGATCGATGCCGACAATTTTGCTCATGTGCGGCGAACAATTTAACTGCAAATCCGCCCTGATAAACGCTAATTTTTCAATTTCGGAAAATGAGGCTTAAGATCCCAAGGCGGCGAAGGGAGGAGGGATGATTTAAAATCGGGATCCGGCCGATTTGCGGAGCGGGTCATTTGATTTCAAAATGACCCGCTGCCCATTCATCGCAAGCCGTCACCTTTTGCAGCTGTTACCGAGCATGGTTTTGAGATCTTCCTGAACAGGCTGCGGTCGGGTGTTCTGAATGTTGGCGGCCTGGATGGCGATAGCGGCGAAACGATCAATTTCATCCGGGTTCAGCTGGACGCGACCGATCAATTTCTCGAGGGTCAGAGCCAGGCTATCGATGTTGGCCTGGCCGAGGGCGCTGAGAAGAATGCTGACTTCTTGCGGCCGAGCGGGGGTCAGGTAGCGGAGATAGGCGGCCATTAGCACGCCATTGGCCTTCCCGTGATCGACTTCCTTGAAATAGGTCAGAGAGTAGCCCATGGCGTGGACGGCCGTGGTGCCGGATTGGGATATGACAATGCCCGCCAGCATGGAAGCGTGGAGCAGGGTTTCCCGGCCAGCCAGGTCCAAAGTCTGGCCGGCGGCCAAGGCGCTCAGCTGAGGACCGAGCAGGCGCAGGCTTTCCAGGGCAAAGCATTGGCCGGGCGGAGTGGCGCGGACGGCCAGATAGCCTTCGATCGCGTGACTCATGGCGTCAACCGCGGTGGCGGCGGTGATTTTAAGGGGCAGATCCAGAGTATAGCGGCCATCGAGGAAGGCCAACTTGGGGTAGACCTGCTCGCTCGTGAGGAAGCTTTTCGTTTTTAACGTGTTGTTGGTCAGGATTGCGTAAGGGGTGACCTCACTGCCGGTGCCTGCCGTGGTGGGAACGACAGCCAGAGGCAGCACTTTCACAAAACGGCGCTGGCTCAGAAGGTCTGCGTCGCTCACCGCAATTTCACCGGCGGCGAGGACGGCCACGGCTTTGGCAGCGTCCATCGGCGAACCGCCCCCCAAAGCGATAATGCAATCGGCGCCAAAGTCCCGGGCCGCAACGGCAGCCAGGCGCACCTCTTCCAGGGTTGGGTTGGGGCCGACTTGATTCCAGTGCTGCCAACGAATCCCTTCCTTGTCGAGGGCGGCGCACATATCCGCCAGAGAGCCGTTGGCCGCCGCGGAATATTTGCCCGTCATCAGGAAGGCCCGCTGCCCCAAACTGCACAGATACTGACTGTGTTCCGCAATGCAGCCCGCACCGACCAAAACACGCGTGGGCATGTAGTAAGTAAATTTCATAACGCTCATAGTTTTAGACGATGTCCCCGAACGGATAAGGGGTTACTTTCAAAAAATCCCCCGTTTTGGAAAATGAGGTTTTAAATTGATTAATAGAGTGATTTTTTACGCTTTTTTAAAGCGGCGCAAGGCTTTTCACCCATTTTGAAAATACGCACCCTACGACAATCCCCATCGGTTGGGATGACCGGTGAGCGGCAGGTAAGGACGGCCGCCGCTGTATTTTCAATACAGGCTCTTAAAGCCATTTCCCGAGCCAGCCTCCGCAGCCAGATTTAAAAAGGATTCTTCCAATGCCAGACCCTACACCCCCCTAATTCCGGTCGCCACCGCAGAAGTCAGGGGCGCAAATCAGCGTGAGGTTTGGCCAGATTTTCTGGCGTAGGGGCGGCGATCGCGGTGGCCTGCCCTTTTACTCCGGCGTAAAAAACAATCAGCTCGACCGACTGGTCTCCCGTCTTGCCATGGTGCACGGTATGGACCATTTCCGGAAGCACATCCCCTGCCTTGAGAGTCCGATGCCGGCTGCCATCCGCGTTTTCCACCTCCAGAGTGCCGCTCACCACGTAGGCCGCATTCGGCATGGGATGGGTATGCCAGGGAATCGTCGTGTGAGCGGGGATAATGAATTTTAAGACGGTGATTTCAGGTTGTCCCGCGGGATAGGCGGCGTAACGGACACCGTCCCAGGATTTTTCTGTCTTGAGCAGAACGGTGGACACCGCGCTTTCCGGATTGACGACGACCGGTTGCGATGACGCGGCGGACACCAGCGCCACCACACTCGCCACATACAGGATGACTTTTAGTTTTTTCATATGTGAAAAACGCTAGGAATTTCAGGGCGCAAAAGCGAGTTTTTAGATTTGAGCGCCGGAAAAAATGACGCATCGAACCCCTTTGAAAGGGGTCACGACCTGAAGTCTTCCGGGAACAGACCGCCGGCGTCGATATTTTCTTTGCGTTCCGGTGGCCCTTTGCGGTTAATGAGTCACATGAACTGCATCGTGACCGCGGGGCCCACCTATGAACCGCTCGACGACGTGCGCCGGCTCACCAACTTTTCCACGGGCCGGCTGGGCACGGAACTCGCCAATCATCTCGCGTCGCGCGGGCACCGGGTGACCCTGCTGATCGGCGAGTCCGCCACCTGGGCGGGCGAACGCCGGGCGCAGGCGGTTAAAACCTTCACCACCACAGCGGATTTGCGGGCGAAGCTGAAAGCGTTTTCCGGCAGGAACGTGGACGCCGTCTTCCATGCGGCGGCGGTGAGCGATTTCGGATTCGGGAAACTGTTCGCGCCGAATGCCGCGGGCGACTTCGTGGCCCTCCGGGCTGCCCGGAAAATCCCCACGCGGCGGGGGGGGCTGCGGGTGGAGCTGGTGCCCACGCCCAAGATCATCGCGGACCTGCGGCGCTGGTTTCCAAAAACGAAAATCATCGGGTGGAAGTTTGAGGCGGACGGGCGACGAGCGGGGGCGCTGCGCGCCGCGCTGAAACAAATCGCCGCGTGTGCGACGGATTATTGCGTGGCGAACGGGCCGGCCTACGGCAAGGGATTCGGGCTGGTTTCTGCCGAAGGCCAGAAGCATTTTACCAACGCGCGGACCCTGTTCACCGCTTTGGAAAAACTTTAACAGCTCCGGAAGCAAACGGTTTGCACAGACGGCTGCATCGATTTCAGATAAAAATGGCAGCCGATTTTGGCTACTTCCACACCCAATAGCTTGCCGAGATTGCCAATCTTATCGGCGAGGTGACCCACACCGACCCCGCAGTGGCGCTGCCAGGCCATACGCGTTTCAGTCGTTTACAAATGGCCGCGCCCCGATTGTAAAGCGGCACCGGCTGTTCGTATTTCCAATCTCCAGAATCGGCCCGGGCGGGCTGCTTGAAACCATTCCAATTGAATGCGTGCACCAACTTTTACCGGACCCCAGTCGGTGCCGGCACCCTTCAGAGCCGCACGGGAATATTCTGCTGGGCCAGAAACCGCTTCACGTCGCCCACGGTGTGGGTGCCGAAATGAAAAATGCTCGCGGCGAGTACGGCGTCCGCCCGGCCCTCCAACAGCACCTCGGCCATGTGCTGCAGCGTGCCCGCGCCGCCGCTGGCCACCACCGGGACCCCCACGGCTTGGCTCACCCGCCGCGTGATGACCAGATCGAACCCGGCCTTGGTGCCGTCGGCGTCAATCGAATTGAGGACGATCTCGCCCGCCCCGAGCGCCACGGCCTGCCGGGCCCATTCGAGGGCGTCCAGGCCGGTGTCCTTGCGGCCGCCATGCGAAAACACCCCCCACTTGTCCGGCGCCACCCGCTTGGCGTCGATGGAAACAACGATGCACTGGCTGCCGAATTTTTCCGCGCCCTCACGGATCAGCTCCGGACGAGCGAGGGCGCTGGAGTTGATGCTGATCTTGTCCGCCCCGGCGCGCAGCATGGCAAACATGTCGTCCACGGACCGGATGCCGCCGCCCACCGTGAGGGGCATGAAGCACTGGTCGGCGACGCGCTCAATGACCCCCACCATCGTGCCGCGCCCGTGGGCAGTGGCGGTGATGTCGAAGAACACCATCTCATCGGCGCCCTGCTCGTTGTAGCGCAGCGCCAGCTCCACGGGGTCGCCGACATTGCGGAGGCCGCCCTGCTCGGCCACGCCGAACTGGACGCCGCGAGTGACCTGGCCGTCATGGACGTCCAGGCACGGGATGACACGTTTGGCAATCACGCGGTTCATTGAAACGTGCCGAGCGCTGCACGGCAACTGATTAAATCCGGTACCGGACGATGAGGTCCAAGCGGGCGCCCGCGCGGTTGAAGCGCCGGGTTAAAAATAGCCTTGACCCGTCCGGACAAGGATTTAAGGTGATTGCCGCTGGTCAAGGTCACTCCCATTTTTATGAAATCTCACACCCCGCTCGCCCTCGCCTTCGTCCCCGCACTGGCCCTGCTGTCTGCGGGGCTGCTGTTCACCGGCTGCGCCAGCAGCCACACCAGCCCCTATCATCCCGGCCCGGTGGCGGGCCAGGCGGTGGGCGCCGGCGTGGGCGTGGTGGCCGGCAATGTGGCGGGGTTCGGGGTGGGTGCGGTGCAAGGGGCGGCCCAGGGCCTGGCCGCGCCGTTCAACCCGGATTATCACATGGTGCGCTACTGGCGCGCCGAAACCACTCCCGATGGCCGCACCATCCAGGTACCCTACGATGTTCTGGTGGATCAATATGGCCGCCCGGCGCACCTGCCCGCGCCCACGGGAAATGCCGCCCCTCCCGCCATCGCCCCGATGCCCGCCACCAACAGCCCATCCAAATAAATTCAGCCCCCCATTTTAAAACAATCCTATGAAATTATTCTCCGCTCATCTGATGATTGCCGGATGGCTGGCCGCCGGGCCGCTGCTGGCCGCCGAGACCACCGCCCCGGCCCCGCTCCGCAAAGTCGCCATCGTGGTTGAAAACCGCGCCGGCGCGCAGTTCAACGACAAGGTGGCGGTGCTCGAGGATCTGGTGGCCAGCAGGGTGGCTGGCAAAGGCTACTCCGTCATCAGCCGCGATGTGACCGTCAACGCCCTGAAATCGTATTCCACCGCCGGCGTCAGCGTCTCGGCGCGCTCCGGGGCGACCGCCACCGCGGGCGCCTCCTCCGCACAGAATTCCGCCGCAAGCGGCTCCGCTGCGGTGGACGCGGCACAGGGTGTCGCCGTGCGCGCGAAGGACACCACGGTGGTGACGGACCCCAGCTCGGCGTCGCTGGAAGTGGGCCGAAAAGATTCAGCGCAGACCACGGCCCGGCTGCAGCAATCTCAAAAATCTTCCGGGACCGGCTCGGCCTCCGTGGACGCGGCGCGGTCGGATTCGATGCAGGTTTCCGCCACCCCGGAGACGACCCCGCTGGACCAGGCCTTGAGCGACAACACCTCCGCGCTCCGCCTCGCGCAGAATCTCGGGGCGGATTACATCCTGATCCCCGCCCTGACCAGTTACGGCACCGAGCGGAAAGCTTACAACGGCAACGGGATTGCCACCGTCAACACCACCCACAAACTGCGCGTCAGCTACCAGATCGTGGAGGCGAACGAAGGCGGTGCGGTGCGCGGGGGCACGGTGCTGGCCGAGAAAAACTTCCGCGACAGCGGCGATTTGAAAACCGACAGCAGCGATGTGATCAACGAGCTGCTGGACGACGCCGCCGATCAGCTGGCCGCGATGATAGCAGCGAGCGCCAAAGCCCTGCCGACCGAGGTGGCCAAGGCGGCGATGGTGAGATTTACCGTCGCCTGCACCATGGCCGACCCGCGCCAGCAGCCGATCCTGATCTCCGCGCTCGGCGTTTCAGCGGACAACAAGATTGTGACGAGCCAGCCCGTGCCCGTGCAGGCGATGGATGTGACGGTGGAACTGGACGGCGTGGCTATCGGATCCGCGCCCGGCGATTTCCGGGGGCGTCCGGGGCTGCACAAGCTGAGCCTCTCGCGCGACGGATTCGATACTTGGTCGAAAACAGTCAATATTTACGACGGCCAGTCCCTGAAAGTCGCCCTGCAGATGAGTGCGGCAGGGTATGAGCGCTGGAAGGAAACCACGGATTTTCTCGCGACACTGGACAACCAGCGCAAGCTCACCGACGCCGAGGTCAAGCGCATCGAGGGCCTGGCCGAATACCTCAAAAACAGCCACTACCGTGTGGATACCAAAGAAAACGTGAAAGTGTACAAAAGCCTTTATTAAACTTGAGAACCTTTAACCTCGGCAATACCCCATGAAAAAAGTTTCCCCCTTGAAAACCACCCTGGCGCTCCTGTCCGCCGCGCTGCTGCCCGTCCTCGCCCCGGCGCAGGACGCCGGCGGCAAGTCCACGCTGGCCATTTCCTCCATCAAGCCGACCCCCTCGCTGGAGGCCTCAGTCAAGCCCGACAAGAAACTGGAGATGGGCCGCATCCTCGAGTCGCTCGACAGCCAGTTGATCGACCGGGTGAATGCGACGCGCAAATTCGAGGTCGTGGGCCGCAGCGACCTGAGCGACATCGTCAAGGAACAGGATCTGGGCGCGTCCGGCAATGTGGACGCCAAAACGGCGGCCCAGGCGGGGAAGCTCACCGGGGCGAAATACCTGCTGGTGTCGACGGTGGATGATTTCCAGGACTACGTGGAGACCGCCACCTTCGAAGGCACCGGGCGCAGTTCCACCAAGCGCGTCTTCCGTTTTTCGGTCATTGGAAAAATCTACGATTCAAGCACGGGCAAGCTGCTGGAATCGGCCAATCTCCAGACCGGCAATGACGCCTTCAAGGATATCTCAGAAAACCGGAGCTATTCGGTCAAGGACGGCAATCTCTCCGACGAGATGATGGTGGCGGTGGCGCGGGACCTCGCCCAGAAGATCGCCAACCGACTGGTGGACGTGATTTATCCGGCTAAAATCCTGATCAAGCGCGACAAGGAAGTGACGATCAACCGCGGGGAAGGCGGCGGCGTGGCGGTCGGCGACACCTTCAATGTGTTCGCCTTGGGCGAAGAGCTGATCGATCCCGACACCAAGGAATCGCTGGGCCGCGAGGAGGCCAAGGTCGGCAAGGTCAAGATCACCCAAGTCAATCCTAAGACCTCGCTGGCGGATATTCTGGACGACACCGGCATCGACAAAGGCGCCGTGCTGCGCCGGCCGCAGTGACGTTTCATCCGCCCACAGTAAACCGAACACCCAAAAAAAATGACTCCTAAAACTGCAGCCACATCGTGTGTTCAATCGCTCGGGTGGGTGGCCCTCATTGGTCTGCTGGCGACCGGCTGCAAAACGTACGAGCAAAAAAACACCGCCGTTAAATACTGGCATCAGGGCAACCTGACCAACGCGCTGGCGGAGGCCGCCCATATGGCGGAACACAATGCGGATAACAAGGACACTGTGATCTGGCGGCTGGAAGAGGGGGCGATCCTCCGCGCCACAGGCCAATATGACGACAGCAACCGGGCGTTGGACGCCGCGCAGGCCAAGATGGACGACTACGACGCCAAGGCGAAAGTGCGGCTTGGCCAGGAGACAGAAGCGCTGCTGTCCAATCAGGCTAATTTAGCTTACGAAGGCCGCTCCTATGACGGCATCATGCTGAACACGTACAAGGCTCTGAACTATCTCAATCTGGGCCAGCCCGACAAGGCGCGCCCGGAGCTCATCCGCGCCTACCAGCGCCAGAAAGATGCGGTGGAAGAAAACAAAAAGCGCATTGAAAAAGTCCAGGAAGAGGCCGCCCAGAGCAAGGACACTGCGGCGATCAAAAAGGCGGAGGCGAATCCCAAATTCCAGGCCCAGATGACCGGCACCAATTACGCCGCGCTCAACCATCTCAAAGCCTACTCCGATTACGTCAACCCCTTCACGGTGTATCTCGACGGCCTGTACTTCATGGCCACGGCCTCCGACGGCTCCGATCTGGAGCGGGCGCACAAATCATTCGAGCGCGTGGCGGGGTTCCTCGGGGACAACCCCTATATTCGTGAAGATCTGGCGATGTCGGACCGCCTGATTGCGGGACAGCCGCCCGCGCCGATCACCTACGTCATTTTTGAAACCGGCTGCGCGCCCGTCCGCGGCCAGATCCGCATCGATATCCCCATCATTGTCGCCAAGGTCTCCTATGTGGGGGCGGCTTTTCCCACGCTGCAACCGCACGGCAACTTCCTGCCGGACCTGACGGTGATGAGCGGCACCAACGCCGTGACCACCGCCTTGCTGTGCGACATGGACAGCGTGATCGGCCTGGATTTCAAAAACGACATGCCGATAGTTATCACTAAAACGATTGCCGCCACCGTCACCAAAGCCATCGCCGCCTATGCCATCAACGCGGCCGCCAGCCAGCAGGGAGGGCTATACGGGCTCGCCGCCCAGATCAGCACGGCGGTTTATCAGGGCGCCGTCAACATCGCGGATGAACGGACTTGGACCACGCTGCCCAAGAAATTTGAGTTCTGCCGCCTGCCCACGCCGGCGGACCGGAAGATTGAATTAAAAACGCCCGACGGACGTCCAATAATGCCAGTGACAATCGCTGACGGCACAATTAACCTCGTTTACGTGAAGTCCATCAATGCCACCAGCCCGCTGCTGGTGACCCAAATCAAATTGAAATGAACCCACTCCCCCTGCTCCCCCTGCTGGCCGTCGGCGCGCTATTGCTGTCCGGCTGCAAAACCACGGTGAACACCGTTGAAAACGCCCAAAAACAGGGCCAGCGCCAAATGATTCCTGACGCGCGCGTGATCACCGACGGCAACCTCGCCCGCAAGGTGTCCATCGTGGGGGTCAACCAGACGATGACCCCCGGCGGGATGCTTCAGGTGCAGGTGGAACTGCTCAACCAGACCCGCTCCCTGCAAAACTTCAACTACCGCTTTGAGTGGTTTGACGCCGCCGGCATGCAGGTGAATTCCCTTTCCACCGCGGTGATCGGCAGCGCGATTGAGGGCAAAGAAAGCCGCTTTATTTCCGCAGTGGCCCCCACGCCCGCGTGCAAGGATTTCCGCCTAAAACTCATCGAAAACTAAACCTCACCGAACTGAATCCTCCCATGAAAAAAACTCTTCTTTTATCCGTCCTGTCCGCCGCCCTGCCCTTCCTCGGAGCCGGCTGCGCCGGCACGGGCGCCCATTACGTCCAGACGGGCGACCAGCACAACATTGTCAGCCTCGGCCAGATCAACATCCAGGATTACATCCAGGCCGCCAGTGACATGACGGGCAAGCTGCTCGCCTCCGGCGCCCTGGATCGCGTGGCCAACCCGCCCGCCGTGCTTGCCATCAGCCGTATTGTCAACAACACCGGCCAGCAGATCGACACCGACCTGCTGACCAAGAAAATCCGTGTCAGCGTGCTGGAGAGCGGCAAGGCATTGACCACGACCACCCTGGGCTTGGGCGGCAGCGCGGAAGATCCCATGGCCAAGGGCCTCCAGCAGGAGAATGAATTCAAAAATGATGTGAAAACCACCCGCACCCCGGACTTTACGTTATCAGGAAAAATCATCGAGCTGACCGCACGGGCCAGCAACACCCGCCAGACCACTTATAGCTTTCAGCTCTCGCTGACCGATACCAAGAGCGGCCTGGCTGTTTGGGAAGGTGAAAAAGAAATCACCAAGCAAGGCACCCGCTCTTCCGTGGGCTTCTGATTGCCCCAAAAAACTCTCTGCGCCGGCCCGGGACCATCCCGGGCCGGTTTTTTATATGGCAGTTCAACTTAACCTTGGAACATCGGCGGGTAGGGCAGTCCTCTGCCCGCCGCGGTTGCCAATCAACGCGTCCTAATTTACCACGACGGCGCGCACGGAGTGTCGCGCCCTACCTAACCGCGATCCAGCGAGGGAGGTGGCCGGTCCTTGGGTCGATCAATCCCGATTCAGGCATTCTTCATCCACAGAATGTATCCGGTCGGCTCTTGCTGCTGAAGCCGGAGTAAAAACAAAACGATCCGCTTGCGCAAAAAGGTCCGCAGGTAGGGCGGGCAGTCCCCTGCCCGCCGCGATTGCCAACCCACGCGTCCTGGTTTACCACGCCGGCGCGCACGGAGTGACGCGCCCTACCTAACCGCGATCCAGCAAGGGCGGTGGCCGATCCTTGGTTCGGTAAATCCGGATTCAGGCATTCTTCATCCACAGAATGTATCCGGTCGGCTCTTACTACTGAAGCCGGAGTAAAAACAAAACGATCCGCTTGCGCAAAAAGGTCCGCAGGTAGGGCGGGCAGTCCCCTGCCCGCCGCGGTTACCAACCCGCGTCACCTTAGGCCCCGGGACGGCGCGCACGGAGTGTCG
>Ga0114971_10000161_pt1 | contig 40872 bp, 46 predicted proteins | sample M_140625_MF_Meta_FD_87320 | JGI IMG/M metagenome (GOLD analysis project Ga0114971, IMG submission 87320) | Freshwater microbial communities from Lake Montjoie, Canada to study carbon cycling - M_140625_MF_MetaG | ecosystem: Environmental > Aquatic > Freshwater > Lake | place: Lake Montjoie... | reverse complement strand
GAACTCCGCGCCGGGCAATGCCTGCTGCAGGGCGAAAAGGTCGAAAACCCGCATGCGCTGGCCCTCCACGCCGATGCGCGTGCTCTTGCGCAGCTGAGGCAAAGCCTCACCGGCGGCCATGAAGGCGCCCATGTAGCCTGCCTCGTCCCGCCACGGGAACACCTTGCCGGGGAACCCGATGGGCGCGAAGGAGCCCATTTCAAGATGCGGCACGACGGCGACCGGCTCACCCTTGCGGGGTACGATCACCGCGAGCGGGCGCTCCATCTGGTGAAAGTCCTTGTTGAAGACGCGCCGGAAATTTGCACCGGGCACCAGCACCAGAGCATCGAGCCCGGTGCGCGCGAGAACAGAAATCAAAGGTATGAGCATTGGGTTGCGCTAATTTGCAGAAAAGGTTTTCATCATCAAATACCAAGTTGCATGAGTTGCAACTTGGCTGTGTAAGTATGCGGGAGCGAGCGACCGCTATTCCTTGATCATGTAGATATATGCGGTGCTTACGCCGTATTTTTCAGCAAGCTTGGTGGCTGGAACGCCCTTGGAACGCTTGGCAAGGATGTCGGCGCGCATCTTTTCGGCTTCCACAGCCGAGCGGCGGTGGCGCTTTTGTCCACCACCGGAGCGGCTATCCTCAAGATGCGCGGTGTCGAGCATCTTCTGGGCCGTGGCGATGATCTTGTTGAGATAGGCAATCTGTCTCTTGGAAAGTGCCATTTTTGTTCCGCTATTTATGGGAGAGCGGCAGAAAGCGACTGTGGCTCTCGGGCTGTCGATACAGCTTGCTTACATTGCAAAACCGCCAGAGGCAATCCTAAGTTATTCTAACCCGGAAGTGGCTGATTAGCCACGCCTGCGCCGCCTGCGCTCACCGCCGTCATCGCCCGTGGTGATGACATCCTTCGTTGGCGGCAATGTGACCGCCTTCGACAATTGCGGGAAAGAAGCCGTCTTGTGCGGAATGGCCATGGCTTCGACGAAATGCTGCTGGAACATCGGTTCCACCGCCGTCTCGATCTTCTCGATGCGGCGGACGACGCTTTCGATTTCGTCACGCGCCTTCATGTTCAAGAGCGCGATGCGAGCACCCGTGCCCGCGGCGTTGCCTGCACTCTGCACTTTCGAGAGATCGCAATCGGGGATCAGTCCAAGGATCATCGCGTACTTCACGTCGATGTGACTGCCGAAGGCGCCGGCGAGGCGTATCTTGCCGACCTGCTCGATGCCCAGCTTGTCCATCAGCAGGCGCACACCGGCATAAAGTGCCGCCTTGCCGAGCTGGATGGCGCGCACGTCGTTCTGCGTCACGCGGATCAGCGGCTCGTTGCCGCCTTCGCGTGGCGCGCGGATCACATAGTTGAAAGTGCGCTTGTGGGGTTCGATGCGCGGGCTGCGCTCGGCCAGCGAACCATCGATCAAACCATCCTGGTTGATGACGCCCGAGAGATACATCTCGGCAATCGCCTCGATGATGCCGGAGCCGCAGATGCCGGTGACGCCGGTGGCAGCGATCGCTTCCTCGAAGCCGTCTTCGTCCGACCACAAGTCGCAGCCGATCACCTTGTAACGCGGCTCCAGCGTTTCCGGGCTGATGCGGATGCGCTCGATGGCACCGGGTGCAGCACGTTGGCCTGACGAAATCTGCGCACCCTCGAAGGCAGGCCCGGTGGGAGACGAGCAGGCCAGCAGGCGGGCCTTGGAGCCCAGCACGATCTCGGCATTGGTGCCGACGTCCACCGCCAGCATAATCTCGTCCTGCTCATGCGGGGATTCCGAGAGCACGACGCCTGCGGTGTCGGCACCCACATGGCCCGCGATGCAGGGCAGGATATAGGCCCAGGCGCCGGGGTTGAGATGCATGTCCAGTTCCTTCGCCGGGCAGGTGACGGCAAGCCCGGTGGCGAGTGCAAAGGGCGCACCGCCGAGTTCGGTGGGGTCGATGCCAAGGAACAGGTGGTGCATGACGGGGTTGCCGACCAGCACCACTTCGAGAATGTCCGAGAGTTCGATGCCGCCCTGCTGCGCCACTTCCTGTGCCAGGGTGTTCAGCGCCTGGCGGATGGCGACGGTCATTTCCTTTTCGCCACCCGGATTCATCATCACGTAGGAGACGCGGCTCATCAGGTCTTCGCCGAAGCGGATCTGCGGGTTCATCAGGCCGGCAGATGCCGTGATCTCACCCGTTGAGAGATTGGTGAGGTGTGCGGCGATGGTGGTGGAGCCCACGTCGATGGCGATGCCGAACAGCTTGTCATGGAAACCCGGCCAGATGGCGACGAGGCGGTTGCCGCCGCCCGGCGCGCGGCTGAACACCGCTGCCGTGATCTTCCACTCACCCTTGCGCAGCGTCTTCTGCAGGTCCGAAATGATGGAGAGATCGCAGGACAGGTTGTCGATGCCCCATTGGTCGTGCAGCGCCTTGTAGACGCGCTCGAGGTCAGACGAGGGCTTGTGCATGTCCGGCTCTTCGACCTCGATGAAGCACAGCCTGGTGGCCGGATCGAGTTCGATGGCGCGGGTGTCGGCCTCCTTGCGGACGACCTGCTTGTGGACCTGGGATTCGGGCGGCACGTCGATGACGAGGTCGCCGAGGATCTGCGTCTGGCAGGACAGGCGGCGCCCGGCGGGGAGCCCGCGGATCTTGTCATAGCGCTCCTCGACCTTGGTGATGCCGGAGACGTGCGAAGCGGTCGAGGTGATGCCGTGCTTGGCGAAGTCACCCTCGCCCACGTTGATCTGGCAGCGCCCGCAGATGGCGCGGCCACCGCAGACCGAGTCGATGTCGACTCCAAGCGCGCGTGCGGCCTGCAGCACTGGCGTGCCCACGGGGAAGCGGCCGCGCTTGCCGGACGGCGTGAAGACGATGAGGGGGTTCGTTTCGGTCATTTGGAACGTCCTGAAAAGAGCCCCCTCATTACGGGGCGTATTCGGTAGGTGATCAGCTGCGGCGGCGGCGCTCTTCGCGGGCCTTGCGGCGGGCTTCGATGTCCTCGTTGGAGGAAATCTCGCCTGCGGCCTGCGCGGCGGCCGACGGGGCTGCCGTCATCTCGCGGAACTTGTTCGTCCAGAACTTGCAGTTCCGGTCGGTGCCGTTCAGCACGTTGGCGCCGAAGATGGCGTGCATGTCTTCGTCGTGCAGCGGGTTCATGATGGCTGACGTCATGCCGTGGCTGGCGGCCATGGCGAGGAAGTAGCCCGTCAGCGCGCGGCGGTTCGGCATGCCGAAGGAGACGTTGGAGGCGCCGCAGGTGGTGTTGACCTTCAGCTCCTCGCGCAGGCGGCGCACCAGGCGGAACACCTGCTGGCCGGCCGTACCCATGGCGCCGATCGGCATGACGAGCGGGTCGACCACGATGTCATGCGGCTTGATGCCATAGTCGGCGGCGCGCTCGACGATCTTCTTGGCGACGGCGAAGCGCACGTCCGGATCTTCCGAGATGCCGGTCTCGTCGTTCGAGATGGCGACCACGGCGACGTTGTACTTGGCGACCAGCGGCAGGATGGCTTCGAGCTTCTCTTCCTCGCCGGTGACGGAATTCACCAGCGGGCGGCCCTTGGCGGTCTCGAGGCCCATCTTGAGAGCGGAGGTGACGGATGAGTCGATGCACAGCGGCAGGTCGCAGATCGACTGGACGATCTCCAGCGTCTGGCGCATCAGCGGCGGCTCGGTCTCGTTCGGGTTCACCGCAGTGACACCGGCATTGACGTCGAGGATGTGGGCGCCGGCAGCGATCTGGGCGAGGGCATCCTTGATGACGGTCTCGAAGTTGCCGGCCTGCATTTCAGCCGCGAGCTTCTTGCGGCCCGTGGGGTTGATGCGCTCACCGATGACGGTGAAGGGCTTGTCGAAACCGATGATGTGCTCACGCGTGGCGGACGCGACGAGGGTATGGGTCATTGGGCTTTGCCTCCGTTGGCGATGAGGGTCTTGAGCGTGTCCTGGGTGAATTCGGCCTCGATCCGGGCCTTGGCGGCCTCGACTTCGGCCAGCAGGTCGTCACCCACGGGTTGGGGCTCGGCCCGGCGCCAGTCGGCGAGGTAGCTGTCGGTATCGGAGGCGCCGCCGCGCATGGCGGCCATGTCGATCGCTTCCTGGAAACGGTCGGCGAGCATGCGCTTTTCCTCCTTGCGGCCGATCTTGACCGAAACCGCGGAAGGAATGTCGCGCCAGTAGGTGATGATGAGATTGGCCATGATGGCCCGTTGTATGCCCGGTCCGAAATCGGACCGATAGCCTGAAAGCGACATGAAAAAGGGCGGGACGAAGCCTCGTCCCGCCCTTGTCCGATTGGCGTCCGGTTCAGGCCCGGCGGTTCTTGGAAATCATGCCCCAGACGGCGAGCACGATGATGGCGCCGACAATGGCCCCAATGAAACCGGCACCCTGGTCCGGGCCATACCAGCCCAGCGCCTGGCCAAGCCAGGTGGCCACGAAGGCACCGACAATGCCGAGAATGGCAGTGAGCACGAAGCCCTGCGGCTCGTTCGGCCCCGGCATCAGGAACTTGGCGACGATTCCCGCCACAAATCCGATGATGATTGTCCAAATGATTGACATCAACGTCCCCTATGGTTGAGTAGGAAATGGATTACCAAACGGCGAGGGGAAATTTCCGTTCCCTGAGCCCCCTTGCAACCCGGGTGACCGGGGTCACCTGAAGCAGACCATAAACCTGGAGCGCCACATGTCAAACCGCATGCCTTCCCTCGCCGCCCTGCTGGGTCTGGTGGCCGTCGCCGGCTACCAAAACCGTGAAAAGATTGGGGAATTTGTCAAGAACATGCAGGGGGGTGCTACCGCCCCGGCTGGCGCCGGCCAGGCCCTGCCGGGCGGCGCCGCCACCGGCGGCCTCGGCGACCTGGTCGAGCACTTCCGCAATTCCGGCCTCGGCAAGCAGGCTGACAGCTGGGTTTCGACCGGCCAGAACGAGCCCGTCGACGAGGACCAGATGGGCCAGGCGCTCGGCCCGGACCTGCTCGACACGCTGGCCCAGCAAACCGGACTTTCCCGTGCCGAACTGCTGAAGCGCCTCTCCGCCGTGCTGCCGCAGGCGGTGGACCACATGACGCCGGGCGGCAACCTGCCGCCCGGCTCGCGCGAAGGCGCTGCATAAGCGCTGACGCATCGTCCTGACGACAAGATGCCCGGGCGCGTCCCGGGCATTTTTTTGCGCGCGCCGGGGCGCGAAACCCATTACAGGATCATTTTCCTTGACTTTAGGTTGCGCCCATGCTAGGTATGATTTCCTCAACGTGCCTGCTGCTGATTGACATCGTGAATCTGACTTCCGGCCCGCAATTGCCGTCATGCCTATGGGAGAGGTGCGGCCTTGTCCTCTCCCGCGCAGCGGGAGAGGAAGGGGAAGGTGAGGGCAAGCGGTCTCCGGCCTGCGTGGTGTCCCCTCATCTCCCCGCTGCGTTCCGCAACGGGTCCCTTCTTCTCCCGCTGAAGGAGCGGGAGAAGACGTTTCAGCCGATCACGCCGGCCTTGCGCAGCCGTGCGATCTCCTCCGGCCCAAGCCCCAGTTCCTCGCGCAAGACCTTTTCCGTACCGTCGCCGAGGCGCGGCGGGGCCTTGTCGTACTGGATGGGGGTTTCGGAGAAGACGATGGGGTTGGCGACACCCGGCACCTGCACGCCATCATCGCGCGTCAGCCCGATCTGAAGGCCGCGCGCCAGCACCTGCTCATTGGCGAAGACCTGGTCGATCGAATTGATGGGTCCACAGGGGATCGCCGCACTCTCGAAGGCTGCGACCCAGTCCGCCGTGGTGCGGGTCTTCATCGGTTCGACCAGCATGGGGATCAGCTCGGCGCGGTTCACCACGCGGCCGCGGTTGAGCTTGAAGCGCTCGTCTTCCGCCAGATGCGCCAGCCCGAGGATGGCGCAATATTCCTTGAACTGACGGTCGTTCGCCACCGCCATGATGATGTGGCCGTCCTTCGTGGCGAAGGTCTGGTAGGGCACGATGTTGGGATGCGCGTTGCCAAGCCTTGTGGGCGCCGTGCCACCGACGAGATAGTTGAGCGCCTGGTTGGCGAGAACGCCAACTTGAGAATCGAGCAGCGCCACGTCGAGGTGCTGGCCCTCGCCGGTGCGCTCACGGTGGTACAGGGCAGCCTGGATGCCGATGGTGCAATAGAGCCCGGTGAAGATATCGGCGAAGGCCACGCCAATCTTCATGGGTTCAGCACCCGGCATGCCGTCGGGCTGGCCCGTCACCGACATGATGCCGCCCATGCCCTGGATCATGAAGTCATAGCCGGCGCGTTGCGCGTAAGGCCCCGTCTGGCCGAAGCCGGTGAGCGAACAATAGATGAGGCGCGGGTTGACGGCTTTCAGGCTCTCATAGTCGAGGCCGTATTTCTTCAGGCCGCCGACCTTGAAGTTCTCCATCACGATGTCGGACTTCGCCGCAAGCTCACGGATGAGCTTCTGGCCTTCCGCAGTCGCCATGTCGATCTCCACTGACCACTTGCCGCGGTTGGTGGAGAGGAAATAGGCGGCATCGCCCTTCGAGCCATCGGCATTGGTGATGAAGGGCGGGCCCCAGCCGCGGGTGTCGTCACCTTCGCCCGGCTTCTCCACCTTGATCACCTGCGCACCAAAGTCGGCAAGGATCTGCGTGGCCCATGGCCCTGCGAGCACGCGGCTCATGTCGAGGACGCGAAGACCGGCGAGTGGACCTGACATGATGGCTCCGTGCGAATGATTCCTGAGGATGACAATTAGTCCAATCCCGCGATGGCGTCACCCCGGCTGCAAGACCACCATCGCCGAGACAAGCCCGGCGAAGGTGAGTGGGCGTGAGGCATGGACCGACGGTGAAGCCCCGAGACTTATATCTGCGCCCAGGCTTCGTCGTCGATTTCCAGCCCGTCGGCGGTGGCGAGGGCCAGCTTCTCGCCATAGGGGTTCTTGTGGCGCTCGCCGCCCACTGCGAAGGACGGGTCCACCGGGCAGCCGAGCCCGATATTGTCGCGCACAGTGAAGGGCAGCAGGTAGAGGCCGTGGCGGACATTGCGCAGGAAGGCCCGGCCATTGGCGTGGACGTCACGCATGATGGCGGGTGCGAGGAAGGCACAGGAGACCTCCTGCATGTCGATGCCCAGCGTGTCCCGCGTGAGGTCAAGCGTGCGGCGCTCGTCCTTCAGCGCCTCGCCCAGCAGCTTCACGCCGGAATAGCCGCAGGCTTCGAGCCAGATGGTAGCCCAGGCGATCTCTGCCGCATTGGGAATGGTGCCGAGCCGGGCCGTGAGGATGGTTTCTGCCGTCTTCATGTCGAGGTGCATGGCGGCAGTGTAGGACCAAAGGGTGGCGAGTGGCTAGGGTGGCCGCGACCTTGCTGTATTCCTTCGGGCTCAAATGCTTGATGCAGCCCGTTCAGGCGTCACTGCCCGAACATCACCTCAAGGTTTCGACTTGCGGCTGGCATAGCGTGCGTCGCGCTTCGCCTTGCGCGCAGCTTCATCCAGGATCGACTGCGCTTCCGCGTCTTGAGCGACCCTCTGGAGCTCCTGATCCTTGGCCAGGCGGTTTGCAGCAGCCGCTGCGTCTGCTTCAACCCTGATCCGTTCTGCGTTCTGTCTCTTCTCGAGATCGACGGCTGCCTTGCGTTCGGCCCGTGCAGCGCTTTCCGCTTGCCGTGCCATTGTTCGCGCGGCGGCTTCCGGATTGGCCTGATCTGGCTTTGCCTTGAACTTTTCCACGCGGCGGTTCTTGGCCGCCTCTGCTTCCTGTCTGCGATCGGCGAAGGTGTCTGATTTTTTCATCTGCCATCGCTATCAGCTATCGGTCTCGCCATCCACAAGGATTGGCGATGCACGACCGGGACAAGTGTCGTTTCCCAGGAATGGTGGCCGACGCAAGGAGGATCACACCCCGCCTGCCGAAAGCGAGCCGAAGCGCTGCTTGATGCGGCGGACGAGCTGGTCCCGCACCTCGCGGTAGCTGTCGAGGATCTGCTCGCGGCTGCCCGCCGTGATGGAGGGATCCATGGTAGGCCAGTATTCGGTGTCGATGGCCATGGTGCGGGTCATTTCCAGCGCCCGGTGGTGGGCCTCGGGCGACAGCGAGATGACGAGGTCGAAGCTCGAGTCCTCGAGGTCCTCGAAGCTCTGCGGGCGATGACGCCCAAGGTCGATGCCCATCTCGTCCATCACGGTGGCGACGAAGGGATCGGCCACGCCGGGGCGCACGCCGCAGGAGGCGACATAGACGCGCTGGCCGTAGAAATGCTTCATGATGGCAGCGGCCATCACCGAACGGATGACGTTCTGCGTGCAGGCGAAGAGGACGGCGCTGGGAAGGTCTCCCGCCACGACGTGTGCTTAGCCCCGCCAGTGCAGGACGCAGACGAGGGTGAAGAGGCGGCGCGCGGTATCGAAGTCCACGTCCACCTTGCCGTTGAGGCGCTCCTTCAGCAGTTCGCTGCCTTCGTTGTGGAGGCCGCGCCGCGCCATGTCGATGGTTTCGATCTGGCTTGGCGTCGCGGTGCGGATCGCTTCGTAATAGCTTTCGCAGATCATGAAGTAGTCCTTCACGATGCGGCGGAAGGGCGACATGGAAAGCCCGATCAGCGTGAGGCGCTCCTCCGTCTCGTTCAGCACGTCGAAGATCAGCCGGCCATCGGCGGTGGAAAGCCGCAGCAGATAGGGGCCCTGCGGGTTGGTGAGCAGCGTGAAGCTGTTCTCTTCCACCAGGTCATAGATCGCGACGCGGCGCTCATGCTCGGCCTCCGGCGAGGGGCCAGGGCCGATGGTGGCGTCGAGCTCGATCGCGGTGAGGCGCGTTTTCGGTTTGTCCGTCATGGCGGGAGAATAGCCGCGCCCGGGCCCTTGAGGCTAGGGGACGTCCTCTTCGTCCAGTGGATGGCTTGGCACGGCAACGGCGGCCCAGGCGGGTCCAAGATCGGCCATCTGGGCTTCGAGGCATTCAACCGAAAGCCGGATGGTGGCGCCTTCCGAGAAGGTGAGCAGCACTTCGCCCGAGGGCGCGTCGAGCTCGGCGAAGGTGACGGAGAGGAGCGAGAGCACCTCGTCCTTCTCGAGGTGGCTCATGTTCAATGTCTTGACCGACAGCACGCGGTCGAAGTGCAGCCCGGTGCGGCGGCGCTGCGGCGTTTGCGTGTCATCCCAGGCGAAGCGATTGGCGAGCGCCACGAACTGCTTGCGCTTCGGGTCATAGGTCAGGTCGCCGGCCAGCAGGACTGCGTCCTGCATCTGGGCGGAGATGATGGCGAGGTCTTCGGTGTCGAGTGCTGTGAGGCGGAGCATCCGGATCAACCCGAAATGCGCGCGACGTCGGCGCCGCAGGCCTGCAGCTTGTCTTCCAGCGTCTCGAAGCCACGGTCGAGGTGATAGACGCGGTTGATCATCGTCTCGCCTTCGGCGGCAAGCCCGGCAATCACGAGCGACACGGATGCGCGCAGGTCGGTGGCCATGACGGGCGCACCCGTCAGCTTCTTCACGCCGCGCACTTCAGCGGTGTCACCGTGGAGGTGAATGTCGGAGCCGAGGCGGGCCAGCTCCTGCACATGCATGAAGCGGTTCTCGAAGATCGTCTCGCGGATGATCGAGGTGCCATGGGCCATGGTCATCATCGCCATAAGCTGCGCCTGGCAATCGGTGGGGAAGCCGGGGAAGGGCTCGGTGTCGACGCGCACCGGCTCAAGTGCGGCACCGTTGCGGTGGATGCGCAAGCCGTCGTTCTTGACCTTGACGTCGACGCCGGCGCGCTGCATCACGTCGATGACGGCGCCCAGGTGATTGGCATTGGCGCCCTGCAGCAGCACGTCGCCGCCGGTCATGCCCACGCACATGGCATAGGTGCCGGTCTCGATGCGGTCCGCGATCACGCTGTGCTCGCAGCCTTGCAAACTGGTGACGCCCTTGATGCGCAGCGTCGCGGTGTGGATGCCCTCGATCTTCGCACCCATCTTGACGAGGCACTCGGCCACGTCGCCGATCTCGGGCTCGGAGGCCGCGTTCTCGATGATGGTGTCGCCTTCTGCCAGCACGGCAGCCATGAGGGCCGCATGGGTGGCGCCGACCGAGACCTTGTCGAACACGATGTGGGCGCCCTTCAGGCCCTTCTTCGCCGAGGCCAGCACATAACCATTTTCGATGGCAATCTCGGCGCCGAGCTTTTCCATGGCCATGAGGTGCATGTCGACGGGCCTGGTGCCGATGGCGCAGCCACCGGGCAGCGACACCTTCGCCACGCCGCAGCGTGCGAGGAGCGGCCCCAGCACCCAGAAGCTGGCGCGCATCTTGGAGACGAGGTCGTAGGGTGCGGTGGTGTCGACGATGTCTTTCGCCGAGAGGTGCATGACGTCGCCCATGCCGGTCTGGCTGGCGCGCTTGCCGGCCACCGTGATGTCGATGCCGTGGTTCTGCAGGATGCGCTGCAGGAGGCGCACATCGGCGAGGCGGGGGACATTGGACAATGTCAGCGTGCCCGGTGTGAGCAGCGACACGATCATCAGCGGCAAGGCCGCGTTCTTGGCGCCCGAAATCGGAATGCTGCCGTTCAGTCGGTTGCCACCGCGGATGCGGATACGATCCATCTCTAGTTCCCCTGCTGTGCAGGCGGCCCGGGAATCACTCCCAAGAACCAGCAACCTGCCCCGGTTTGGGCGCTAACAAGCACAGATGGCTCAATTGGGGCAACCATCCTCGTCGGCGGGCTCCTCCGGGGCCTCAGGCCCGCTCTCGCGGGCCTTCTCCTGCGCCCGGGCCTGCGCCTTGCGCTTGCCGATGTTGGCCTTCAGCGCCTTGGCAAGGCGGGCCTTGCGCGCGTCGGAGGAGGGCTTTTGTCCAGTCATGGCAGGGTTTTCGGGCCGCGCGGCCGCTTCGTCAAGCCGACGGGGTTGCGCAACCCCTCCCACTGTGGCATGTGTCCGCCCGCTTCAATGGCGAGCTGCCGTAGCTCAGTGGTAGAGCACTCCCTTGGTAAGGGAGAGGTCGTGGGTTCGATTCCCCCTGGCAGCACCATTCATTGGCGAACCGAGGCTGCATCGACAGCTTCCGGACGGTTGGCGCTTTGTCGCCGTGGGCTGTGCGCCCGGTCAGACTCAGAGCAACACCACTGTCTTCCGCGAGATGATCGCGCTGCTGGACGGCGCGGCGGGCCAGTCAGGCCGCTTCCGGGTCTTCTGCCATGTTGTTGAGCGGGGCATCTGCATCCTGCGGCCGCAGGTATTCGAAGACCAGCCGCGCAGCCTCCTCGGCACTCATCTGAGGGTAGTGCTTCTGCAGGATGGCCACGATGTGACGATAGTCAACATGGCCGAGAATGTTCCCGGTATCGTCATCGGCAGTCGCGTCCATTCAGGCCCTCGTGGCGTCGGGCCGGAGATAGCCGTGAATGGACGGCGTGTTTGTGCGGTGGAAAGCAATTGCGTTTGCGATCCCGAAGCGGGTGCCTCAGAGAGCGCCTTCATCGGTGAGCGACATCACGTCGGCGACGCGGCCGTTCTTGACCAGGCACCGCCACTTGGCCTTCTGCTCGCCCACGCCGACGATGACCGTGTTGTTGGCTTCCGAGCTGTTGGTGTCGAGAACCGTGACCTCGCCATTGTTGGTCTTGTTGGAGACGGCGGCAAGGCAGGCCTCCTGGTCCTTGGCGGGGGCGAGCGTGAGGTTGGCCCCGCCACCGGCGTCCCCGGACGCCGCACTGCTCGTGACCTGGCAGATGCCGTTGGCGCCGCCCTTTGCCGTGTAGGTGACGGTGAGTGCTGACCCGTCCATTCCGAAGTCGATGGCGATGCCCTTGATGCGGGCCTCCCAGGCGGTGGCGCTGAAGGTCTTCACCGTGGCCTTGGTGCCATTGATCCTGACCTTGCCGCTGCCGTTGGACTTGACCGTGATGCCGGTGGGGCAGCTTGCCGTGAATTTCCGGCCGCCTGGCTTCCGCCGCTGTAATCCCCGCGGCCAGTTCCGCCGTAGGAAAAACATTAACAAAGGGGAACTGATATGAAGAACATCCTGATGGCAGCCGCGGTCATGCTTGCGGCAAGCGGAACGGCGTTTGCGGGCGCGATGGCAACGGGCGAGCAGATCGGCGCGGCAATCTCCGGCAACACCGTGCAGGGCAGCATGATGGCGGCCGGAGCCTACACGGAATTCTACGGCGCTGACGGCGTCATCAAGGGCAAGGACTATGCGGGCAAGTGGCGCATCAACGCCGACACCATGTGCTTCCAGTATGGCCAGGACCCCGAGGCGTGCTGGCAGGTCAAGCTCGATGGCGACCAGGTGACCTGGGTGAAGGACGGCAAGGACGACGGCACCGGCACGATCGTCAAGGGCAACCCCAACAACTTCTGACGCGGCCAAGCGAGCGGCGAGGCACGTTGTGCCCGCCGCTCAATCCTCTTCCTGCTGCTGGAGCAGGCTGTTGCGGTTGGCATTGCGCCAGTCTTCCGGCGTCTGGAAACGGCCCTGCCAAAGTCCGCGGCCAGCAACGCGGGCCTCCGCCTGCGCCGCGGCATGATCCTGGCCGTGGCGGGTGTAGGCGACCGCCCATCCGGCGCGCACCATGGCATCGTTGATGTTCGCCTTCCCGGCGCTGCACTCTGAAACCGCGCGGCCGTAGCGGTCGGTATCGAGGATGTTGCAGGTGACGGTGGCATTGCGGACCAGGCCGCGCAGCGCATCGCGCGCTGCATGGCCGCAATCATATTCCTTGCCATCGGCCTTCCAGCAGGTCTGGAACAGTTCCGGCGCGTCGATGGCGTGCAGGCGATAGTCTTTCCCGTCCTTGCGGAGCGAGTCGCCGTCGACCGCGGTGAAGGACCCCGTCTCGTCGGGAAGCCAGCCGGCCTGGCGCGCGCCATAGGTGATGACGGCAAGCAGCAGCAGCATGCCCGCGCCCTCGGCAAGGCCCCGCCACCAGGGCCTGGGCGACCGGCGTGGTGGCCGCCAGTGCCTCACTTGCTCCAGCGCCGCGCCGCGTCGTCGTCGCTGTCCTTGGCGGCGACCCAGCTCGCACCCTGGTCATTCTCCTCGAGCTTCCAGAAGGGCGCCTTGGTCTTGAGCCAGTCGATGAGGAAGTGGCAGGCCTCGAAGGCGGCTTCGCGGTGGGCCGAGGCGGCGATGACCAGCACGATATCCTCGCCCGGCTCCAGCCGGCCATGGCGGTGGATGATGAGCGTGGCATCGAGCTGCCAGCGGCGGTGCGCTTCCTGCTCGATGTCTTCGAGGGCCTTCTCGGTCATGCCGGGATAGTGCTCGAGCGTCATGGCCTTGACGTCGGTGCCATCCGACAGGTCACGCACCGTGCCGAGGAACATGACGGTGCCGCCGATGCCCGGCCTGCCTCTCTTCACCTCGGCGAGTTCGTGGCCCGGGTCGAAGGGCTGTTGCTGGATGCGGATCATCTGTCCTTCATGCCCCGGCCTGCGCGCCGGTTCAATTGCCTTGCGGTGACGCGGGATCCTGCAGGGGTGCCGTGCTGCCATCGGGGTTGGCGATGAAGCTGGGAACATCCGCAAAGATTTTCGGCGCGCCCCACGGCCCCCGCGCGATGACCGCCACGGGCAGCAGCGGCTGGCCGTTGGTGGTTGCCGTGGTCGACACGGCGATGCCCTGGCGAAGCACGTCGATGAGGCCTTCGAGGGTGAAGCTGACAGGACCCTCGATCGTCGCGTTGCGGAAGTTGGCGATGCCGTCCTGGATGGTGGTCTCGCCCCGGAGGCTGGTGAAGGGCGTATCGCCGGGCGCCGCCTGCCAGCCTTCGAGCACTTTCTGCTTGGCCGCGAGGACGAGGCCAGCAAGGTCGGCTCCGGCAATGCTGCCGTTGACGAGGTCGATGCTGGCCGTGCCCTTCAGCATGCCGACGAGTTCCTCCTGCGTTGTGCCGCCGGCAGTGAAGTTCGCCGTGAAGCCGCCGGTGCCGGTGAGTTGCGTGGCCCCTGTGAGCGCGCCCAGCAGAGGCTGGGCTGCAATGTCATTGGCGATCATGTTGACGGCAACACTGGGGGGTGCCGCATTGGCATCGGCCTTGACGGTGACGTTCAATGTTCCGTCCGTGTCGAGGTCGGAAACGCTGGTCACGTCAAGCTTGCCGTCGGTGAGCGCGATGCGAAGCTCGGACCCGCCCGCGGTGAAGCCCCCGAAGGACATGCTGCGGGCATCGATGGTGGCTTCAATGTCGAAGGCCTTCAGAAGGGCGAAGGGCAGGGGCACGCGGCCCCAGTCGCCATTCTTGGCACCGGATGCCGGCATGAAGGGATCAAGCCACAGCCTGTCGGCAACAAGCCTCGCCTGCAGCTTGGGCGTGGCGTTGCGGAGGTCTGCCCCCAGCTCGCCCGCCGCGCGGAAGTTGCCCATCGAGAGCGTGGCATTGCGGATCGCATAGGCGCGGCCTGCGCTGTCAAGCGCGCCGTCGATGGCGATGGCGCCGGTGGCCGTGATGCCGGCGGGCAGCGGCAACCCGATGAGGCGCAGCCCGGGACCCGGCGTCTGGCTCGACAGGCTGACGGGGCCTGCGAGACTCAGGACTTCGGCGGTGGACAGGCGGCCGCTGAAACTGGCGTTGCCATCATCGGCGGCAAGGGCGATTTCCAGCGGCGAGCCATCGGCATTGATGCGGGCCAGCGACTTGAGGTCGGCATCGATGCGCACCAGCCGGCCGTTGATCACGGCGGTGCCGGCGAAACTGGCACCGCCATCGGCGCGCATGTCCAGCGTGCCATCGACATGGGTGAGCGCCATGCTCTGGCTGTTGCGGGTGTCGAAGTAGCGGAACCGGGCCTGTTCCAGCTGGATGCGCAGCGGTCCGCCGGGTGTGAAGCCCGGGAAATCCCAGTTCGCCTCGCCGCGGTCATTGATCAGCAGTGCGAATTCGGGCTCGGTGAGGGTGATGCTGGCAACCTCCGGCGCGGCCCCGAAGAGCTGGCCCAGCGTCACCGGAATGACGGCGGACTTGACGGTGGCGAGGCTGTCATCCTCCGGCGCAGCACCGGAGAGGGTGGCGTCGTCAAGGCGTACCGACAGGGGCGAGAAGTCGAGGTGGGTGCCGCCATTGACCGCTAGGCTGCGGCCCAGCTGCTGCTGCGCCAGCGCATTGAGCCTGCCCGCCACCCCGCGCGGCGCCACGAGCACGAAGGCGACAACCACCAGCACCAAAAGGCCAAACGCCGCGCCACCTGCCATGAGCCGTCGGTTGTACATCGGAAACTCCTGAAATCGCGCCGCTTTTGGGCGGGACTTGCGGCCCTTTCGTGACATGACTAGACCCGCAACGAACCGCCACTCCGGAGTGCCTTACATGACCGAACGTGCTTTGTGGACCCCCGCCCCCGAACGGATGGCCAGTTCCAACCTCGCCCGCTTCATGGCGCCGCTGGGCCTCAGGAGTTTCGAGGAGGTGCTGCGCTATTCGGTGGAGGAGCCCGAGGCCTTCTGGTCGCGCCTGTGGGACTTCTGCGAGGTGAAGGCCGAGACCCGCGGCAGCCGCGTTCTGGTCGATGGCACGAAGATGCCGGGGGCGAAGTTCTTCCCCGATGCCCGCCTGAACTATGCCGAGAACATGCTGCGCCGGAACGACGACATGGATGCGCTGGTGTTCCGCGGCGAGGACAAGGTCAGGCGGCGGATGAGCTGGGCCGAACTCCACAAGGCCGTGGCGAAGCTCAGCCGTGCCTTCGCCACTGCGGGTGTGAAGGCGGGTGACCGCATCTGCGCCATCGTGCCCAACATGCCGGAATCGATCGTGGCCTTCCTCGCGGCCTCTTCACTGGGCGCCATCTGGTCATCCTGCTCGCCGGACTTCGGCGAGCGCGGCATCCTCGACCGCTTCGGGCAGATCGAGCCGAAGATCCTCATCACCTGCGACGGTTACTACTATGCCGGCAAGACCATCCGCATGGCCGAGAAGATCGGCAACGTGCTGAAGGAGTTGAAGAGCGTCGAGCGGGCGCTGGTGATCGACTACATCGGCGAGGCGGACGCTGTGGCCCAGGCGCTGCCGAAGGGTGAAACGCTGGCAGGCTTCATGAGCGGGCAGAGCGACGCGCCGATCAGCTTCGCGCAGCTGCCGCCCGACCATCCGCTCTACATCCTCTATTCCTCCGGCACGACGGGCATCCCGAAATGCATCGTGCATGGTGCGGGCGGCATATTGCTGAAGCACCTGTCCGAGCATGTGCTGAATACCGACACCAAGCCTTCCGACAAGCTGTTCTATTTCTCCACCTGCGGCTGGATGATGTGGAACTGGCTGGTCTCCGGTCTCGCTGCGGGCGCAACGCTTCTGCTCTATGACGGCTCGCCCTTCCACCCGTCCGAGCGCGTGCTGTTCGATTATGCCGATGACGAGGGCATGACCATCTTCGGTACCTCCGCCAAGTATATCGATGCGGTGAAGAAGAGCGGCCTCGTGCCGAAGGAGACGCACAAGCTGTCAGCCCTGCGCGCCATGCTGTCGACCGGCTCGCCGCTGTCGGCGGAAAGCTTCGACTTCGTCTATGCCGGCATCAAGTCCGACATCCAGCTCGCCTCCATCTCGGGTGGCACCGACATCTGCGGCTGCTTCGTGGGCGGCAACCCGCTGTCGCCGGTGTGGCGCGGCGAGATCCAGGGCGCCATGCTGGGCGTGGCGGTCGATGTCTATGATGAGAACGCAAAGCCGGTACGCGGTGAGAAGGGCGAACTCGTCTGCGTGAAGCCCTTCCCGTCGATGCCGGTGATGTTCTGGAACGATGCCGACGGCTCGAAGTATCACAACGCCTATTTCGCCCGCTTCCCCGGCATCTGGTGCCATGGCGACTTCGCCGAGATCACGCCGCACAATGGCATGATCATCCATGGCCGCTCCGACGCGACGCTCAACCCCGGCGGCGTGCGGATCGGCACGGCCGAAATCTATGCCCAGGTGGAGCAGGTGCCGGAGGTGATCGAGGCGCTGGCCATCGGTCAGGACTGGGACTCGGACGTTCGCGTGGTGCTGTTCCTGCGCCTGCGGCCCGGCGTGGCGCTGAATGATGAGCTGGTCGCCCGCATCAGGAAGAAGATCCGCGACGGCGCCTCGCCGCGCCACGTGCCGGCGAAAGTCGTCGCCGTCGCCGACATTCCGCGCACCAAGTCCGGCAAGATCACCGAGCTTGCGGTGCGCGACGTGGTGCATGGCCGCGTGGTGAAGAACAAGGAGGCGCTGGCCAACCCGGAGGCGCTGGACCTTTACAAGGACCTGCCCGAACTCAGCTCGTGATGTGCGGCTCGTGCAGCGTGCGCGAGAGCAGGATCACCGGCAGCAGGCCGACGGCGACGATGGTGAGGGCCGGCAGCGCGCTTTCCTCCAGCTGGTCGAGGGAGGCCAGCATGAAGACCGTGGTGGCGAGCGTCTCGAAGTCGAAGGGCCTGAGGATCAGTGTCGCCGGAAGCTCCTTCATGCAGTCGACGAAGACGAGCAGTGCGGCGGAGGCAAGTGCGGGCTTCAGCAACGGCAGATGCACTTCGATGAAGGCGGCGATGGGGCCGCGCCCCAGCATGCGCGCCGCGGCGGCCACGCTGGGCGTCACCTTCTGCAGTCCGGCCTCGATGGCGCCGAAGGAGACGGCGAGGAAGCGCACCACATAGGCGAAGACCAGCGCCGCGATGGTGCCCGACAGCAATAGGCCTGACGACACACCGATCTGCTCACGCAGGAAGCCATCGAGTGAATTGTCGAAGGCAGCGAGCGGGATCAGCACGCCAATGCCCAGGACCGTGCCGGGAATGGCATAGCCCGTGGCGGCAAGGCGGATGACGCGCCGGGTGAGGCCGCTGCGCACGGTGCGGTTGGCATAGCCGAGCACGAGGCCCAGCAGGACTGCCACGACGGCGGCGACAACGGCCAGCAGCAGCGAATGATAGACGGCGCTGAGGTAGGTGGTGGACAGCGCATCACCCATCCGGGGTGCCGCGAAGTTCAGCAGCACGAGGGCCGGCAGCACGAAGCCGATGAGGATGGGAAGGCCGCAGGCGACGACGGCGAGCGCGCGCTGCCAGCCGTTGAGCCTTATGCGGTCCGGCTGGCGCGGGCGCTGGGCGGGCAGCACGAAGGACTGGCGCCGCCGCGCCTGCCGCTCGATCCACAGCAGCACGAAGATGAAGAGCAGCATGACGGCGGAGATCTGCGCCGCACCGCCGAGGTTTCCCTGTGACAGCCACGTCGTGTAGACGCCGAGCGTCAGCGTGCGCACGCCGAAGAAGCCCGCCGCACCAATGTCGTTGAGGCATTCCATGAGGGCGAGCGACACGCCCACCGCGATGCCGGGGCGCGCGAGCGGCAGCGCCACGGCGCGGAAGGCGCCCCACGGCGTGCGGCCCAAGGCACGCGCCACTTCGAGTTGCGTTGCCGGCTGGCGGATGAAGCTCGCCCGCGCGGTGAGGAACACATAAGGATAGAGCACCATCGACAGCACGAAGATGGCGCCGCCCAGCGAGCGGATCTCGGGGAACCAGTAATCGGACTTGGTCGTCCAGCCCATGACTTCGCGCAGCAGCGTCTGCACCGGGCCTGCGTAGCTCAGGAAATCGACATAGGCATAGGCGACGATGTAGCCCGGCATGGCCATGGGCAGCAGCGAGGCCCAGACGAACAGCGGCCGCAAGGGAAAGCGGCACATTGTGACGAGCCACGCCGTGCCGGTGCCGACCACGAAGGTGATGAGGCCCACGCCCGCCATCAGCGCGACAGTGCGCATCACATAGCCCGGCAGCACGGTGGAGAGCAGGTGCGGCCAGACATTTTCAGTGGGCGCCAGCGCCAGCACGATGATGGTGACGACCGGCAGCACCAGCGCCAGTCCGATGACGAGAGCTGCCGCGGCGAACAGCCTTTCGCTTGCCGGGCGGGGCGGGCCCTTGGGCATCGCGGCGGCGGTCATGATTGGGTTATTCCGCCAGCACGCGGGTGGTGGGGAACGTGACTTCGGCCAGCGTGCCCTTGCGCGGCTCGCTGGAGAGGCTGAGCCGCGCGCGGTTGGCCTCGACCAGCGCTTTGGTGAGCGGCAGGCCAAGCCCGGTGCCCTGCACGTCGCGACCTTCGGTAATGACGCGGCCGAAGGGTTCGAGCGCGCCCCTCAGCTGGTCCTCATCCATGCCGATGCCGGTGTCCTTGACGCGCAGCTTCAATTCGCCGTTGTTCATCACCTGGGCGGAGACCACCACCTGGCCGCCCGCATCGGTGAACTTGATGGCGTTGGACACGAGGTTGAGCAGCGCCTGGCGCATGGAGCGCAGGTCGGCCACCACGTTGGGAAGATCGGGCGGCATCGACTTGCGCATCACCACCCGCGCCGCCGTGGCCTGCTCCTGCAGCAGCTTCAGCACGTAGTCGGTGACGTCGGCCAGCGACACGGCGGTGAAATTGAGATCGAGCTTACCCGCCTCGACCTTCGAAAGATCGAGCAGGTCGTTGATGAGCGACAGCAGATGCGCGCCGCTGGCGTGGATGTCCTGCACGTAGCCGCGGTATTTCTCGTTTTCGATTTCGCCGAAGCGCCCGAGCCGCATCACTTCCGAGAAACCCATGATGGCGTTGAGGGGTGTACGCAGCTCATGGCTGACGCTGGCGAGGAACTCGGACTTCTGGCGGCTGGTCGCCTCCGCCTTCTCCTTTGCCTCGCGCAGTTCCTGCTCGGTCTTCTTCCACTGCGTGATGTCGCGCACCACGGCACAGAAGGCGGCCTGCGAGCGCGTGGCCTGCAGGCGGCCGATGGTGAGGAACAGCGGAACCGTTCCGCCCTGCCTGACCAGTGCGGTGACTTCGCGGCCATCGTTGAAGACGGACGCGAGGCCGGGGCCCTGCAGTGCTGCCAGATAGTCGCGCACCACCTTGCGGCAGTCGGGCGACAGCAGGTCGAACAGCGGCTTTCCGGCAACCTCGGCGATGCGGTAGCCGAAGATCGCTTCGGCTCCGGCGCTGAAGGTGTGGATCTTCGCGTCCTGGTCCAGCGTGATGATGCCGTCGGCCGCGGTGTCGAGAATGGCGCGCAACTCCTGGTCGGCGTCCGCGCCCGGGTTGCGCGTTGGAAGCTGGATCACCTCGGCGCTGGTGCGTGGGGCTTCCGGCGGCGCGATGGTTTCGACGACGGTTTCGACGACGGTCTCGACGACGGTCTGGGCCTCGGCAGTCGTCGACATGGGGGACGACGGTACGGTGGGAGTGAGAGCGAGGCGAAGTTCGGGGCGTGCCGCCTCGGCAGGATGGAGCAGGAACTGCCGGGCCGGGCCGCCCAGCCAGGGGATCACCACCATCTGCACGCTGGCCTCGATCTCGCTGCCCTGGTCGGTGAGGATGCTGGCGCGCGGCAGGGCCTGGCCAAGCTGGCCGAAGCGGTTGGAGAGCGCCTGGTCGTTGATTACGTCCTCGCCGGTTTCGTAGCCGAAGAGCCGCGCCGCGGCAGGGTTGGCGAAGAGCAACTGGCCGTCCTTGGCCACCAGCACGGCCTCGGGCCGGTTCTCCAGCGGCAGGCGCACCTGGTCGGGTATGCGCTGCAGCTTGCGACGCGGGGCGGGCGGCGGCGCTTCCGGCGCGGCGGCTTGCGGCGCGCGCGGCACAGCCGGCTTCGGCTGGCGGAGTTCATCCTGCAGCACCTTGCCCAGCTTTTCGAAGGCGGCGGCATCAGCTTCTGACAGTGCGGCGGCGTTCTTCGCTGCGGCGGCTGCTGACGTTGGGGAAGCCGCCGGCGCGGCTGGCGCGGGTGCGGCCGCAGGAGCTGCGGGTTCGGTGCCTGACAGCTTCAGCTCCAGCGCGCGGCGCTCCGTCACGTCATCGAGCAGCAGCATGGCGAAGGCGGCGCCTTCGGCCTCGCGATTGAGGCGGCGCGCCGTGAGGCGGATGTCGCGGGTGCCGATGCGCACGGCGAGCGCGCGGTGCTGCACCACGGTGCCTGCCGCCGCGATGCGCGCCAGCAGCGCATCGGCCTGGGGCTGGTCGCCCATCAGTTCGGCAAGGCTGCCGCGCTGGTTGGCGCCCAGCAGCATGAGCGCTGCGGCATTGAGGTGGTGGAAGCTGCCGTCACGCCCGACAAGAATGGCGGCAGAGGGCAGGAGGTCGAAGGCGGCGGCCATGTCGGCATCCGCACGGGCCACCTCGGCGCTGCCAGACGCACGGGCGACGACCAGAACGCCCGGGCGGCCATCTGCCAGCGCATGGATCATGCAGCGGCAGGTGATGGCGCCTTCGGTGGCGGCAGACGGGAAGGTGAGATCGACGGTTTCAACCTGGCCGCGATGCAGGGTGCGCGACAGGCCCATCATCGCCTCGACGCCCGGTTCCTGCTCGTCGAAGGGGCGGTCGATCAGGTCGAACAGCGAGGCGCCGCCGAAAAAGGCGATGCCGGCCGGATTGGCCCAGACGATGCGTGCCCGCCCGGCGTCCCACAGCCAGGCGGCTTCTGGCACGTCCCTCAGGTCTTCCAGCGTCGGTGTGGCGACGTCGGCCAACAGTTCACCCCTACAACCAGCCCAAACTCAGCCCAATCTGTTTACGATGCCTTAACCCAAAAAATAAAGGAATTCGGCAACATCCGGTTAATTTTCAGGGGTACGGGGGGCATCGGAGAGGTCGCAGTGCAATATTTATATTGCATCGCACCATTTGTGGGCCTATATTCTGTTCATCAGGCAGGCAGAGCCAAGCCTGGCCAACAGGAGAAACACCCATGTCGACCAAGACGGCCAAGCCCGAAATGACCAATGAAACCGTGACCAAGGCCACCGAGCAGGTTGCCGAGCAGGTTGCAAGCTTCGCCCAGAAGACCCTCGACCAGGCGCAGGGCGCCTTCGAGAAGGTCTCGGAAGTGGCCCACGGCAACGTCCAGCTGATGGACGCCGCCGCCAATGCCTACAAGAACCGCGTGACCGACATCCAGCTGAAGTCGATGGAATTCGTGCAGCTGAACATCAATTCCGGCTTCGCCTTTGCGCGCAAGTTCTTCTCGGTTCGTGACCCGTCCGAGGTCATGAACCTGCAGCAGAGCTTCCTCAAGGAGCAGGCCGAGACGCTGCAGCGCCAGGCCAGCGAGCTCTCCGAGCTCTCCGTCGCTCTCGCCAAGGAATCGCTGAAGCCGGTGCAGGACCAGATGTCCAAGTCCTTCGCCACCCTTTCCAAGGTTGCCTAAGCCAAACAGCTGATGCCCGGCCGGGGCCTCCCCGGCCGATGCATTAACCCTCCAAGGCCCGCTCGGTTTCGATGCGGGCCTTTTTGTTGGCTTGAAATCGCCAGCGACTGGGGCTAGGAACGCCCCGTGCGAAAGGCTTTTGGCCTTTCAGCCCAGTGATGCCGCCTTAGCTCAGTTGGTTAGAGCACTAGATTGTGGATCTAGGGGTCGCCCGTTCGAACCGGGCAGGCGGTACCACTCTCAGCGCCTCAAGAATTCAGCTGCTTGCGCGAGATCGTCATTGATCGCGTCGAGCGAGGACATGATGGCACGGATGTCGCGCTCATCCTCCATGCCCGACATTGCAAGGCGCACCACATGGGTCTGCGCCTTCACCCGCGCCAGGGCATCATGGAGTTCCTTGAGCGCGGTATCGTCGTCGGCGTTCGTGATGTCCGTCGTCACGGAATTCCCCCGCAGCCCTGATTTGCAATCGCAGACTTCGAAATAATTTGAAGCCGCGTGAATGTACAAGCAAAGAAATTCACCAAAGATAAGTATTCATACATGTGACGTAAGGGAATCTGACTACTTCAACGACGGCTGAATGGTCTTCCTGCGCCCGGGCAATCCAGACCAAGGTTCACTTGCCGTCACGCCAATCCGCCGGCTCGCTCGATGAAGGTGACAACCTCGGCAAGGCCTTTCTGCCGCAGCAGGTCGGTGAACACATAGGGCCTGTCACCGCGCACCTTGCGCGTATCCTGTTCCATGATGCCGAGGTCGGCCATCACATGCGGCGCAAGGTCAGCCTTGTTGATGACCAACAGGTCGGACCGCGTGATGGCGGGGCCGCCCTTGCGCGGGATCTTCTCGCCCTGGCAGACCGAGATCACATAGAGCGAGATGTCAGCGAGGTCCGGCGAGAAGGTGGCGGCGAGGTTGTCGCCGCCGGATTCGATGAAGATCACGTCAAGGTCCGGATGGCGCCACACCATCTCGTCCACCGCGGCAAGGTTGATCGATGCATCTTCGCGGATCGCGGTGTGCGGGCAGCCGCCGGTTTCCACCCCCATGATCCGATCTTCCGGCAGCGCCTGCAGCCGGTTGAGGATGAGCGCGTCTTCCTTGGTGTAGATGTCGTTGGTGATGGCGGCGACGGAGTATTTCTCGCGCATTGCCTTGCACAGCTTTTCGGTGAGCGTCGTCTTGCCGGAGCCGACCGGCCCGCCGATGCCGACGCGCAACGGGCCGTGGGAGGATTTCGTCATGTGCGGAACACCCGGCTGTACTGCGTCTCGTGTTTCATCGCGGCAATGTCTGCGCCAAGCGTGATGGCGCCGAGGTCATCGAGCGTGGCTATACTTGCTCGCTCCGCCGTGCGGGCGATGACGGGGGCAAGGTCGCGCAGCACCTCGAGCCCCGCCGTCTGGCCGATGGGCACGAGGCGCACCGCGACGGAGGTGAGGGTTGCCGCGAAGCCCTGCAACCAGGCCAGCAGCGCGTGATCCTTGTCGATGCCCATCGCGACGCAGGCGGTGCCGGCTGCGATGGGATAGGCGATCTCCTCGTCATCGAGCGAGGGCGCCGCGAAAATGCCTGCCGCGATGCGGAAGGCGCGGCCGATCTGCGTGGTTTCAAGGTGGCGCTCGCGCGAGGTTGCTAGCGCGAGGGCGAGTTCGTTCAACTCTCCGGCATCATCGTCCCAGCACCGCGCGAAGAGCACGGCATCGTTCCATCCGGAGCCGCGCGTCAGCAGGTCCGAGATCCAGTCCTTCAGCTCCGCGCCCGTGGTGACAGCGCGCTGATCGATGGCCCATTCGAGCCCGTGCGAATAGGCGAAGGCGCCGGCGGGGAAGGCGGGTGACATCCAGGTGAGCAGCAGCAGAAGCTGCGCGGCCTCAGTGTTCGTGCGCATGATAGGCGCCGTGGACAGGAGTGAAGGGCTCCGTCACATCCGACACTTTGGCGCCAAGCTGCTCCAGCATCACGCGGATGATGCGGTCACGGCGCAGCAGGATGCGATTGGCATCGATCTGTGCGGAGAGGTGCCGGTTGCCGATGTGCCAGGCCAGCGTGACGAGGTGCTGCGTGTCACGTGCGCGAACCTCCATCAGCTCTTCCGGCGCCGCGACGATCTTCGCCGTGCGGCCATCCTCCAGCACCAGCCGGTCGCCCTGTTCGAGGTGAACCGGCTTCTCGAAATCGACGAGAATGTCCTCGCCATTGGCCAGCGTGATGCGCTTGCGCCGGATGTGGCGCTCATCCGCATCCAGCACCACGATGCCGAAGGGCTCGTCACCCAGTGGCTCTGCCCGGCGGAAGGATGTGGCGCGCAGGGCCATCAGTAGAGGAAGTAGCGCTGCGCCATCGGCAGCACGTGGGCGGGTTCGCAGGTCAGCAACTGGCCATCGGCGTGCACTTCATAAGTCTCGGGGTTCACCTCGATCACCGGCGTCGCGTCATTGTGGATCATCGAGGCCTTGGACAGGCCGCCGCGTGTGTTATCGACCGCCACCATCTTCTTCTGCGTCCCAAGCTTGGCCTGCAGACCGTCCTGCAGGGCCGCCTTGGAAACGAAGGTGACGGCGGAATTGGTCATCAGCTTGCCGAAACTCGCGAACATCGGGCGGTAGTGTACCGGCTGCGGCGTGGGGATGGACGCATTGGGATCGCCCATGGGTGCCGCCGCGATGGAGCCGCCCAGCAGCACCATCTCCGGCTTCACGCCGAAGAAGGCCGGGTTCCACATGACGAGGTCGGCGCGCTTTCCAACTTCGATCGAGCCCACCTCATGCGCGATGCCCTGCGCGATGGCCGGGTTGATCGTGTATTTCGCCACGTAGCGCTTGACGCGATTGTTGTCGGCAGCGCCGTCACCGGGCAGGCTGCCGCGCTGCACCTTCATCTTGTGGGCCGTCTGCCAGCAGCGGATGATGACCTCGCCCACCCGGCCCATGGCCTGGCTGTCCGACGAGATCATCGAGATGGCGCCGAGATCGTGGAGAATGTCCTCCGCCGCGATGGTCTCCTTGCGGATGCGGCTTTCGGCGAAGGCAATGTCCTCCGGAATGCGTGGGCTGAGGTGGTGGCACACCATCAGCATGTCGAGGTGTTCGGCCACCGTGTTGATCGTATAGGGCCGTGTGGGATTGGTGGAGGAGGGCAGCACGTTGGAAAGCCCTGCCACCTTGATGATGTCCGGCGCATGGCCGCCGCCAGCACCTTCGGTGTGGAAGGTGTGGATGGTGCGGCCCTTGAAGGCGGCGATGGTGTCGTCGACGAAGCCCGATTCGTTCAGCGTGTCGGTGTGGATCGCTACCTGCACGTCGAAACGGTCGCCGACGGCGAGGCAGTTGTCGATGGCCGCAGGCGTGGTGCCCCAGTCCTCATGCAGCTTGAGGCCGCAGGCGCCGGCGAGGATCATCTCCTCGAGTGCTGCAGGCAGCGAGCTGTTGCCCTTGCCCATGAATCCTAAGTTCATCGGGAAGGAATCTGCCGCCTCGATCATCCGCATGGTGTGCCACGCGCCGGTGCAGGTGGTGGCGAGCGTGCCATGCGCCGGGCCCGTGCCGCCGCCCAGCATGGTGGTGATGCCGGAGTACAGCGCCTCCTCGATCTGCTGGGGCGCGATGAAATGGATGTGGCAGTCGATGCCGCCGGCGGTGAGGATGCGGCCCTCACAGGCGATAATCTCCGTCGACGGCCCGATGACGATGCTGACGCCGGATTGCGTATCCGGGTTGCCTGCCTTGCCGACGCCTGCGATGCGGCCGTCGCGCAGGCCCACGTCGGCCTTGTAGATGCCGGTGTGGTCGAGGATCAGCGCATTGGTGATGACGGTGTCGAGTGCGCCCTCGGCGCGCGTCGTCTGGGATTGGCCCATGCCGTCGCGGATGACCTTGCCGCCGCCGAACTTCACCTCTTCGCCATGCACCGTCAGGTCCTTCTCGACGGCGATGAAGAGTTCGGTGTCGGCCAGGCGCACGCGGTCGCCCACCGTGGGGCCATACATGGCGGCATAGGTGGCGCGGGAAATGCGGGCCATGTCAGAGCGCTCCCATGATCTTCTGCCGGAACCCGTAAACCTTGCGTTCGCCGCCGAGCGGCACCAGCGTCACCTCGCGGCGCTGGCCCGGCTCGAAGCGCACGGCGGTGCCCGCCGCGATGTCGAGGCGAAACCCGCGCGCCTTGTCACGGTCGAAGCGCAGCGCGGCGTTGGTCTCGAAGAAGTGGTAGTGCGAGCCCACCTGGATCGGCCGGTCGCCGGTGTTGGCGACCTCGAGCGTCACGGTGGGTGCGCCGACGTTCAGGTCGATGTCGCCCGCAAGCGTGATGATTTCACCGGGGATCATGAGGTGCTCCTAGCGGATCGGCTGGTGGACGGTGACGAGCTTGGTGCCATCCGGGAAGGTGGCCTCCGCCTGCACCTCGTGGATCATCTCGGCCACCCCTTCCATCACCTGGCCGCGGGTGACGACATGGGCTGCGGCCTCCATCAGGTCGGCGACGGAACGGCCGTCGCGGGCGCCCTCCACCACATAGTCGGTTATGAGGGCGATGGCCTCGGGGTGGTTCAGCTTCACGCCCCGCTCAAGCCTTCGGCGCGCCACCATGGCGGCCATGCTGACGAGCAGCTTGTCCTTCTCGCGCGGCGTCAGTTGCATAATTATTCCTCAGAACGACCAGGTTTTAGGCAGGCCGCCCCCTCCCGCCAGCACCGTGAGGGCCGGAATCAGGGATTTGCGAAGGTCGAACCCGTCTGTTGCGACGAGCCTTGCAACGAGCTTGCCAGACCAGGCGCTGGCCGCGCCTTTCTCGCCGATTGCAGCGCGAACGCGGTCGAGCAGGTCTTCGGCCTCCGGTGCCACCAGCACCACGGTGGCGAAGGCGCGCTTCGTGCCCAGCGTTGCCGGTGTGGCGGGAGGCGCGCCAGCGAAAGCGATGTCATCGGCGAAGATGAGCCTTCCCGCCTGCCGGATGCGCCAGCGGTCGGTGAGCCGCGCCTCCTGCACGCTTTCTCCCATCGCCTCGCGCCCGAGAATCACCGATTCGACCGCAAGGAAGCGCGCCGAGGCGGCCAGATCGGCGGTGATCGTGCGGGAGAGTGCAGCGCCGTCGAACAGGATCGTCTCCTGCGGCAGCCACATCAGGCGGGCGCCGTCGCGGGCGCTGAGCGTGACGTCGACCTGCGCGGAGGGCCCCAGCGACCGGTAGACGCGCTCTGCGGTCTGCGAGGTGACGGTGAGGGTGGTGTCCGCCTCTGTCGTGATGTCGAAGCTGAAGCGGTCGCCCCCTGCCAGGCCTCCGCCCGTGTTGATGAGAATGGCCTCGGGCACGCCGAAAGGAATGCGCACCTTCGCTGCATGTGCCTCGCGCAATCTTACGATGCCGTTCGGCCCCATGCTCAGGTGGATCGACCCCTTGGAGCGCTGGTGGCGGACGGGCGCCGCCGTCATGGCAGGGCTTCGGGCTTCTGCTCGCCATAGTCCCAGTCGAGCAGTTCCAACGTGTGGACGATGGGGATCCTTGTGCCGAGGCCGATCTGGGTGATGCAGCCGATGTTGCCGGTGGCGACGGCCTGGGGGCTGAGAGACTCGATGTTCGCCACCTTGCGCTCGCGCAGCCTGGTGGCCAGTTCCGGCTGCAGGATGTTGTAGGTGCCGGCCGAGCCGCAGCACAGGTGGCCCTCGGGCACCTCCATCACCGTGAAGCCGGCACGTCGCAGCAGCCTCTGTGGTTCAGTCTTGATCTTCTGGCCATGCTGCATCGAGCAGGCGGAGTGATAGGCAAGGCGCAGGCCGCCCGTCGCCTCCGGCAGTTCCTGCGCGATGAGGTATTCGGTGACGTCCCTCGCCTTGGCGCTGATGGCCTTGGCCTTCTCCGCATAAGCCGGGTCGAGGCGCAGCATGTGGCCATAGTCCTTGATGGTGGTGCCGCAGCCCGATGCCGTGACGATCACCGCATCGACGTCGGCCTTGGTCCACTGGTCCACCGAGCGCCGGACGCGGGCCAGCGCATCCTCTTCCTTGCCCATGTGGTGGGTGAGCGAGCCGCAGCAGGCCTCCTCGCCCGAGACGACGACCTCGAAGCCCAGCCGGTTCAGCAGCCGGATGGTGGCGGCGTTGATGCCGGGGTCGAGCACGCTCTGCACGCAGCCCATGAGCAGCGCCACGCGACCTTTTTTCTTACCGATTGCCGGATAGGTGCCGGGCTGGCCGATGCGCTCCGGCGTGGGCATGCGCTTCGGCACGAGGCCAAGCAGTGCCGCGATGCGCGTGGCACCGAAGGATTTTGCCACCGGTGCCAGCGGCGAGGCGAGCTTCGCGCCGATCAGCGACAGGCGGAACAGCTTCGGGCGCGGCATGGTGTAGGCCAGCACGTCCCTCAACAGCCGCTCGAACAAGGGCCTGTGATAGGTTTCCTCAACATGGGCGCGCGCCTCGTCCACGAGGTGCATGTAGTTGACGCCCGAGGGGCAGGTGGTCATGCAGGACAGGCACGAGAGGCAGCGGTCGAGGTGCTTCACCGTCTCGGCCGTCGCGGGCTCGCCGGACTCCAGCATGTTCTTGATGAGGTAGATGCGGCCCCTGGGTGAGTCGAGCTCATCGCCCAGGAGCACATAGGTGGGGCAGGTGGCCGTGCAGAAGCCACAATGCACGCACTTGCGCAGGATGTTGTTGGCCGCGTCGATGCGCGGGGTGGTCAATTGTTCAGGCGTGAAACTGGTCTGCATCAGATGCCCCGATACATGCGGCCGGGATTGAGGACGTGGCGCGGGTCGAAGGCATCCTTCACCCGGCCTGAGAGGGCCGCAAGCGCTGGCGCCTGCGGCTGGAACACCTCAACCGCCGCGCGGGTTGCTTCCGGCGCACGGATCAGCGTTGCATGGCCCGAAGCGAAGCTTGAGCGCACCAGCACCGCCGCGGCATCATGCGACGGTGGCACCTCCAGCCAGACGAGGCCGCCCGCCCAGTCGAAGAGATAGCGAATGTCGAGCTTGTCCTTCAGTACACGAATCATGCCCGGCGCGGCGGAGGGCGCCACCGAGATGCGCCACAGCGGGTGGCGCGGGTTCTCGGCGAACATCGCACCGTCGCGGATCGCCTGCCACTTGGCGATGGAACTCTTCGCCGCCATCACCTCGATGCCGCGCTTCAGCACCTTGCCCAGCTGGTCGCGGCGATAGGCCACCGAAGGCGCGATTCCTTCAAGGCGCAGATAGACGGCCTCGCCCGGAACGTAGGCCGCAGCGGAGACCTCGCAGGCCGACTGCATGGCAAGGCTCATCGCCTCCACCGCCTGCGCGTCGTCGAGGCCGGTCAGCACCACCGTCTCTTCCGTCTCGGGCGCGGGCAACACCTTGAGGATCACCGAGGTGAGTGCGGCGAGCGTGCCGTAAGAGCCGGTCAGCAGCTTCGGCATGTCATAGCCCGTCACGTTCTTCACCACGCGCGCGCCCGCCTTGAACACATTGCCCGCACCGGTGACGCCATGAATGCCGAGGATATGGTCGCGCACGGCACCGGCCTTGAGGCGGCGCGGGCCGGACAGGTTGCAGGCCACGAGGCCACCCACTGTGCCGTTGCCATGAGACCCCAGCAACGCCGACCAGTCGGGGGGCTCGAAGGCCAGCTGCTGGCCGCGCTGGCCAAGCATGCGCTCGATCTCGGCCAGCGGCGTTGCGGCGCCAACGTCGAGGATCAGCTCTTCCGGTTCATAGGCGATGACGCCGGAGAAGGCAGACATGTCCAGCGTCGCCGCCGCCTGCACCGGGTGGCCCAGGTGGCGCTTGGTGCCGCTGCCGATGATCTCCAGCGGCGCCTTTGCCGCGGCGATCATGTCCGACAATTCGGTTTCGGTGGCAGGCTTCAGCACGGCGATCATCAGAATCTTGGGATCTCCGGGAAGGGAAGCGCCCCGCCCTTCACATGCATGCGGCCCAGCTCCGCACAGCGGTGAAGCGTGGGGAACACCTTGCCGGGGTTCAGCAGGCCCTTGTCGTCAAAGGCGCACTTCACGCGCATCTGCTGGGCGAGATCGCCTTCCGTGAACATCTCCGGCATCAGGTCGCGCTTTTCGATGCCCACGCCATGCTCGCCCGTCAGCACGCCGCCCACCTTCACGCAGAGGCGCAGGATGTCGGCGCCGAATTTTTCCGCGCGGTCGAGTTCGTCCGCATTGTTGGCATCATAGAGGATCAGCGGATGTAGGTTGCCGTCGCCTGCGTGGAAGACATTGGCCACACGCAGCCGGTGCAGCTTCGAAAGCTCTGCCATGCCCTGCAGCACTTCCGGCAGGCGCTTCCTCGGAATGGTGCCGTCCATGCAGAGATAGTCCGGCGAGATGCGCCCCACGGCCGGGAAGGCCGCCTTGCGGCCTGCCCAGAACAGCATGCGCTCTTCCTCGGACGTCGAGATGCGCAGCGTCGTGGCCTTGTTGGCGCGCGCAATTTCGGAGACGCGCTCGATCAGATGGTCGACCTCGACTTGCGGCCCGTCGAGCTCGACGATCAGCAGCGCCTCGACGTCGAGCGGGTAGTCGGCATGGACGAAGTCTTCCGCCGCGTGGATCGCCGGGCGGTCCATCATCTCCATGCCGCCCGGAATGATGCCGGCCGAAATGACATCGGCCACGCATTGCCCGGCATCCTCGCTCGAGGGGAAGCCCACCAGCACGGCGCGCGCCGTCTCGGGCTTCTGCAGGATGCGCACGGTCACCTCGGTGACGACGCCGAGCAGGCCCTCGGAGCCCGTCATGATGCCAAGGAGGTCATAGCCTTCCGAGTCGAGGTGCTTGCCACCCAGCCTGATCACCTCACCGGTCAACAGCACCATCTCGATTCCCAGCACGTTGTTGGCGGTGAGGCCGTATTTGAGGCAGTGCACGCCGCCCGAATTCTCCGCAACATTGCCGCCGATGGTGCAGGCGATCTGGGATGAGGGGTCCGGCGCGTAGTAAAAGCCCTTGTGCTCCACCGCCTTGGTGATGGCGAGGTTGGTGACGCCGGGCTGCACCACGGCGCAGCGGTTGGCGTAATCGATCTCCAACACCCGGTTGAACTTCGCCAGCCCCAGCAGGATGCCATCGGCCAGCGGCAGCGCACCGCCGGAGAGCGACGTGCCGGCGCCCCGCGGCACCACCTTGATCTCATTCTCATGGGCATATTTCAGCACGGCGGAGACCTGCGCCACCGTCTCCGGCAGGACCACCACGAGCGGCATCTGGCGATAGGCGGTGAGGCCATCGGTCTCGAAGGCCCGCATTTCGACGGGCAACTCGATCACGCCTTCGCCGGGAACGATGCGGCGCAGCGCCGCAGCGATGACCGAACGGCGCTCGATCGTGTCCTGGTCGGGGACGGGCATTGTGAGCATGGGTGATCTTTTCGCAGCCTGCAGCGTTAGAAGAAACGGAATTAAACCTCGTCCGAACACCCATTGCAACGAAAGATCAACGGAGTGACCCACATGACCCGACTGACGATCACGCTGCTGTCCCTTCTGGCGCTTCCCGCCGCCGCATTCGCCCAGGATTCGGGCGACGCCGCCAAGGGCGAGAAGGTCTTCGCCCAGTGCAAGGCCTGCCACGAGGTCGACAAGGGCGTCAACAAGGTGGGACCCACGCTCAAGGGCGTGATCGGCCGCAACGTCGCCTCGGTGCCGGACTACAAGTATTCCACGGCCATGCAGGATTTCGCCAAGACCCATCCGGCTTGGACCGACGAACTCTTCCTCATCTATATCGAGAACCCCAAGAAAGAGGTTCCGGGCACCAAGATGGCCTTCGGCGGCGTGAAGAAACCTGACGACCGCGCCAACCTGCTCGCCTATCTCAAGACCAAGAACTGAGGGAAGCCTTGCGGCCACCCGCGGGGGCTGGCAAAACCCTTCCCCCGTACACCCCCGAGGTTCCATGCCTGACACTTCCCCGCGCATTGGCCTGTTCGTCACCTGCCTCGTCGACATGTTCCGGCCCTCCGTCGGCTTTGCCGCGGTGAAGCTGCTGGAGGATGCCGGCTGCACGGTGGAAGTGCCCGAGGCCCAGACCTGCTGCGGCCAGCCCGCCTACAACTCAGGCGACACGGCCAGCGCCCGCGCCATTGCCCGCAACGTCATCGCCGCCTTCAAGGGCTATGACTACGTGGTGGCGCCATCCGGCTCCTGCGGCGGCATGATGGTGAAGCATTACCCGGAACTCTTCGAGCCCGGCTCGACCGACCATGAAGAGGCGCTGGACCTGAGCCGCCGCACCCATGAGCTCACGTCATTCCTCACCCGCGTGCTGAAGGTGGAGCGGGTCGAGGCGCAGTTCCCGGCGCGCGCCACCTACCATGACTCCTGCTCAGGGCTCCGCGAACTCGGCATCCGCAACGAGCCGCGCAAGCTGCTGGCCTCGGTTGAAGGCGTGTCGCTCCGCGAAATGACGGATGCGGAAGTGTGCTGCGGCTTCGGCGGCACCTTCTGCGTGAAGTATCCCGGCATCTCCGACAAGATGCTGGAGAAGAAGCTGCGCCACATCGAGGCGACGGGGGCCGACACGCTGATTGCAGGTGACCTTGGCTGCCTGATGAACATGGCCGGCAAGCTGAAGCGCGTCGGCTCCGCCATCAAGGTGCGCCACGTGGCGGAAGTGCTGGCGGGCGACTATGGAACGCCCCCCATTGCGGAGGCCGAGTGATGGATCTGGGTGCCGCCAACTTCAAGGACAATGTCGGCAAGGCGCTGGCTGACGACAAGCTCCAGAATGCCATGACCGAAACGGGCCCACGCTTCATCTACAAGCGCACCAAGGCCCGCGATGCACTGCCGGAGTTCGACGCGCTGCGCGACCAGGCGCGCGACATCAAGGACCACGTGCTCGACCACCTCGACATCTACCTCGAGACATACGAGGCGAAGGTGAAGGCAACGGGCGGCCACGTGCACTGGGCGGAAACGCCGGATGATGCCCGCGCCGCCGTGCTGGAAATCTGCCGCAAGGCCAACGCGAAGATGGTCACCAAGGGCAAGTCGATGATCTCGGAAGAGATCGACCTGAACCAGCATCTCGAAGCCAATGGCATCACGCCGGTCGAGACCGACCTCGGCGAATATATCATCCAGCTCCGCAACGAGCGGCCCAGCCACATCATCGCCCCCGCCGTGCACCTGACGCGCGACCAGGTAGAAGCTGATTTCCGCCGCGTCCACACCCACCTCGATCCGAAGCGCGACCTGACCGAGATCCCGGCGCTGGTTGAGGAGGCGCGCGCCGTTCTGCGGCAGAAATATCTCACAGCTGATGTCGGTATCACCGGTGCCAACTTCCTCATCGCCGAGACCGGCACCTCGATCATCGTCACCAATGAGGGCAACGGCGACCTCACACAGACTTTGCCGAAGGTCCACATCGTGCTGGCCTCGATCGAGAAGCTGGTGCCGACGCTGGAGGATGCGACCACCATCCTGCGCGTGCTGGCGCGCTCCGCCACGGGGCAGGATTTCTCGAACTATACGACCTTCTCCACCGGCGGCCGCCGCCCGGGCGACCCGGATGGTCCGGTCGAATATCACGTCATCCTGCTCGACAATGGCCGCTCGGCCGTGCTCGGCACCGAGTTCCAGGACATGCTGCGCTGCATCCGCTGCGGCGCCTGCCTCAACCATTGCCCTGTCTACAATGCAGTGGGCGGCCACGCCTATGGCTGGGTCTATCCCGGCCCCATCGGCTCGGTGGTGACACCGGCACTGATCGGCATTGAAAATGCAAAGCACCTTCCCAACGCATCGACCTTCTGCGGCCGCTGCGAGGAAGTCTGCCCGATGCGCATCCCCATCCCCAAGATGCTGCGCCACTGGCGCGAGAAGGAGTTCGAGCGCCACCTGCAGCCCACTTCGATGCGCTGGGGCCTCGGGCTCTGGGCCTGGATGGCGAAGCATCCGAAGCTTTATCGCAAGGCCACGGCCCTTGCGGCGCGTATTCTCGCCAACCAGGCATTCGGCAAGGGGCGCCTGAAGAAAGTACCGCTCGCCTCGGGCTGGACGGAGTTCCGTGACATGCCCGCACCGCAGGGCAAGACCTTCCACCAGCTGTGGAAGGAGCGCCGCTCATGAGCGCGCGTGAAACCATCATGGCCCGCGTGCGCGCCAAGCTGCCGAAGGGACCGGAAGGCGCGCGCCGCGAGGCGGTGGAACTGCACATGGCACAGCACCCGCGCAACCTCATTCCGGCGCGCGGCGAGGGCGACATCGACCACCGCATCCGCGTCTTCACCGAGATGATGGTGGCGGTGGGCGGCACGGTGGAGATCATCGATGACGTGAACGAGGTGCCACACCACGTGGCCGTCTATCTGCGTGACGGCAACCTGCCCGCCGTGGTGCGGCGCGGAAGCGATCCACTGCTGGCGAAGCTGCCCTGGCATCGCGGCGGCACGCTGGAGGTGACGGAAGGCCCGGCGGTCGACGCTGACCGCGCCTCGATTTCCCATGCCTTTGCGGGTGTGGCCGAGTCTGGCACCATCGTGCAGATTTCAGGGCCGGAAAACCCAACAACGCTCAACTTCCTGCCCGAAGCGCATATCGTGGTGCTCGAATCCGCCGCCCTTTTTGGCAGCTATGAAGAGGCGTGGAGCAAGTTGCGCAGCCAGATGGGAGAGGGCAACATGCCGCGCACCGTGAACATGATCTCGGGCCCGTCCCGCACCGCCGACATCGAGCAAACCATCGTGAGGCCCGCCCATGGCCCGAAGAACATGCACGTCATCATCGTCCGCTAGCCTGCTCGTGCTTCTGCTCTCGTCCGGCGCGGCACTGGCCTGTGCCGACGATGAGGCGACGCTGTTTTCCTGCCTCGCCAAGGACCAGTCCCACACCATCGAGCTTTGCGCGGTGAGGGACGATGCGGCGGGCGGCTTCCAGTCGCTGCAATACCGCTATGGCACGGCGGAGAGGGCAGAGCTCACCTTCCCCGAGAACCGCGACGAGGGCAGGGGGGCCATGTCGTTCGCCCATGCCTTCGATGGCAACGCTTATGTCTGGTCGCTGCGCTTCGCCAATGAGGGCTACACCTACCGGCTGTTCGGCATGGGCGATGATGCCGGGGTGGAGGTCTGGCGCAAGAAGAAGCGGCTGGCGCAGGTGATGTGCGGCGAACGCCCCTATGCCATGACGGCGGATATCCGGAAGGCGGCGGGCTGCGACCTCAACAACCCCTTTGGCGCGGCCGGCTGCGGCGAGGTTCCCCCGCAACGCAAGTGATCTTTTGACTTAGTGCCAATTCATCGGCATTTTGCGCTCATCGTCATACAAATGGGATGGGACGTCAGATGAAGCTGGTGCGTTACGGTGCGATAGGCAAGGAAAAGCCGGGCATTCTCGACAAGGACGGGAAGCTGCGCGATCTCTCTGCGGTGATCCCGGACATTTCGGGCGAGACGATCTCGCCGAAGAGCCTCTCCCGCCTCAAGAAGATCAAGCCGGAATCGCTGCCCCTCGTGCGCGGCAAGCCACGCATCGGCGCCTGCATCGCCAATCCGCAGAAGTTCATCGCCATCGGCCTCAACTATTCCGATCACGCCGCCGAGTCGGGCTTGGCTGTGCCGAAGGAGCCCGTCGTTTTCACCAAGCAGGTGAGCTGTGTGTCGGGTCCCTTCGACGACGTGACCATTCCGCCCAAGTCCAAGAAGTCGGACTGGGAGGTGGAGCTGGGCGTCATCATCGGAACCAAGGCCAAGAACATCAAGAAGGCCGACGCGCTGAAACATGTCGCCGGCTACTGCACCATCAACGACCTCTCGGAGCGCGAGTTCCAGGCGGAGCGCTCCGGCCAGTGGACCAAGGGCAAGTCCTACGACACCTTCGGGCCCGTGGGCCCGTGGCTCGTCACGGCGGATGAGGTCAAGGACCCGCAGAAGCTGCATATGTGGCTCGATCTCAACGGCAAGCGCGTGCAGGACGGTTCGACCTCCACCATGGTGTTCGGCGTCGCCCACATCGTGGCCTATCTCTCGCAGTTCTTCACGCTCATGCCGGGCGACATCATCACCACCGGCACGCCGCCGGGCGTCGGCATGGGCATGAAGCCGCAGCGCTTCCTGAAGCCCGGCGACACCATGCGCCTTGGCATCGAGGGCCTGGGCGAGCAGGGCCAGAAGGTGGTTCGCGATAAGTGACGGCTCAAAGGGAGCCGTCTCGCTCTACTTAATTCCGTCATCCCGGCGAAAGCCGGGACCCAGCTACCTTTGGGTCAGCAAAGCTGGGCCCCGGCTTTCGCCGGGGTGACGGCTTTTGCAAGGTTGCCCCCCGGCCCCCGTTCCTCTAGATAACCCGCCAATCAAGCCGGGTTGCCCAGATGAATAAAGACCTCCGCCCCAAGGCGCGCGTTGCCAAGGGATTTCGTGACATTTCCGCCGACGAGATCCGCGGCACCCGCCGCATGCTGGCCACCATCCAGCAGGTCTACGAGGCCTATGGCTTCGAGCCGGTGGAGCAGCCCTTCATCGAATACACCGACGCGCTGGGCAAGTTCCTGCCCGACCAGGACCGCCCCAATGCCGGCGTCTTCTCCTTCCAGGACGATGACGAACAGTGGCTGAGCCTGCGCTATGACCTGACGGCGCCTCTCGCGCGCTTTGTGGCCGAGAACAGCCAGAAGATCCCCACCCCCTATCGCAGCTATCGCCAGGGCTGGGTGTTCAGGAACGAGAAGCCGGGCCCCGGCCGTTTCCGCCAGTTCATGCAGTTCGACGCCGACACGGTGGGCTCGGCCTCGCCGGTGGCCGACGCCGAAGTCTGCATGATGGCGGCGGACACGATGGAGGCGCTGGGCCTCAAGCGCGGTCAGTATGTGATGAAGTTCAACAGCCGCAAGCTGCTCGACGGCTTCACCGAAACCTTCGCCATCGGCGAGGAGGTGAAGCTCACTTGGCTCCGCGCGCTCGACAAGCTGGACCGGCTGGGCAGGGAAGGTGTCGCTCTTCTGCTCGGCGCGGGCCGCAAGGATGAATCGGGCGACTTCACCAAGGGTGCGGGCCTCAGTGACAAGCAGATCGAGGCGAGCCTGAACTTCGCCACCGCGACCACGCTCGATGCCGCCTTCGTCAGCGGCAGCAAGAACGGCGAGGAAGGGCTTCGCGACCTCGAGGCCATGCAGGCGCTGTTCACCGCCGCCGGCTGCGGCGCGGACCGCATTCGCTATGACTCATCGATTGTGCGCGGCCTCGAATATTACACCGGCCCCGTCTTCGAATGCGAATTGCTGATGGAGACGAAGGACGAGGACGGCCGCACCGTGCGTTTCGGTTCGGTGGGCGGCGGTGGCCGTTATGATGATCTCGTGGCGCGCTTCACCGGCCAGCAGGTGCCCGCGACGGGCTTCTCGATTGGCGTGTCGCGCCTCTATTCGGCTCTGAAGCTGGCGGGACTGGCGCAGGAGTCGTCCACGCTCGCCCCCGTCGTCGTGCTCGTCATGGACAAGGACCGGCAGGGCGATTACTGGCGCATGGTGCAGCAGCTGCGTGTCGGTGGCGTGCGCGCCGAAATGTATGCGGGCACGGCGGGCATGAAGGCGCAGATGAAATATGCCGACAAGCGTGGGAGCCCGCTCGTCGTGATTCAAGGCGGTGATGAGAAGGCCAGTGGCCAGGTCCAGATCAAGGACCTGCGTTTGGGTTCAGAACTCGCCAGCAATATCGCATCGCGTGAAGAATATGCCTCGCAGCGTCTTGCACAGTTCTCGGTGCCCGAGGCCGAACTCGTCGCTGCGGTGAAGAAGGCACTGGCGGAGTAATGGCCGGAAAGTCGAGCGCTGAACGCGAAGCGCTGGAGCGCCAGAACGTGGCGCTGATGGCGGTGTTCGAGCGTAGCGGTTTTGACCACATCGCACCCGACATCATCCAGCCCGCCGACATCTTCCTCGAGCGCTCCGGCGAAGACATCCGTGCACGGACCTTCGTGTTCACCGATCCTTCTGGTGCGGAGATGTGCCTGAGGCCGGACCTTACCGTGCCCGCCTGCCGCTATCATCTGAGCCACGCGGAAAACCCCGCCGCCGAGCGCCGCTACTGCTATCTGGGCCCCGCCTTCCGCTTTCCCGACGAATTTTTGAGCCCGCAGGAATTCACGCAGGCGGGCCTCGAATGGTTCGGCGCACCTGAAGCCATCGCGGCAGAAGCGCGCGTGTTGAAGCTCACCATTTCCGCACTCGAAGCTGCTGGCCTGTCGCGCTACCGCGTCAGCTTCGGTGATCTGGGGCTCTTCTCCGCGCTGCTCGAAGACACCGAGATGCCGGAGCGCTGGCGCCAGCGTCTGCGCCATCATTTCTGGCGCCCGCATGCCTTCCGTGAGCTGCTTGATTCTTTCTGCGCCGGACGCGGCGCGAAGCGCACCTCCGTCTCGCCGCTCGTCGATCGCGCGGCGGCGGGCGATACGCTGGCCATCGTCGAAGCCGAGATCGAAAGCCGCAAGCTGCCACTCGTCGGTGGCCGCGATCTGCCGGAGATCGCCGCGCGCCTCGCCAACAAAGCAGCCGACCGGCAGGAGAGGCCGCTCGCGCTGCCCAAGGCCAACACGCTCAACGCCTATCTCGCCATCTCGGGCGAGGCGTCCTCCATCGATGCACAGTTCGCCGCGATCAACGGCGGCGCCCGCTTCACCACTGCGCGCGAGACTTACGCCAAGCGCCTCTATGAAATGGAGGAGCTGGGTCTCAACCCGCGCCGCTTCCACTTCGCCGCGGGCTTCGGCCGCGAGCTTGAATACTACACGGGCTTCACCTTCCAGATCGAGGCGGACACGCCGCATGGGCCTGTCGCCGTGGCGGGTGGTGGTCGCTATGACAACCTGCTCTCCGACATGGGCGCGCCTGTCACCGTTCCCGCCGTTGGCTGCGCCATCCACACCGATCGCCTGAAGGCGGTGCTGGCATGAGCGTCGTCACCCTCGCCATTCCCTCCAAGGGCCGCCTGATGGAGGCGACTGCCGAATTGCTGGCCAAGGCCGGATTCACCATCGACAGGCTGGGCGCCGACCGTGGCTATCGTGGCCTGCTGCACGGGCTCGATGGCGTGGAAATCGCCTTTCTTTCCGCCTCCGAGATCGCCCAGAACCTGCGCGACGGGAAGGTGGACTTAGGAGTCACCGGTCAGGACCTGCTCACCGAAAAGATCCCGCTCGATGACAAGGCCGTCCAGCTGCTGGTGCGCCTTGGCTTCGGCCCGGCGGATGTGGTGGTGGCCGTGCCGGAAATCTGGCTCGACGTTGCCACGATGGCGGACCTGGACGAGATCGCCGAGAGCTTCTACGAGCGCCACGGACGGCGTCTGCGGGTGGCCACCAAGTACCACAACCTCACCCGCCGCTTCTTCGCGGAAAAGGGTGTGACCGGCTACCGCATCGTCGAAAGCCTGGGCGCCACCGAGGGTGCGCCCGCCGCAGGCATCGCCGAGATCATTGTCGACATCACCACCACCGGCTCGACACTTAGCGCCAACAGCTTGAAAATCCTCGACGATGGAGTCATCCTCAAGTCCTGCGCCGTGCTGGCGGGTCGCAACGAGACGCTGTCGGACCCCCGTGTCCGCCGGCTGATCGAGGTCCTTTCCGCCATCACCTGAATGTGTTGAGCGTTTTTTTGCGTCCGGCGTTATCCTGCGGATGACGGTTGAACAGGGAGAAAGCTGATGAAGTCCATCCTGACGGTTGCAGCCCTTCTGGCTGGCCTTGCCACTCCCGCCTTGGCGGAGGAAGCCACCACCACCACAACAAACCAACCACCGCCCCAGACCCAGGCCGCGCTTGCGCCGTCACAGGATGGTGCTGCACCCGCCGTCCTGCCGCAGTCCGAGGCAGTCAAGGTGGTTCCCATGTCCGTGCCGCTCGAATCGAACGGCGCCCCCCCGGCCCGCGGTGGCGGCTGCAGCCATTCCAAGACCACGGTTTATCTGACGAACTGAGAGTTCCCCCAAAGCCGGCCGGTTCCCCAACCCCTCCTGCATGTCCCTGCCGGAGGGGTTTTCGCTTGAGGCGCGCCGGCCTTGAATTTGACCAAGAGGCGACTTAGCGCCAAAGGTCAGGATCAACGGCAGACGAATCGGGAGACAGGAATGCGGAATTTCAAACTGGCGGCGGCGGCATTTGCGGCCCTCATGGTGGCGAGCGGCATGGCCCATGCGGGCGCCACCTGCGGCGACTCGGCTGCGGGCTTCGATGGCTTCATCAAGCAGTTCAGGAAGGAAGCAGCCGCCGCCGGCGTCAACGCCAAGGGCCTCTCCGCGCTGGACGGCGTGCAGTACCAGCCGGGCATCATCAAGAAGGACCGGGCGCAGGGCGTGTTCTCGCTGTCCTTCATCGATTTTACCAAGCGCATGGTGTCGAACTACCGCATCACCGAAGGGGCCAACATCCTCGCCAAGAACAAGCAGTTGTTCGATGCGATCCAGAAGCAGTATGGCGTGCCGGGCGAAGTGCTCATCGCCTTCTGGGCCTTCGAGACCGACTTCGGCAAGAACATGGGCGACTTCGACACCATCTCGTCCCTCGCCACCCTGTCGTGGGATTGCCGCCGGCCTGACAAGTTCCGCGAGCAGCTGATCGGCGCGCTGATGCTCTATCAGAACGGCGACCTCGAGCGCGCGGACATGAAGGGCGCCTGGGCCGGCGAAATCGGCCACACCCAGTTCCTGCCGAAGGAATATTTCGAGACTGCCGTCGACTTCGACGGCGACGGCCACCGCAATTTGCGCAAGTCGATCCCCGATGCCATGGCCTCGGGTGCGGCCCTCCTCGTGAAGCGTGGCT
>Ga0114971_10000160_pt1 | contig 41009 bp, 45 predicted proteins | sample M_140625_MF_Meta_FD_87320 | JGI IMG/M metagenome (GOLD analysis project Ga0114971, IMG submission 87320) | Freshwater microbial communities from Lake Montjoie, Canada to study carbon cycling - M_140625_MF_MetaG | ecosystem: Environmental > Aquatic > Freshwater > Lake | place: Lake Montjoie... | reverse complement strand
TTACTCTTCAACATGCAGCTAAACTTGCTATTGTGGAAGATAAACCAATTATGCTAGATTATTGGACTGATTCTGTTGATAAAAAAGCTCTTATTGGTGTAAGAGAAAGTGGTGAAAAATTAATAGTTAAATCAGCTGAAGAGTATACCTCACCAGTAGCAAAATTTTATAAGTCTGGTACTGAATATATTATTATTACCGAAAATTCCATTTATTTAGTTAGTTCTGATATTCCTACTAGAAAGATCTCTTAATCAACCTTTTCTACCTTTAAAAAAGGTAGAGCCAAACATATAACCAAACAGACATTTAATCGTTTGACTATACCTTTTTTTAAGATGTATAAATATATGAATGATAAAATTGTATTAATTTGTGCAACAGGAAGATCTGGATCAACTACTTTGCAAAGAATTATTAATACGATTCCTAATAGTAATATTTGTGGTGAAAACTATGGTGCAATATCTAGTTTATTAGAATTTCATTATAGACTTCATGTGGCTTCACAAGAACGAATTCCCGGTAAATACAATCCAATATCATATCAAGATCTTATAGATAAAAATGAGAAACCAGCATGGTATAATTCTTATAAGATGAATGAAATGGAAGAATGTATTCGTCAAACAATTATTAAAATGTTTAAAAAGGACGAAAATAATATTTTATGGGGCTTTAAAGAAATTCGTTATGAACAAGATCAGATAAAATTAATTAAATATTTTAAAATGTTATTTCCACAAACTAAAGTAATTATACAAATTAGAGAAAATATTGAAGCACAAAGTAAAAGTGGATGGTTTAAAAATGATAAAAATGCATTAAATTACTTAATCAATATGAATAGAAAATTATACCAATTTTATAATCAAAATAAATCATGGTGTTATTACACTACTTTTGAAAAAATGTTTGATAAAAATAATATCAAAAATATATTTCATTTTATTGAATGTGCTGAACATTTTGATGAAAATAAGGTGGTTGCTGTATTAGATAATAATATGAAAGATTAAATACCTTTCAATTAAAAATTTAAAATTGAAAGTTATTTATTATTTTGAAAACAGATAACTTATAATTATCGCATTATGTTAAAACAAGATTATCCAAGTGGATTTTATGGTAATTGTGTCTCTTGTAAAGTCAATTATTCAGCTGGATGGTTAGATTATAATATTGATAAAATTCATGATATAAATGTAAAACAAATATATTTTAAAAATTCTAATCATTATATTTTGTCTTTTATTGAACATATCAAAGAAAACGTTATAAAAAAATGTAAAAATTTGAACCAGGTAACAATTGAATTACTATCATACGATAAAGACAATATATTACATAGATTTATTGTTAGTGTATCCAATTTTATAAGAGATTTTTTAAAACAAAAACATAATTGTTGTTTTAAAAAATCTGTATTTGTTGTGGTGATATATGAAAGCACAATAGTATTTACTGGTGTAATTGATTTTAAAGGAATAGACTAGGACTTTATTGAAATATTTAAATTCTTACAAATATTATGATAATTCTATATTATTAAATTTTTTATATTTATAAAATTAAAATAATAGATTATAATATAAATGTCAAGTTATAATAGTAGTTTTAGAACTGGATCCAACAGCTATGGTCAATTTTGGTTCGGTGGAAATTCTTTTCCTGGGTTTTTGTTTAAAAAGAATGTTGGTGTTGGTGGGCGTCGTAGCACTAAATTTAATCCTGGTGGTAATGTAACTTGTAACCAAACCACAAATATATGGAATAAATATATTTCTGGGGCTGGTGTAGGGGCATCTAGTGTAGCAACACGACGTGCTAAAATGATAAATGCAACATCATGTAATAATAATCAACAGTGTGGTAGATTTTATACACAATTAGGACAAAATCAAATTAGAGCTAGTCAATATACAAATTTCCGTTCTAATTTAACTGTTTATCCTCAAACTCCTTTATATTTTACTCCTGGGTACTCAGTAGATAATAAGATTGATCCAAATAAAACTCCTCAATTACATGAAATATTATATTAGATTTTTTTAAACATTTTACCAGAAACCAAATTTGAAGCATAACGAGATACTCCATATTTAGCATTCATATATTCATTATGATACTGTTGTTGTGATGTTATAATATTATTTTGAGCATTATTTTGGAATACCATTTTTTTATTCAATAAGAATGTAGATGGTTTAAATGTAGTGGTATTTACAATAGGTTCATTTATTGGTTCTAATTTTTGTGAAAAATTATTAATATGAGCTTCAATATTGCGAATATTGTATGATTTTTTTCCACGCATTTATATTATATATCTATTTTTTAAAAGTGGAGCAAAACTAACTAATTTTGCTCCACTTTATCTATTTTAATTAATTTACTACATATTAATAAAATGTAGAATTAATAATTATAGCGTCCAGCATTAACAAGTGGTGGTGGTGGTGTGAATGCGATTGTTTCCCTTTTAGCATTAGCCCAACGTCCAGCTCTGTTTCCAGCCCCTGCTCCTAAATAAGCCAAGTTACTATAAGTATTATACGAATATTGTGGTGCACTTAATCCACCAAATGAATTTCCCCTAAAAGGGAATGCCATTCGTTGGACTTGATAACCATATGAATTTGTAAAAACGCGAGAATTAAGTCCTCCTGGTCCAGATCCATTTCCCATGTTATATAATATAAAAAGATAAAAAAGATAAAAAAGATAAAAAAGATAAAAAAGATAAAAAAGATAATATAATATATTTTTTTTTATCTACCATAACGAATTGTATTCCATCCTATTCCTTGAGCAGCTCTTTTTAAAGAACCACTTCCAGCTCCTGTTTGAGCTTGATAAGTAACAGCTAATACTTCTGCTCCACGTTTAACATTAGGTGATCGCTGTAACGACCAAAACATACGATCAAATAAATAAGCTGTAGCATAATTAACTCCTGATGAACGACTACCAGAACCTGATAAACTTTGAAGTCCCATTATATAATATACTTTTAAAAAAAGTATAGCAAAATTAATAATAATATACTTTTTATACTTTTTATACTTTTAAAAAAAGTATAGCAAAATTAATAATAATATACTTTTATACTTATAAAAAATATATTATTTAAAGCTTTGAAGGAGAATTGAACTCCTGATCTTCAGTTTACAAGACTGATGCCTTACCACTAGGCCACCAAAGCACATATTTATAAATACTTTTTCTTTAAGTTGTTTTTTAATAGATATTAATTTACCCTATAAAACTCCCTATATACTAACATAATTAAAATTAATCCTAATGTAAATGTTCCTACACCAAAATACTTCGTATACATCATTTTAGCATGTAATTCTTTTTCATTCTTTACAGTACACAATTGTTTTAATCCATTCAACCAATCAGATTCTAGTAACTTATAATGATTTTCTTGACATCCCAAATGCATACAACTCATAAAAAATAAATATAATAAAATAGGCAAAAAATATAAAAATAAAGTTGTATTTACATAACAAAATGCTATTATTATCACTATTACTTTTACTATATCACCAAAATGATCATACAAGTCTCCAAATTTTGTTACCATATTATATTTTCTTGCAACATATCCATCCAAACAATCAAATATATATGCAAATGAGTAAAATATTGCCGATAAACCAAAATTATATGTAAAAATAAAATATGCTGATGATAATCCACTTATTATTGATAATGTAGTTATAAAATTTGGTGTCATTTTTAACATATGACAATAAGGAGCTAAAAACTCTACTATTACATATACTAAATTGTCTATCGGATTTTCTAAATGATTTGGTATTTTACGCATATAAAATATTATAATATATTTATTATAATATTATTCTATTCTAATTCTATTCTAATTCTATTCTAATTCTATTCTAATTCTATTCTAATTCTATTCTAATTCTATTCAAATTCAATTTTTAAATCTCTTATATTTTTATATTTTTCATCAATTATTTTTTCTATTTTATCTGCCTTTAATAATTTATCCTTTTTTAAGATTTCTGATGTTTCATATATTAAATCTTTGCAATTCAATATTATCATTTCTGCATAATTATATGCGTTATTTATCAGATCTATTACATCATTATCTATCAATTCTTTATATTTTTCAGAACTACTTGGGTAAATTATATTTGATCCCATACCATAATATATAACCATTTTTTCAGCCAATTTCAATGCTTCCTCAAAATCATTTATTGCACCTGTGGTTACACTTACATTATAAAATACCTCCTCAGCTATTCTTCCCGATAATAATATCATCAAATGTTCAAACAATGCCTCTCTAGTATAAATTGTACTTGTAGAAGCTTTAAATACTGTATATCCTGGACTTTTTGGCGAAGACAAATTTATTACTACTTTTGACATCTTTGAATGATATTGCGACAACAATCCAACAATTGCATGTCCCATTTCATGAATTGCAATATGATCTATTATATCAGATGTAAATTCATGCTCAACTGGCTGCCAGCCTGCCATCATTTTATTCATCACAAAATCAAAATCTTTAAAGCTAAATTCTGTATTATTTATTCTTAAGGCATTTAACATTGCCTCATTTAATAAATTCTCTATTTGTGCTCCTGATAATCCTTCTGTTACTTCCACTAAATCATTTATACAAATAGTTTCACCATAAGGCTTTCCTTTTATATGAATATTTAAAATTGCTTGTCGGGTAACTGTATCTGGTAAACCTATATAAATCTTTTTATCTATTCTACCTGGTCTTGTTAATGCATTATCTAATAAATCTATTCTATTTGTTGCTGCAACTAAGAAAACTCCTGTATTATTTTTAAATCCATCCAATTCCACTAACAAGGCATTTAATGTATTATCTCTTTCATTTGATGAACTTTCCCCATCACTTGATCTTTTTCTACCTACGGCATCTATCTCATCCATAAAAATTATACATGGTGCATTTTTCTTCGCTAAAGCAAATAATTCCTTAATACGTGTTGGACCAACACCTACATATTTTTCTTGAAAATCTGCCCCAGAAACTGGAATAAAATTACATTTTGATTCGCCTGCCAATGCCTTTGCTAGAAGTGTTTTACCAGTACCTGGTGGACCTTCTAATATTAGACCCTTTGGAATTCTTACATTGTATTTTATATATTTTTTATAATTCTTCAAAATATCTACACATTGATCTAATTCTAATTTTACATTTTCATAACCACCCACATCAGTAAAATTTATATTGTTATTACATATAACTTCAAAATTTTTTGATTTTTGTTTTGCTCTTTCTACATATACTCTTCTATTTGTAGTTTCATCTTCTTCAAAATCACCTTCCTTTTCATCATCATCGTTAAAATTTCCATTTGGATTTTCAAAAGTTAAACCTAAGGCTTGTAAAAATCCATTTTTATGAATATTTATGCGGATTCTTGGCATCATTTCTGCTGTTGATGATTGATTATTTAACATATCATTACTATTATTTTCTTCATTATTTAAAATACTATTATTTTGTATTGTCGTATTTTTTGAATTTAATAATCGCATTTTTTCTATATAATCTGGTCTTGTTATATGATATTTTCTATTATAATATACATTTGTTTCTGGTTTAGAATTAAGTTTTGTATTAGGATTTATTTTAAATCTATTTATTAAAAAAGACTCACTTAACAACCAATAGTTACACAAAACTAAAAATATACTGTATATTTTCATTATAAAATATATAAATAATTACTGTTTAATATTTATTTTTTATTAATAATAAAAATAAATATTAAAATATCAAAATATTAAAAAATATCTAAATATTAAAAAATATCTAAAAATTTATCTTTTTTAATTCATCCAATACCTCCACTGAAATATTCTCAGGAAACGTTACGTTAAAAATTATTATTAAATTTCCTAAATGTTGATCTCTTGAAAATCCCATATTTGGTATCATTTTTCTATATCCATGACTTATTATATTACCTGAATTGTTAGTAATTGTATAAGTTTTACCTGTTATATATTTTAGTTCAAATGTAAATCCACACAATGCTTCCTTTACTGTTATTGTCTTTTCTAAAACCAAATCTAACCCATTACGTTTAAATTCTGTATCATTTTGAATTTTTATAAATATTTTTATATCTCCTTTACAATCCTCCCTAGCTATATTTCCTTTCTCTCTTAAAACTATAATTTCTCCCTCATCTATACCTTTTGGAACAGTTACATATACAATTTCGTTTTCAAATACTTTGTTCCCATTTTCCATAATCCATCTTTCAATATCTATTGGAATTGTTGTTCCTGTTAAAATTTTATCTATTGGAACTTCTATTGTTTTTATTATAGGCGTTGGTTTTTGAAAACCCATATTTACTGGCATACCATTATGAAATACACGGATATTTGGACTTATTCCTGGGCCAAAAGAGTTCATGTTTTGAAATGGCATCCCATTCATTCCAAATAATTGTGAAAATAATTCATCTACTGGGAATCCCATGTTAGGTCCAGGACTCCCACCGGGTCCCATCATATTAAAAAATGGATTATTTTTTGTCATATCATATTCTTTTTTTCTTTCTTCATCTCCTAATGTTTCATATGCCTCATTAATTTTTTGAAATTTTGCTGTTTTCTCCGGATCATTTTTATTCTTATCTGGATGATTTAACATTGACAATTTTCTATAAGCTTTTTTTATTTCATCAATAGTTGCAGTTTCTGGAATTTCTAATATTTTATAAAAAGAATCACTCATTTTTATAATATTATAATTTAAGATAAACTTAAATACTTATTAACGTATATAATTATTAATTATGAATTTACCGTTATTTTTAAATAAATATCAACCATTATATTTTAATGAATTTGAAACTGATGATGAAATGATTGATATTTTAAATACACTTATTGATATGAATAATTTAAATATTCTATTCATAGGAGATATTGGTTCCGGTAAAACAACTTTTTTAAATGCTGCCATAAAAGAGTATTATAAAGGATTTAAATATACACAATATCATGATAATATTTTACATATTAATTCCTTAAAGGAACAAGGTATTAATTATTATCGCAATGATGTTAAAACGTTTTGTCAAACATGTTCTTCTATTAAAGGTAAAAAGAAAATTATTGTTTTAGATGATATAGATATTATTAATGAACAAAGTCAACAAGTTTTTAGAAATTGTATTGATAAATTTAGTCATAATGTTCATTTTATTTCTTCTTGCAGTAACTCTCAAAAAGTTATTGAATCTTTACAATCCAGACTAATTATCATTAAGATTAAGCCCTTGCAAAAACACAATTTACAAAAAATTATGCAAAAAATTATTTCAACTGAAAATATTTCCATTAGCGAAGATGCTACAAATTTTATATTAAATGTATCTAATAACAATGCTAAAATTCTTATTAATTACATGGAAAAATTTAAATTATTAAATCAACATATTGATTATGATCTTGCTACAAATATTTGTACTAACATCAGTTTTTTTACATTTGAGTCATATACTCAACTTCTTAAAACTGGCAATTTAAATGAAGCTGTTTTATTATTTTATGGAATTTACGATAAGGGTTATTCTGTAATGGATATTCTAGATAATTATTTTTTATTTATTAAAACTACATCTTCATTAACAGAAACACAAAAATATGAAATTATCCCATTAATTTGCAAATATATAACAATTTTTCACAATATTCATGAAGATGAAATTGAATTAGCTCTTTTTTCCAATAACCTTTTTCCACTATTAAGAGTAATAGATAAAAAAGGTGCAACTTTTAAAATAGAATTTTAATTTATATATACTTATAATAAAATGACATCACAAATATTTAAAAATAATATACCTAATGAATTACTTATTAAGTTATTAGATGATATTGCTATTAAATCTGATAATTGTTACGTTTTAAATACTAATTCTTATAAAAAAGGTATTTTTAATGCAAGTATTCCTCAATTTATTACCGAATGCAAACCATATTATCATTTGTCTAAACGCAAATATTTAGAAAGAAAAATTAATTATAATTCATTTGTTACTATTATCCGACAAATATGTAATTTCAATAAGATTACATACACATCCCAAATTAAATATGATAAATCTACTTATGATATTATATATTATATTTATTTTTAATTAGATTTATTTTTAATTAGATTTATTTTTAATTAGATCCAATTATATATATTTTTTACCAATCGTAATTGAGGTATTATCTGTTTAGGTTGCAATTTTACATTGTCGTATCCAACTATTTCATAATTTGAATCCATGTATTTTTCCAAAAATTCATAAGTTACATCTGAAAAATTATTAATATTATTGAAATTGTAGAGAGTAATACTTTTTTTACCCCTTATACCTAATACAAACTCAATAAAATCATACACATCATTAGTAAATTCACTATCAAATGCATAGGGTACAAAGTTTGAAACAGAAGTATCTTGCCTTTTACCTCTAATAAAATATTCTTGAGTTTCATTATTCCAACCTATAAATAATCTAGTATCAATTGATTCTAGATTTAACTTACTATCATGTTCTTCAATACATAAAATTAAACAACTTTGTGATTGTAATTCTGAATCATTATAAACAATGTCTGCATCTAATTCGGTCATTTTTTATAATAATTATTATGAATTTATATTTAAATAGTTTTATTTAATAATAAATCTATTTAAAAAGTTATTTATTTATTCATGTATAATGGAATCAAATACAACAACAAGTATAATTAACGGAACTATGATGCAACTTAATAATATTATAAACATAGATGCAAGTAATAATTATTTATTTGATAGTCGCAATACTGCTGTAAATTTTATAACTTTACCATTTGATAATAATTTTGTTAGTGTAATTCCAAGATATTTACATATTTGTAATCCGGAATATTTGGTTTTTAATTTAATTAATAATGCAAATAATGATATAACTATGGGAACAATTCAAAATTTATTAGCAAGCATGTCTTTATCGCTTGAAATTTCAAATAATGAGATTATTAATCTGCCTTTATCTTTATTATGGTCATTAAATAGTCCAAAAATTATTAATAATAAATTATATCTTTTTATTCAATACAATATCTTTTTTGGGGATATTTCTTTAACCGGTTTAAATGCTCATAGTAATATAACAATTAAAATATCTAATAATTCATTGCAAAATTATGTTTCTAGTTATAATTTACATTGTAAAATTAAAATGTATTCTGATAATATTCGGTCTCAATATATAGACATGAGTGATAATCCTATTCAAACTATTAATTATATAAATTATAGATCTAATCCACGTTTAGAATACCAATGTAATTCTATTAATGAATTATTCCCTGGAATAATTAAAGGAATTTTTATAGAAAGTGCAAATATAGCCAATGAGCTAACAGAATTACAATTTTATATTGATTCAAATTTAAATAGAGTTTATGATGAATTTTTAATTAAAACAAGTACAACTAAAATTAATGATAATTTAATTTATTTTCCTTTTAATCCTGAGAATTCATATAATGACCGTCATTTTAATAGCTTTAATGGTTCCTTACATTTATCTCATGATCAAAATTGTGTATTAAATTTATCCTTCAATACACCTACTAATTTAGTAAAAATTTATGTATTAAAAGCCGATGTTTTAAAACGAAGTAATTATTATACACGTATTCCTACGAGCTCACATAATCATGGAAACTCTGGTTCTGGTCATACTAGTTATGGTCATACTAGTTATGGTCATACTAGTTATGGTCATACTAGTTATGGTCATACTAGTTATGGTCATACAGGTGTTGTTAATGAAGCCTTACCTGTATGTCAAACTATTTATCATCCTATTGATCCAGAAAGAAATACATGTAGTATATTACATGAACAAATTATTTTTTTACAAACTTATATGATGTGTACAGCATGTAATTCAAATTTTAATGAAAACGCACTAAAACAATGGCTGCAACATCGTACCGGAACACGACGAACATGCCCTACTTGTCGTGAAGTATGGACAAATTATAATATATATATTAATGCAGAAAGTCCGAGTGAGTTAATTTTAGACTGAAAAATATGATTTATAATATTAATAATATTTTATTACCATAATTGGTAACAAAATAATAATTATTATTTTGGTAAATTTTCTTAGTCTGTTCGAAATATTTTATAAAAGTGATTCGGTTTTCGAAAATGGACATTTTTAAAAATGTCCAAAATAGGAAAGTCCAAAAAAGTCTTGAAAATGTGTTTTAAAAACAGGTTTGTTACGATAATGGTCACAAAATCATAAAAAGTGTGAAAAAAATTGTTACGATAAAAAATAAATAATTTTGCGGAAAAATAGCTTAGATACTTTTCTGTTGCTATATTAAGCAACAAATGGCAACAAAAAGTATCGGAAAAGTTGCAGATTTATTCTGCTGTGAATATTGTGATTATACTACGTGTGTAAAAAGTAATTTAATTAAACATTATTTGACACCAAAACACAAAAAAAATGAACAAATCAACATTTCGCAACAAAAAGTATCAGAAAGTATCGGGTTATCTAGTGAACAATTTAACTGCAAAACATGTAACAAAATCTATAAAAATAGAACTGGTCTATGGCGGCATAAAAAGAAATGCTTTATTGAAACAAAAAATCCTCAGCAAAATGGTAATAGTGATACAAAACAATTAACAGATTTAGTAATGAAGGTAGTAGAACAAAATAAAGAACTAACAAATCAAATCGTTGAATTATCAAAATCATCAGCAAATAATTCAATTAATATAAATAATGTAAATAGTAATAATAAATTTAATTTGAATGTATTTTTAAATGAAACATGTAAGGAGGCACTAAATATTTCAGATTTTGTTAGTTCATTAGTAGTTTCAATTAATGATTTAGAAGAAACGGCTAGGCTTGGATATGCTGAAGGAATTAGTAAGATATTTTTAAACGGTTTAACACAGTTAGATGAACATAATAGACCAGTACACTGTTCAGATTTTAAAAGAGAAATTTTATATATAAAAGAAAATAATGAATGGACAAAAGATACCGAACAAAAAACTGTCTTAACAAAAGCAATAAAATGTATTGCAAATAAAAATATAAAACAAATATCAGAATGGCAAAAACAGAATCCATTGTATAATGATCCAGATTCAAAACAAAACGATAAATATCAAAAAATATTATTTAATTGCATGTCAGGATCTACAAAAGAAGAAGCAGATAATAATTATGAAAAAATAATAAAAAATGTGGCAAAACAAACAGTAATTTCAAAATAAATTACTTAAATTAAGTATTTAAATATATAATTTACTTTTTATATATTCAAATGGATAACATTTTAATTGTTCTTACAGCTACTGTGAATGTAGATTATTCTAAATTTTTTTTATTTCAAACAAACCCACATGAAAGATTATTTTATTACCATAAATCAATTAAACAATGGTTAGAAAATACCAATTTAAAAATATGTGTAGTAGAAAATTCAGGATATACATTCCCGGAATTGGATGAATACAAAGAAAAATATCAAGATAGATTTGAAATAATTTCCTTTACAGAATCTGAATTACCATTAGAAAAAAGAATATTTATCGGAACAAATTCTAAAGGGGGTAGTGAAATATGTGCGATAAATTATGCTTATGAAAATTCAAAATTTAAGAATACAATAGATTTTATAATAAAAGTAACATGTAGATATTTTATTCCAGACTTAGAAATTTTTCTAAAAAGTAGTGATTTATCAATTAAAATAAGAGGTGGTATAGCATTATTTGATAATAATATTATTTTAGGATTAAGACAAGAACACCCTCAAAGATGTGAAATTATAGGTAGTCATGTAAAAGCAATGAATATAATTTTTGATCCAAAGATGTATGATATAAATATGAGTTATAATTTACATATAGAAAGTGTTTATTTTAATAGATTAAATTTGTTTAACCAAAGTAATGTACTTGTTTGTCCAAGATTTAATATAGATCCAACTCCCATGGGAGGAATAAACCAAATAAATGATAATTTATAGTTAATTAATTTGTATATATCCTTGGCTTAGTCTTCTATTATAATATAAACGGGAACAAAATATATATATACAAGAAATAACAATATAAAGAGAAAAAGTAATAAACAAATATATTAATAACTTACTATTTTTGTTAGTATATTGTATATTTATATTGCTTGAATACGATATTTTTTCATAATACTGCGATATTGAATCAAAATCTTGTAACCATGTTTGAACATCTTGATTGCAACTTGTTCCATTTGTCAAATAACTGTAACATTCTATATATAGCTTCTTACTAACAACATCAATCATAAATATTAAATCATATACATTTGTAAATTTATTATGCCATTTTGTTAGTTTAATATTAAAATAACGGATAATATCTATGATTTCTTTATGTTCCCATACTACAATTACATCATTTATTTTTTTATTTTTCATAATATCATTTAATAATTGGGGTTTGTAACCAATACAATAATCTAGATTTATATTATTTTTAACATGATATTTATTATTTGTTAGTTGGTTAAGAATATAATAAGCAGTTAAAAACATTCTTTGCGATTTTTGACAGTTAATATTTGGCGTATATTGACTATTCAAAAATGGAATACAAATCTTTTTTTCATTATAATTTGATGAATAAATTACAATATTATCATTTTTATCTAAATAACGATCAAAATAATAATACCAATTATCAGCCCTTACGTAACCTATTGGACTACAACATGGACTGTCATTATTGACTGGTTTATCACAATGTCTTAACAACCATATTCTATCTACACTACTAACAAATTTGATAAAAAAAATTAGAAAAAGAATAAATATCATTTGTTTAATCATATAATAAAAAGTAATTATAAAAACATAAATATATTATACTAATCTTCTATAATTTCAATAGTTGTATTATTACCGTAATATGTTATATAATGATCTTCAGATTTAATATGATGTTGTGCATTAGCTTCATCATATTCATACCAACTACATTCATAGTCTCGTATTAATTCATTATTATAATATAATGTCTTAAGTGTGATTATTTTATCACAAAAAGATCTACGAAACCATTGAGTTTTTATAAAAAGTTGAATTTCAGATCTCCCAACAAAACTAGGTATCATTCTTAGTTGTTTAAATATGGGAAAATTTCTATTGATCTGTGGCATATATTTATCATTTCTCAAACGGATAACGCCAGCCAGATGCAATATATGTAATAATACATCTTCAGGTAAAGGTAATAAATAAATTAATTTAGTAATATGAAAATACATTTTTGTTTGAAGTTTAATTATATAAGTTTTATAATAAAATTATATAATTTCAATTTTTTGTTTTGTTAGTTGATGGGGGCAAAATCAAAGTCAACTGCTTCCAAAATATGTCTTTCTAATAAATTAATATCATGATGTTTTGCATTGATTTTACGATCTTTAAAATGTACTTTCCATTTGCCTTCACAATCAAAAAATACAGTATAATAAATTTGATTATTATCAAGGTCAAACTTACGACTACAACTATCTAATAAAGGAGATTGTTGACATTTAATTTGACCTCCAACACTAGAAAAATCAATTTGTCCAAGCTTTGTAATTCCAATTGAACTAACACCAGAAATAGGAGCAGGTGATAATATAAGCCATGCTTTTTTACCAGATATATTGGTAACGATAATTTTACGTTTGAAACCAAGTTGTCTAGCAATTGATTGATCTTGTGCTGCTGGTGTGGATTGATTTGCGTTAACTAATAATTTTGAAAACACAGATCCAAATAATGAAAATGCACCTGCAGCAGCATTAATATGGTGGTTTGGGGTAGAAATTTTAGCTTTTATTTCAGGTTCAGGAGAATCCTCAAGATCAGCCTTAAAAGCAAGTTTGACTTCTTCAATTTTTTGTTGCTCCACAGGTGTAAGAATTTCTTCCACAAGACTATCAATATCACTCATTTATATATACAAAAATAAAAAAATTTGTATATAAAACAATATTAAGTTATAATAAATGTATTTACTAAAGTTATTAAAAAGACTATGTTGCTGTTTAAAAAATGACGTGATAGAAGTAAATTTTACTGGTAATATGACGACAAATCCAATAAATCCTAATAATTTTGAAGCACATCAAGTGTATCCATATAAAAAATCGTTTGCTTAGAATAATATATTATATTTTTAAAACAACTTAAAGACAATTTCAAATACTATATTTAAAGACATCTATTTTCCATTTTACCTTCGGCGACTAATTATTTTCCTTTTTTTTAAATATTTACGTTTACTTTTTCGTCGTTTAGTTTTACGGCGATTTCCTCCTTTACCTGGACTTTTTTTTGTTACATTATTATTATAATTGCGTGTTTCAAGCATTCTTCTCTTCATTTCTTTTCTTTCTTCTTCTAGTTTATCCATTTGCAATCTATAATTTATTGCTCTTCTTTCATTTTCTGCTTCTAAAGTTGTCATTGTTGCATCTGTGTTCACTTCTGATTCTTCATCCGAAGAATCTGTTAAATCAGAAATATACTCGGGAGGAGTACGTACAGAAATAGTTGATATTATTCTTGAAACAGGAACAAAGGCTTGAGGAATATCAGGACGATGTTTGGAACTCATTTATAATATATATATATTTTTATAAAATATTATATTTTTCTATCTAAATTTCCTCATACAATATAATAAACATTATTTTATTGGCTCTTATAACTGGATAAATTCTTGCTGAATCTTTTACACCCCAATACAAATCTGAAAACGCCCTAGTCTCTTCTTCTGAAACCACTTTTCTTAACTTTCCTCTGTAAAGCACATAAACATTACTTATATCATGTACTGATTTAGCCGATTTATATTTTTTACGGTCCGAATCGTATAGACCATATACATTTTTACGCTTATTTTTTATTTTAAATTCTGTTCTATTTGCTCCAAACCAATCCTGAGCCTCTTTTTGACTTACAAAAGGTATCTCTAAAGGCCAGATTCTATTTTTTGTTTCCTGTTGCTCCATCTCGCCAAGAACAAACTCTGAATCAATCCACGTCTTTTTACCCTTTGTTCCCTTCTTATTCGCCTTTGTAGAATTACTATTCCAAGAAACACTTTTTAATGAATCCTTACTAAAATTATTTTTAAATAATTCTTCATATTTTTCTAATGATTCCAAATTTGTATAGCAAATAATATCATGTCTTGAATATCCTGTTATTCTCCCTATTAATCCTTGAATAATAAATGAATCCATTACGGACTTAGCAAGACGCTCATATACTACTCCTAAATGCGTTTTTGTTATTGTATTTGAACATTTAAGCTTTTCCTTGATTAAAATAATTATGTGCTTCTTTGGTTTTACCTCTAACAAATCATTTATTACATCTATATTTCCATCCTGAATATATTCTTTTATATCCCAATCAAATAATTCAAATTGACCATTTGAACGCAAATATTTATCTGCTGTGCTTGCAATATTTTCTTTTATATAATCAAAATTTGAACCGTGACCACGAATTATACAATACTTTGGCTCTGAATAAGAAATCATATCCTCAAATATTTCATTTATATTTTCCTCTACCTCTTCTTGCTTTAAATCATTTACCCAACTACCAAATTTGTTTCTCCCATTCAAATCATTTGATTGCTTCAAAACAACCTTATCAGTTCTTCGCATCATTTGGCTTATACCATAATATCCTTGACCCTCTTCCATCATATGAACGTGATAATGTGCTTCTGGCCACTCTCTTTTCATTAAACCATAAATAATTCCATCTGGAGTTGCTGAGAATTGTACTAGCTTTATATCATTTTCAAACATTTTATCTAAATTCCAACCCAAACCATCCTCACTCATCAGCTTTTGCAATGTTTGCTTCTTTAATGAAGCACAATGTGCCTCGTCAATTAGAATTAATATATTTTTTTTACCATCCACATCATCCCTAAATCTTGTCATCAATTCTGGCAAATGATATATACGTTCTTTAACATCATCTGGTAAACGACCTTTTGTTTGAATCTTCCAATCTGTTGATGATAGTGGAGTAATGATAAATATGTTTTCCATAGGAATATGGAATTTTTGAACATATTGATAAATAAATTCTATCATACATCCTGTTTTTCCTGTTTGCGTTCTTGAAATCAATAATTGAATTACTTTTTGCTTATTTGAAAATGTTTCACATAATTTTTTTGCCGCGTCTTTTTGATTTTGATGAATTGGTTCAACTCTTAGTTTTATTTTATATTTACAAATAAAACTTGTTACCTGCATTTCTAAATAAAATTTATCAATTGGCTCTCTAATTGGGTCAGAACTCTCCTCTGGATATTCAACTATTTGTCTTTCGGTAAACTTTTCTGGAATATCTGGATTTACACTTACTGACTCTTCACTTGTCACAGTTTCTAAATCATCATTATCCAAATCAGTTTCAATATTTAGAATACTAATTGGTTGAGTTTCATTTTCTATTGAATTATCCATACTTATATCTGATATACTTTCATCTTCGTTCATTGAATTTATAAATCCTGCAATACCTTCATTTGAACGTTTTAATACATTTGCTATTCGTTTTCCCTCCCTTTTTAATATTTTTTGTATTTTCTTTTCACTAGTTATTTTTGCTGAGATTGGAACTATATATTCTCCGATATCTATTTCCGGTTTAGCTCTTCTTAGCTTTTTCTTTTTGGGTGTTATAGATATATTTTCAGATTCTGAATCATTTTTATCATCTAAAATTTGAACAGGGATTGTTAAAGGATTCATTTGTAAATCTCCAATAACTGTAGTAAAATCGTTTTCTTTGATAGATAAATTCATCGTGCTATAATATTATAATTAGTCCAAAAGTCTTTAAATTGTTTCAATTTTATTTTTTTAAGTTTTTTATATAATATGTGATGATATATGATATCAAATATTATAAAAATAAAATAATTAATTAATTCATATTTCCTGAATTCGTTGCTCTAGGAACATGATTTCCTAAATTTTGCGGCATAGGACCCCACACGTTAAGGGTTCCATTCGTTAAAGGCACCCTCCAGAAGCTAATCCAGTCAGGTTGATTTTGTAAGGGTTCAATAACTCCCATATGACTATCCGGAGCCAAAGCTAAAACTATATATTTAGCAAGAATGAACTGACTCTGGATAATTTGTTCGGGACTCATTCGTGCAAACCATTCATAATGACGACGTTTTAAAATCATTTTATCTGGTATCCAAATACCATACATCTTTCCATAAAAATGAATATAATCTTCACCTAATAGCGTCTCAACAATAACGGGTTCATCATCAACTGTTTTTGTTCCAATTTCTGTTCCAGGAATTAGACGCATTTTTCCATTTGCTATTTTTGTATTGCACCATTTATCAAAATCACCTAAGAAATGCGTTTGAGCTGTGTAATCTTCAGAAATCTTTTGCTCTAGATAATTTATATATTGTTTTACTGTTTCGTTATGTTTAGGAGCACCCATAAAATTGGAATCGGGATAAAATAAATTATTTGTTGCAGTTATATTAAGATCATAATTTTCACATACAAACATAGTATCATCATTTGTACCTCTATTATACAATCCAATCAAATTTCTAAAACATAAAAAGGAAATTGGCACATTTATTCCACCATATGTATATATCAATTTTGCTAATGCTAATTGTCTAATATAACACTTCATTGGATCACCTAACATAGACATATTTATATTCCAATTTGGAATTAGCTTTTCAAAAGACCCATCATCAATCAAAACTATTTTAAAAGATTGATCACAATTTTTTATAATACTTTTCACAGTTAAATACAAATATGGTTGATTTAATTCAAATGAACTTCTTGAACCAAAACTAAGCCAATTTCTGGCGTTATATTCATGAGGTACATAAATCCATAAAATTGGCTTTTTACACTTATCTAAAGATTTATCTTTTAATAAATATTGTTTAATATCCTTGTATCCATCTACATCCACATATTTTGCTTGTTTTTCATTATATTTTTGATAAAGTATGCCTAATGAAACTATCGTTACTAGAATTATAATATAATTAGATACTAACATATATTATAATTTTATATTATAATTTTGTATAGCTTTAAAAAACAGAATATTTTGATTATTTTTTAATTATATTACCAACCAGTTAATTGTTTTATATCTCCCCAAAAATTCTTCTGCTTTTGTTTAGCCAATTCTGCTTCTTTTGCATACTTGAATGCTAAAGCAGCTGATTCTTTATCCATATTGGATTCTTTTTTGTATAATATTCGCTCTCCATCTTCTTTTGAAATTGGTGTAGTATCAATACTATCCCGTTTTGTTTTATATTCATTAAAATTATTATACTTTGGCATTTGTTCATAATCTTCCAATGTTACTGGTATGAGGGTTTCAGTATATGCTTGTCGTAAATCAGTATAATTATCCGATGAAAAATTTGATTCATCGTTTAATAAAGATCCACCTAAAGTAGGAGAAAAAGTGTCCGTTACCCCTTGATATACAGTTAATGACTGTATTTGTTTTTTCTTTTGCTCAAAAATTTCATTCATATTTCCTTTAGTTACATTCTCATCTATATTCATAATTCCTTCATCAGATTTTAACCAATCTCCATATCCATGTTCTATTGGATTTTCAATACGATGTTTTTCAAAAGCATCATTAAACCATGAATTGAAATTTTTTGAATCTTTAAATTCTTTATTATTTTCAAACATTGTATCCAATACTGTTCTATTACTTTCATCAAAAAAATCCTGATCTTTATATGTTTTATTATTTGACTTGTTTTGAAAATCATAAATACTATAAAGACGTTTATATGCTTTTGAAAAAAATAAAAAATATTTTGCATCTAAATGCGATTTATCAGGATGCATTTTTAAAACAATTTGTTTTGCAGACTTTAAACTAGGTTCAGTTAAAGAACCATTTGAAATATTAAAAAGGCGATACAAGTCATCTAAAGAGTAATGTTCTAAATCCAAATCAAGATTATTTAGTGTAGTATTATTAAAATTAACTGGTTTTGCCAGTTGTGATGGTTTATTTTGAAAATGATTATGAGAATGATTATTATTTGATTCATGAATTTTAACTCCTGCCTTTGGACAACTGGTAGGGGTACATTCACCTAATTTTTTATTATTCATTTTGTATTTATACTACAAAATAAATTTTATTTATTTTTAAAACGAAATATTTCTATTTTATGAATTACAATTATTACCTATATTTTGGCAATGTGTGTCATTACTATGTCCATTACTGCAATGATTGCCGTCATTTAAATATAACCGGTAAACAATTGGACAAGGAATAGGATAAATAGGAGTTAACAAAACAGGGTTACATATTATATTATCTCTTACAAATTTGAAAACAGGAGTATTAGATAATGGAACCCGATTATGGACATTTAATGGTGATAAAAAATATAATTCAACTACTTCACTTGAAAAATGATATGCAACTTTTTTGTATAAATCTGCTAACGATTCATCTTTGTAAATAGTTACGAATGTACTATACCCACAACATTTTGTTATTTCAAATGTATACATTAAATTACGAATTGAACTAAGATGTTCGTTCATTTTTTCTTCATAGGTATTATTCATATTTTAGTAATTCAATAATTATTTTTAAATTGTTTATTTTATATTTATTAGAATTTACTTAGAGAAACAAATTAATTAAGTATATACATATTATATAAATCATGTCATCTATAGGGTCAGCATATATAGGCAAATATATAGGAGAAATTCGACAAAAAAAAATAGAAAAAGTTATAAAACGAATTGAAGATGCTAGAAGAAGATCTGAAGCATTTGTTGGTAGAGAAAGCGAACAAAGCAATTTTATGGAGGCACCCTATATATCACAAAACAAGTTAAAGAAACAAAATTCTCTTTAAGTTGTTTTAATATATATTATTTTTTGGCCATTTTATTTCGCCATTTCATTTCGGCCATTTCATTTCGCCAATTTATTTTGATGAGCAAGTGACAACAAATGCAGCCCACACCTCTTAAAAAACAAATCCAATTGACCAGGATCTGACCCTGTTATTGAATCATCCGGAATATAAGTCGTATTTCCCTTTTTATAACATAGGATTACTGGAATACCATTTACCATCTTTTTACTTTTATAATATGAATACAAATCAAACGATTCATCTACATCTATTTCACAACAAATCACATTATCTGGCGATGAAGCAAAAAATGCATCTACTACTGGCTTTATTTTTTTACATGGACCACACCATGATGCTCCTAACTTTATTATTACTAAACCTGGATTCTTTTCTAAAAGCCTTAAAAAATGATCTCTACTTTGAAAATAAGAAATTATTGTTTTTTGAGCGACTGTATTTAAATTTTGAGACATTATATATTATCATATACATATTATTTTGTTTTTTTAACGCAACAAAATAATATTTTCTTATTTTCTTACAATAAACATACTAACAAATATCCTAATCCATTTCCAATTGCTATTAATAAATGCAAAAATAAAGCAAATGTTATTATTTCCTTTGCTGTTTTTGTTGGATTAATCACATCATACACATGATCTTTTGTTATTAATCGCCATGGTAAATATATATATATAAACCATATTTGTAACCAACGATATGAATTTATTAAATCTATCCATGAAAAATAATTATAACATTCGTCTAAATTTCTTATTTCTATTATAAATAACACACTTGGAACTATATGGATTGCAGACGCCCAATAAATTTCAAACCACCTTATTAATTTTGGATCATCTATTATATCTAAATCTTTCATTCCTAAGCAAAATTTTGCTACCCAATAACCTACTGTAATTGTAAAATGAACATTATGTGCGATTGGTAAAAAACTTGGATTAAAATAATAAATAAAAGAAGCTAAATGTCCCGTATCTGTAAAACGCACAAATTGTTTTATAAAATTAAACGGGTGAGGTAAATAGGAGAACTTATCTTCAAACCAGTAAAAATAATTTAATGGATATAATTTTAATGAAATGATCGTTGATAAATATAAATCATTTGTTAAATACCATAAACCTATATTTATAAATGGAATATATAAACCGTTTATAATAAAAATATTGTTTTTTAAAAATACCATTTTTATACTCTAATTCCTAATTTTTATTTATATTATTTTGTAATATGTTTTTGAAAAAAATTGATATTATTTATTCCTAACTTTTATAAATCAACTTATGATCATGTCGCAACTTATGCTGTTACTTATTGCGTTTGCTATTACGTTTACTATAGCTACTTTGCATATTGTTTCCGAAAACAATAAGCAATTTGATTTATCCATTTTAAATTTATCCGAATCGGATTTTTATTATAATATTTGGTCAAGAGATTTTGTCAAATCACAACCCGTTGCTTTACCCATACAACATCATGCAAAACTACAAGCTGTTTATCAATTATGGTTATCATCTTTTGCCTTATTACAAGATTATATTCAAGAATTCAATACCAATGCATTTGCTATTATGCAGCAAGCTGAAACTCAATGTTTAACTATCATGTATAACATTTATAGTAATAATATTTATAAAAATTGGGTTAGCATAAATAATGTTAAAAAACAATCGGATGAAATTAAATATTCTGCTAATTATAATAATGCTAAAAAAAATACATTTTCCAGTCTTTTAGGTACATTATCGTCTCTATCTATTTCTACCATGACTGGGGATATTGTTACTCCGTTTTATATGGCTTCCAATCTTGGTGAAAATTTGTATGATTATTTGTCTTCAAAATCAGAGAAGGAAAATGATAAAGTTAAAGAAGAATTACAACTTTTAACAGAAGAAGAAACTATGTTATTAAATGAAAAATTATTTGCCTTTTCTAAAATTTATTGCATAAATGCATTTCATTTACATCTTTATTTCAATAAAACTACTAATATTATCACTCTTAACGGAGACAAAATTGACTATATTTGGCTAACTAACTTGATTAATGTGCTTATATCAAATATTGATTTACGAATTATTAGTATTGTAAATGGTAACATTATAGATAAGGATAAAGATCCAATTACACAAAGTTTAATCAGTTACAAACAGAAACTAAATATTTTAAAAACTATTGTTCATTCTTTATCAGATATTGTTAGTTATGAATTTCATACTACTTTACAAAAACAAATTTTATCCAAAGATATTGTTTATACAATTAAATATATTTTAGATGCAAAATTTAACCATTTACAGCATTTGAATTATTTATTGATTAAAGATTTTCCGGAAACAGAAGAAAAAATGCAACAGTTAAGACAAATAATGACAGAAAATCGTAGGCTGAAAAAATTAGAAAATGATTTGAAATTATTCCAACAAGAAACTGATTCATTACAACACAACTTTGAGTCTAATTTAGAACAAGATAAAATAATGCATAATTTAAACCTTTTGAAACAGATTACATGGAGTTATGTAAATATTGTTTCCAATACAATTGATTTTGGAGCGTTTTCTTTGAGAAATATTACTCGTCACTGTGTAAATTTTGTAACCTCTATTCCTCTCGGAATTGTAGAAGGAATCGGTTATAATATAAATGATCTAATTTGGACTATTGTGAATAATCTTTGGTTAAGTCTTATTACCATATTTGCTGTTTATTGTTTAGTTAAAAAATTTATTAATATATTTATTTAATAAATTGTTTTTATAAATTATTGCACTAGTGTGAAAAGTAAATGTATAAAAATTTTATATTTAACATTTCTTTCTGTATCGTTTTAGAGTTTTATAATGCTTTTTTCCCTTTTTTGTTTTTCTTCCGCCTTTTTGACCCTTTCTGCCCTTTCTCTTTTTTGTTGCCTTTGACTTTTTATGATGACGACTTTTTCTTTTTCTTGCTCCACCATTTTCAATATCACTTTCAATATCACTTGCAATTTCTTCCGCCTTTCTTTTTATTCCTTGTTGTAAAACCTGATCATCCTGTTCATCCTGTTCATCCATTTGTATATTAGGCACAGCAATAGCTACATCTGCTGCTGCTGGTCCCATAATTATATCTTGGGGAGGTGCAAGTGCCATATTTTCATTTTCAGCAAGTACCACTGGAATATTATTTTGAGGAGGTAATTGAGCTGGTATTGGAGGAGGTATTGGAGGAGGTATTTGAGGAGCTAAGTAATCAAAATCCGGTACTATATTTAATTGATTTCCAATCCAAAACATTGCCCTACTACATCTTACACTAAACCATTCAAAAATTCCTATTTCTGAAGAAGATGTTGAACCAGCATCAGACTGAGAACCTGGTTCATTAAATGTTTCAATATTTTCTCTCCCTATTACAATTGCTGGATCAGTTGCAATAGAAATTTCAGAAGCTCGTGCAAGTATTGCTTCGTTAGGTAAAGAAACAATTGCATTAAGTGCTGAAACAATGGCATCTTGAGAAGAATTAGAGCCTGCAAGCTGATTTTCAGCAATAAGTGTAGCCGCATCTATTACGGCACGTTGATTTGATAATGTTACAGATACAGCAATAGAAGTAGCAGAATTATTGGAATTAACTGAATTAGCCTGATGTCTAGGGTTTCGAGTTGCAATATTAGCAGCTCTTTGAGACAATTGTGAAGTAGCTCTAGAATTAACAGAACCTCTGGTTGATTGGGCATTATTAGACACATTATTCACACGTCGTAAATCCTGTAAAAGATTATGATTAAAACCATCATCCTCATCATCTCCGGTATCATTTTGTGAATAATCAGTATCGCTTGGTAAACTTGAACCTTGTGAAGATGCTGCTTCAGAACTAGAAGGCGTGTGGGGGAGTAAATCACCACTAAGAATTTCAAATGTACCTTGAAAAAAATTGCTTAATTGACTAGAATTTAAAATACATTGCCCGGCTTCACGACATCTAAGAGCAGCAGATAACATTTCTCTTCTTAGTATATCAGTAGGTCTACTTCCCTCCGGAAGAACCCTATCAAGACCTGTTAAAAACCCAACTATACCAGGTACTCCACGTTGAGCACCTTGTGGCATTGTATCCAAAATTGCAAATATTGATCCAAAAAAAGGCAAATTTTTTAAAAAAGTCTGAACACTCCCAGGTAATGAATAATATCCAGTTATAATAACAACTAACGCGGATTGAATCCTATCGGCTTGTTCAATTGTTAAATTTTTTGCTTTTATAATTGCAGCCATTGACGCACTAAGTACAGCATTTAAAAGATCATTTATAGTAGGTGATTCCACTATAATTCCTCTATTAACAAGTATACGGCTTCGTGCATTATTAGCTCCAGAATATGCACTTCGTAAAAAATGAATTCTCTCTTGAGGTTCCATATCGAGTAATCTTGATAATATAAATTGTCCAAAATCCATGGAATCTTCATCTATACGAACAAATCTGGCTAATGCATCTTCCCGACCCATTTGTTCCTGTTCCATTGCTGCATTTCTGGATTCAGTTAAAAGTGCAGCTGCTTCGGTTACTTCAGCTATATTAATATAGCGTCGTATAATTTCAGCAGCAGCATCAGGACGGTTACTACGATTAGCATCCATAATAGCCGCAAGATTTCCATCTTCCATTATATTTTCTCTTATATATTCTGACATTTCTCCATCTAAAGATTGAAGTGCATTTAAAAAAGGCTGCATAGGAAGAGATGGAATTTGCGGGACCCGACCTGTTTGGATGTTTGCATTTGGATTAGAAATGACCCTATCTACATAACCAGGTGTTCTTAAAGCGTCATTATTTTGATTGTTTTGATTACCTTGACTCATTCTAATATATATATATACAAATAAAATTATTTTTGTATAACTACTTCCTTTGCTACCTTTGATATTATTTTATCATAATTTTTTTTTGTTTCTTCTATTGTTGATCCACTCATTGCATTAGAAACTATTCTTAAATATTGATCATTCTTTTTGGAACTAGAATCAAAATAATCCGGATTCTCTTTTTGCCATAATGGAATCTGCTTAATGTTTTTTGAAGCAATTGTTTTTATTGCTAATTTTAATTTATTTTTGTCTTCATTTTCTTTTTCCCATGTATCCTGATCCTTAATATAAATTGTCTCTCTTTTTAAATCATTACAATGTATAGGTCGCCTTTTTATATCTAATTCTTTTAACCCGTTAATAAATATATTAGAAATACCATCACTATATCCTAATTTTGCCATATTTTCTAAATCTTTCATTTTCAATTCTAAAGAATTAACAAAATCCATAATATTTAATGCATCTTTACATTCCACATTTAAAAACATTTGTAAATTAAATGTATTGTTAGTAGTATTGCTAGTATTATTGATTGTTGTGTTATTTTTAGTTGCTAATTCTATAAGCATTTGTTTAAATTCTTGATTTTGACTAATAATTTCCATGATATTTTTTTCTGTTAACTGGCAAACAGGTGACATAGTAGAGTTCTTTATGGAACAAATTTGTTTATGTTTCCATAAACCTTGTCTATGTTTGTATTCATTACCACAATCGCATATAAAAAAAATATTTGTCTTTGAATTATCAGTGTGCTCTTTTTGTAATCCAGTTGTCCTCTTTTTATGTTTTGCTGTCAAAATATGTCTGTTCCAATCTGACACACGTGAGCAATTAAAGTCACATTTTTCACAACAATAATAATCGGCGTTTTTTTGAGTAAAAATGTCATCCATTAGTCTCCTAAATAGAGGACAGAAAAAAGCGTTTAAATAGTTTTTCAAAAAAATATAAAAATTTACAATCACAAAATAATTCATGAATAAAATGTTTTTGAGACCATTCTCGTCACAACCACTTTTTAAAACACGATTTTCAAGACTTTTCTCCACTTTTCTATTTTGGACATTTTTAAAAATGTCCAAAACTCAAAACTGAATCACTTTTACAAAAAATTTCGAACAGACTGAGAAAATCTACCAAAATAATAATTCATATATCCAGACGATAATCAGTAAGACTACAGAAAATCTAATTTACATGCTCAAAAGATGCCTATTCATTGCTAAAAACCCCTCCAATTCCTCAATATTAATTTCATTCATTTCCACATGTGACTCCCAAAAATAGCGACAATAAGACCAAACATAGTCACAATCACCCTTATACCAATGGTCATAACGTCGCAAAAGTTCATGATATAATTTTGGTGGAAGTAACTGTAGTGAAGTACGAGGCAATACATAACAGAGCTGAACAATTTCTGAAACAGGGTTTGCTGGTTTAAATGGGACAAATTCAGTTTCAAAAACAGGAATATATTTGATTAGATCTTGAAGCAAAGGTGGGTAACAATATTTATACCGCCATCGCCAATCTGGACAACCAGTCGTATAATATTTCATAGTCCATTCTAATCCTTGAAGATAATTAATAGCAATATCACGTTTTTGTTCATCATTAGAGTCCGATTTAATAGAAAACAGACCGCGATAATATCTAGATTGCCAAAAAGGTTTCACTGGGTTAATAAATTTTTCCATTTCCCTGTCATAATTAGGAGTTGCTTCAAATTTCTTAAATTTCTCTTCGGGCGTTGTATCAGACAAATAATATTTTTCCTTTTTGTTACGTAATAAATGTTCTTTAATATAAAATTCTTCTTCCAAAGAAGCCAAATGAGATACAACTTTTCTAAGATTATTCCATTTAATTGTTTTTCCATCTGTAATAAAATCATTGGTTTTACCCACAGTGGCTCTATAAGCCTCCATCATTTTATCTACACCACCGGTGCGAATATTTATAGCTGGAAAATGAGGTAAAAAGTCGTTGCCTAAAAAGAAACAAAGAAAAATGTAGTCATACACTTTTGAAACGGTAAAAACTCTATCATTATTCATGTAACTAATAATAGCCTGAGTTAATTCCGGAATATCTAAAAAATAATTAGCTTCAGGTTCCAAAGAACTGTCAATAGATTGAATAAAATGGGGAGTTTCACGAAACAGATAAATCTTAGGACAAATAGGGAGATGATTAATAGAAAGCATAATTAAATCTGCATCAAGTCCATAAATAACTGTTGTTTCACTAAGATGCTTTAAAGAATTAGAACGAATATAATCAAACAATTTATGCTCTCCTTCACCAACATGGTTAGATCCTGAAACAATAATATTTTTAACCTTATATTTTGTAAATGAATCCGCATTAAAATGACGTGAAATCATGTTATTTAATTCGGCCATGAATTTAGTTCCAGGAGTAATAGCCGTAGTATTCCATGGATCGGGTTTATCCTTTTTAAAGATCATTCTAGAAACTTCATTTTGATACCATGATTTGTAGCGACGAGAGCGTTGTTGTTCCAACTTTGCAACAGGAGCAACCCCATCAAATGCAATAATGACTGTATTAATAGGTTGAATAATGGAAATATATTCTTCAATTTTTAAAATAACATTTTTAATAATACTTATGACAATACCATCACTAAGAGCAGAAGAATCGGAAGCCATTTTATGATAAACATCATAAATAATTGAATTGCAATCTAAATATATATTATCAACAGATAAAGAGTGAGAAAAATATTTACGAATAATGGAAGGGTGATTTTTAACAATGTATGAAAAATAGCTAGGAATTCCCATGTTTGAAATATATTTTAATATGTAAATATGTATTTAATATGATTAAATAAATACAATTAATCGGTATAGTCGTAAGCGACAAAAATTTTAATTCTTTAGTAAAAACCTTATTTAAATTATATATATATATAATATAATGAATGAAAAACAACTGAATTCAAAAAAAGAAATTATAAAAAAAACCACACCGGAGATCGTAGTATTAATAGAAAAAAAACAATTATTTTTTCAGGACGTAATTCAAAAAACAATATTACATGTGCAAAAAAATAAAATATTGGACATAATTGGTGTTAGTGAAGTAAATAGTTGTATAAATACATTATTTGAATTGAGTAAAAAAATAAAAGATATAAATGATGTTACAATAAAAACAAATACTGATAATGTTATAAATATATTACAATTAGTAAATAATGATTTATCAAGTTTATTTAAATTATTTGGAACCGAATCGTTTGAAGATCTGTTATGGATATGTTTTGGAAATAATTCAGTAAATACATATGCAATATCAGATATGGATAAGCATAAATTTGAATTATTAAAAAAGTATTTTCACCCAACAAGCTACAAAATATTGATTCCAAAAAAGTCTGACTCGGAGAAGATTTCAAAACATGATGATAATGCTTTTAATGAAAAATCAAAAAATTTAGATAGTGAGGATATAGGAATAAAGATAAAGCCATTTCATTTAAAGACATATGGAATTCAGCTAATAGTACATAATCCACAACATAAAAAGAGTTTAATAATAACAGGAACTGTAGATGATATAATGATAGATTTTTTGAATAACAAATATGTAAATCTGAAGTATAATGCGGTAAATGAAAACGCACCTCATTCAATAGAATTTCAAGGAGAAACTTTTGATAGGTTTATTCAATCACTAAATTTAAAAGATTATTTAGTATACGAGACACATGAAATGTATTCAAAATATGCGGGATATTTAAGTAATTTAAATACATTACGGCAAAAAACTATATCCCAGGTGGTAAAGGAATTTATAATATCGGATTTATTTACAAAACGTAGTACAATAATACAATTACTAATAAAATCAGAAAAATCGGATAATCAGTATTTGGCATATTTATTATATGATTTATTGTCTAATGATGCAAATGGAACAATTGACACACAAGAACAAATAATATTATTTGATAGTTTTCCATGGTCAATAAAACAATATTTTAAAGAAGCTATGAAAAGAACGGTACAATACACAAATGATTTGTCAAATTTTGATATACAAAAGATACCATTAGAACAACAAATATGTTTATTAAAAGTACAAGATTCAGTAAAAGAAAAAGCCATGCAAAAGCTAAAAGAAGTAAAGGCTAAATCAGAGGATTCAGGATCAAAAGCAAGACAATATTTAGATGGACTATTAAAAATTCCTTTTAATATTTATAAAAAAGAGCCTATATTGAATACAATGGATGATATCCGTATGAAATATTGTAATATGTTGAAATTAAATAATATAACTAAAAATGAGCCACCTACTAGTTTGGAAATAATAACTCATTTAAAAGAATTGAAAAGTACAATAAACATTAGTATTGTTAGTATAAACAAAATAAAAGAAGATATAAATAATTGCAATCGTCAAGAATTAATCGCATATATAATAAAAATAAATACAAATATCGTAAAGGATAAATTAATATATCCAAAAATAAAACATTCAAATAAGACAAAATCGGATTTATTAAAGGAAATATTAGAGTTTATAAATAAATATAGTAATGATAATAAATTTATAAATAATATTTTTGATTTAAAGAATGATTGCCAGAATCAAAATTTAAATACTAAATTGTTAGTTGCTATCCAGGATATAGAGGAAAAATATGGAAAAATAAATACATATATGTTAAATGTAAAAACAACTTTAGATAATGCAGTTCACGGACATGATAAGGCAAAAAAACAAATAGAGAGAATAATTGGACAATGGATAAATGGAAAACAAGATGGATATTGTTTTGGATTTGAGGGTCCGCCAGGTATAGGTAAAACTACATTAGCAAAAAAAGGATTATCCGATTGTTTAAAGGATGAAAAAGGCGTTTCAAGACCTTTTTCAATGATTCAAATGGGAGGTGATTCAAATGGATCAAGTTTACACGGACATAATTATACATATGTAGGTTCAACATGGGGATCAATAGTTCAAATACTAATTGATAAAAAATGTATGAATCCAATTATTTTTATAGATGAAATAGATAAAATATCAAAAACGGAACATGGAAAGGAAATAATAGGAATATTAACACATTTGTTAGATCCAGCTCAAAATGATTGTTTTCAGGATAAGTATTTTTCAGGGATAGATTTGGATTTATCAAAAGCATTATTTATTTTATCGTATAATGATGTTGAAGCAATTGATAAGATATTGTTAGATAGAGTGCATAGAATAAAGTTTAAAAATTTAACTTTGGAGGAAAAATTAGTAATATGTAATACACATATTTTACCGGAGGTATATGAGAAAATGGGTTTAAAAAATATGATAAAATTCTCAAATGATATATTAAAATTCATAATAGAGGAATATACTTGTGAACCTGGTGTAAGAAAATTGAAAGAGATATTGTTTGAAATTGTTGGAGAAATAAATTTGGATATATTGAAGAATATGAATACTACATATTCTATTCCAATTGAAATAAATATAGATGATATAAAAAATAAATATTTTAAGGATAAACATGAAAATATAATAAGACTTGTTAGTAGTAAAAATGAAATAGGTTTAATAAATGGGATGTATGCCACAAGTTTGGGAACAGGTGGGATTTTACCAATACATGCAAGGTTTTTCCCTTCTAGCCAATTTTTAGACTTAAAATTAACAGGATTACAACAAGACGTAATGCGTGAAAGTATGCATGTTGCATTAACTGTTGCTTGGAATTTAACTAACATAAAAAAACAAGTAGAATTACGGGAAAAATATGATACAAAATATAATAAATGTGGTATAAATATTCATACAGGGGATAATGCAGTGGCAAAAGATGGTCCAAGTGGAGGTTGTGCAATAACATGTGCATTATATAGTTTGTTAAATAATATCGCAATAAAACCAGAATTTGGAATAACCGGTGAAATCCAAATGTCGGGAGAAGTAACAGCTATTGGAGGGTTAAATTATAAAATTTTAGGATCAATAAAATCAAACGTAAAATCATTTATTTTCCCAAAAGAAAATGAGAAAGATTTTAAAGAATTTCAAGAAAAATATAAAGAAACTGATATGTTAAATGGAATAAATTTCTATCCAATCAGTCACGTAAATGAAGCATTGAAATTAATATTGGATTGTTAGTTTATAATAAGAGATAAATATTATATTTAATAAAATTTAATATAATAAAATAGTATATGCCAGATTCAGTTAAAAATACAGTAATGGAAAGTTCAATGAATTTATTATATTCTTTATCTTTTTATTCGCCAATAATAATATTAATAAGTGTATTATTATTTTCAATATTTACAGGTACAATGGGTAAGGCGGCTTGGTATTATTTATGGATATTTGTGATAACATTTTTACGTGTAATTATATTTAAATCAACAGGTTATGCAGATCAGTCTATACCAGAAATATGTTCAACTGGATTAACTGAAATTTTTATACCAAAAGATGTAACATATAGTACTTATATGTTAACTTTTACCATGATGTATTTCTTTTTACCGATGGTTATGGTTTCAAACCAAAGTAATGTAAATGTAATAAATTATGGAGTTTTAGCATTTTTTATTGCATATGTAGTTTTAGATTTATTTATAAAAAGTTCGTTACAATGTATTCCTTCATTTTTTTCAAAATTAGTAATTGGAAATATTGTTAGTGGTTGCTTTTTAGGAGGAGTTATAGCAGGGATAATAATGTATGGTTCTAATCTAAAAGGATATTTATTTATAAATGAAATAAATAATAATAAAGAGGTTTGTTCAATGCCAACAAAACAACAATTTAAATGTTCTGTATACAAAAATGGTGAACTAGTAGGGTCATCTATAAATTAAAGTGAATTAAATTAGTCATAACCCATGTTTTTAAAGAATATAGCATTCGGCTACGATGAAAAGATTCATTAATAAGATTCATATTACCTTTTGTATTAAAATTATTAGCAAATTTATTATGAGTTTCAATAACATTACGCGTTTTGTAATATTGTAAATCAACATATTTGAAAGGGGGAAATCTTTTTCTTTTATTTACCATATTATGAAAAACAAACAACAAGTTTATAAGATCAGTTTTACTTGCAATATTACCAGTTTTAACTTTGTTCCAAAATTGCTTGGCATGTTGAGAACATTCTGGACAAGGTAAATTATTACAAATTTGAATTAAAGCTAAAATTAAATTAGGACCAATTATAGGAAAGCTTTCGTCTTTAATTTTTTCTGCTAAAGTGTGCATAAATATCCATGTTGGAGGACCCCATGTATTTGGCGACATATTTTTATATCTAAACTCAATAAAATAAATTTAAAGATAATCTGTAATTAATATTATATTCATAATGGCACATTATAAAATAGAAGGCAATATAAGTTTTTATGATGAATTATTTAAATCACTAGATGACGCAAGCGATGATGAAAATGATGATGTATGTCAAATAACGGGAATACCTTTAGAAGAAAGACATATCGCATTAGAATGCAATCATAAATTTAATTATGTATCTTTATACAAAGAATTATGTAGGCAAAAATATGATTTTAAAACATATGAATTTCATCTATTAACTAAGAAAGAACAGCTCCAGATAAAAAATTCAAATTTAGATTATTTTTTAAAATGTCCATATTGTCGTAATATTCAATTTACAATTTTACCAGAATATGAGGATCTAGGATTAGAGAAAAAATATGGTATAAATAGCATTGATCCTACTTTACCAAGTAAACCACAGCAAAATTACAAGAGTTCTTATCAAATTAGTGGAGTAAATTATGGAAACGATAATTTTACTTTTCATATGTACGGGGTATTATTCAAAAAAGGAATATGTTGTGAGCAAATATTAGATAATTCATTAACAAATCCAGAATTTAAAAAATGTCCTGGAAAGTATTGTGCTGTAATTCCAAATACAGAATTAAATTATTGTAAGAATCATTATAAAAAAGGATTAAAGGATCTTAAAATCAGTGAAAAAAATAAATTAATAGAAGAAAAGAAAAAACAAAGTGAAGAAAAAAATAAATTATTAGAAGAAAAGAAAAAACAGAAGGAAGATATGATAAAAGAAAACCAACAAAAATTTGAAGAAATAAATAAAGAGAGAATTGCAAATGGTTTACTACCATTAAAACGTTTGACTATAAAGAAAAAAATAGAGAATATAGTAAATCCGGGAACTGCAATTACAATATTTATTCCAGAATCAGAAGAAAATAATGATATATTATGTTGTAAGGCAATTTTAAAGTCAGGAATAAATAAGGGAAAAACATGTGGTACTAAACTCGTAAATGAAAATTGTTTGTGCAAAAGACATAATAAAAATTAAATAAATATACTTAGAATTATAATATAAATTATGATTATGGATCAACAACCTCAAAAAGAAGAACTACCTCAAAAAGAAGAACAAAAACAAATATTAAGTGTAAAAAATACAAAAGATGAATTGATAGCAAATATAAAGGAGTGGATAAAAATAGATAGTGATGTAGCAAAATTAAAATTGGAAATAAAAGATAAAACTACTAAGAAAAAGTTAATAACAGAATCACTAGTAGATGTAATGAAAAGTAATTCAATAGATTGTTTTGACATAAATGGAGGTGCGTTAGTATATAAGCAAAAAAAGACAAAAAAAACAATTTCAGGAAAGTTTTTATTAACTCAATTAGAAGATTATTATAAAAATCAGCCGGAAATAGCTAAGGAAATAACAAAAAAAGTATTGGAGAATAGAGTAGAGGTAGTAAAAGATGAAATAAAAAGAAAGATTGATAAATAAATATATAGATATAAAGATAAAAGAATATAATAATTTAAACAATAAATACGTATATATTTATGGATTATTCGTATTTATTTGAAAAAAGTGCAAATAATAATGTAGAATTAAGAGATATTTTTAAATCTAATCAAATGGGTATATTATACATTTTATGTTATCATATAAATAATGAAGCAAAATATCCATTTATTCAATTTATGATAGAAAAAATTCCATATTGCGGTGGTTTAATAAAGGAACAATTTACATTACCATATATTTTATATCCAAATTTGTCAAAAAAAATTGAAGAAACAGTATTGGAGAAAACAAAAATAGCTTTGAAAACAATGCAATGTAAAACAGATGATTTAAATGAAAGTATGTATAAAGGAATAATAGTGGATAAATCAGATAAATATTATGCACTAATAAACATAACAGGTATAGATATAAGTGGATTAAATTTATCACGAAATAGTGAAACATGGTTTTGTTTACCAAGTGAAATTATAAATCAAGAAAAAATATGTAATATAGACGTTGATGAAGAATTAGTAGAGCTATTTACAGATATACCAGAATTAAGTCTTTTAACAAATGTAAAAACGAATAGTTGTTATATGCTACCGGATGTTGTCTATACAGGGGGTGAAAAAAAAACAGTAGAATTTAATGGAATATTTTGCAAGCCAAAAACGCAAGAATATAAAAATTCAGGAAAATATTATTATTTTTATAGATCATTTAAAGATGTTATAAAAGAAGGAGGATGGATTAAAGAGGGAGGAGATAAATTAATAGATATAAAAAATAATAATTTAGCATGTAATGCTGCTGGTCGATTAATAATTGAAAATGATTATGGAAAATATATAAATGGTGGAATAAATAGATATGCTTTATTTGTAGAAGGTAAAATATATATAGAAACCGAAGAAGAGTTAAGTCTAGATGACAAAACAATAGAAGAATTATATTCAGATCCGTGTTTAATAATAGCATATATAGGTAAAAGTAATAAGCCAAATATACAAGTAAAAGAATATAATAGTTTCTATGCTTTGTCAAATCATTGTTTGAACAAAGAATTGTTAGGAGAAAGTTATATAAATAGCATTAGTAATTTATATATGATACAATAATCCATTTTTTTGCACTTTTAAGAAAAGTATTTATGACGAATACACTTTTCTTATATAATTAATTTCTTAAATAATTATATAATGGCTGCCATTACAGTAGTAGGAATAACATTATTGATAATTTACGGTTTAACAAAAGTATTAAATTTTTATGGAGTTGATATAAGTGTATATGGATCCTACTTAGCTTTTTATATTTTTATAATGATTTCTGCATTAGTTTTACCTCGCGAATATGTTCGTATAAAGTCAACTCATGAATGAAATTATTTAGTGGTTATAATATAATATAAAAAACAATTTAAAGAGAATGTGTCTTTTTTCTTTAAGTTGTTTTAACTAATATATAATAAAATTGAACTAAAGATAAAACAATATATAAACTATATAAAGAATCACAATGGACAAACGAATTAATAAGAAAATCGAACAATGGGTTTCAGAATTCAAAGACGATATAAAAGATAAAGCTACCAATTTGGGACTCACAAATGACAATAATTTAAGCCAATTGGTTCAATATATATATGATTATGAACGTCTTTCTTTAATAAAAGAAGATTTTATGAAACGAAAGCGTGTGAAAAATATAGTACATCTAGCTGATCGGTGCTGTGCTAAAAGAGCGAATGGTGAACAATGTACGCGAAGAAAAAAAGATGCAGATAGCGAATACTGTGGTACTCATTTAAAAGGTACACCTCATGGTACATGTGAATTAGATAACGATGCGAAACCACAAGGACAAAAAATAGAGGTTTGGGCTCAAGACATTCAAGGTATTGTCTATTATATTGATAAAAGTTTAAATGTTTATCAAGCAGAAGATATTATGCAAGGCAAAGTAAATCCTAAAATTATTGCAAAATACATTAAAATAGGTGACATTTTTAGTATTCCTGAATTTAATATTTAAACCTTTAGTTTGTATAATATTTTTATTTTGTTATTTATAAATATGTCAAAAATAACAAAATATTTTATTTGCGGAGAAAGATGTAGTGGGACTAATTTTTTAGATAATGCAATTCTAACTAATTTTAACTTAGAACTAAGAACTGATTTAGGATCCAAACATTTTTTTTGTTTTAATAATTATAATAACTCTCACGATGATACATTATTTATTGGAATTATTAGAAATCCGATTTATTGGATAAACAGTTTTTCTACAGAATTATTCCATGTTCCTAATCATAATAAGTCAATAAATAATTTTTTATTTAATGAGTTTTATTCTATTAATGAAAATGACTCTAATAAAATAATTTTACAAGATTTTAATTGGCAAACACTAACAAAATACAAAAATATTTTTGAATTACGGAAAATGAAAAACTTTTATTTATTAAATGTAATGAAAACAAAGGTTAAAAATTATATTCTTATTAATTATGAATCATTGTTGTTTCATTATAATTTTACATTAGATTTTATAAAAAATAAATTTAATCTTATATCCAAATATTCTATTTATAAACCAATAAACAAATATAAAAAATCAGATAATTACAATTTTGTAAAACAGCGTAAAATATTATTGGAACCTAATATAATTAATATAATTTGGGATAACTTGCATGTACAACAAGAAAATAGACTAGGATATTTTAAAGATGATAATAATAATTATTTAAAAAACAAAGACAATATAATTTTTTTTACTTAGAATTAGGAAATAATAACTTATCTAATGTCGTTCTGACACAAAATGCTCTATGTAAAATTATTCCAAGTAAAAATAATATTATTAATGTATATGTAAAATTCCATTTTGTCAACCAAGAAATAATAAATGCAACAATAATTGTCATGACCACGTCAGCAATTGCTATACCAAATATTCGGTAAGAATGTATTCCTTTACCTGGTATACCTAGAGCATTTTTATATTCACATAAATTAGACATATATATTATAGATTTATTAATTATTAATTTTTAATTATTAATTTTATTTTTTGTAATATGTGAAGTTATTTCCTTATACATCAAATGAGAAATCAATCCAAACCAATAAATATTTATCATATATAATCCATAACAACTAACAAAAATAATACTAGAATTATATATATTATTTGAAGAATATTTTTGAATGATCGGAAATAATAATGACTGAGAGCTTACTACAGCATTGTAATTATCTAAAATTCTAATTTTAAAAAATAATAAATAAAATATTAATATATTTATTTTATATGCAATTGAATTTTTATTAATATAATTTTTTAAAACCAAAAAAATAGAAGTACTTTCAGTTTTTAAATAAAAACAAGTTAAATCGTTACAATCTATAAAATTTACATCATAATAAAAACAATAGTAAACAATTCCTACAGTAAACAAATGATGTAATTTTGATACTTTACTTTTGGTAAAAAAAAGATCTACTAATGAATATAAGCAAATACCTTTTTGAATATTATTGTAATTAATAGGTGAATTAAACAAATTGTGATATAAATAAATAATAAATGATGACAAACTAATTGTAAATAATACTAAATTTTGAATATGTGTAATCATAATTACAATATAAAACGTTAACTATTTAATATAGTTTTTTATATTTACATCAACTCTTCAATGGTCATTTTGCCTTTTATTGGTTTGCTATCTAAATGCAACATATCACGCATTTCGTTTGCCTGTGCATGAAGATAAGCCAAGATATTTCTTTCTTCGTAGAGTTCTTCGTTCAGCTGATCGCATTCTATTATTTTTTCTTCTAGCTGAAACTTTGCTGTCTCCACTTGTCTTCTTAAATCAATAGCATGCAGTCTGGTATTTGTTAGTTCAGATAGGAAATCATCCTGTATCTCAAAATCTTTTTCTTTTAGCTGAGACTTGAGCTCTGCATTTACCAATAATGAATGAATTTCTTTGTTTTCATATTCCATGAATTTTTGTTCTGTTTTTTCTTGCTGTAGTTGGAAGAAATGCATTTGTGCAGTCATAGATGCTACTAATTTTTCTAGTTCTTCAATACGAATTTTATCAGGTAACTCTGGATTCACAGAGGGCATAATTTTTTCAGCCGCTGAAGATTGATGTTGACAAACAACCCAGTATCGTTGCCCAAATTTGTCATGTGTTATTTTTGCAGTCCTATCTGCTGAAGTATTCATTTGATCAAATAATATTTGTACATGGCTGTTCATAAACCAATGTTTAAATGTGACAATTGCTCCGTTGTATTCCTGACCAGTTGTGAAATTTGTTTTTTTTATAAATTGAACATCACTTACCTCACCGTAATTAAGATTACGTAATATTTCTATTATATAATCTTTGCCATGATATAACTCTGCACGTTTAATGTAAAGGGCGATATTTGAAAAGCTCATTTTGTTTAGAATATTATTATTCAGTATTGCTTATAAATCTGTATTAACTACATGTATATTAAAGTATTTCAATTTTATTTTAACAAATACTATTTTAAATATTATTTTAAATAGTATTTGTTAAAATGGGAAAATGAAAAAATAAGAAATAAAAAATATTATATTTATCATGCAAAAAAAACATATTTAATTTAATATTTAAAATATATAATAATAACAAATATACAAATATACAAATAATATTTATTTTTTTAAACTTTCCATAAATACGGTGTGTTCGGCATTTATTTGATCCGATATTCGCTTCCTTTCCGCTCCCTCTTTTTTCCGCTGCTCTGCCTTTCTAGCTTTGTATCCAATGTCGCCTTCATATTCTGCTTTTCGCTCCTCCCAAGAATCGTATCTTTGAATTGCATGCCTATTCTCTGATTCCCAGCGTAAGCTATCGCCTTCTAGGCAAGAGTCAAGATATTCGTCATTATCCCATTCCCATTCCCTATATTGTTGCTGGGTAATTTCTCCAGAAGCTAATTTTTGCTTCATTTCGGCTTCTTCTTGCTCTTCTTTTTGAAGCTGCTCTCGGTAGCGTTGTTCTTGATACTCTTCAGCATATTCAGCTGCCTCTCTTTCTTCAGATCGCAATCGCTCAAGGTACACACAGTCGTCTTCAGACTCTTCGGTATTCCAGACCCAGTGATAATATTTGACGGCAAGATAGTGTTTGAACTTTTGTTTATTTTCTGGGTTTTCTCTCATTTTTTTGGCAATCTCGTGATCAACTGATCTGCCGTTATGTTTTCGCCCCTCTACAAAGAATTCCCAGAATGAGCCAGCTGGAAACGGACCGTAGGCTGCTTTGAGTCCATAAAACTGCGGCATTTTGTGAACATACCATTGCTCATAACGCCTCTTGTTTTCTAGTCGCTGCTGTTCTAACTCTTCAGATCTTTTTTTGGCAGCTTCTACGTGTCTTTCTACTTCAGCTTTTTTTAAACGGATATTTTCTTCCTCAATTTTTTTACGCTCCTCTTCAGGAATAGCTTTCGCAGCCTTTGCCGCCCAGGAGTTAGCTTTTACTTCAATTTGTCTTACCTTTTCTTGTTTCTTTACCTGTTGATCGTGCTCCCAACGAGCATGGCGGTCTTTTTCCTGTTGTTCTTGTCGCTGTTGTTTTTCTGCTAATTTTATACAATGCTTGGTAGTATGCCCTTTCTCTTTGCAAAATGGGCATTTATAATTTAATAATGCAACGCATACTATTTCATCATCCATATTTTTCATTGGATGATTCCATGGCTGTTTGTTGACACGGCAAAACGCACAACTATTGTATTGAGTTAAAGTTTTAGAAGACATATTAGTTGTCGGTGTTGGGTATGTGTTGAAATATATATTTATTTTTTGTATAAATTAATATTTCAATTTTTTTTTTGAAGCAATGAAATTTAAAATACTAAAAAATTTTTTTAAAACAAGAAAATTTTTTTGTAAAATAAAAATCATGTAAAAAATAAAAAAAATTGAAATATTTATTTGCGTAGAAAAATAATATAGATTTATAAACAACTCAACTTCAAAAGTTAAAATTAACTCAATAACTAACAACTCAACTATTAATACAATGACCACTTCAAACGAAGATTTAAGAAATCAGATACTTGTTGCTGATTTGGAATTAAAAACAACACAAGGTATATTAAGAAGACTTCGCGATGAAGAAATTAATGCCGAATATGCAATAATTCAGCTGCCAAGAATAAAAGCAGAAATAAAATTTGAAAAAAAACAGCTAAGAAAAGCAGAGGCTCAAGAATCAAAGTTACGTAGTGCATTTGACGCAGCGGAGGCCCGAGAATATGTGAAACGGATGAGTGAAAAAGACAAAAGTGGACCTAAACTCAAAAAAGGTCAGTTTTCTGAACCAATCCTGACAAAAGTATGTAGGTTACCGGAAGAAACAGTCAGGATTATTAAAGAATATCTTCCTATCCAGGTGCTAAATAGTGTAATGTGTGGAACCCTGGCCAAGCTAATGATGACGTCACAAAAAAAACAAAATATTCATCCTGAAATGAAGCAGGCCTTTCTTCATTACATTTGCAATCAGTATGAGTCATTGCGTTTTCTCAGCTTTGAACAGGCAAGGAGCGTAGTGGGACAAATGTCATTATACCGCTTCACAAATTACACCAGCCAAACAGAATTAAAAAATAAAATATTTATGATGATTGGGATGGCAAGGGAAAAAAATCCTGCATTTGCATACAAAATGCTAAAAACATTCGTCGTTCTTGGCAAACCAAACTTTAAGCTTTCTAACCGTGGTCGCATCGGCAAATATTTGACACAAGCCGACTTATCTTATAGATAAATAATAAAAAAAGTATATTATATTTGTATATGCATGCATGATTGTAATAATTAAATATTAATTAGTTTTTTATTATTTTATTTTTTTATTTAAATATTTTTTTTTTATATATTTTTAATTAAAAATATAAAAAATCAATATATTGCATGCATATACTAACGGCGAAATATGATATTTATTAAATACATGGGGCGTGCGGGGTGTCCCCGCAAAAAAAAAATCTTTAGTTGTAAAAGAAAATATATGATAGAAAAAAAAAATTGAAATAAGTAATAAAGAATGAAAGAATGTATATATCCCAAATAAGCAAAGCTAGAAGCAAGTTAAAAGAAAGTT
>Ga0114971_10000159_pt1 | contig 41058 bp, 36 predicted proteins | sample M_140625_MF_Meta_FD_87320 | JGI IMG/M metagenome (GOLD analysis project Ga0114971, IMG submission 87320) | Freshwater microbial communities from Lake Montjoie, Canada to study carbon cycling - M_140625_MF_MetaG | ecosystem: Environmental > Aquatic > Freshwater > Lake | place: Lake Montjoie... | reverse complement strand
TTGGCTAAGGTGTTTATAGGTCATGGGCTACTTTGACTTGGCGGTCTAGAAGCCTTGGATACTAAAGCATCCTTAGCCTCTTCTCATTGTTCAAAGTTGCACTTCGTAATAGAATTCACTATTATTTATTATTTATTATTTACCAAATCAACTACACTGCCCGCAGCGCATCGACAATCGCCATCCGCGCAGCGCGCACTGCAGGCAAAAACCCGCCAAGCAAACCCATCATCAATGCAAACGCTAGCGAGGTAGCAATAATCTTGGGCGTTAATACAAAATCAAACGCCAACTCAGAGAATGACTGCCAATTTAATGTAGAGATATGCACCAATTGCATCAGCGACGCGAACATCACGCCAACCACTCCTCCAACTAAGCCCAAGAATACTGCTTCGCTTAAAAATGCGATCAAAATACTCGACCGCCTAAATCCTAAAGCGCGCAAGGTACCAATCTCCGCGGTGCGGGTTGCCACTGCGGCATACATGGTAATAGTGGCACCAATCATGGCGCCAATCGAAAAAATAATCGACAAGGTCATACCTAAATAACTAATAAAATTAGATAGTGCCTTTGATTGCCCCTCAAAGAAGCGTTGTTCTGATTGTATATCCAGAGTGAGTCGCGGATCCTCACTCAACCGCGCCTGCACCGCAGGCAATGTTGCTGCATCTGCCAATCGGGCTACAACCGCAGACCAAGCATTGCGTCTGAATGCCTGTTGCAACTGATCAGCATCAACCCACAACTCCGAATCATAGGCCGAACCTTTGGCTGCAAAGTGCCCCACCACCCGCCACTCGCGCCCACCAAAGCGCAATTGCGAACCAATTGCAGCACCAGCAAAACGCTGCGCAATACTACTGCCCACAATAACTTCTGATGCGCCGGGCTGAAAACTCCGCCCGGCCACAATCTGTAATTGCGGACGCAAGGCAAATCCCTGCAAACCGATACCGCGTGTAGTCACATTGGTCGCCACACCAGTCTCGCGTTTGGGTAAGGTAATTAACACAACCACTTCTTTAGAAACCAGGCGCACACCATTAGCATCCAGTGCAATTTCAGGCTGAGTCTCAATAACCGCTGCCTGCTGTCTGTCCACAATACTCGAGATCTCCGCATTTGACGAACGCCGAGTCACATGGATATTGTCTTCTTGTCCCGTAGCAATCAAGGTTTGGCGCAAACCGGTATCGAGCATTTGCACTGCTGAAAAAACAAACACCACTAACGCCATGCCGGCTGCCGTCAATACAGTGGTCAGCTTTCGCGCCCATAAGTTTCGCAAGGAATAAAATAAAGGTATGGTCATTAACTCACCGCCCTTAAACCATCTACAATTCGCCCTCTAGACGCTTGCACTGCCGGAATAATAGCTGACAACACACCCACAACTAGCGCACAAATCACTTGCATCCATACCGTCTCTGGACTCACTACAAACGATTTAAACAGTGTGCCCATTTGCGCTCCAAACCACTGCGCTACCGGAAAGGTTAAGGCAATGCCTGCACCGGCGCCCACTATCGCAAGCGCTAATGACTCACCCAGAATAAGCTGCCACAAGAAACCTGGACCAAAGCCCAGTGCTTTGAGTGTGGCATACTCTGCACGCCGTTCGCGTGCAGTCATCGCCATAGTATTGGCCATGACGGCCAAAATAATAAAAATCACCACAAACGATACAATCCGAATGGCAATCACCAAACTCTCGGTTTGTTTCACAAAACCAATCTGAAACGCCTGCTCGGTTTCAGTCAAAGTCTCAGCTGGTGAGTTTTTAAACAACTGATCAATCGCCAAACCAATCTCAGCAGCTCGTCCCGCGTCTTCGACTTGCACTACAAACACCCCAGCTTGATTAGCACGCAGTGGCGCACGAATCCGCAAGCTGTCATTCAAGTATTGCCACTGAAAAAATAACAAGGTGGTATCAGTACTAGGCGTTACTCCATCATAAATAGCCCGCACCACAAATTCCCAATTGCCGGGATAGATGGTGCCACGTAGGGGCATGGTATCGCCAACCTGTAGACCGTGCGTTTGGGCAAGCTTACGACCAATAATCACACCCTGACGATCGCGTAAAAATTCGCGTAGCTCGTCATCTTTGATTAAATACTCTGGATACATCCCCAAATAAGCAAGAGGATCAATAGCAAATTGCGGGAAAAAATTCTTAGGCTCTTTAAACACTCCAGCAAACCAATTCGAAGTAGCTACGGCACGCACACCCGGTACTGCGCGAATTTTTTCACGATAATGAATCGGCAATGGTACAACGAGAGACACAGCATTACGCACAATCAGGCGATTCGGTGCCGCTCTAGCAGCACCGGCATACCAGGCATCCACCACTGTTTGCAATAATCCAAACGACAAAATCGCTACTAACAAACCGAGTGTAGTTAATAAAGTGCGTAGCGGATGACGCAGTGCGTTTCCAATAATGAGTTTAAGCACTTGCATAATTGATTTTTATTGAACAATATTAGCGATCATGAGCCAGTCGATCCAGCAACAATTGACACGCCTCACGCGAGAATTATTAATCAACTAACATGCCTTTTTCTAAATGCTTAATGGAACGGGCTCGTTGTGCGGCTTGTGGATCATGCGTCACCATAATGATGGTCTTACCCAATTCACGATTCAAGCGCTCCATCAACGCCAAAATATCTTCTGCTGCAACGCGATCCAAATCGCCTGTAGGCTCATCTGCAACTAGTATTGTTGGATCAGAAATAATTGCGCGGGCAATAGCTACCCGTTGTTGCTGTCCACCCGAGAGCTCAGACGGATAATGCGTCACACGATCGGCTAATCCCACCATATCGAGTGCGAGTTGCACATGCTCACGGCGCTCGCGGGCATTAAGCTCTGTCAATAATAACGGTAGCTCCACATTCTCAAAAGCAGTTAATACCGGCATCAAATTATAAAATTGAAATATAAATCCAACATGGCGTGCTCGCCAATCTGCTAATTCAGATTCACTCAATACATTAATATCAATACCACCAATGCGTAACTCGCCCTGATCAGGCCGATCAATACCGGCAATTAAATTAAGCAAGGTGCTCTTGCCCGAGCCAGACGGCCCCATTAAAGCCACAAAATCACCGGCTTGAATATCAAAGCTCATATCTTCCAGCACAACGACCTTTTGTCCGCCCCGTCGATAGGATTTGGATAAATGTCGAATCGCGACTGCAGGTTCAGCGTTAGCCATGATGGGTATCAATCAAACCATTATTTGCTAGCGATCGAGACCCGATCACCCGTGCGTAGGGTGGGTGATGCTCGCAATACCAATTGATCACCAGCTTCGATACGACCTGTAAGTGCGGTCACTTCAACCAAATCACCAATCACCATACCCTTATTCACAGCCACTTCGGTCACCACACCGTCTTTCACCACATAGACCACAGTGACATCACCCCGACTGACGATCGCTGCCGCTTGCACAACAGTGCGCGCCGTGCGCTCCTCTTTCGGCATCTCTTGCGTTAAAAATGCAACTTTCGCACTCATCTCAGGCAATACTCTGGCATCTAAATCGACAAAACGTACCTTAACCATCACGGTTGCCTTTGCACGATCCACGGTGGGCACAATGCGTTGCACCGTACCACGAAAGCGCTGTCCCGGTAGCGCATCGAGTTGAATTTCACAAGGCTGCCCCAGTTGCACTTTGGCCAAGTTACCCTCAGCAACATCGGCTTCGACTTCGAGTGTCGTTAAGTCCGCCATTGTGACTACGGCGGCTTGTGAACCTAATGCAGAGGAGAATGGCGTAATCACATCGCCAACATTAGCGTTTTTAGTCAGAATCACACCATCGAAGGGTGCACGAATCAAGGTTTGTTCAACCGCCACCGCTGCGGCTCGTAGATTAGCTTCAGCAACCGCCACCGAAGCACGCAGACTATTTATAGCCGCAGTCGCTTTTTCATAACGTGCAACCACCATATCGTGCGCTGCTGCAGAGACGAATTTTTGCGCTAATAAATCTTTAGAGCGATTCAGGGCATGTTCTGCATCACGCATCTCCGCCAAACCCTGCTCGACATTGGCCTGCGCGACTCGCACACTGGCCTGCATTTGTTGTTGCTGAGCGCCGACATCCAGGCTTTCTAGACGCGCCACGATCTCACCGGCTTTCACTACACTACCCTCGCGCACCTTCAACCACTCTAATCGGCCAGTGGCTTTAGAGGCGACTGCGGCTTTGCGCTGGGCAACCACATAGCCTGTGGCATTTAATTGCGTATAGGCTTGTGAGGGATAGGCCTGACTCACGCTCGCCACTTGCACCACAACAAGTGCATGCTGGCGCTGCCAGCCAAACGCGGCACCAATCACAATGAGCGCTAAACCACACCAAAGCAACCAACGCGGCACTTGTCGGCGCGCCGGGACGGAATCACGATTTATATGTAAACGAGAGAGGTCAGAGCTCATAAAAATGATCTAAAATAAGGGAAATTGATATTACGTTAACCATGACAGCTTTTTAAAATAGAATTTTTAATAATTTTAAAATTTGTCATTAATATTAAATACTTACATTAAATACTTACGTTCAAAACTCTTAAATACGATACCTGTCCATTCTAACCGGAGAACGCCATGTCTGTCGCAACTTCCACTGCCGCGCAATCATTTCAGTGGGATGACCCGCTATTACTCAACGATTTACTGAGCGAGGACGAACGTATTGTACGGGACGCGGCGCGCAGTTATTGCCAAGAAAAACTCCTGCCACGGGTCATTGAAGCCAACCGCCACGAAGTGTTTCACCGCGAAATTATGAACGAAATGGGCGAGCTCGGCCTGCTTGGCTCGACTATAGAGGGCTACGGCTGTGCTGGCGTTAACCATGTCTGCTACGGCTTAATCGCCCGTGAAGTCGAACAAATTGACAGCGGTTATCGCTCTGCATTGTCGGTGCAATCCAGCTTGGTCATGTACCCCATTTCAGCGTTTGGCAGCGAAGCCCAAAAACAAAAATATCTGCCCAAATTGGCAAGCGGTGAGTGGATTGGTTGCTTTGGCTTAACTGAGCCTAACGCCGGCTCTGACCCTGCAGGCATGCTCACGCGTGGCCGTAAAGCAGATGGCGGCTATATTCTGAATGGTGCAAAAATGTGGATTACCAATGCACCACTCGCAGACGTGTTACTGGTATGGGCAAAAGATGATCAAGACATCATCCGTGGATTTATTGTAGAACGTGGCATGAATGGTTTATCTACACCCAAGATTGAGGGTAAGTTTAGCTTACGCGCCTCAGTCACTGGCGAGATTGTCCTAGACAACGTATTTGTACCGGATGAAAACGTGCTGCCCAATGTCAGCGGTCTTAAAGGCCCCTTCTCATGTTTGAATAAAGCCCGCTACGGTATTGCATGGGGCGCATTAGGTGCGGCAGAGTTTTGTTGGCATGCGGCACGTAATTACACCCTATCTCGTGAGCAGTTTGGTCGGCCATTGGCTGCCAATCAGCTCGTGCAGCTTAAGTTGGTAAATATGCAAACTGAAATCACGCTTGGCCTGCATGCTGTATTACGCTTAGGCCGACTCATGGATGAAGGACGCGTAGCGCCCGACATGATTTCAATGCTAAAGCGTAACTCTTGCGGCAAGGCTATCGACATTGCCCGCACTGCCCGCGATATGCACGGCGGTAATGGGATTTCAGATGAATTCCATGTAATCCGACATGTCATGAACTTGGAAGCCGTAAACACCTACGAAGGCACCCATGACATACATGCTTTAATACTAGGCAGAGCAATTACCGGGATATCGGCGTTTAGTTAATTCGATTAAGTTAATACGGTTAAGTTAATACGGTTAAGTTAATACAGTTAAATTAATATTGTTAAATTAATGTAGTTAAATAATTAGTTAAATGAAATGAAAAAGCCTGAGCTCTTGATAGTCACTCACCCAAACTTGATCACATCAATTGATCACCTCTAATTCATTACATTCATGCTGAGCTATCGCTACTTCATTGCATTACTACTGTGCGGCTACTTCACAATTTCTGCAGCTGCACCTGCACTTGCACCGATACCCAGCGAGTTCATCCAACTACCTTTAAACAGAAGCAATGCTAACCTACCACTATTGGTGATGCGGCACGATCAAGCAATTGGCACCGTAGTTTTACTCCCAGGTGGTGATGCCGGCACTGGTAAAATTGTGGATGGTATACCCAGCAGTCGTAACTTTTTAGTCCGTGCACGCGAGGCATTCTATGCAGGGCAATATAACGTAGTCATTGCTTTTCGCCCGTCTGACCTACAAAACTTAGACTATTCGTATCGTACTAGTGCAGCGCATATTGCAGAAGTTGCCCAAGCAGTAGACTTTGCGCAGCACCAATTTAAAGTGCCGGTATGGTTAGTCGGCACTAGTCGCGGCTCGGTGTCAGCGACGGCGGCAACTATCGTATTGGGTCAAGCCAAATTAGCAGGATTGGTATTAACATCCAGCGTAACCCATGGCAAACCCGGCGCCATTACAAGCCAAGCGATTGATCACATCAGCATACCCACGATGGTGGTGCATCACAAAAACGACCTTTGTAAGATTTGCTCACCGACAGCGGCGAGTCAAATTACCGCAAGCCTGACCGCAGCCCCACAAAAAAAATTCATGCTCATAGAAGGCGGCTCTGACCCCAGCGGTGACTTTTGTGAAGCATTGCATTGGCACGGCTTTATTAATTATGAAGCACAAACCGTTCATCTAATTACAGAATGGATGCGCAAACCCAATAACTAATTCAAAATCGTTCAAGCCATGTACGCTTGGCAAGCCGCAACTAAATTAAATATCTTTAAAAAATTTTCAAATACCCTTCAAACACCTTCCCCATGCCTTTCTAATGCTTTCCGAATACTTTCCTAACACCTTTGAAATGCCCTCATAAATACCCTCAGAAGTACCATTGTAAAAAAATCATTTGATTGTTCACCTCTCAGAAAGCCTACCATGAGCAGCCCATCACCAGTCGCACTTCACCACCTTACTGCAACAGAAATTGTTCACGCAATAGCCGATAAAAAAACCACTGCTGAGAAAGTAGTACGCGATTGCTTAGCGCACATTGAAGCGCGTGAACCTGAAGTGTTGGCCTGGCAATTTTTGGACCCCCAATTAGCCATTCGCCAAGCACAAGCCCTAGATGCCTGCGGCCAGATCGGTCCGCTACACGGTGTCCCGGTGGGGATAAAAGATATTATCGATACCGAAGACATGCCCACTAGCTACGGCACACCGATTCATGAAGGCTATCACCCACACATGGATGCGGCATGCGTAGCTCTCACAAGGCGTGCGGGTGGGATCATTATGGGTAAAACCGTCACCACCGAGTTTGCCAATCGCCATCCCGGTAAGACACGACACCCACAAGACCCTGCACGCACCCCTGGTGGCTCATCAAGCGGGTCTGCTGCAGCCGTCGGTGATCACATGGTGCCACTGGCAATTGGCACACAAACCACCGGCTCCACCATTCGCCCTGCGGCCTACAATGGTTGCGTTGGCTACAGACCCACTTGGGGTGATTTACGCCTTGCCGGCGTAATGGAAGCAGCAGGCTCACTCGATACACTAGGCATCATTGCGCGCTCGGTTGATGATGTCGTGCTGTATCGCAATATCTTAGCGGGTATACCTGTTGAAGCATTGCCTACAACACCCTGCGCCGCACCGCGAGTCGGCGTCTGTCAGACCCAATTCTGGGATGAAACAGATGCAGCCACTCGCCACGCCATCGAAGACTGCGCGCACACTATGGAGCAAGCCGGTGCCAAAGTCAGTACACTTCAATTGCCCAAAAGCTTCGACCCCATTGATGAAATACACCAACAAATTTCAAGTTTTGAATTTGCTCGAAATCGCGCGTGGGAGCTACTGAGATATCCTGAAAAAATTAGCACCACACTGCGTGAAAATAGACTCAAACATGGACTACATTATCAGTTCGATGAATATCGAAAATCTCGCGCACTCGCAGAACAATTACGACTAGAACTAGACGAAGTATTTAAAGACTACGATGTCATTCTCACACCCTCTGCTGCCAGCGTTCCACCCGTTGGCTTAAACGCCACAGGCTCTGCCGCATTTAGCTCGATATGGACGCTGTGCCATACCCCGTCCATGACACTACCGTTGTACAAAGGGGATCAACAATTACCGATTGGCGTGCAATTAGTCACCCGCCGCGATGCCGATTGGCAGTTGTTTCAGATTGCGCGTTGGACAGAGCGGTTATTTGCAGATCGGTAAGACCCTTAAAAAGACTTGCTATTTGTTTAATGCTGCACCATGAGCAACCTCTACCGCACAAAAAATGCGCTTACTCGACGTTTCGAAATTAGGCGTATTTACATTTTGACCTGCAGTAGAGGCATGGAAATAAAAATCAGACCATAAAACGAAATAACTTAATTTTTATTGGCACTCAACGACCTTTATCATCAGCCAACTCCAGCCATTCCCAACCAAAATATCCCTGGTGGAACACGATAGCAACATGCTGACCGGTATTTAGCGTGTTAAATAACTGTTTGCTGACAACTATTGATCTTGTCTCACCGCTTGGAGATAAAAACACAAACTTCCGACTAGAAGAACGGGCTCTAGGTTCAAGTTTTTCAATAATCAATACAGATATTTCTCGCCCCTGAGTCGTATCTAATGTGCCATTAATAGTGGCCAAACTCACCCAAAGCGCCGAACCAAAGAATCCCACCAGACCAAAATTTAAGAGAAAATCTACCCAAACTGATTCAACATCTACCGAACGAAACGGATCTGCTAGCAGTTGTCGTCTACAACGATACACGTATAAATGAACACAAATTAAAAGCAACAACATCAGACCAAAAAACCAAAGGGGTACTGCGGTAAATTGATATCGAGCGCCTATCATAGCTACTGCTAGAAAAAGCACCATAAAGAACAATGCCCCAATACAGCTGTACCATCTATACACCACTATGCACCCCCTTAAATATCTGTTCAGATCAACATTATATGTATCCCCAATCAGCGATAATGCGCGCCAACTCTATATCGATGCATAAAAAAGGGGAGAAGCCGGCTCTTCAGCCATTGCCTAAAATAATATAGATACAACTCAAATCAAGGTAGTTATCAACAAACCATAAAACCAATAAGGTATCGTAGTATTTTGATATCATGACCAGCTTCGCTTAATACCGTAAAAAGCAATAAAAACAGCATCAACAAATTACCAATAATGGCTTTCCCTAGAACAACCATTGACTGTTCTTAAATTTTTGACAGAACTGATTATACTTGCTGCTCATTACACTTCTGCGCCCATTTTAAAAATTGCGAATTCAATCACGCGTTACTTTTTGTTAAAGCGTTTTCAATAATATTAAAATAATACTTAGATTCATTTAATTAAATTATTAATCATTATTTTTAATAGTTTTCTGATAAAAATTAATAGCATTCAAAGTATTAAATTTTTTTATCAACATGGGGTTAGCGCTGATGCTGAAATATATATATTTCAACAAGCTTTTTATTGTTAGTATTTTTATTTGTTATGGCAATTTTTGATAGAAAAATTGCATTGATAAACCAATGCTGATTTGAATTGGACTATCTGATGATTACAATACCCAACCCACCCAGGGATTCTCATGTGTAAACAATCATGAGCAACGCCTGAGTAGCATGGATTTGCACACATGTTTTTACAAACATGTTTTTGAAGCGCCCTTAGTCAGGCAATATTTAAAAAACGCTATTTATAAAGCAATGTTCATGAAGCAATGCTTTTGAAGCTGTGAGACCAAAGTCATCGCGCCTTACTCAATACTAATCTTTGCATCCTTGATGACCTTACCCCATTTTGCGTGCTCACTTTTCACATACGCCAGATGTTCCTCGGGGGTAGAACCAATAGCAACAATACCTACCTCTAATAATCGTCGTTTCAGATCGGGAGCGCTCACTGCTTTGACCACTTCAGCACTGAGTTTGTTGACGATTTCTTTAGGCGTGGCTACAGGCAAAAATACGCCATACCAATTATTCACCTCAAACCCCTTTAAACCAGCTTCAGCAATGGTAGGGATATCTGGCATCAGTTCAAAGCGTTGATTACCGGTCATACCCAAAGCCCGAATCCGTTTAGACTCTATAGCGCCAATCGCAGTGCTCACCGTTGAGAACACCAATTGCACATTGCCCGAGACCAAATCCAACATCGCTGGTGCACCACCTTTGTACGGCACGTGCACCATTTTGACACCTGCCATCACATTAAACAGCTCACCCGATAAGTGATCGGTAGCGCCCGAGCCTGAAGAACCGTAGTTCAATTGCCCAGGGCGCGACTTCGCAATAGCAATCATGTCCTTCACCGACTTTGCCGGCAACGAAGGATGCACCACCAGCACATTGAGCGCATTAGCGGCCTTAGAGACCGGGACTAAGTCATTTAATGCGTCATAGGTCATTTTTTTGTATAACCATGGGTTAATCGCCATTGGACCTATGGTGCCCAGCACGATGGTATAGCCATCGGGTGCAGATTTTGCCCCCATATCCACACCGATCATCCCGCCTGCCCCGCCACGGTTATCCACTAACACCTGATGCCCTAGGCTCGTGGATAACTTAGCTGCGATCGCACGCGATGTCATGTCTGCACCCCCACCAGGAGCAAAGGGGCTAATCCAGCGAATCGGACGCTGTGGCCACTGCTGTGCATAGACACTATGCGCTATAGCCATCAATACCATGATCGCGCTAATCCCAATTCTGTTACCTATTGTCATGACTACTCCCTTTGAATTTACTGTTTGATCGTATCTTTAAAAAAACTATTTCATTACTTTACTTTGAATAACCCTGACTGGCGCCTACTCAGGACCATTACTCAGACGCGATGACTTCATTACATTAACCCTGCCACTGAACTCAGGCAACGTAATACAAGCAAAAACAATACCAACTAAAATCACGCTATATGAATTATTTAAATTAATCAAACCATGCACGTAATCAGAACATATTAAATAGCTTCCGCTGCTTGCAATGTCGCAATGTCAGCATCGCTATATCCAAAGCTGCGTAAAATCGCCTTGGTATGTTCGCCAATGGCCGGTATGGGATCCATGCGTGGCTCTACGCCAGAAATAGTTGCTGGCGGCAGTAATGCAGGGATCATACCGACAGGGCTATCCACTTCACGCCAACGCGCCCGCGCCTGCAACTGCGGATGCGCCCATACCTCGGCAGGACTGTTGAGTCTGGCGTTGGCAATGTCAGCAGCATCTAATTTGGTCACCACTGCAGCACAGGTCAGGCTTGCGAATACTTGCTCAATCAACGCCACCACCTCTGTGCGAGCTGCAGTGCGTTTGGTGTTGTTGTCATAGCGCGGATCTGTGGCTAACTCAGGTCGGGACAACACGATCTGACAAAACCGCGACCACTCACGCTCATTCTGAATACCAAAAATCACATCGCCACCATCGCCTACTCGAAAACGACCGTAGGGCACAATCGTGGCGTGATCGGGGCCATTGCGGCGGGGTGCGCGACCTGAGAATTCAGTGTAATACAGTGGATGCATCATCCATTCAGCCATGGTCTCAAACATGGTAAGGTCGATATGCGCTCCCTCACCTGTGGTCTTGCGTTGATACAATGCCGCCAATATGGCCGAATAAGCATGTAAGCCAGTGCCAATATCGGTAATCGATATACCCACTTTAGCGGGGGTATCAGGGGTGCCAGTTAATGACAACACACCCGCTTCACTTTGAATGAGTAAATCGTAGGCTTTTTTCTGAGAATAAGGCCCTCCCTCACCGTAACCAGAAATATCACAAACAATTAATTGTGGGTATTGAGCACGTAACACAGCCGCAGACAGCCCTAAACGTTCTGCAGCGCCGGGCGCTAGGTTCTGAATAAACACATCTGCTGAGGCAATCAGCTTGTGCATAATCGCCAATGCTGGGGCTTGTTTAACATCTAGAGTTAAACTCTCTTTAGAGCGATTGAGCCACGCAAAATAAGCCGACATACCACGCACTGATTGATCGTAGTCACGCGCAAAATCACCAACCTTGGGGCGTTCAATCTTAATGACGCGTGCGCCTAAGTCAGCCAATTGGCGCGAGCAAAATGGTGCAGCAACGGCTTGCTCTAAAGAGACAACTGTAATTCCAGACAAAGGCAATCGCGGCAATCCGCTAGCAGGTGTATCCACTGATTTCATAGACCTCTCCAACAAAGCGCTGGGAATAAGCTATCTGATAATTAACTATCGAATGATTAACAATCCGATGATTAAAGCAAGCAAATATTAAATGGTGCCTTTTATAAATATTTGCATGAATGAATAATGTTATTGATTTGGCGCATTAAAAAGAGCGTGGCATCCCCAATACATGCTCACCAATATAAGACAAGATTAAGTTAGTCGAAATGGGTGCAACTTGGTAGAGCCGTGTTTCTCTAAATTTGCGCTCCACATCATACTCGGCCGCAAAGCCAAAGCCTCCATGCGTTTGCAAGCATACATTAGCGGCCTCCCATGATGCATCTGCGGCTAATAGTTTAGACATATTGGCTTCTGCGCCACAAGGTTGATGCGCATCAAACAATGCTGCTGCTTTATAGCGCATGAGATTCGCTGCCTCTACATTCACGTATGCGCGCGCCAAGGGAAACTGCACACCTTGGTTCTGACCAATGGGGCGATCAAACACCACCCTATCCTTGGCGTAAGCCGAAGCTTTATCTACAAACCAATAACCATCACCAATACATTCCGCTGCAATCAATATCCGTTCTGCATTGAGTCCGTCAAGAATATATTTAAATCCCTGACCTTCAACCCCGATCAAGTTCTCTGCAGGAATCTCTAAATTGTCAAAAAACAATTCATTGGTTTCATGGTTGACCATGTTACGGATAGGCTTAACGGTGAGACCATTTTTTTCAGCATCACGCAAGTCAACAATAAAAATCGACATGCCTTCAGACTTGCGCTTGACCTCAGATAATGGCGTGGTGCGCGCCAAGAGAATCATGAGTTCAGAGTGCTGGACTCGTGAAATCCATACCTTCTGGCCATTAATCACATAACGATCGCCACGCTTCACCGCCATTGTTTTAATTTTGGTGGTATCTGTGCCAGTCGAAGGCTCGGTCACACCCATAGACTGTAGACGCAACTCACCCGAAGCAATCTTCGGTAGGTATTGACGTTTTTGTTCAATAGAGCCATGGCGCAATAATGTGCCCATGTTATACATCTGACCATGACAAGCACCTGAGTTACCACCACTGCGGTTAATCTCTTCCATGATGATCGACGCTTCAACAAGACTCAAACCGGAACCGCCATACTCCTCTGGAATCAAGGCCGAGAGCCAACCCGCATCAGTCAAGGCTTTGACAAAGGCTTCAGGATAGCCCCGCACGTCGTCAACCTGCTGCCAATAGGCGCTATCGAAGGTTTGACAAACTGCACGCACACCTTCGCGTAATTCGGTATATTCGGTGGCGAATGGCGTCATAGATAATGATTGAGTCATATGCGTAATCTATCTTTAAGTATCTGATTATTAAATAAAAATTAAAAATACAGTGCAACTCACCAGCGCATGATGCAGCTACATTAGGTAACAACATTGTGCGGCAATCTGCCTCACTTATTGATTATAACCGATGCTGCTCTGGTTAATATTCTAGTCCACACCATTGAGTAATCCTGTCCAAGCAACTTTAACCACTGACGTAAAACGACTACACTGCTACATCGATCAGACCGAGGAGATGTAATGCACACAGATCACGATACACAAAGTCTACAATGGCCGCAGGATATTTATGACGTATTGCAAGACGCTCATGTCACTCAAGTGGCCTATGTGCCTGATGCAGGTCACAGCGCACTGATTAAATCTTGCCAAGCCAACCCGCAGATGCACACTATCTCATTAACCAGTGAGGAGGAAGGCGTTGCAATGCTAGCAGGCTCTTGGCTTGGGGGCGCACGCGGTGTGTTACTCATGCAATCAAGCGGCGTTGGCAATTGCATCAATATGCTATCGCTATTTCAGGAGTGCCGCCTACCCTTGTTGATGATTGTGACCATGCGCGGAGTTTGGGGTGAATTTAATCCTTGGCAAGTACCTATGGGCAGCAGTACTGCTGATGCACTCACCACTGCAGGCGTGAGTGTGCATTCGGTTGAACAGGCGCATGACATTCGTCAAACCGTTTATGCTGCTTCGCAATTAGCTTTTAATACCTATCGCCCCGTAGCCGTGCTGATTCAACAGCGCGTTATTGGCTTTAAAAATTGGAGTAAATAACTCATGACTATCCCAACTCAAAGTAATCCAACCCAAAGCAATCCAAGGCAACACACATCAACCCTAGATCGCCGCGCTGTCGTAGCAACTATACTGCAACATCGTACAGACACCTTAGTCGTTACTGGCCTAGGCTCGCCCACCTACGATACCTTTGCGGCTGGCGACCATGCGCTCAATTTTTATTTGTGGGGAGCAATGGGCGGGGCTGCCATGGTAGGTTTAGGGCTGGCACTAGCGCAACCCACAAGACGGGTATTAGTCATCACAGGAGACGGCGAAATGTTGATGGGCTTAGGTTCCCTGGCGACGATTGCTGTTGCTGCACCTCAAAACCTATCCATCGCGGTGATTAACAATGGCCACTACGGCGAGACCGGCATGCAAGCAGCGCACACCAGTCGCGGCGTTAATCTTGCAGCCATGGCTGCTGCCGCTGGTTTTGCGCATACGGCAACCATTCACACAGAGGCCGAAGTGCAGGCTTGGTCGACACAATGCTATCAACAAGCCGGGCCAATGTTTGGAGACATTATGGTTTCTGCCAAACCTGCCCCCATGAAACTACCATTACGTGATGGCACAGCGATTCGTTATCGCTTTCGTGAAGCGCTACTCGGTGCTACAGCCGTTCAATAAATTCGAGGACAACATGACATCTACACAAACAAACTTAACCCGCTATCAAATGTTTATTGATGGCGAATGGGTTGACGCAACATCAGGCGAGACCTTCCAAAGTGATAACCCCTATACCGGCAAACCTTGGGCGTCCATACCACGCGGCAATCAACAAGACGCTGACCGCGCAGTGCGCGCAGCCCAACGTGCCTTTACCAGTGGCGAATGGCCCAAGCTTACGGCTACTCGACGCGGCGCATTGCTACGCACACTGGGTGATTTAATCAGCAGTGAGTCTGCAGCACTGGCTGCCGTTGAAGTTCGTGATAACGGCAAGCTCTACGCTGAGATGAGCGCACAAACCGCTTATATGGCGCAGTGGTATCACTACTATGGCGGCCTGGCTGACAAAATTGAAGGCAATGTTATCCCCACCGATAAAGCCGAGATGTTTAATTACACCCGCTATGAGCCACTGGGCGTTGTAGTAGGCATTATTCCGTGGAACTCCCCTCTGCTACTGACCGCATGGAAACTCGCACCTGCTCTTGCTGCAGGTAACACCGTAGTGCTGAAGCCTTCCGAATTTACTTCTGCATCCACACTCGAGTTTATGAAGCTGGTGGTTAGAGCTGGATTCCCACCTGGTGTAGTGAACGTAGTGACTGGCTTTGGACCAGAGATTGGCTCGGCGTTGGTTGAACACCCGCTGGTGGCTAAAGTAACTTTCACCGGCTCTGATACCACTGGACAGCATATCTATGCCGCAGCAGCGAAGGGCTTGAAGCGTGTCAGCATGGAATTAGGCGGCAAGTCGCCGAATATTGTATTTGATGATGCGCATATCGATAACGCCATCAAAGGCGTGATTTCAGGGATTTTTGCAGCAACTGGTCAGACTTGTATTGCAGGCTCTCGCCTACTGGTGCAACAATCGATTCACGATGAATTTGTCGATAAGTTAGTAGCGTTTGCAAAGACTGCGCAAATGGGTGACCCCATGGAGTCGAGCACCCAGATTGGCCCAGTCACTAATCCACCACAGCTTGAAAAAATATTAAATTACATCAACATTGCGAAAAGCGAAGGGGCAACCACAGTATTAGGTGGCGGTCGCGCTCATCGGCCTGAATGCGGTACGGGTTGGTTTGTAGAGCCCACTATTTTTACTGGTGTACATAATCAAATGCGGATCGCTCAGGAAGAAGTCTTCGGTCCGGTGCTATCGGTGATCCCGTTCAAGGACGAAGAAGAAGCAATCGCAATTGGCAATGACGTCGTCTATGGTTTAGCTGCTGGCGTGTGGACACAAAACATGCGCCGGGCCTTCACCATGGCCAATCAACTCCAAGCAGGCACAGTGTGGGTAAATACCTATCGTGCAGTGTCTTATTTGTCACCGTTTGGTGGCTATAAACGCTCGGGTCTGGGACGTGAGAGCGGGCAAGAAATGATCAAAGAGTATCTGCAAACAAAAAGCGTATGGATCTCAACGGCAACTGAAGTGCCGAATCCATTTATTATGCGCTAAATAGGGTAGACTATCAGCGCAAGGCGCAGTGGTCATAGAATGATCACTGCGCCTTTAACACTGAATACCGGTTGTTACCAATTACTAAATACCAATGACTAAGCAGTAAGCACTAATCCCTAAGCACTAAGCCGCTGGTGGTTCAAACCCTGGCGGTTGGGTATCAACAAACGAAGGACGTGCTGCAATCCCTTTGAGCCATTGATTCAACTTAGGGGCGCGACTACGCCAATCATGGGGATAGCGGAAGTCCGTATATTGCATTGCCACACCCATCACAATATCGGCAAGCCCATAGCGATTACCGAGCAAAAATTCGCTATTTTCCTTAATAGTTTTTTCAGCTAAATCAATTGCACGATGAATACGTTGCTCTTCGCGCTGCATTTTCTCGGGCATTTGTTTATCTAGAGGACGGCGCGTCTCGAATACACGAGCAATACCCGCATCAATAATCCCCTGACCTAAAGACTGCCACCACTGCGATTGCCAATACCCCGCTGGATCACGTGGCGTGAAGGATTTTCCATCAACGTGGTCTAGATAATGAACCACCAATGGCGATTCGAACATATAACTATCCACACCAATTTCCAGAACAGGTACTTTAGAGAGTGGATTTCTACCAATAACCGGACTATCTTCCGTCCAAGGGTCTTCATTCACGAACTCAACGGCCATATTCTTTTCGTGAATTAAAACGCGCGCCTTGCGCACATAAGGTGAAGTAAGTGAGCCGTAAAGCTTCATAGTAAGACAACTCCCAAATAGATAAATTATTAAAACAATTATTTGAAAAATAAAAAATAAGAAAACTCAACATTCGGATACTGAAGTCAATGCCTAGCAATATCAAACAGCCATCAGAACACAATCCTCAATGACGACCATAGCATAGTCACCACCAAAACCCAGACAGTATTTACACATTTCAATACCATTGGCGCTAGAGCATCACATACCAAAACGCTAGTCTCGATCCCCATTCTAGCAGGACAAGCTCAGTATATCCGCAAGATGGAATCCTGCTTTATCCTAAGGACCCACACTGCTACCATTGCTTAATACACTTGCATCACTTGTTTGTTTGCACAAATTTTAAATATATTAATACAATCAATGACTTAGCGCAGTTACCCAGCCTACTACACAGCACCCGAGCCCAGAGCAAACTATTTTCTATTTAAGCACAAACACTCCCAAAAACTGTTCAAACAACTGCTTATTAGCGTTAAATGAGATTTTTAAGCGTATTGTCTACCGTAAAATGACCATTCACATCCCTTCATTAAATTACCAATAAATACAGATTGCTCACCATGATTACTGTCACCAAACTCACACCACACGTTGGCGCCCGCGTAGACGGCGTTGATCTCTCCAAACCATTAAGTGATGCTGATTTTGCCCATGTCGCAGCCGCTTTTTTTGCCAACGAAGTTGTGGTTTTCCCCAAACAAAATCTCACACCAGATCAGCAAATCGCCTTCACCAAACGGTTCGGCGTATTGGAACATCACGTGCGTAAAGAAGCGCGCTTGGTCGATCACCCTGAGATTTTCATTCTTTCTAACAAAGTTGATGCCGCTGGTAACGCGATTGGCGCACAAGATGCCGGTCGCTTCTGGCATAGTGATTTATCTTATAAAGAAGAACCCAGTTTACTGTCAGCTTTATATGCCATTGAAGTTCCGGTCAAAGATGGCAGGCCCCTAGGTGACACGCACTTTGCCAGCACTACTGCGGCCTATGACGCATTGCCGGACTCACAAAAGCAAACGCTTGCCAGCTTGCGTAACATTCACAGTTATCGTGACTATCGCCTCAAGAATTATGCAGCACAACAAGAAGATATGCGGCGCGGCATTCGCACAGTACAAGAGCACGCACCCACGCCAGAACAACTCGCCAGTGTGCCAGATATGTTCACCCCTTTGGTGCGCACTCACCCGGTGACTGGGCGCAAAGGATTATTTGCTAACGAAGGACACACTTCACATATGGCTGATATGCCTATTGCTGAAGGCGATGCCTTGCTTGCTCAACTCTACACACATATCACTCAACCGCAGTTTATCTATAGCCATCGCTGGGCCGAGGGTGACTTGTTAATGTGGGACAACATCGCTGTCCAACATAAAGCAACCTTTGACTACGACCCATTGCCCCGTTTGCTATATCGCACTACTGTGCGCGGTAGCACAGCTTATTAAATTAAATTAAATTAATTTTATTTAATATCAAATACTGACAACATCATCAAAACGGATAACATGTATGGCCGATAGCACTACCGAGCGCCCTGGACTAATTACCGTGTGGCTAGATGTAGCTCCAGAGCACGAGGCTGAACTCAATGATTGGTATCAACGCGAACACTTATCACAAGTGGTCGCACTTGATGGCGTCACTAGCGGTCGACGTTATTGTTGTGCCGACGCGCCACGCAAATACTTAGCTTGGTATGACACTACGAATACCCGTGTTGAACAAGGCACTGCATTTCAAGACATGGTTGAGCGTCCAACAGCCTGGTCTATTCGCATGCGAACCCTCTATGGTCAAAACCGAGAGCGCATGAATTTTCAATTAATGCGTGATGTAGGTCAGATCAACACCACTGATACACCTTGGTTATACATTGTGCACACCGATTTGCCTGATCACATTGTTGATGAATATAACGCTTGGTATGACGAAGAGCACCTACCCCGATTAGTAACTGTTCCGGGGGTAGTCCGTGCAAGGCGGTATGCAGCCATTACTAACAATGGACCACGCTACTTAACCGCCTACGAACTCTCAGACCGTGATGCGTTTGAAAGCCCCGAAGGATTAATTGCCAGAAAAACACCTTGGACTGCCAAAATGCGCTCTTTATTTCAAAATACTCGTCGACACATGTGCCAACTCATCACCCCCTCTCTTACGCACGCGGTTGCGCGAGAAAAAATAACTAACCCTACTTAATTTTATTTTTTATTTTATTATTTATTTTTACTTAAACATTGGAATAATATGTATTTACTTGAACATGATGCCAAAGGTCTGCTGGCGCAACACGGTGTAGCAGTGCCTAACGGCGCATTGCTATCCGACAAGACCACCGTTGCAAGCCTGCCTCCCGGCCCCTGGATTGTAAAAGGTCAGATCACTGCTGGTGGGCGTGGCAAGTCAGGCTTAATCAAAAAAGCCAACACGATCGATGAAGTCAACACACTCATTGGCCGTATTATTGGTCAAGAAGCTAAAGGACGCACTGTGCGTAGCGTCCGAGTAGAACAACAAGTTACGGGTGCTAGCGAAGCATACATTTCCTTGCTACTAGACCCCGCAGAAGCTGGCATTCGTGTAATCATTGCCGCACAAGGCGGCATGGAGATTGAATCACTACCGCCTTCTGCATTATTGGCAGCAACTGCGGCGCCGAATGCAGCCGCGCTACACGCGCTAATTGATCAGCTCACTGCAAATATCGCCGACCCAATGCGCTCTGCACTGCGCTTAGCAGGCCAAGCACTCACCGGTGCGTTCTTAGCCTACGAGGCCTTGCTCATCGAAATCAACCCCCTGTTTGTATTGCCTGATGGCCGTTGGATTGCCGGTGATGCAAAGTTTGTCACTGATGACTCCACCCTACCCAGGCAGCCTGCACAACGGGCCTTATTAAGCCATGGCCCAGACAAAACACCTGAACCGAGTTACTTAGAGACTGCACTCAAAGATACGCACGGCTGCGACTATGTTGTTGTTGATCCTGCTGGTGAAATTGCATTGCTCACCACTGGCGCAGGTTTATCAATGATGCTGATTGATGAAATGCGTGCTGCCGGACTCAAGCCATACAATTTTCTGGATATTCGCTCGGGTGGACTACGCGGCGAGACCATACGACTGATTAATGTGTTGAAGTGGATGCACCAAGGTCCTCAAGTCAAAGTGTTGCTGATTAATATTTTTGCGGGTATCACCGAGCTTGGCGAATTCTCAGAGCTATTGGTAAGCGCACTGCGCGCGGTGCCTGAATTTAAAGTGCCGGTAGTAGCCAGACTTGTGGGCAATGGCATGGAAACTGCCAGGGGTGTTCTACAAGCTGCTGGCATTACCTTACATAACGATCTGGATCACGCGCTTGCAGAAGTGCGCACGCACCTTGGGAGCAAGCTATGATATCGCCACGCATTGATCGCCACACAAAAATTATTCTGCAAGGGATTAGCGGACGCGCTGGTCGACTGCACAGTCGACTCATGCGTGAATATGGAACCAATTTAGTTGGTGGCGTCGCCCCTCCTAAACAAGATATTCATGACATTAATGGCATTCCACTTTATCCCGACTGCGCAAGTGCTGTAGCGGCGACTGGCGCAGCGGTTAGTGTTGCACTGGTTGGTGCTTACGACCTTCTCGACGCCATGAAAGAGGCCGTAGCTGCAGGGATCAAAATGATTGTTACGCCTACTGAAGGCATGCCCGTTCACGATGCCCTTCAGGCTAAGCGATTAACACAAGAGGCTGGCGTATTATGGATCGGTGGCTCCACCCCAGGCATGGCCATCGCTGAGGAAGTGAAGCTCGGATTTCTGCCAGACGTATCACTCAAGTCTGGTCACTTAGGCTTGATGTCTAAGTCTGGCACCTTATCTTATGAATCCGGATTCCGACTGGCGCAACATGGCGTAGGCACTTCGGTATGGATCGGTGTTGGTGGCGATCCAGTGAAAGGTGCGCGCTATTCAGACCTTGTGCCCTTTTACGCAGCAGATGCCCAAACGCATGCATTACTGATCATCGGCGAGATCGGCGGGCATGATGAAGAAGATTTTGCAGCAGCCTTAATTGCGCAAAAATTTAGCAAGCCTGTATTTGCACTCATTGCTGGTCGCACCGCACCCGAAGGCGTTGCGATGGGGCACGCAGGCGCACTCACTTACGGCAGCCATGGCGGCTATGCCGCTAAACGTACAGCCTTAGAAGCGGCAGGTGTGACTGTGTTTGATAGCTTAAATGCAATGGTCGATGGCGTCGCCAAACACATGCTGTAAACCAATAAAAAAACCGACCGCTGATCGTCGGTCGGTTTTCTTACGATTTAATTTATGATTTAGTTTATGAGTTGGTTCATGAATTGATTGATGGATTAATTAATGAATGCATTGAAGCATCTCTTTACCTGCATCTCTTTACCTGCATCTCTTTACCTGCATCTTTTTACAACTTTTTAACGAATCCATTTATCAAAAAAATTTCTAATAATCTATTATTAGAAACCACTCATTCTATTCAACCTTAGCACCTGTGAGTTTGATCAATAATCCGTATTTCTCATAATCTACTTTAATGACAGCATTAAATTGATCTACAGTGCTCGGCGAGGGGTCTAGTGCAAACTGTTCGAGCTTTTGAATCACCTCAGGGATCACTAATGCCTTATTCAGTTCCACATTAAGCTTATTGAGAATGTCTCTTGGAGTGCCCGTCGGTGCAAATACACCAATCCAAGGACTCATATCATAGCCAGGCACCCCAGCATCAGACAAAGTTGGCACCCCAGGCAATGCCTTACTCGGCTTGGTTGAACCCAAAGCAAGTGCTTTGAGTTTGCCATTGCGCACATGCGACACCACAGTACCCACTGTTGGGAATGAAGCTTCGGTCTCGCCTGAGACTAAAGCGGTGACTTGTGGCGCCCCTCCCTTATAAGGGACATGGGTTAAATTAATTTTTGCCATCGACATCAATAAAGCCATTTGCAGATGCGGTGAGCTTCCGTTGCCCGATGATGAATAATTAATCTTACCCGCGCGCGCTTTTGCGAGCGCAATAAACTCCTTCACATTCTTAACCGGCAACGAGGGGTGCACCGTCAACACACCTGCTTGCGCAGATAACAAACCCACGCCAGTAAAATCTTTGAGGGTATCGTAAGTCAGTTTTTTACCGTAAATATGTGCATTACCTAAGTGCGTGGTTGAATGCACCATAATGGTATAACCATCAGGCACAGCCTTTGCCACCACATCGGAACCAATCGAACCAGAAGCACCGCCACGATTATCAACAACAAATTGCTGACCCAACGATTCAGATAGTTTTTGCATCACCACCCGACCAACAATGTCATTAGAACCGCCGGGAGGCCACGGTATCACTACACGAACAGTGCGTGCTGGATAAGCTTGCGCATGAACTATATGCGACACCGTCAGCGACGCCAAGCCCGAAATCCCTAACGCTAAAAACCATCTACACATCAAAACCCGAAGCGATAATTGTTGTGCTGTGTATTGCTTGACCGTTTTCGTATTCATAGACAATCTCCTCGGGTTCAATTCAAATGTACGATTGAACGATTATAGTTTGACAACATCCATTAAATAACTGGGATTCATTTAATTGAATAGATCGATTGAAAAATTTGTTCAATCAATTGCTGGTACGCCAGCACGACAAACATTTTAGCGTAAAATCAAAGCTCTGCAGTATGCCTTCACACCAACTTCAGTAGAATAATGTATTTATGATGATTTACTGCTTTGATTGCAACATATTTTGCGAATAATCATCGTTTGTTTTTGTGCTCTAGAATTTTTCAGTCATTTCATCATTGCCATCCCACCGCTCACGATAAAATCATCTTAACTATTGATTTAATGGAATAACTTATCATGTCAAAGGCTTGGCTGGTCTTGTTTGCTGCAGGTTGCCTTGAGGTCATCTGGGCGATTGGTCTAAAGTATAACCCTAACTTTAATCGGGTTATACCAAACGTGGTCATACTGGCAGCTATGCTGGGTAGCATATTGCTACTCACCATAGCCCTAAAAGAGTTGCCAGTAGGCACTGCTTATGCGGTATGGACGGGAATCGGTATTATAGGCACTACCCTGTTAGGGATTCTTTATTTTAACGAATCCATACATCCCTTACGTTTATTATGTATTGTCTTGATCTTGATTGGATGCATCGGATTAAAATGGACAAGCAACTCTTGATCGATTCAACATGAATTTCACTGGCACCAATACCCCACTAATACTCAATTTTTAAGCGCATCATGAGCCTTCTGTTCAAACGTCTTCAGCATATCTGCAATTATCCTCTGATTGCGATCAGCCTGAGCATTCTGCTCAGCGCCTGTGCCACAACGCCAACCCCTACGCCATCGTCTACTCCCAATATTCCAACGCCAAGCCCAGCAGCATCACCTGGCACGCCAACGTCTGCACCCATCCTAACAACCAGCCCTAGTTCTACTTCTAGCACTACGCCTAGCCCAAGCACGACCACTATCCCAACAGAGTTGCGCGTCACACCGACTAAAATTGCGCTCGCTCTAGGGGGTGGTGCTGCACGTGGATTCGCACATATTGGCGTGATTAAAGCACTCGAGGCCAATGGCATTATTCCAGACATTGTTGTGGGCACTAGTGCAGGTAGTCTGGTGGGTGCTTTATATGCTAACGGCTACAACCCTTTTGAACTACAACGCATTGGCATGCAAATCGATGAGACTGCACTCACCGACTGGGCAATCCCCGATCGGGGATTTATCAAAGGTGAGGCCTTGCGCAATTTCGTCAATCAATACGTCCAAAATCGCCCACTTGAAAAACTCAAAAAACCTTTTGCAACAGTCGCCACCGATCTCCAAAGTGGTGAGCAAGTCGTATTTCGCACAGGTAACACTGGCACCGCCGTGCGTGCATCCAGTAGCGTGCCCGGTGTATTTCAACCGGTAATGATCAATGGTCACGAATATGTTGACGGCGGGCTTGTCAGTCCCGTGCCAGTACGTGCCGCACGTAGTATGGGGGCGGATATTGTGATTGCTGTTTATATTTCAAGCGATCCGCGCAATGCCCGCGTGAAAGACACGATCGGCATCATGTTGCAAACCTTCTCTATTATGGGGCAGCGAATAGCTACTCAAGAAATGACCGAGGCTGACATTATCATTCGCCCTGATTTAAGTCGGGTTCGCAGCACTACTTTTGATGATCGAAACTTAGCGATCCTCGAAGGTGAAAAAGTGGGTATCGCAGCGATTGCGACTATTCGCCAAAAAATAGCCGAGCGTAATCAGCGTAACCAAACCCCAGTACCACGCTAAGGTTTTAGTTACTCTTCAACGCCAACAACATATGCCCATAAGGCGTCAATTCCATTGGGTTTCAGTAATTCACCCCATGGTGACAACGTAGGCTTACCATAGGTAACAGAACAGCTCTCATTAAGTGGACTCTCCAGGAAACGCTTGCCAGATGCTCTATCGCCTTGCATGATGTAACAAACAAGCACTCAATAACTTGTACCGGAGGAATTTATGCCATTCAAACTTTTTAAATCATATAACGCATACCAATCCCTGATTGCATTGAGCATCCTCGCGTTGTTTACTTTCATCATCGGTTGCACGCAAACGACAACACGTTCTGCAGAGGTCAATCTGCCACGCTATCAGGTCGATGCGCAATGGCCAAAGTCGCTACAAAAGAACTGGATCTTCGCCCAAGTCAGTAGTGTAGCAGTTGATCGTCATGACAATGTATGGGTATTACATCGCCCGACTACGCTACTCGCCGATGAAAAGGGTGCGCAACAAAATCCACCTGCCAATCGCTGCTGTGTCGCTGCACCAGCAGTCACCGTGTTCGATGCCGAAGGAAATTATGTGCGCGGCTGGGGCGGCCCTGGTGAAGGCTATGATTGGCCCAAGCAAGAACACGGCATCCATGTAGATCAACAAGACAATGTCTGGATCTCGGGTAACGATGGTGCCGATCATCACGTTTTAAAATTTACTCGGGAAGGTCGATTTTTATTACAAATCGGTAAACCTGGAAAATCTTTGGGTAGCAACAGCCCATCACAACTTGGACAACCCGCAGCGATCGAATCAGATCTTGCCGCCAACGAAATTTTCATTGGCGATGGCTACGGCAATCGCCGTGTGATTGTCTTTGACGCCAGCACTGGGGCTTACAAACGGCATTGGGGTGCTTATGGTGGCGTACCCGATGATGGCAAAATGGCTCCCTATGCACCTAGCGCAGCACCCTCTAAGCAATTTGGCAACCCCCATTGCGTGCGTCGCGCCCGCGATGGTCAACTCTATATCTGCGACCGCCCCAACAACCGTATCCAAGTCTTTGAGAGAAGCGGCAAGTATTTACGTGAGTTTTTCTTAGAGCCTCAAACCTTAAGTGGACCAGTTGCCGATCTTGCATTGTCCCAAGATAGTGCTCAGCAATTTATCTTCTCAGCAGATGGCTCGAATCAAGAAATCTATATTCTTGAACGTAGCACAGGACGCAAACTCGGTGCTTTTGGTCGCCCGGGACGTCAAGCTGGTGAGTTCCGAAGTTTGCATAATATTGCCATCGATTCCAAAGGCAATATTTATACTGCTGAAGCGGGCTTTGGTCGACGCGTTCAGCGCTTTAGCCCAAAATAGGCGCTAAAAACCCCAGTGCTATGTCTTAAGCTGATTACGCGTTCAATAGTTCCGGGGTTTTTAACAACAATTGATTGATGATTAAATCAAGCAACCCGCATTTTCTTAATTAACTTCAAGTCAGGCTCAACACCTAAGCCTGGGCCTTGCGGTAATTCAAAACAACCATTTTTCTTGGGGTTAATCCAATGTCCCATGGGAGTGGCTGCAAAATCACAGTCAAAGCGCTCGACCAAGCTGCCACCTGGCATCGCAGCGATACAATGCATGGAAGCAATCAAGCCTGGACCAAAGTATGCGGAATGCGGCACTACACTCACTCCAAAAGACTCAGCCAGCGTCATCACCTTACGCATCTGAGTGACACCACCAACCTTAGTCACACTGGGCTGCGCATAGGTTACTGCATCGTTCTCGAACATGCTCTTAAAGTCTTGTAGCATCACGTTCTCACCCGCAGCAGTCGCCACTCCACCCATGTCTTGCACCTTGGCTAGACCACGATAATCCTCAGGCGGCCAAATCGGTTCCTCAATCCACTTGGGTTGATACGGTTCGAAAGTGCGTGCCATGCGAATGGCCTGGTCCACTGTCCAAGGACAATTGCAATCAATCATAATCTCTACATCAGCACCGGAGACTTTGCGAGCAGCGCGCACAGGAGCTTCGGTGATTTCGTGTAACTTCATGTGCTTGTAGCCGCGCTTAAGTGCACGCTCTGCATACATGGCTACTTCTTTAGCGTCACCATAGCGTAATAGACTCGCGTAACCTGGCAATTCTGTGCGAGGTGAGCCACCCAGCAACTGATACAAAGGCAGACCTGCTATTTTTCCAGCAATATCCCACAACGCGATATCAATAGCCGAGAGCGCATACATCGCCGGTCCGTTGCGACCTACACCCGCAACATTGCGTTGCAAGTCATCGACAATTTTATTGAGGTGGCGCGGATCACGACCAATACACATTTGCCCCAAAAAGGTGTCGATCACCGCTTTAGTGGCATTGTAGATGCGGTGACCAAAGCCCTCGCCCCAACCGGTAATGCCCTCATCAGTGTCTATCCGAACCAGCAAGGTATCAATACTGGTGCGTGGTGCGCCACTCGCCTTAGGGATTATTTTCCCCGGAATGATCATGGGCGTATTGATAATAATGGTTTCTACTTTAGTAATTTTCAAATTAAACACTCCTTATGTTCATGGATGAGCTCTATGGCGTTGTATTGCATTTCTATAAAGTTCAATATATAGACGTCAAATAGACTTGATATGGGCGTGATGTAGTCAAGATGTAGTCGTGATGTAAATGTGACACCGCGATGACGCATCACAATCTCAATGTAGATTCTACCTCGGAGTAGTATACTCAGCGCCAGTCAATTAAGGAGAAATCATGGTTTTTGCCGCACTACCTCGTCACAATCGACTTGCAATCCTGATACCGGCACTCATCGCCATACTGTTATGCTTGAACACCGCGCCAGTGATTGGTCAAACTGCATCATCATCTGGAACTCAAGTCTACCCTAATCGTATTATTCGGATGATTTTACCCTTTCCGGTTGGCGCCCCCAGTGACATCGTTGGTCGCGCAATTGCCCAAAAACTCGCTGAACAGTTTGGTGTTGCCGTAGTGCCTGATAACCGCGTTGGTGCCGGTGGCAACTTGGGCATTGCGCTCGCCGCTAAAGCCGCACCAGATGGCTACACTATTATGACCACTTCACCGTCAATTGCGCTCAGCCCAGTGCTCTACAAAGAGTTAGGCTACGACCCACAAAAAGATTTAGCGCCTATAGCCAGGCTTGCGCAAATTGAAAATGTGATGCTCGTTCACCCTTCGGTTCCAGTTAAAAATCTCAAACAATTTATAGAGTTAGCAAAAAAACAACCCGGCAAACTGAATTACGGTTCAGGGGGCGCAGGCACCACTAATCATCTGGCGAATGAATTACTAAAAACTATTTCCAATATCAATATTGTCCACGTGCCCTACAAAGGCGCGACAGTCGCTATCACTGCCCTACTGGGTGGCGAAGTCGATCAAGTCGTGGTATCGGTTGCCTCATCTTTGCCACAAATTCGTAGCGGCCGCGTGCGCCCAATTGTAGTGCTCTCCGAGAAGCGCGTGCCCACCTTGCCCGATGTGCAGACGTCAACTGAGGCTGGCATCCCAGAATTTAAGATGTCAATCTGGTTTGGCCTGCTCGGTCCAGCCAAACTACCACTAGAAATTATCAACAAACTCAATCAAGAATCAATGAAAGCGCTAAATAGCGCTGATCTCCAGCAACGCTTTGCAGGTGCTGGTGTAGATGCCTGGGGTGGGTCAGCGGCCCAAATGGATCAGCTCATTCGCAGTGAGACAGCGCGCTACACCAAAATTGCTGACAAAGCTGGCCTGAAAAAAGAGTAACAGATTAAAAGATTAAAAGAGTAAAAGACTAAGGCACTCTAGCGCACTACCTGCTGTCCAACATCAAACGCGAGCCACTGAAACGGCTCGCGTTTTTGTATGGAGTCAACCTAATCCCCAAGCTAGTCTAGACGCGCTCCGGTCAAGCGGATCAGCTTACCAAACTTGTCATAGTCAGCACGCACCCGCGCACTCATGTGCTCGGGGCTCATATACCAAGGGTCTAATGTCTCTAAACGCGATTTCATGTCCGGCGCATCCATCACCCTTTTTAATTCAGCGTTGAGCAAGTCCGTAATCGGCTTGGGCAAGCCTGCAGGGGCAAATACGCCAACCCAGGAATTCATGTCATAACCTGCAACCCCTGCCTCGGCAATGGTCGGGATCTCCGGCATCCGCGCCAAGCGAGTAGCGGCAGTCACCGCTAAGGCCCTGACCCGTGCCGACTGCAATTGCGCTTGCACTGCCGCTGGTGACGAGATAAACAATTGAGTCTCTCCAGCCACCAAAGAAATGACTGCTGGGCCACCACCCTTGTAGGGCACTTGCACCATACGGGTTTGGGTCATGGCATTGAGCTGCGCCATCGCCAAATGTCCGAAACTGCCTGTGCCAGAGGAGGCATAAAGCAATTGATCAGGTTTAGCACGGGCCAACATTATTAATTGCTGCACGCTTTTGACAGGTAGGGTTGGATGCGCTACCAATAGCCCCACTTGGGCGCAGAGCAAACCGATAGCAGTGAAATCACGCAAAGTGTCGTAGGGCACTTTGGCCATCAAATGCGGGTTCGCTACATGTGTCGTTGAGTGCACCATCAAGGTATAACCATCAGCAGCTGATTTAGCCACTAGTTCAGCGCCTACCGTACCCGAAGCCCCAGGCCGATTATCGATAAAAAATTGCTGGCCTAATTGCTGGGATAGGCGCTGAAAAAACAAACGCCCCGCCACATCGGTCAGCCCGCCCGTTGGCCACGGAATCACCACCCGCACTGTGCGCATCGGATAATTATTCGCTGGGAGTGGACTCTGCCCCCACGCACTACTGAATACACTAGCACACACAACACCCAAACTCAGAACGGAACATCCAAGCCCCCAACAGCGCATGACGCTCAACATAAAGTTTCCATAAAATAATTAATAAAATCAATTAGTTAATAAATTTTTGAACGCATAGAAAATGCCAATAACAGCATTGTCGAGAGCATTAACAACAAGGCACTCAGCGCAAGCGAGCTATGAATACCAATGACCGCACCCAAGATTCCCACGGTAAATCCACTAAACGCCCGTAGCCCATTATTCGACATGTTATACAGACCAATGACGCGCCCGCGAATTGCAACCGGTGCATGTAATTGCACCAACGTTTGCGCCATCGCGTTAAAGCTCAAATTCAAGAAGCCTGCAATAAAGATTAAGCTCAATGCCACTACGTATTGATCAGTCAGGGCAAAACCAGCCATCGCTGCGCACCATAGCACGGTTAGAACAAAGGCAGTGCGCGGCGTCGCCGGTAACAAGCTACGACTCTCCAGAATCATACCGCCAATAAACGCCCCGGCAGCGTTAGCCGCTAACAACATGCTATAGGAATAATCGGCTTTCTCAGTACCCAGATCGTGAGCAAACTCGGGCATTTGCGCTTGAAAAGCATTACCAATAAAAAATGAAGACACACCAGCTAAGGCGACCATACTCAATAAAATACGATTGCCGCTAACCATCTGCAAGGTGGCGCGAATCTCGGCAAACCCACCACGCCGCGGTGGCGGTGGCGTGTTTGATGGAGCTGCATCAGCACTGACCTGCTTGCGGCCATAGGGCACACGCCACAGCCAAAAGATCAAGGGTACGTAAAATAAAACATTGATGAGCAAGCCTAAGGGCGGACCGCATACCAACATTAACACGCCCCCCACCGCAGGCCCCGCCAACATACCGAGCTGACGGCTGGTTGCATTCAAACGCACTGCACTTTGCAAGTCTTTAGCGCCCACAATATCGTGTATTAATAACTGACTCGCAGGCCCCCACAGCACCCCGGCCATGCCATGAATTGTCAATAACACGACCGCGTGCCATTGCTCCACAATATCGAGCATAAACAATGCAGCCCAACCTAAGGAGGCCAACATAAAGAAACCCATACCAACTTGAATAATCCGCCGACTATCGTAACGGTCAGCGAGAGCCCCCGAATAGACTGAAAATAATAAAAACGGCAACCAATGCGTGAGCACTGCAATACCACCCAAAGTGGGAGAATGAAATTTCTGATAAAGCATCCAGTAGCTGATTACATGCTCAATGTTGTCAGCCATCATCGCCAAGGCAGTGGCGATAAAGTAAATTCGGTATTGGGGATGATATAAGGCGGCAAAGCCGCGAGGTACAGATGCAGTCTTTTCAGTATTATTAGTCTTATTAGTCATCACTGATCAACAGCCCGCACCAGACAACTTAGGGTGCCTCTGCCGGCTCAGCGGGCGCGTCAATGGCCCCCTCTAGCGCCACTTGGTTGCCCGCATGCCCATCCATCACCCCTTCGAGCACACACTCACGCTGACCACGCCGCACCGTCAAGGACCCACTGATCTTGCCGGGCATACCGCAGAAACGATCACGTTGGATGTCGTGAAATATAAACTTCACTTGCTTGGGCTCATATTCAATCATGAACTCACCCATATCCTCACTCAGATGGACTACAGTGACTCCGTGGCTATCCTGCCATTGACTATAGGCATCGTTACGCATGAGATTGACCGAACAGGTGCGGGGCTTCCATTTCGAGTAATAGGCAAAGCCTTTAACTCTACCACCGACCAAATCGACACCAATTCGGGCATGCCTATCCTCAGTGCCCAGCATGCAAGTCAGGCGCTCAGCAGGTCCACGCAATACAGTTACCGGTGGTGCTTTATTCACCACACTGGGTGCCACTTTCGCGATCACCACTTTTTTGGACTGACTCCAAGCAACTCCTGAACTCAGAGTCACCACTAACCCCATTAAAACCAAGCCTGCAGAAATCTTATAACTTATTGAATATATTGGCATTTTTTATTCGTTTCATTATCCAATGTAAAGACATCTCCTCTATGCATACTTCATCGCAGTTTGGGCAACAGCTGTAGCAGCGGTTGTCTGAACCTCAGCACTCACGAGCCCTACCCAACCGCTGCGAGTATCACTCAATCATCGTCAACCAGCTCTTTATGCAGAGCCTCCGTTAACCACCCATATAGTCCTGCTCCCACTGCTCAATCGTCGCAATATCCAGCACAGTGTTGTATTCCTTCATATTCAGCATACGCGCTTGCATGGCTTGCATATTACCGTCTCGGTTCAAGGTTTGTAGCGCCTCGCGGATCGCAAAGCCCGCGGCATTACGTGCCAACCCTGGGAAAATGGCTATTCTAAAACCCAGCTGCTCAATTTGCGGAATCGTTAGAGCACCTAATTGTCCACCACCATCAATATTCACCAAACATGGCGCACCCGACTCCGCAGTAACTCGGGCCAGATCTTCTAAAATAGTCGGGCTATTTTTAAGCTCAACAAACACCACATCGGCCCCGGCCTCATGGTAGGCGCGCCCGCGGCGAATCGCCTCATCCAAACCAAGACCAGTTGCCGCATCAGTGCGCGCAATAATCAAGAAATCCGGATCTCTCCGTGCCGCCACTGCAGCGGCAATTTTGCCAGCGTGCTCGGCTAAAGACACCACTGGACGCGAGCCTGGCATATGACCACAACGCTTAGGCGTGACTTGATCCTCGAGATGAATCGCAGCCACCCCCGCGCTTTCAAACTCACGCACGGTATGACGGACATTGACAGCGTTACCGTAACCGGTATCAGCATCACAAATTAACGGGATATCCACACACGCTGCCGCACGATGTGCGTGAGCGGCAAACAAGGTTAAATCTACCATGCCCACATCAGGCTGTCCCAACAAAGACGCGGAGACACCATTGCCCGTCATATAAACGGCCTCATAGCCAGCGTGCTTTACTAAACGTGCACCGTACGCATCATAAATGCCGGGCGCAACGATCATCGCACCTGAATGTAAACGTGACCGTAATTGCTGTCGAACTGTTAGCTTTTCTGACACCGATTGACTCCCTATCATTTAAAACCATCATACATCAACTCAATAAAAATAATTTTTTCACAAAATACTTAATCAACCCGAGCTCCAGACTGCTTCACTACCGCAGTCCATTTCGCGATATCACTTTTAATTAAGGCCAAAAATTGCTCTGGAGAGTTTCCCTGGGCTTCAGCACCCTCACTCGCAATGCGCTCTTGCAATTGTCGAGTTTGCAGCATTTTCTGAATCATGCCATTGAGCTTAGCCACAATGTACGCAGGTGTTGCCGCTGGCGCAATCACCCCAAACCAAGCAGTGGCCTCATAACCACTCAAACCGGATTCGTTAACAGTCGGTATTTCGGGTAGTGCACTCGAGCGTTTCAGCGTAGTCACCGCCAAGGCTTTGAGGCGACCACTACGTATAAGTGGTAATGCCGGTGGGATATTCGGGAACGCTAAGGCCACTTGTCCTGTCATGACACCAAGAGCTGCGGCTGGCGCTCCCTTAAAAGGCACATGCACAATATTAATGCGCGCCATTAATTTAAACATTTCACCAGACAAGTGCGCAGTCGAACCATTACCTCCCGAACTAAACGACAACTCGCCTGGCTTCGATCTAGCCAAGGCCATCAAACTCTTCACCGATTGCGCGGGCAATGTTGGATGCACGATCAGTACATTTGGCGCCAATGCCACCAAGGAAATCGGTGCAAAATCACGAATCGAATCATAGGGCAACTTGGGATAGAGACCTGCGCTCACCGTCTGCGCACCGGCATTAGTCATGATCAGATGATAGCCATCGGCTGGTGCTTTTGCACCTACCTCTAACCCAAGCACCCCACCTGCACCCGAGCGATTATCAACAACCACGGTCTGACCCAAAGACTCGGTTAATTTTTGGCCTACAATTCTCGCCATAATATCTGGGCCACTACCGGGCGCCGCAGGCACTATCATCCGAATCGACTTCGTGGGATAGACACTCTCTGACTCAGCAGCAATACATTGTCCACTTAATGCAGTGCAGCACGCAATTAATCTAAAAAAGGGCGGCATGATCAACTAATAATTTTAATTTAATTTGCTATGATACAAGAAACCTCACTCAGCGTAACGACTCAAAACCAATGAATATAGAAAAAATTGAACCGCTAGTCTTTAATGTATCCGAAAAAACTAACTGGTTTTTCATCCGTATTCACAGCGATAACGGTTTAAGCGGCATAGGCGAGGCCTCACTCAACGCATGGGAAATCCCCCAAATCGCCTACGCCCACCACATTGCGCCGCAGTATATTGGACAATCAGTAGCAGAGACCCTACCCAAACTACGCGTCTATCCACACTCTCCAGGCGGACTCGTTGCCAGTTCAATAATCAGTGCGATGGAGCAAGCCTGTACTGATCTACTAGCGCAACACCAACAGATTCCAATACACGCTCTACTCGGCACCGCTAAGCGCAAGGCGATCCCAGTCTATGCAAACATCAACCGCGGCGCCCGCGACCGCACACCTGAGGGCATTGCAATGTCTGCGCGCCAAGCAGTCGCTAGCGGATTTCACGCTGTAAAAATTGCTCCATTTGATGGCGTCTACTGGATGGATGCTGATCGTACAGTGACACAGCAAAAAATCCAATTAGGCATAGATCGTATATATGCCATTCGCGAAGCTGTAGGCCCTGACATAAAACTTATGGTTGATTGTCATTGGCGATTTAATGAGCAGCATACCCTAGCGTTATTGCACAAACTACAATCTGCAAAACTCTACTGGCTGGAGTGTCCAACCTCAGAGAGCGCTGACACCATTCATGAAATGCCACGCATACGCCAAGCATGTCACGACCTCAACATTAAACTTTCTGGTGCTGAGCGCCAAATTGGTGAAGCAGGATTCAATCCATTCATTAGCAATCATTGGCTAGATGTGGTGATGCCCGACATCAAGTATGCAGGTGGATATGCTGAAATGCTGCAGATTGCAAAATCCTGCGAGCACTACGGCCTTGATTTCTCACCACACAATCCCACAGGACCTATTTGTAACTTAGCGAGCATGCATGTCTGTGCAGTAGCGCCAGCTTTTTCAATACTCGAGCATCAACTCGCAGAAAGTCCGCTCTACGATACCGTAGTCGGCGGCATGCGACCACAGTTAGTCAATGGGTGCTTTGTAATGCCAGAAGTACCAGGTCTAGGTGTGCAACTAGATGATCAAGTATTATCACAACACCCCTACCAAGCCTTAACAGCTAACGCCAATTTAGATGCCCGCTTAGGATAAAGCCATGACGAACACTTATTTACGATTGACTAGATTAGTATATGTCATAACAGTCACATGTGTAGTGATGAGTGTTCAACTGGTGCAGTCGCAAGCCTACCCGAGCAAACCAATTCGTATCATCGTGGGCTCATCGCCCGGCGGCGCACCTGACATTCTTGCCCGCTCTATCGCCCAAAAACTCTCAGATGCGCTTGGCCAACAAGTCGTGATAGACAATCGCGCTGGGGCTAGCGGCACAATCGGCGCTGAAATCACAGCTAAGTCGGCCGCCGATGGTTATACCCTACTCTTATCAACCACCATGGGCTTTGCAATACTCCCCAACTTAAAGAAGAAAATACCCTATGATGCGATTAAAGATTTCGCATCAGTCAGCTTACTCGCTGCAGCATCAAATGTATTAGTAGTCAATGCCACGATTCCCGCAAAAACCGTGACCGAATTAATTCAGATTGAAAAAACCAAGCCAAAGTCACTCAACTTTGGCTCTGCCGGCAATGGCAGCCCAGCACATTTAGGCGGCGAGATGCTAAATATCATGGCGGGCACGCATATGATCCATGTCCCCTATAAAGGGGCGGCACCTGCGTTGGTAGACGTCATCTCGGGACAAATTCAATTTATAATCACCTCACCCATTTCAGCAGGCCCTCATATGCTCAGCGGTAAAGTACGAGCAATTGCGAGCACTGGTAGCAAACGTAATCCCACACTGCCTGAATTACCGACAATTGCAGAATCACTACCCGGTTTCGAGATTACCCAGTGGTGGGGCTTATCGGCGCCAACCCGAACACCAGCCGCTGTCATTAATCAACTCTCTAAAGAGTCTGCAAAAGCAATTAACGTCGCAGAAGTGCGTGATCGTATCTTACGGGACGGCGCAGTCGCCATTGGCAGCGGACCACAAGACTACGATCAACTGATTCGAACTGAGCGCCGACGCTATCATGATGTCATCCAAAAAGCAGGGATTCTGATCGAAGACTGAAAGTCAACAAGATACATAAATTTTTCACGTATTTGATTATTAAGGTAATTGATTATACTGAAAGCTTAAATATGCAATTTACAACACTAGGTCGCACTGGTTTAACCGTTAGCGTGGCAGGACTGGGCTGCGGCGGCAGTAGTCGACTTGGATTAACAGCCGGACATAGTATCGCTCAATGCGCACACATCATTGAGAGCGCGGTCGACCTTGGTGTGAACTTAATAGACACAGCAAAAGCATATGGCACAGAATCCGTGGTGGCTCAGGCCTTAAAAACTATACCTCGAGACTCAGTCATTCTATCCACCAAACAAAAAATCAATCAAGGCAATACCTTGCTATCCGCACAGCAAATTATTGCAGGTCTTGATGAGTCACTGAACACATTGGGCGTGGATTGTATCGATATATTCTTTTTACATACGGTATTACCTGAGGCTTATGCACATGCCGCACAAAGCATTGCTCCAGCACTCATCGCAGAACAGAAAAAAGGTAAATTTAAATTTCTGGGTATTACAGAAATGCCACCTAAAGATCATCATCATGACATGCTTCAAATGGCGCTCAAGGATGATTTTTGGGATGTAATCATGTTTGCCTTTCATTTGCTGGGGCAAAACGCACGCGATAGCGTATTCCCAATCACCCAATCCAAACAAATTGGCACCTTAATCATGTTTGCAGTGCGTAGCCTATTTAGCACGCCGGGCAGATTACAATCAGAGATCAAACAACTTGCAGACTCTGGTCAATTACCTATTGCACTCAATGAAGCTCCATATACGCTAGACTTCATGCTGCACCCAGACAATACGCAAAAAATCATAGATACTGCTTATCGCTATACCAGACACGAACCTGGATCAGATGTCGTGTTATTTGGCACCAGCAATCCAGACCATGTCGCATCTAATATCAAATCTATACTATCACCTAAGCTTCCCAAGGAACAGCTTGACGCCATACGAGACTTATTCGGTAAACTTGAAGGCGTAGGCCTTGATGAACCCAATCTCACACCAACAACAAAAACAGTATCCAGTTAAACAGTGAATGGTTTAATAAGTTAATGCCTTAATGATAACCAGCCTTTACACCTGGTGGTGGAGAATAGCGAAAAGTACCCTTACCTAAAATCGCATCCTTACCGCCGTGCTTCTCAATTAATGCGGTCTGATCCGCTTTAGCGTTTGCATTGGCCTGATCTGGATTCACCACTCGACGCAACGCTGCTTCACACTCAACAATGACCTTGGCGTATTGAGGATCACGACCTAAGTCTTGGCGTTCAAACGGGTCTGCATCAAGATTAAATAACATCGGCGGCAAACCTACATAGTGAATATATTTATATTGAGCACAAAGAATCATCGATGTGCCAGTGATCGATGCCGCGGCGTGATATTCAGATAACACCGTACGTAGTGGAGCAAAACCATTGGCAATATCAATCAATGATACCCCAGGTAGATCTGCATCCTCAGGTTGAGCATCAACGCCCATAGACTGCAAATACGTGGGGAATGCATCAACCAAGGAGACAGGCGTCTCACACACCATGCCCTGAGGAACGTCAGGGCCCGCAATGATCATCGGGATGCCAGCAGATTCTTCATACATTGTTGACTTACCCCACATCCCACGCGTGCCTAAATTGTCACCATGATCTGAAGTGTAGACAACTCGAGTATTATCCATCAAACCCAAGGATTCCAAGGCACTTAAGATGCGGCCAACGTTATGATCCATAAACGTCACCAAACCAAAATAGGCAGCAATAGCACGCCGCACCATCGAGGTATCGAATGCCTCGTCATAACACATCGACAAACGCATAGCATCAGTAAAGGGATGGCGAGGCCGTTGATCTTTTGCATACATATCAGGGAAAGGCACCTGGTCAACCGGATACAAGTTATAGTATTCGGGTGGTGCAATTAATGGAAAGTGTGGCGCCACAAAACCCACATACAACGCCCATGGTTTATGACTGTATTTAACAGCTTCATTAGTCAGCCATTTCACCGTTTCATCGGCTATAGCACGATCATAACGCGTATATTCGGATTCGCCGGGGCCAGCCTCAGGACCTAAGTTAGCCGCCCCTTTGCGTCGTGGTAATTCGTCGCGAATTAGACCAAGCAAATCCCCGACACCTTCAACAATATGCATAGGTAGTATTTCTTCATCAAACCCATTGCGCGCAGTATCCCCACTCAAATAATGCAGCTTTCCTATCGAGGTGACACGATGCCCTTGAGCCATTAAACGATGACCCCAAGACGGAATTTTTCCATCATAAGCAATTGCGTTATCCCAATACCGATGCTCATGCACATAACGACCAGTAGCGAAAGAGGCCCGAGAGGGTACGCAAATCGGACAGTTTGTATAAGCATGGGTAAATCGAGTTCCCCGTTGAGCCAAAGCATCTAGATGAGGCGTTTTAATCATAGGGTGACCGCTACTTCCCATGATGCGTTTGTTATGCTCGTCTGATAGTATAAAAATTGTATTGGTTGGTTTCATCAGTTACGTCGCTCCAGAAACATTTAATCAAAATTCAATTGAAAATCAAAGTTCATAACAGAAAAAGGGATGGTCATTTGATAAGTAGCAGCCACTTGCGGACCTATACCGACAACAGACTCAACAATTAAAAATTTCTGCACACCAAAAAACTCCATTTATTCGACACGAACAACGCTCACCCAATTTATTGCCATTTTGGATATTGTTGTAAGTAGGGAATCAATCCGCCAGCAGACAGCAATGACAATATTGCTGGTGGCAGTGGCGTGGTTTGTCGTTTTATTTGACGCGCAGCGACTTCAACACAACCCATAGTTAAATCTACGCTCACAGCATCACCGGAAGCAATCCCATCAACGTCACACTCAATCACTGGTAGACCATTATTAATGGCATTACGGAAGAATTGACGACCAAATGAGGGGGCTACGATTGCAGCAACACCCATTTTCTGCATGACATGTATTGCCTGTTCACGCGACGAATTGATGCCAAAGTTAGCGCCCGCCACAATAATATCTCCGGTTTGAAATGCATTCGCAAAACCAGGAGCAATCTGTTCAAAAGCATGCAGCGCAATATAAGCGGTATCTTTACCAGGTAGATATTTACTGGAACAATGAATATCAGTGCTAACCTCATCACCTAAGATTCGCGCACTACCCCGGATTAATTCGATATTTAAACTCATACGCCCCCCCCTAGGCCGCAGCGCGCCAGTTGCCACCGGCAACAGTACGCGCATCAGTAATAATACCGGTTAACGCAGAAGCTGCTACTGTAGCGGCAGAGCCTAACCAAATTTGAGACTGCGGATTACCCAAGCGCCCCTTAAAGTTTCGATTCGCTGTTGAAATCACCACTTGATCGTCACCTGAAATGTAATGGCCCGTAATATTGACGCAGGTGCCACAACCGGCTGCTTCAACAGATGCACCGGCAGCAGTCAGTATCTCAAACAACCCTTCTTTCATAGCTGCCAAATAAATTGCTCGTGATGCTGGTGTTACAATCATCCGAACACCGCGCGCCAATCGCTGACCTTTTAAGATTGCTGCTGCTTGTCGAATATCATCGAGCCGACCATTGGTGCAAGTGCCAATGAGCGCCACTTGAATTTTTTGTCCAACCACTTCGGTCACTGATACGACATCATCCACGCGATGTTGACGTGCAACTTGGGGCGCTAGAGCTGCACTGTCGATAACAATACGTTGGCTATATGAGGCATCGCTATCCGCAAACACTGGACGCGGTGTTGCTGCACCATGGGCTTTTAGCCAAGCCACAGTTTTATCATCAGATTCCAATAACGCGGCTTTAGCGCCAAGCTCTGCCGCATGATTAGCCAAAGTCATCCGATCATCAATTGCCATCGCCGAGACACCAGACCCACAATACTCTAAGGCCTGGTAGTTCGCACCCTCTGCACCTAATCGTCCAAGCATATGGAGCGTGACGTCCTTTGCCCACACGCCTGCTTGCAGCGGTCCATTCAACTCTATTCGAATAGTTTCAGGCACTCGAAACCATAGACGTCCAGTCATCATCACAGCGGCCACGTCAGTCCCTTCCACACCAGTACCAAAGGCATTGAATGCACCGTAAGTCGTAGAATGAGTGTCAGTGCCGACCACCAAATCTCCAGAGGTCAAATGTCCACCTTCTGGCAATACCTGATGGCAAATGCCATCACCCACATCATAGAGATGTGCACCGTGATGATCGGCAAAGGCTCGCATTGCCACATGGGTGTTGGCTGCCTCTATTGTAGGCGGCGGGGAATAGTGATCCAGCACTAATGCAGTTTGTTTGACGTAAGGCAATTGAATATTAGCGTTGCCTGTTTTGAGTTTTTCGATCATTTGCAACGCATTAGCTGCTCGCGCATCATGCATCATTGCAAAATCAACAGCTGCTACCACGATATCACCGGCCTTAGCAGGCTGGCCATTCGCATGCTGACCTAAAATTTTTTCTGCAATCGTATAACCCATCCTAACCCCCTTGAACTCAATAAAAATACACGCTAATTACAGTCGAGGTGCGATGCCCAACATGGCACGTGCTTCATCAGTAGTGGCCGGCTCGCGCCCGATCGCTCGCCCTAAATCAGCAAACTGTTTAACCAGTTGCGCATTGGTCGGGCAACCTATCTCGCGGTAAGGATAGTCACCAATACCCGGTGCAAGATGCCCACCGCGTTCCAGTGCAGTCGATGCTACATTAAATAAATTACCCTCTTTACAAGCAACCGTCCACACAATGCGACGCTGTGGGGGTAAAAAATCAATCAACGCTTCAAGGCCTCGCGTCGTACACGGATGGGCACCGACAATGCCACCTTCTGCGAGCACACATTGCACGTATGCCGGCTCAGTAATGGCGCCCATATCTAAAAATGCATCTACCATACGCACAAAAGGTACAGCCCACACTGATAGATGCGGCTTGACTCCAGCTTCAGTCATCCCCTTTGCTAAAAACAAACAAGTCTCGGTGCTATTTAAATACACCTTATCAGTGGTTAAGAATTTTTTACTGACCGGATCATAAGCATCAATATTACTGCTGCCGGTATCGACTGCCGCAAAGTCGGGTCGAGTAGCTGTGCGCTGCCCCATGAGTTTGACATGTGCCAGACGATTCTCATCCTCTTGTACGGTGATTTGCCCT
>Ga0114971_10000158_pt1 | contig 41338 bp, 39 predicted proteins | sample M_140625_MF_Meta_FD_87320 | JGI IMG/M metagenome (GOLD analysis project Ga0114971, IMG submission 87320) | Freshwater microbial communities from Lake Montjoie, Canada to study carbon cycling - M_140625_MF_MetaG | ecosystem: Environmental > Aquatic > Freshwater > Lake | place: Lake Montjoie... | reverse complement strand
GTACCCGGCAGGCCCGCGCAGCGGTTGGCCCTCGGCACCGCCCGGCCGGTACGGCGGATACGGGCCAGCCATCGCCTTATCTCCTGGGATTCGTCGGGTGCGAGCGCCCCGCGGACGCCTGTTGTAGGCAGGCTAACTCACCGCGGGGTGGACCAGATGAGAGCATGACCGCGGGTATCGTGGCGTAGCTCAACTGGGACGCTCAACTGGGACGCTCAACTGGGACGCTCAACTGGGACGCTCAACTGGGACGCCCAGTTGCGACGCCCAGCTGAGACCGACGATGAAGGGATGCTCCGTGACCATCGCGGTGACCGGATCCATTGCTACCGACCACCTGATGCGGTTCCCCGGGAAGTTCTCCGAGCAACTGCTGGCCGAACATCTGCAGAAGGTGTCGCTGAGCTTTCTGGTCGACGACCTCGTCGTGCACCGCGGCGGCGTCGCGGGAAACATGGCCTACGCCATCGGTGTTCTCGGTGGCAACCCGGTGCTCGTCGGAGCTGCCGGTGTCGACTTCACCGACTACCGCGAGTGGCTGGAAGCCGCCGGCGTCAATTGCGGTCACGTGTTGATCTCCGACACCCAGCACACCGCACGGTTCGTCTGCACCACGGATCTGGACATGGCGCAGATCGCCTCGTTTTATCCCGGAGCCATGTCCCAGGCTCGAAACATCAAGCTGGCCAACGTGATTGCCGCAGCCGGTAAGCCCGACCTGGTGATCATCGGAGCCAATGATCCGGACACCATGTTTGCCCACACCGACGAATGCCGGACGCTGGGATTGGCGTTCGCCGCAGATCCCTCCCAGCAGTTGGCCCGATTGAGCGGCGCGGAGATCACTCGTCTTGTCGACGGTGCCACCTACCTTTTCAGTAATGACTACGAGTGGGATCTGATGCTGTCCAAGACTGGCTGGACCGACGCCGATGTGCTCGCCCAGGTGGGCCTGCGGGTCACCACACTGGGCGCCAAGGGTGTCGATCTGGTCAGCGCCGACGGCACCAACATCCACGTCGGCGTGGTGCCGGAGACGGCGCAGGTCGACCCAACCGGTGTCGGCGACGCCTTCCGGGCCGGATTCCTCACCGGCCGCGAGGCCGGGCTTGACCTGGAGCGATCAGCGCAGTTGGGCTCACTGGTGGCCGTGCTGGTGCTCGAGACCACCGGTACCCAGAACTGGGTCTGGGACCTGCCCACCGCAAAGACCCGCCTGGCCGATGCCTACGGTGCCGACGCCGCCGCCGAGATCGCCGCGGCCCTGGGCGCCGGCTAAAGCTGCACGGGGTAGTGCGGTTCGCTGATCTGCGGCACGATGCTGCGTTCGACGAAGATGGCGTACCAGAGTAGGAAGATCAGCACGGTCCACAGCCGACGGCTGTGGTCGGCACCACCGAGACGGTGTTGGTCGAGCATGGCGCGCACCGCGGGCAGGTTGATCAGGTGACCGGCCGTGGAGACGTCGATCATGCCGTAGGCCCAGTCCATCAGTTCTCCGGCCCGCAACCAGTGCCGGATCGGCACCGGGAAGCCGAGTTTGGCGCGGTTGAGCACATGCGCCGGCACGATCGGTTCCAGCGCGCGCCGCAGGGCGTACTTGGTGGTGGCACGGGTGATCTTCTGGTCGAAGGGCAGCCGGGAGGCCACCGCGAACACCTCCGGATCCAGGAATGGAACCCGCAACTCCAGGGAGTTGGCCATCGTCATCTTGTCGGCCTTGACCAGGATGTCGCCCCGCAACCAGGTGAACAGGTCGAGGTGCTGCATGCGGGCCACCGGATCCCACCCCCGCGACTCGGCGTAGATCGCCGCGGTGACATCGGTGTGGGTCCACGCCGGATTGAAGTCTGCTAACACCGTGCGCAGTTGCTCGTCGGAGAAACTGCGCGCGTTGCCGTAGTAGCGCTCCTCGAGCGTCAGTGAGCCGCGATGCAGCAGGCTCTTGCCGCGCATGCCCTCCGGTAACGGCTTCGAGGCTCGGCCAAGAGACTTTCGCACGGGGCGGGGTAGATACTCAAATCCCTTGAGCGACAGCGGTTCCCGGTAGATGGTGTAGCCACCGAAGAGCTCGTCTGCGCCCTCGCCGGAGAGCACCACCTTGACGTGTTTGCGCGCCTCGCGCGCGATGAAGAACAGCGGCACCAGCGCCGGGTCGGCCACCGGTTCGTCGAGGTACCAGACGATCTCCGGCAGCGCGGCGACGAACTCCGACTGGCTGACGACTTTGGTCACGTGCCGGGCACCGATCGCCTCGGCGGACGTGACAGCCACATCCACCTCCGAGAAGCCTTCGCGCTCGAAGCCGGTGGTGAAAGTGATCAGCCGCGGGTTGTGCCGAATTGCCAGTGCGGCGATGGCGGTGGAGTCGATACCGCCGGACAGGAACGCCCCGACGGTGACGTCGGCGCGCATGTGCTTGGCCACCGAGTCCTCCAGTACCGCGGTGATCTCGTCGTAGCGGGCCTGCTCACTGCCGGCCTGAAACGGCACCGCGGTGAATCGGGGTCGGAAGTAGCGACTGACCTCGGGCGCACACCCGGGGCGGATGACGGCGTAGCTGCCCGACTCCAGGCGCCGGATCCCGCGATGCAGGGTTTCCGGTTCGGGTACGTACTGCAGCACGGTGTAGTGCTGCAGCGCCCGGTCGTCGATACCGAGGTCGAGGTCGAGGAGATCAGCGAGATCGAGTAGGCACTTCTTTTCGCTGCCCACCACCGTGCCGCCAGGCCCGGTCGCCATGAACAGGGGCTTGATGCCGAATGGATCGCGGGCGCAGAACAGTTCGCCGCGCTCGGTGTCCCACAGTGCGAACGCGAACATACCGCGCAGCCGGGTCAGGGCCTCGGTGCCCCAGTGGTGGAAGGCCGCGATAATGGCCTCACCGTCGCCGTCGGTGGCGAAGGCCGCGCCGAATTCGGCCCGCAGTTGCGCCCGGAGTTCCAGGTAGTTGTAAATCTCGCCGTTGAACACCAGCACGTAGCGGCCGGGGCTTTCCGGCGGACCCCAGCGCAGTGGCTGGTGGCTGTGTGCGATGTCGATGATTGACAGCCGGTTGAAGCCCAGGACGACCCGGTCATCCGCCCAGGTGCCGGGCTCGTCGGGACCGCGGTGCCGCATCAGGTGCGAGGCGCCGCCGACGACGTCGACGGTCCCGGTGGTGACGGTGCCTGCCGCACCTCCTACCAGCGCAAGCAGTCCACACACCCGGCCTAGTATGCCCGAACCCCGCGGTGGTCCCGAACTCGTCACCTACGGATTGGGCAGGTGTGTCGGCTAGCTATTGATCGGTGGTCTACGCTGCGTAGTATTCGGATGGAGATGCGTTTCCGGGAGACTCCGTCCGGTGCCGGACACCGGGTCTTCAGAGACCATCGGTCCAGCTTGTGACACAGGAGGTGCCAAGGTGACACCACGCGGGCTCAGCCTTACTCCGACCTGCTCGCGCCGACGTCGAACCGTGGCGATCACGGCCATGTTTGCGGCGCTGGCGATGGCCCTCAACGGTTGCAGTTGGCAGCACGCGATGGGTCTCGGGTGGCCCAACGGCATCACGCCGGAAAGCCACGCGATGCGCAACCTGTGGCTCTGGTCGGTGATCGCCGCCCTCGTCGTCGGCGTCATGGTGTGGGGCCTGATGTTCTGGACCGCGGGTTTTCACCGGCGGAAGAAGGGTCAGAGCGAACTGCCTCGTCAGTTCGGCTACAACATGCCGCTGGAACTCGTGCTGACCGTGGTCCCCTTCATCATCATCTCGGTGCTGTTTTACTTCACCGTGGCGGTCCAAAATCGGGTGCTGCACACAGAAGCCAACCCCGAGGTCGTCGTCGATATCACGGCCTTCCAGTGGAACTGGAAGTTCGGCTATCAGAAGATCGCCTACGCCGACGGATCCTTCAACTGGGACGGAGCCGACCCGGCCCGCAAGGCCGCGATGGTGTCCAAGCCCGAGGGCGAGGACTCCCACGGTGAGGAGAAGGTCGGCGCGGTGCGCGGGATGAATCCCGAGGACCGTAGCTATCTGAACTTCGACAAGGTCGAGACGGTGGGCACCAGCGACGAGATTCCGATCCTGGTTTTGCCGGTCGACAAACGGATTGAGTTTCAGCAGGCCTCGGCCGACGTGATCCACTCGTTCTGGATCCCGGAGTTTCTGTTCAAGCGGGATGTGTTCCCGAATCCTGAGGCCAACCATTCCGTGCATATCTGGCAGGTCTCGGAGATCAACAAGACCGGGGCTTTTGTCGGGCGCTGTGCGGAGATGTGCGGCACCTACCACTCGATGATGAACTTCGAGTTGCGGGTGGTGTCGGCCGCGGACTTCAAGACCTATCTGCAGGCGCGGGCGGCAGGGAAGAGCAACGCCGAGGCGCTCAAAGCGATCAATCAGGCGCCCTTGGCGACCAGCACGCATCCGTTCGATACCCGCCGCGGTGAACAGGTGACCCCGCCGCCGCAGGTCGCTGCGCAGGCGAGCGACTCGCAGGCAGTCAAGTAGAAGCGGAGAATCTGCCAATGCGTATCGAAGCCAGGCTGTTCGAGATCCTGACCGGGTTCTTCGTTCTTGCCGCCGTCGTCTACGGGGTATTGACGGCGATATTCGCCTACGGCGGGATCGAGTGGGCCGGCACCACCGCCCTGGTCCTGACCGCGGGCCTGTCGCTGATCATCGGAACGTTCTTTCGCTTCGTGGCGCGCCGTCTCGACACCCGCCCGGAGGACTACGGCGAAGCCGATATCGCCGATGGTGCAGGCGAGTTGGGGTTCTTTTCGCCGCACAGTTGGTGGCCGCTGCTGATCGCGCTGGCGTTCTCCACCGCGGCGGTGGGGGCCGCGCTGTGGCTGCCGTGGCTGATCTTCGCCGGCGTCGTCTTCGTGCTGGCCGCGGTGTCAGGACTGGTGTTCGAGTACTACACCGGGCCCGAGAAGCACTGAGCATCTCGCCGCCGAAGATTACAATTCGGGCGGTTTCCGGCCCTGCACACGGTGTGCTGCGCCACAGCGGCACCCACCTTTGGGTAGTGTTCTCCCGGTCGCCGTCGAAAGAGGATAGGCAAGGATGAGCGGGCCCAATCCGCCGGAGCCGGGCGGTCAGCCGGCCGAGGAGTCCCGGGACGAGTTGACCGACACCGGCTTTTCGCGCGCGTACTCCGCACCGGAGTCCGAGCAGTACGCCATCGCTGCCTATATCCCGGCCGATCTCGAGTTGTACGACTACGACAACTATGACCAGGGCGAGGCGTCGGCCGATCTGGCGCCGCCGAAGTGGCCGTGGTTCGTCGGGGTCACGGCCATCATCGCTGCCATCGCACTGGTTGTGTCGGTCTCGCTCCTGGTGACCCGCACCGGCACCCGAGATGTGGCCTCGCCGTCGACCACGACGACTCAACCGCCGGTGCAGGATGAGATCACCCCGCCGCCACCCCCGCCGCCGCCGCCGCCGACAAGCGAAGCCCCGCCTCCGGAACCGCCGCCGCCGCCGCCGACTGAAACGGTGACGGTGACTCCCGAGGCCCCACCCGTGGTGACCGAGGCGCCGCCCCCGCCGCCGCCGGAGACCCCGCCGCCGCCCCCGCCGCCGGTCACGACGACGGCTCCAGCCGGTCCGCGTCAGGTGACCTACTCGGTCAGCGGTACCAAGGCGCCCGGCGACATCATCACCGTGACGTATGTGGACGCGTCCGGTCGGCGGCGCACCCAACGCAACGTCTACATTCCGTGGTCGTTGACGGTGACGCCGATTTCGCAGTCGGATGTCGGTTCCGTGCAGGCCTCAAGTCTGTTTCTGGTCAGCAGGCTGAACTGCTCCATCACCACGAGCGACGGGACGGTGTTGTCATCGAATCAGAACAACGCAGCGCAGACGAGCTGTTGATCGCCTCGGATCCTGCCGACGTTGAACAGGGTCGCTCGCCGGAGACGGTGGACCGGCTCATGGTGGGCGTGTGCGGGGCGATCTGGCTGGTCCTGTTGGCCATCAGCGTGATCGCGGCAGTGGCACTGGTGCAGTTGGGTCGGGGACACGTTGGCGGGACCGACAAGCAGTCACCGTGGCTGCTGTACACCATCATCGCCGTCTCAGCCCTGATCATCGTCGGCGCGATCCCATTGCTGTTGCGCGCCCGCCGGACCGCACTGGCCGATTCCGTCAATGCCCCAGACGTGCCAGCACCCGATGCACCGGTGCGGCCGACTGAGGCCCCGACCGAGAAGCTGCGGGTGTTCGGGACCGCGGTGGATCCCTATGCCCGCAAACTTGAGGTTCCGACGGCGGTGCCGCGGGTTCCCGTCACCGTCGTGGACCGGCTCCTGCTGCGTGGCACGGCGTCGCTGTTGGGCGCCATGGGTCTCGCCCTGATTGCGGTGGCCACCGCGACCTATCTGCTCGCCAATGACAGCGATACCGCCGCCTGGGCGGCGCTGGGAACGGCCGCCGTGATCACCGCGGCGATGCCGGCAATTCTGGTGGCGTTCCAACGCAGGCTTGCCGACACCGTCGACGAGGTCGAGGCTGACGCGCTCGCCTGACACCGCTGCCTGACAGACACGCTGCCTGACAGACACGCTGCCTGACAGACGCGCAGAAATCCCCAGCCGATCCGAGGCGGCTGGGGATTTTCTGCTGCGTCAGGAACTGTTCGTGGGGGACCTAGTGATGCCCGTTGGATCCGTTCCCGTTCGATCCGTTTCCGGTGTAGCCGTTGCCGTTGGAACCGTTGCCATTTCCGTTGTATCTGTGGTCCTGGTATTCCTTCAGCGCGGTCAGTGCCCGTTGTTCGGTGGTGTGCGCGGCCTCGTTGAGTGCCGCGTCCTGAGCCACCGGATCGGCAGTCAGGAAGCTACCGCGACCCGGCTGACCACCGGAACCGAGTTTGTTCATCCGCTTCGGCAGCGCAGCGCCCTGGTACTCCAGCGCAATCGGGTGGCCGTGGTCATCGACCGGTCCGAGGGGCTGGTGCAGCTCGATATAGGCACCGTGCGGGAGCCGCTTGAGGATGCCGGTCTCGATGCCGTGGGCGAGCACGTCGCGGTCACTGCGCTGTAGTGAGACGGCCCACCGGTAGGTGATGAAGAACACCAGCGGCGGCAACACCAGCATGCCGATCCGACCGATCCAGGTCGTCGCATTCAGCGAGACGTGGAACGTGTAGGCGATGATGTCGTTCATGGCGCTGAACGTCAGCACCATGTAGAACGCGATTGCCATGGCGCCGATCCCGGTGCGAACCGGAGCGTCACGGGGACGCTGCAGCAGGTTGTGGTGCGCCTTGTCGCCGCTGAAGTGGGCCTCCAGGAACGGGTAGATGATCAGCAGCAGGAAGATCACGCCCATGAGCACCGCCACCCACACGGCGGCCGGGATGGTGTGGTTTCCGATGTAGATCTCCCAGGGCGGGAACAGGCGGATGAGTCCGTCGGTCCACATCATGTAGAAGTCAGGCTGGGAGCCGGCCGACACCTGCGACGGCTTGTAGGGACCCAGGACCCAGATCGGGTTGATCTGAAGCAGACCACCCATCAGGCCGAGGATGCCGACGACCATCGCGAAGAAGGCGCCGGACTTCACGGCGAACACCGGCATCACCCGTACGCCGACGACGTTGGTCTCGGTGCGGCCCGGCCCGGGGAACTGGGTGTGTTTCTGGAACCACACCAGCGCCAGGTGCACGCCGATCAGGCCGAGCATGATCCCGGGGAACAGCAGGATGTGCACCGCGTATAGCCGGGGCATGATGATGTTGCCGGGGAAGTCGCCGCCGAAGATCGCCCAGTGCATCCAGGTGCCCACGACCGGAATTCCCAGGGAGATCGACGACAGGGCGGCGCGGATGCCAGTGCCCGAGAGCAGGTCGTCCGGCAGTGAGTATCCAAAGAAGCCCTCGAACATCGCCAGAATGAGCAGCAGCGAGCCGATCACCCAGTTTGCCTCGCGGGGGCGCCGGAAGGCGCCGGTGAAGAAGATGCGGGCCAGGTGCACCATGATCGACGCGGCGAACAGCAACGCCGCCCAGTGGTGAACCTGCCGAACGAACAGCCCGCCGCGGATCTCGAAGCTGATGTTCAGGGCGGTCTCGTAGGCCCGCGACATCTGAATGCCGCGCAGCGGCTGGTAGACGCCGTTGTAGGTGACCTCGGCCATCGACGGGTCGAAGAACAGTGTCAGATAGACGCCGGTGAGCAGCAGAATGATGAAGCTGTACATCGCGATCTCGCCCAGCAGGAACGACCAGTGCGTGGGGAAGACTTTGTTGAGTTGCCGCCGAAGCGCACCCGACGGGTGGTAGCGAGAATCGACATTGTCGGCGACTTTGTCGATACGTTCCGCAACGCTAGTGCTCATGATCTGCGCTCCCAAAATGCCGGTCCGACTGGTTCGATGAAATCGCCGTTGGCGACGAGGTATCCGTCTTTGTCGATAGTAATCGGTAGCTGCGCCAAAGCGCGCGCAGCCGGACCGAAAATCGGTCGTGCGAAGTGCAGTGCGTCGAACTGCGACTGGTGGCACGGGCACAGGATTCGGTAGGTCTGCTGCTCGTACAGCGAGGACGGGCAGCCCAGGTGCGAGCAGACCTTGGTGTAGGCGAACAGTTCGCCGAAGTTGAAGCTCTCCTGGCCCTGACGCTTGACCACCCGGGCCATGTCGACGGGTTTGATGCGAATCAGCATGACCGGGTTGCGCACACCCATGGCGATATGGCCGAGGATCTCGTGCGACTCCACCGTGGTTCCGTCGCCGTCGGACTCCCGCCACGGAAACACCGTCGCCATGCCGCCCGCGTCGATATCCTCGGGACGAATCTTCACCAGCGGTGATTCCCCCGGCCTGCCGGTGGATTTGGCCAGGAAGATCGTCTCGCCCTTGAATCGCGGCGTCCAGTCCGAGGTCCACAGCACCGCCTTGAGGCCGTCGGCGGTGGGCACGACCGGTTTCCACGGGTTCTTGATGATCCCGCCAACCGCGGCCACCAGTGTTCCGACCCCGAATGCACCCAACCCGATACCCAGCGACAGCCCGATCAGCTTGCGGCGCTTGACCGTTGACCCCTCGAACGCGTCGATCAGATTGGCCGCCGCGGTCCTGCGATCCAGTTCGGAGGACTGCCCGTCATGGCGATCCTGGATGGAGATCTCCTCGGGCATGAACTTCTTTTGATAGAGCACCGCGCCGATCCCGATGGCCAGGATCGACAATCCGAACGTCAGGCCGTACACCGGGGTGGCCATGGTGTAGAGGAAGTTGCCCTCGACGCCGTTGGGTTTGTACTCCCACGGCCAGAACAGGAAGGCCAGCAGCAGGGCAAAGCCCAAGATGCCGCCCAGCAGCAGCCAGATCGCCACCGTTCGCTCGGAGCGTTTCTCCGCGCGGGTGCCCTCGACCGGCCAGCGTGGCTCCTTGAGGACGGTGTCGACACCGTCCATCTTGCCGCCGAGGCGGACCAGGTCCTCGGTGGACATCGACGCTAACTGGTCGTCGGTCGGTTTGTCGCCGGTGTAGTCGCTCACGACCGTGCCCCAACCCACAGCGCGGCCGCGACGGCGGCCACGATTCCGATGATGAAGATCGCCATGCCCTCCGGCGCCGGCCCGAATCCGCCGAGACCGTAACCGCCCGGATTGAGCGTTTCGCTGGACGACCGGACGTAGGCGATGATGTCCTTCTTTTCCTCCGGCGTGAGCTGGCGTTCGGAGAACTTCGGCATGTTTTGCGGCCCGGTCACCATCGCGGTGTAGATCTGTGCGGGTGTGGCGGGATCCAGCATGGGGGCGTACTTGCCCGACGACAGCGCGCCGCCGCGGCCGGTGAAGTTGTGGCAGGACGCGCAGTTGAGCCGGAAGAGATCGCCGCCGCGGGCCAGGTCGGAGCCGATCAGTGAGTGATCGGCGATCTGGCCGTTGGCGTCACGCGGGGTTAGCGGCCCACCACCCATGCTCTGGACGTAGGCGCCGATTGCGTCCACCTGGGGTTCGTCGAAGATGGGTGCCTTTCGCATGGCCTGTGCCTCGTTACGCATCATCGGCATGCGTCCACTGCCGACCTGGAAGTAGACGGCAGCCTCACCGACACCGATCAGGCTGGGCCCGCGGCTGTTGATGCCCTGCAGGTTGGCGCCATGGCAGGTGATGCACGCCGTCTCGTACAACTGCTGCCCGGTACGCAGCAGTGCCGACTGGGACTGGTCGGCGACGGCCACCTGCGGGGTGGGCGTCAAGGTGGCGGCCAGCACGCCGGCCAGACTCAGACCAAACACCAGCAGGACCGCCGCGGTCAGCCGCCGCCGCAGCCGCCGACGCGCCTTGGCGCTCCTGCGGGATCCAAACGTGAGCATCGAACCCCTTTTCATCGGATTCATGGGTTTCATCGGATTCATGGGTTTCATCGGATCTATGCGCTTCATCGGATGAAGTAAATCGTCGCGAACAGGGCCACCCAGACGATGTCGACGAAGTGCCAGTAGTAGGACACCACGATGGCCGCGGTCGCCTGGGCCGGGGTGAACTTGGTCATCGTGGTCCGCAGCAGGAGCAGGACGAAGGCGACCAAACCGCCGACCACATGCAGGCCGTGGAAGCCGGTCGCCAGGTAGAAGACGCTGCCGTAGGCACTGCTGGAGATCGTGGTTCCGTGCGTGATGAGGTGGTAGTACTCGTAGGCCTGCCCGAGGACGAAGAACAGTCCCATCAGGAATGTGGCGGCGTACCACCGACGCAGGCCGAAGACGTCGCCGCGTTCGGCCGCGAAGACGCCCATCTGACAGGTGAACGACGACGCGATCAGCACCAGGGTGACGGGCACTGCCTGAAAGAGATTCAATTCGGTGGGCGGCGGTGGCCAGACGCCACCCGATTGGGCGCGTGCGGTGAAGTACATCGCGAACAGTCCGGCGAAGAACATCAGCTCGCTGGAGAGCCACACGATGGTCCCGACACTGACCATGTTCGGCCTGTTCAGCGAATGCACGCGGGACGTGATCGCGGTTCCGGAAGTGCCTACAGCGCTCGTCACACGAGAAGTATGACGCTTTGTAGTTGGCCAGGTACAGCCAGGGGCTGAATTGGTCACAAACTGTTTTCCCGGGCCTTGGTGACGGGTCCGGGACGTGCGACGATCGGCCGGTGACATTGCCATCCGATGGGCCCGGCCCGGAGTCGCCTGCTGCCACGTGGCCGCAGGTCCTGGGTAGGTTGACCAGTGGTTTCGAACTCGAGCCTGGACAGGCCGGGTGGGTGATGGACCAGATCATGGCCGGCGATGCGACGCCAGCGCAGATCGCCGCCTTCGGCGTGTCGATGACAATGAAGAGCCCGACTGCCGCCGAGGTCCGCGAGTTGGCCGACACGATGCTGCTTCACGCCCGCCGGGTGCCGACCGATGTCATCGGCACCGAGACCGTTGACATCGTGGGCACCGGCGGCGATGGCGCCAATACCGTGAACATCTCGACGATGGCCGCGATCGTGGTGGCAGCCGCGGGCGTGCCGGTGGTCAAACACGGCAACCGGGCGGCATCGTCGGCGAGCGGTGGGGCTGACATGCTCGAGGCGCTCGGGGTCCGGATCGACCTGGGCCCCGATGAGGTGGCTCGCTGTGTGGCCGAGGTGGGGATCGGGTTCTGCTTCGCCCCGGTGTTCCATCCCTCGTATCGGCACGCGGGCCCGGCGCGGCGGGAGATTGGCGTGCCGACGGTCTTCAATCTGCTTGGGCCGCTTACCAATCCGGCACGTCCGCGAGCCGGACTGATCGGTTGTGCATTCGCAGACTCTGCCGAGGTGATGGCCGGCGTCTTCGCCGCCCGGCGGTCCAGTGTGCTGGTGGTGCACGGCGACGACGGGCTCGACGAGCTGACCACCACAACCACCAGCACCATCTGGCGGGTACAGGCCGGCACCATCGACAAGCTCACCTTCGACCCGCTGGGATTCGGATTACCCCGGGCGCAGGCGACCGAACTCGTCGGTGGCGACGCGGAATTCAATGCGGCGCAGGCGCGCAGGGTCTTCGACGGTGCCGCCGGGGCGGTGCGGGACGCGGTCGTGCTCAATGCGGCAGGGGCGATGGTCGCCCACGCCGGGCTATCCAGCCATGCCGAATGGCTGCCCGCGTGGGAGGACGGGTTGCGTCGCGCCGCCGAGGCGATCGACTCCGGCGCGGCGCGCGAGTTGCTCACGCGTTGGATCGGTTTCTCGCAGCAACTCTGAGGCTGCGTGGCGCGCCGAGCGTGCCGCAACCGCCCACTCGAGCCATCCGCCCGCCGAATGCAGTGGCGACGCGAAACCCTCTGTGGCACAGACGATCCGGATTCCGGGCCGGGCAAGCCAGCGGGCCACCAGTGCGGTCTCCTCGACCAGGGCGCCGCCCAGTGGTGCCGGTTGCGGCAGCACCACCTGGGCACCGCTGCGCAGGGCGTCGACCACCGGCATCGGCGGCACACCGCGGCGAGCGCATCCCGCGGCGGCCAGCTGTCCGTGTCTGAGCACCGTCAGATGCCACCCGCCGGCGCCGTCGGGTGCGGCGGCGACCAGTTCGCCGACCCCGGCCAGGGAGCGCAACCGCTGTCCGCGCCACAGCATCTCCACGGTGTCGGCGGTCAGGTCGCGTAGTCGTGCGGCGCTTTCAAAGCTGGACTGCTCGGCCAGCAGCCGGATCCGGTCCACCGCGGCGCCCAGTGCGGTGTTGTCTGCCCCGTCGATCAACTCCGCCGCCCGCCGGGGTGCGGCCGCGTACTGCTCGGCCGCCATTGACCGGCCGGCCGGGCACGGGGCGACCTCCCGCTCCGGGCAACTCGGACCGTGCATGCCGCTGCGTCCGATTCGGGTGGCGCAGGTTCGCACACCGGTGAACCGCGCGATCAGCCCGGCCACGTCGACGGCGTCCGCCCGGGACCGGAACGGCCCGAGTGCGCGGTCGTGGCGTGGCGCGCGCACCACGGACAGCCGCGGGAAGGCCTCGTCGGTGAGCACCACCCACCACCATCGGTGGGGGAAGCGGGAACGCCGGTTGTAGGGCGGCGCATGTGCTGCGAGCAGGCGCAACTCGCGAACGCCTGCTTCCAGTGGGTGGGCGCACTCGATATGCTCGACGCTTTCGGCCAGGCCGACCATTTCCCTGATCCGGTTCCGGGGATCGGCGCCGGTGAAGTAGTGGCCGACCCGCCGCCGAAGATCGGTTGCGGTACCCACGTAGAGGACTTCGGCGGACGGTCCGCGGAAGAGATAGACCCCGGGTTTGCGCGGCAGTCCGTGGGCGAGTACCCGCTTGCTGCGCTGGGCGTTGGTGACGTTGGGCAGATAGGACTGCAGATCGCCGAAGGTCGTCACGCCCAGGTTGCCCACCCGTTCGATCAGTGCGTGCAGCACGTCGACGCATGCGCGCGCGTCGTCGAGTGCCCGGTGCGTGGGTGTGGTGGCGGAGCCCACCAGTTTCGCCAGTGCGGACAGTCGTACGCTGGGCGCCTCCTCTCGGGTCAACACCCGCCGGGCCAGTTTCACCGTGCACAGCACCGGTGGTTTAGGCCAGGCGATATCGCACTGCTGTGCCGCGGCACGAAGGAAGCCGGTATCGAATCCGGCGTTGTGCGCCACCAGGATTGAGCCACGGGCGAACTCAAGGAACATCGGGAGTACGGCCTCGATCGTCGGCGCATTACGCACCATCGCCGTGGTGATCCCGGTGAGTTCGATGATCTGTGGCGGAATATCGCGTTGCGGATCGACCAGGGTGGCGAACTCGCCGATGACCTTTCCGCCGCGCACCTTGACCGCGCCGATCTCGGTGATCGCGTCCCGGTATCCGTCCGCCGCGGCGTTCGCCCGCGACCCGGTGGTCTCGAGGTCGACGATGACGAACGTGGCATCCCGTAGCGATGCCTCCGCGACGGCGTCAACGTCGGCGAAGCTCAACTGATCGTCGGTGCGAAAGCCGGCCACGGTGACTGACGGTAGGGCGCACCTCCGACAAAACGGACCGCGCCACAACGACGGGGAGAACCTGTCGGTACCTGTCGCTAGCGTGCGGGGCAGTCGAGCAGTGTGCTGCGAACGAACAGGAAGAGAGATCCGATATGAGACCAATCGATGTGGGACACGTCCCGCCAGAACCGGGCGAACCCGTGATCATCGACTGTGACCAGTGCGCGGTTCGGGGGCCGGGTTGCCCGGATTGTGTGGTCAGCGTGCTGCTGGGCGTTCCGGAAACTCTGCTGGAGGATGAGCGTGCCGCACTGGAGGTGCTCGCCGAGGCGGGTATGGCGCCCCGGTTGCGACTGGTGCCGGTGCGGCGGAATCCCGGCGCGGAACTGGCCGGCTAACCCGCTGGGGCCGGGCCAATCAGTTACTGGTGTGACTGATGTGGCTGAACATTCGCTGAGATCTTCGCCCTTTGGTTGGACAAAGCCGTTGCCGTTTCGTAACCTTACCGAGACCTGAACGCACTCCGGCGAGTCGAGTCGACGCAGTCAAAGGACGCGAAAACCTTGATGTTTGACCGCACCTCCCTCTCCAAATCCGCTGCTCATAAGTGGTTTGCCGGTGCCGTCGCGGGCGCCACGGTGCTCGCCAGCCTGCTCAGCACCCCGGCCATGGCCGATCCGGCCCAGGACGCCGTGACCAAGATCGGTGAACTCTCTCGGCAGGCCGAGCAACTCACCGAGCAGATGCACGCGGCCGAACTCGACCTCGACAAGAAAGTCCAGGCCCAGACGGCAGCGGAGCAGTCGCACGCCAACGATCTGGCCGCTCTGGACGCCGCCCGACTCCAGCTGTCCTCCTACCAGGGCTCGGTCAATACGCTGGCCGCCTCGGTGTACATGGGTGGCCGCACCGACGGTCTCAATGCGATCCTGACCGCAGCCTCACCGCAGGGCTTGATCGACAAGATGGCTGTCCAGCGGGTCATGGGTATCGAGATGTCAGCTCAGATGCAGAGCTTCCGCGACCTCAGCGCCGAAGCGGTCCGGATCGAGGCCGCCTCGGCCAAATCCGCGGCGGATGCCAGGACGGCCGCCGACGAGGCCGCCGCCATCCGCGCCGACCTGCAGGGGAAGCAATCCCAACTTCAGGTGCAGATCGCGGCGGTGAAGTCGCGGTACGCGCTTCTGACCGCCCTGCAGCGGGCCACCCTGGCCGGCCCGGCCGCCTTGCCGCCGGCGATTCCGGCAGCGCCGGCGCCCGAGGCTGCTCCCGAGTCTGGGCCGCCGAATGAGATCCTCGCGATGGCCGCACTGCCGTCACCCGGTGCCGGCGGCGGAGAGGGCTCGGTCGCCGTGCAGGCGGCGTTGACCCGACTCGGCACGCCGTATGTCTGGGGTGCCGCAGGACCCGGTGAATTCGACTGCTCCGGCCTGGTCATGTGGGCCTACCAGCAGGCCGGTATCTTCCTGCCGCATTCGAGCTACGCGCTGGCCGCCGGTGGACAGCCGGTCTCGTTGGACCAGATGCAACCCGGTGATGTCATTACCTATTACTCCGATGCGTCGCATGTCGGGATGTACGTCGGTGACGGGATGATGGTGCACGCCTCCACCTTCGGGATACCGGTGGCCGTCGTCCCGGTGAACAACGCCCCGATCTTCAACGTCCGTCGGTACTGAGTCGGCAGGTCGCCAGATTCGGCGGTCAGGTCCGGTGGCCGCAGTGCTGATCGCCGAGTTGGCCGCGGCATCGATGCTTCTCACCAGGTTGCCGCACCCGTCCTCACCATTCCCGCTTCCGGCGCTCTCGGCCTCGGCTCCGTCGATACTCGCCGGCGGCCGGACGGTGCGTCTGCTCAGCCTGGGCGGGACCCGGACCGACGGCCTACTCGCCCGGGTTAGAGCCGAATTGGGCGCGGCCGTTGATTCGGTCGAGTGGTTCTGGGGCACCGACTGGGGGCACGGTGATGACCCGGAGATCACCGTCGCGGCCACCGACTCCGAAGCGCGATTCCTCGACCAGGCCCACCTCGACATCCGACGCCGGTGGGCCGATATCGCCGCGGTATCCGTCGCCGATGAGGTCGATCTCGCCGAGCGCGCGACGTCCGGTCAGCGGATCGTCTTTGCCCCCGGCGCGTCGGCGATGAACGACTCCGCGCTGCGAATTGTGTTGACGCACGAGCTTTTTCACCTCGCCGCCCGTTCCGATACCGCCCTGGACGCCCCACGCTGGCTGACCGAAGGCGTGGCGGACTTCGTCGCGCGGCCGCCGTCGGCGATACCCGCCGGCACGAGTGCCGAACTGCCCTCCGATGCCGCACTCGACGAGTCTGGTGTCGAGCGTTCGGCGGCCTACGACCGGGCGTGGTGGTTCGCGCGGTTCGTCGCCGATACCTACGGCACCGACGGGCTTCGCCGGTTGTATGCAGCGGCCTGCGGACCCCACCACGCTGACCTGGCAGTGGCCGTCCAGCAGACCCTCGGCACCGACCTGCCCGGACTGAAGCTCCGCTGGGCGTCGTGGCTGACAACAGGGCGTGGTTGACGATGACACGAATCCTGTTGGTGACCAACGACTTTCCACCGCGGCCTGGCGGAATCCAGTCGTATCTCGAACAATTCGTGCGCCGGTTGGCCGCGTCCGGCCAGCACGAGCTGACCGTCTACGCCCCGTCGTGGAAGGGTGCCGAGGAGTACGACCGCACCGCGCCGTTCACGGTCGTCCGCCATCCCGGCACGCTGATGGTTCCGCAGCCTGGTGTGGACCGTCGGATGCGTGACCTGATCGGAAGTCACGGTATCGAGACCGTGTGGTTCGGTGCGGCCGCGCCACTGGCTCTGCTGGCACCGCAGGCTCGCCGGGCCGGTGCTGCGCACGTGGTGGCCAGTACGCACGGGCACGAGGTGGGCTGGTCGATGCTGCCGGGCGCCCGGTCGGCACTGCGGCGTATCGGTGCCCAGACCGACATCATCACCTATGTCAGCAGCTACACCCGTGGTCGATTCGCCTCGGCATTCGGTCCCCGGGCGAGCCTGGAACACCTGCCGCCGGGCGTCGACACCGATCGGTTCGAGCCCGACCCGGTTAGCCGCGCGCAAATACGGGCGCGCTACCACCTCGGCGGCCGACCGGTGGTGGTCTGTGTGTCCCGACTGGTGCCGCGCAAAGGCCAGGACATGTTGATCAGGGCCTGGCCGGACATTCGGCGCCGGGTCAGCGGCGCCGCGCTGGTGATCGTCGGCGGCGGACCCTCTGCCGACACCCTGCACCGGCTGGCGCAGGACTGCGGTGTGGATGCCGACGTGGTGTTCACCGGTTCGGTGCCGGGCGCCGAACTCCCGGCCCACTACGCGATGGCCGATGTGTTCGCCATGCCGTGCCGCACCCGCGGAGCAGGCCTGGACGTCGAGGGCCTGGGCATCGTGTTCCTGGAGGCATCGGCCACCGGTGTTGCGGTGGTGGCCGGAAACTCCGGTGGCGCGCCGGAAACCGTCCGCGACGGCGAGACCGGCCGGGTGGTGGACGGCCGGAACCACGACGAGATCGTCGAGGCCATCAGCGATCTGCTGGCCGACCCGGAGCTGGCTCAGCGCATGGGTGCGGCCGGGCGGGCCTGGATCGAGCGGGACTGGAATTGGGACGTCCACACCGCACGGCTCGCCGAACTGCTGCGGGTGCGGCCCGCGCGGCCCCTGGGATAACTAGCGATCGGGATATGTGAGGCTAGAGGCCGTGAGCAGCATTCAGGTCGCCGACGAGACGTTCGTCGCCGCGAGTCCCGCCGCGGTGGGCCGGGCCGTGGGCGACCGGGCCGCGTGGCGTCGCTGGTTTTCCGACCTGATGCTCGAGGTGGTCGAGGACCGCGCCGACAAGGGTGTGCGCTGGACGGCCACCGGCGCACTCACCGGCACCATGGAGATCTGGCTGGAACCGGTGCTCGATGGTGTGGTTCTGCACTACTTTCTGCATGCCGAACCCGCCGGGGACCCGGCCGCGCTGAACCTGGCCGCCCTGAACCACCGTCGGCGGGTGGCCGGTAAGCGGATGGCTTTCGAGGTCAAGAACAGCCTGGAGGCGACCCGACCGGTCGGCGCGCCACCGGTGCTTTGATACCCGGTTCCCTCGCGGTGCGAGAGGGTACGGTTTGGGTCCGGGTTATGTCCCGGCCTGGATGTCGCCGCCCACTGGCGAAGCGAGACCGGACTGCGAGCGAGAGCGATGGGGAAGCACTGACAGTGGCGGATAAGACGGCGCAGATCATCTATATCGACGCGGACCCGCGCACGGTCATGGACGTCATCGCCGATATTGCCTCCTATCCGGAGTGGGTGTCGGAGTACACCGAGGCCGAGGTCCTCGAGACCGACACCAAGGGCAACCCGAAAGTGGCCCGGCTGGTGCTGGAAGCCGCGGTGCTCAGAGACACCATGGTGCTCACCTACGAGTGGCCGGCCGACCGCAAGTCAGTGCGCTGGTCGCTGGTGTCGAGCACGCTTCTCAAGGCGCTCGACGGCGTTTACATCCTCACGCCCAAGGGTTCCGGAACCGATGTCACCTACGAGCTGTCGGTGGACCTGATGGTTCCGATGATCGGTCTGCTCAAGCGCAAGGCCGAGCGGCGGTTGACCGATACCGCGCTGAAGGATTTGAAGAAGCGGGTCGAGGGCTGAGTGGAACCCGGTGACGCCGCCGCCGATGCGGGCCCCACTGATGCGGCCCGGATCAGCTTCTTCGTCGGCAAGGGCGGTGTCGGCAAGTCCACGTTGGCCTCGGCGACGGCGGTGCGTGCGGCGCTGAGCGGCGAACGGGTGCTGGCGGTCTCGACCGACCAGGCACACTCGCTCGGCGATGTGCTGGGTGTACCGGTGCAGCCCAGCGGAGCGGCCGAGCCGGTGCGCATCCTGACCGAGGAGAACGGCGGCGACAACGGCGGCGGGTACCTGGACGCCGTGGCTCTCGACACCCTGGCACTGCTGGAGTCCGCGTGGCATCCGACGGCGGAGGTGCTGGCCGCGCGTTTTTCGGATTCCGATATCAAAGATGTTGCGCCGGAAGAGCTTTGCACCATGCCCGGAATCCAGGAGGTACTTGGTCTGCGGGCGGTGGCCGCGTTGGCCGGTTCTGGTCGGTGGGATCTTGTGGTGGTGGACTGTGCGTCCACCGCCGACGCTCTGCGGATGTTGACCCTGCCCGCGGCGTTCGCGATGTACGTGGAGCGGTGCTGGCCGCGGCACCGTCGACTCAGCGTCGCGATCGAGGACGCGCGTACCGCGGCGATGGTCGCCATGATGGAGACCGCCAGTGCCGCCATGGAGTCGCTGTCGGATCTGCTCAGCGACGGCGATCGGGTGAGCGCGCACCTGGTGCTCACGCCTGAGCGGGTAGTGGCCGCCGAAGCCGTCCGAACTCTCGGCTCGCTGGCACTGATGGGTGTGCGCGTTGACGAGTTGATCGTCAATCAGGTTCTCTTCCAAGATGATTCGTATGAGTACCGCAACCTCCCGGACCATCCGGCCTTCGACTGGTACGCGGCTCGAATCGCCGAGCAGAAATCTGTTTTAGACGAACTCGCCGATACGATCGGCGCGTTGCGGTTGGTGTTGACGCCCCACCTGGCCGGTGAACCGATCGGGCCAAAAGCGCTGGGTCAACTGCTCGACGATGCGCGGCGGCGGGATGGCTCGGCACCGCCCGCGCCGCTGCGGCCGGTGGTCGACCGCGAGTCGGGTTCGGGTCTTGATGCCGTCTATCGCATGCGGCTTGAACTGCCGCAACTCGACGCCGGTGCGTTGCGCCTCGGCCGGGCCGGCGACGACCTGATCATCGGCGCGGCCGATCAGCGCCGCCGGGTGCGGCTGGCTCCGGTGCTGCGCCGCTGCCTGGTGACCGGTGCGACGATGCGGGGCAGTGAGTTGACGGTGAGATTCCGGCCCAATCCGCGGGTGTGGCCGGCATGAGCAACCCGCACCCCGATATCGGACCCGAACTGCGGCAGCTGGCCCAGGTGATCCTGGACCGGCTGGACCCGGCGGTCCGAGCGGCTGCAGCGATGGCCACCGACGCGCTTCGCGGCCCCGGTCGCTGTCAGCAGGTGTGGTGTCCGGTATGCGCGCTGGCCGCTCTCGTCAACGGCGAGCAGCACCCCCTGCTGACCGTTATCGCCGACAACAGCGTGGCGCTGCTGACGGTGATCCGCGCCATGACCGGCGATCAGAAGGCTGAAGCGAACCCGACACCGGCCGACCCGGACGCCGGTGCCGACGGCACGCCTACCGTGACGGGCGCGGACAGCACCGGCGACCCGGCGGGGTCCGACGGCCGCTACCACGACATCCCGATCATCGTCGAGACGGTCACCGCCGAGGAGTGATCGCCGGCGCCTGTGGATTGGCCGTGAACAGCGCGGCTGAAGTGGTTCCGGTGGCCATGGCTCGGTAGAGTCAGACCCGAGCAACGCCCACGCGTGCGCCGGCGAGGGAGGTCCTATGTGGTACTGGTTGTTCAAGTACATCTTTATGGGCCCCCCGCTCTCGTTCCTCGGCCGGCCGAAAGTCGAAGGGCTGGAATACGTTCCGCGGTCCGGCGCGGCGATTCTGGCCAGTAACCACCTCGCGGTGGTGGACAGTTTCTTTCTGCCGCTCGTCGTCAGTCGCCGGATCACCTTCCTGGCCAAATCGGAATACTTCACCGATACCGGACTCAAGGGAGCCTTCAAGCGCTGGTTCTTCGGTGTCGCCGGCCAGGTGCCGATCGATCGGACCAGTGCGGACGCCGCCCAGGCCGCCCTGGACACCGCCCAGCGGCTGTTGTCGGAGGGCAAACTGCTCGGCATGTACCCCGAAGGCACCCGGTCGCCGGACGGTCGCCTCTACAAGGGCAAGATCGGCCTTGCGCGACTCGCACTGGAGACCGGCGTTCCGGTGATCCCGGTCGCGATGATCGGTACCGATGTCGTCAACCCGCCGGGATCGAAGATGTGGCGGTTCGGCCGTGTGACGGTGAAGTTCGGCAAGCCGATGGATTTCTCCCGGTTCGACGGCCTGGCCGGTAACCGATTCATCGAACGAGCCGTCATCGACGAGGTCATGTACGAACTGATGAACCTGTCCGGTCAGGAGTACGTCGACATCTATGCCGCGACGCTCAAGCAGGCCGGCGCCCCGGTCACCCCCGATGTACCAGGTCCGCCGGCGGCGCGGATTCCGGAGACCGCGGCGGGGTAACGCCCGGACGGGCCAGAGCCAGGCCCGCGACCGTGAGCACCGAAAGCGCCCACCACACGTACGACATCCCGAGCAACTGCCGCCACCACGCCGCCGAGGCCTCGCGGTGTTCGGGCAGCAGGTCGATCGGCGTCCAGACCATCAGCGCGGTCCCGGCGGCGCACACAGCCGCCAGGGCGACACTGCGGTACCGGTAGCCGAGTACTGCGGTGACGATGACCGTCGGCACCGCCCACACCCAGTGGTGTGACCAGGACACCGGCGAGACCACCAGGCCGAACATCGCCACGCACAGCACGGCCAGCGTCGGTTCGCCGGCGGCCAGCACGCGCCGCACCGCCCACACGGTCAGCGCGAGAACCAGCAGACAGCACACCGTCCACACCACGAAGTGGGTGCGCGGGTCGAGACCGAGTCTGGCCAACGCCCCGGCGGCGTTCTGATTGGTGTTCAGGGTTGCGGTGCCGATCCGATCGGTGTGGGCCACGGTGGACGTCCAGTACTCCCAGGAGTCGCGCCAGGCCAGGGCGAACCCGAGCAGGGTGGCGGCCACGAACGAGGCCACCGCGGTCAGCGCCGCACGGGTGTCCCGGCGCAGCACGAAGAACAGCAGGAACACCGCGGGTGTCAGCTTTAGCGCGATGGCGATACCCAGCAGCAGGCCCCGGGGCCACGGTGTCCGGCGTGGTACGCAGTCGGCGATCACCAGGGTCATCAGGACGACGTTGATCTGGCCGAAGTGGAAGTTCGCCTGGATCGGCTCGAGCCACGTCATCGACATCGCGACCAGACCGGCCGCCAGCCAACCGCGTCGCAGCCACAGCGGTCCGGCGCCCGGGCGCGCGGCAACCGGAACCTGTAGGCGGCCCAACACGATCCAGATCGACACCACCAGCAGCCCGCAGGTGATGATCGTGATGATCACACTTGCCACCGGCAGCGACACCAGTGCCAGCGGACTGAACACGATCGCGGCCAGCGGGGGATAGGTGAAGGGCAGGTCCAGTCCGCCCTGGGTGGCAAACACCGTACCGTCGGCGTACAGCGGCCGACCCGCCAGCCAGGCCTGCCCACCCATCCGGTAGACGTCGGTGTCGATCAGGTAGGGAAGTTGCCGGAAGAGGTGCCAGCCGGCATAGCCGACGGCGATACCGATCGCGATGGCGATGACGGCGTCGACGGCTCGCCACAGGCCGGTCGGCAGGCGGTCCGCAGGGTGCCGCCCGAGAAAACTGCCCACTTCGGGCGACCGCCGCCTGCTCATGTCCCAGCCAGACTATCCGGCCGAGGCGCCGGGGCAGGCGTGGGCGTAAGTTCCCTAGGCGTGCCAGCCGCCGTGCACTTCGACGTCATTGCCCCGGGACGGGTGCCGCTGATGTGGTGCCTGATCGCGTTCATCCTGACCTTCTTCGTGACCCGGACGATCACCCGCTACATCCGTGCCACGGCCGGCCGGACCGGCCCGCGCAAATGGTGGCAGCCGCACAACATCTCCGTCTCGTCCAAGGATGGCGGCAGTGACGGGGGCAGTGGCGGGGGAATGCACATCCACCACGCCGTGTTCGGTGTCATCCTGTCGCTGTCCGCCGGCGTCGCCCTGGTGACCATGGCCCAGGGTGGCACCATCCACCAATTCACCGCGGCCGCAATCGTCTTCGGCATCGGAGCTGCCCTCGTGCTCGACGAGTTCGCGCTGATTCTGCACCTGCAGGACGTCTACTGGTCCGAAGACGGCCGCACCTCCGTCGACGCGGTGTTCGTGGCGGTCGCGGTGGCGGGCCTGTTGGTGATGGGATTCAACCCGCTGTCGTTCTTCGACATCGGCATCTGGCGCGACGACACCTCAATCCTGGCCCGGGTGACGGTGGTGGTGATGGCCGTATTCATCCTGGCACTCGCGGTCGTCGTGCTGCTGAAGGGCAAGTTGTGGACCGGACTGGTGGGCATGTTCATCACACCGTTGCTGTTCATCGGCGCGATCCGGTTATCCCGGCCGCACGCCCCGTGGGCGCGTTGGCACTACCAGGACGAACCCCGCAAGATGCACCGCGCGATGGAGCGTGAGCGCTACCTGCGCAGGCCGTTCGTCCAGGCCAATCTCTGGTTGCAGCATGTGATCGCCGGCGAACCCCGGTTCCCGGCCGCTGCCGAGGTGGACGCCGAACTCGACCGCGAGGTGCATGCCGCACCGCCACCGGCGCACGCCCAGCAGGCGCAGACCGCCCGGCCCGCTGTGCCGGCCGGGGGATAGGGCTCGCGATGCGGTACTTCTACGACACCGAGTTCATCGACAACGGCAGGCTCATCGACCTGATCTCGATCGGCGTCGTCGCTGCCGACGGCCGCGAGTTCTATGCGATATCCACCGAGTTCGATCCGGAGTCGGCGGGTCGTTGGGTACGTACCAACGTGCTGCCCAAGCTGCCGTCGCCGGCGTCGCAGCTGTGGCGCTCGCGCCGGCAGATCCGGGAGGGCCTGGAGGACTTCTTCGGTATCGACGATCCGCAGATCGAGGCCGAGCCCATCGAACTGTGGGCCTGGGTGGGCGCCTACGACCATGTCGCGCTCTGCCAGCTATGGGGACCGATGACCAGCCTGCCGCCGCAGATCCCGCGGTTCACTCGCGAGCTGCGGCAGTTGTGGGAGGAGCACGGCAGTCCGCAGATGCCGCCGCGGCCGTCCGACACCCACGACGCCCTGGTTGACGCTCGGCATAATCGGCGTCGCCATGAGCTGATGACGACCGGCCGAGATCTCGGTCCGGGAACCCCGGCCGCGGATTCGGCGCAGGTGGGAACCGTCGGCGGTGGTGAGGAACCCGAAGTGTCCCGGTTAGGATAGTCCGGTGAACTGGACCGTCGACGTACCGATCGAGCAACTGCCGGCGTTGCCGCCGCTGCCGGTCGACCTGGGCGCCCGGCTGGCGGAGGCGTTGGCCAAACCCGCCACCCAGCAGCCGAGTTGGGATGCCGAACAGGCCAGGGCGATGCGAACGGTCCTGGAGAGCGTGCCGCCGGTGACCGTGGCCGCCGAGGTCGAGAAGCTCTCGAGCCAGCTTGCCGCGGTGGCCCGCGGGGAGGCGTTTCTGCTGCAGGGCGGCGACTGCGCGGAGACCTTCGTCGACAACACCGAGCCTCATATCCGGGCCAACATCCGGACCCTGCTGCAGATGGCGGTGGTGCTGACCTACGGCGCCAGCATGCCGGTGGTCAAGATGGCCCGGATCGCCGGCCAGTACGCCAAACCGCGCTCTTCAGACATCGACGCGCTGGGTCTGCGGTCCTATCGGGGCGACATGATCAACGGGTTCGCCGCCGACGCGGCCGTGCGCGAGCACGACCCGTCCCGGCTGGTGCGCGCCTACGCCAACGCCAGTGCCGCGATGAATCTTGTTCGGGCACTCACCTCCTCGGGTCTGGCGTCGTTGCACCTGGCGCACGACTGGAATCGGGAGTTCGTTCGCACCTCACCGGCCGGAGCCCGGTATGAGGCATTGGCGGGCGAGATCGACCGCGGCATGCGCTTCATGGCGGCCTGCGGGGTCAACGACCGCAACCTCGACACCGCCGAGATCTACGCCAGCCATGAGGCTCTGGTGCTGGACTACGAGCGGGCCATGCTGCGGCTCTCCGAGGAGTTTGGTGAGCCCCGCCTCTATGACCTGTCGGCGCATTACGTCTGGATCGGGGAGCGCACACGTCAACTCGACGGCGCTCATATCGCCTTCGCGGAGGTGATCGCGAACCCGATCGGGGTGAAGATCGGGCCGACGATGACGCCGGAACTGGCTGTCGAATACGTCGAACGTCTTGACCCGCAGAACAAGCCGGGTCGGCTGACGCTGGTCACCCGGCTGGGCAACCACAAGGTGCGCGATCTGCTGCCGCCGATCATCGAGAAGGTTCAGGCCACCGGACACCAGGTGATCTGGCAGTGCGATCCGATGCACGGCAACACCCACGAGTCCTCCACCGGGTACAAGACCCGTCACTTCGACCGCATCGTCGACGAGGTGCAGGGCTTCTTCGAGGTGCACCGCGCACTGGGTACCCACCCCGGTGGAATCCACGTCGAGATCACCGGGGAAAACGTCACCGAGTGTCTCGGCGGCGCCCAGGACATCTCCGACACCGATCTGTCCGGACGCTACGAAACCGCCTGCGACCCGAGGCTCAACACCCAGCAGAGCCTGGAGTTGGCGTTTCTGGTCGCGGAGATGCTCCGCGAGTAGGCATCAGCGGAGTTCAGCGGCCGAGTAGTCCGTCCAGGTTGGTCCCGAGTGTCCACCCGGCGATGGCGACCAGTCCGGTGAGCACGCCAACGGTGAGCACCCAGAAGGCCATCAGCCGGCGTGACCGCTGCCGCGCCCAGCGGAACTCCTCGATGGCGATTCCGGCGAATTGCCTTGGTGGGGAGAGATATTCGGCGATCTCGTCGTGATCGTCGACACCGGTGGCGCTGGGTGCGGCGGCTTGCCACTGCCGCGGACCGCGGGTCAGCTGACGAGTCGGGGTCCGTACCGGTGGCCCCGCGGCCGGTGCTCGATCGGGCCGCCGGCTGTGAACGACGGTGGCGGCCGCGTGCTGCGCGGAATTCTGTGGCGCCGGAACTCGGAATTGCGGCAGGGCTAATTCCTCGGCGATCACGTCGAGTTCGGCGCCCATGGCGGAGGCGTCGGCGAACCTGTCGTCGATATTGCGCGCCGTCGCGCGAGCGATGAAGGCGTCGAATTGGCCAGGAACGCCATCGATCACCGAACTGGGTGGCGGCACGTCGCGGTCGAGGCGCTGATTGGCCACCACGAGGGCGCTGTCGCCGGTGAAAGGTGCTGTGCCGGTGAGCAATTCGAACGCCATAATGCCGACCGAATACACATCGCTGCATGGTCCGGTCTCGTGGCCGAGGACCTGCTCCGGTGACAGATAGGCGGCTGTGCCGAGGATGACGCTGGTGGAGGTGACGCCCGCCTCGGCGATCGCGCGCACCAGACCGAAGTCGACGAGTTTCACCTCGCCGTCATCAGAGATCAGCACATTCTCCGGTTTGACATCGCGGTGCACCAGCCCGGTTTGGTGGGCGACTCCGAGTCCGCCGAGCACGGGCCGCAACACTGCGACGACGGCATGCGGGGGCATCGGGCCCCGTTCGCGAAGCAGTTCGCGCAGGGTTCCGCCCTCGATGAGTTCCATGACCAGGAACGGGTGTGCGGGATCATTTCCCTGGTCGTAGATGGCCACCAGGCCGGGATGTTTCAGGCTCGCGATTGCCCGGGCCTCGCGATGGAAGCGGGTGAGGAACTCCTTGTCGCCGGCGTAGCGGGCGTCCATCACCTTCAGGGCAACCGGCCGGTCGAGGCGAACGTCGAGTCCCCGATAGACCGTCGACATCCCGCCGGAGGCAATCCTGGCCTCGACGCGGTATCTGCCGTCGAGCAACGCACCGACGAGCGGATCCGACCTCACCGGATGATCCTAAGTCGGCGGGTCGTCGACGGGCGGTGACGACGATGCTCCGCTGACACCGCGCGTGTCCTGGTCGGCCACGGTCCTACACTTGCTGCCGTGAGCACCATTCCCGCCGGCGATGATGTCCTGGATCCCGACGAACCCGTCTACGACCTGCCGACGGTGGCCGACCTGCTCGGCATCCCGGTGACCAAAGTGCATCAGCGCCTCCGGGACGGCCAACTGGTGGCGGTGCGCCGCAACGGCATCATGGTGGTGCCGCAGTTGTTTTTCACCGAGGCCGGGGAAGTGACCAAGTCGCTTCCCGGTCTGCTGGCGGTGTTGCGCGACGGCGGCTACCGGGACACCGAGATCCTGCGCTGGTTGTTCACCGCCGACCCGTCGCTGACGGTGTCCCGGGACGGGGTGCGCGAAACTATTCCCAACGCTCGTCCGATCGATGCCCTGCACGCCCATCAGGCCCGTGAGGTGCTGCGCCGGGCTCAGGCGATGGCGTACTGATCCGGCTTCGGATCCCTCTCGCGGCGCAGCCAGTACCACGCCGCCACCGCGCCCGCCGTGGCCAGTAGCACGTGCGGCCAGGAGTACATCCCGTGTGCGCCGTCGGGCTTGAAGATGATCATGATCCAGGTGCAGGATCCCGCGATCAGGGCGATCGCGGACCGCGACTGAGCCAGCGCTGACACCACCGCAAGCGGCCAGGTGTAGTACCACGGCAGCGCGGCCGGCACGAACAGCACGACGACGAGCATCGCCCACGCGATCCCCTGCAATGCCTCGCGGTCGGTATGCCGAAAACGCCACCACAGTAGGGGAAGTGACACTCCGATGATACCGATACCGACGGTGCGGGTGACGTCGAGGATCGCGTAGAAGTTGACCGGTATGAATAACCCGCCGATCGCATTGGCCAGGTTCGCCACCGCGGTCGGGATCGTCAGCCAGTTGATGATTCGAACCGAACCGGCCAGTGCGGTCAACCAGCCGAGGCCGACCCCGGCCATACCGGACAGCACCGCGAACACCGCGACGAATGTCGCCACCGACGCCGCAGTGGCAATCATGAACGCCCGCAGTCGGTTTCCGCCGAGATGGCGCATCCAGACCCACACCATGAACGGCAAGGCGAGCACCGCGGTGGCTTTGACCGCGACCGCAATCGCGATCAACGCCGCACCGGCGACGTGATGTCGGGAGAACGTGAGCGCGATGCCGGCCATCATGAGCCCGACCATCAGCATCTCGTTGTGAACCCCGCCCATCAGGTGCACGATCACCAGGGGATTGAGCACGCAGATCCACAGCGCCACCGCACCGTCGGCGCCGACATGTCGTGCGATCCGCGGCGCGGCCCAGATCAACAGCGCCAGACCGGGCAGCATGCACAGTCGCAGCAGCATGGTTCCGGTCACCACGTTGTCGCCGACGACCAGGGTCACGAATTTGGCGACCAGGATGAACGCCGGTCCATAGGGTGCCGGCGTGGTCACCCAGACCGAACTGACGTCGTCCAGTAGGGGATTCGGGTTCTCGATCGGACCCACCACGTAGGGGTCGAAACCATCGCGCAACAGCGCACCCTGGGCCAGATACGAGTAGGTATCGCGGCTGAACAGCGGGACACTGAGAAGCAGTGGGGCTAACCAGAATCCGGTCGTCGCGATCATGGTGTACTCGCTGACTTTCTCGCCGTCGACCACGCGTCGGCCCAGCCACAGCCATGCCGCCAGCACGAGTGCAACGCCCAGCCACACCAGTACCGAGGAGACAACCAGTCCGTGGCCGAATCGCAGCCAGGACAGGTGGGCCGATTCCAGCAGGGGATCGCGCTGGCGGGTGCTGCCGGCGCCGACGCCGCCGAGAGCGATTAGCGCGGTTCCGATAAAACCCAGCAGTGCCGGCCGGCCGTCGTCAGCCCGGGCGAACGCGATCAGCCGACGCAGTCCGGTCGCCGCGGTGGCCGTGCGTGTGTTGGCAGACATTGGCTAGGCCGACCGGTTTGCGGCCAATCCGGCGAGTTCGGTCAGCCCGACCTTGGCCGGTGCATTGATTGGTGCGTCGGAAAGGACGGACAGGGCACGCCCGGTCAGCATGTCGATGCGGTCCTCCACGGCCCGCAGGGCTCCGACTGATTCGATGACCGCGCACAGTTCGCCGACCTCGGCGTCGGTGAGGTCGGTGCCGATCGAGGTGCGCAGCAGTTCGGCTGCCGCCGGGTCGGATTCGCCGGCCCGGGTGATCGCCTCGGCCAGCAACACCGTGCGCTTACCCGAGCGCAGGTCATCGCCGGACGGTTTGCCGGTTACCGCGGGGTCGCCGAACACGCCCAGGACGTCGTCGCGCAATTGGAACGCCACGCCCAGGTCGGTGCCGAAGTCACCGAAGATGCGTTGGACGTCCGGGCGGTCGGCAGCGGCGGCCGCGCCCAACTGCAGCGGTCGCGAGATCGTGTACGACGCGGTCTTGTAGGTGTTGACGTTCATCGCCGACTCGATGGATTCCGCGCCGCTGGACTCCGCGACGATGTCGAGGTATTGACCGCCGAGTACCTCGGTGCGGATATCGGACCAGACCCCTCTGACCCGTTGGCGGCCGTCGGCAGGCAGATCTACCGCGGCCACGATGTCGTCGGCCCATACCAGCGAGAGATCGCCGAGCAGGATCGCCGCCGAGCGCCCGAACTGTTCGGCCGAGCCACGCCAATCCCGGGAGCGGTGCAGTTCGGCGAAGTGCATATGCACGGTCGGCCATCCGCGACGCGTGGCGGAGTCGTCGATGACGTCATCGTGAACCAGCGCGCAGGCGTGCAGCAGTTCCAGTGCGGAGAACAGCAGCAGGGTCTGCTCGTCGACCGGATCCTCGGGCCCGGTGGTCACTGCCCGGTAACCCCAGTAGGCGAAGGCCGGCCGGAGCCGCTTCCCGCCGCGCAGAACGAAGTCCTCGAGTACGCCGATCAGACCGTCGTACGCGGTGCCGATGTAGCCGGCTTCGGTGCGCCGGGCGGCCAGGTACTCCCGCAGTTGTTCGGTGACAGCGCCGGACAACTCGACGGCCGATGGTGCACCAGCGTGAACGTTCAGCGCGGAGCCCTCTCGTCGTCGTGGCTGTCAGCAGTGAACCGGGGCGAGGTGTCTCGGTCCCGCCAGGCGAGGGCGGCGATGAGTCCGGTGACGACGAGTGCGGCCAGTCCGAGCCAGAGTGCTGCGGCATTGAAGGAACGTGTGCTGGGGTCGGTGTACCGCGACTGGGCACTCATGGTGGTGACGACGCCGGGTTTGAGTGACCACGTGACGACACCGGTATCCACGCGCTCGCCGTTGGTGGAGGTGACCTCGCCCGGGAACGCGGCACTGAACTTCACCTCGGCGTCCGGGTCGGTGACGGTGGTCAGGTCGACGCGGCCCTCCAGGATCACCAGGTTGCCCGCTCGGCGCAGCGTGATGTCCACGCCCGCGGCGTCGCGGCTGAGGTTGGCCAGTTGAGGTAGTTCCGCGAAGGTGAGATCGGAGAAGGTGGCCTGCGAGCCGACGTAGCCGTCCGCTTCGTAGGACGACACGTCGACCTTCTGGCTGAAGGACAGGTTCTCGTCGAACTGGGGTCCCCTGTCCTGGTCGTCGCGCGCTTTCGTGACCGCGGTGATCTCGCCGGCCACCGCGTCATCGCCGGACACCGTAATCGAGGCGTTCACACGCAGGCATCCGGCCATCAGGGGCGCGATGAACAGCATCAGCAATGCCAACACCCGCAGACGCCGCCGCCGGCCCAGATCCTGCACGGGAGAATGCACGAGGGTCATCGTGCCAGAAACGCACTACAGGGGCAGCGGTCGACCCAGGATGGCGAAGGCTCGCGGGTCTCCGGCGAAGTGGTAGTCGCGGATGATATCTGCAAACCCGAGCCGCCGGTAAAGCCGCCAGGCGCGGTTGTCCTCGCCGTTCAACTCCGGCGTGGACAGCAGGACGTTGGCCTCGCCGCGATCGGCCAGTAGCCGGCGTGCCAGCGCCTCGCCCAGTCCTCGCCCCTGCGCGCTGGGGTGGATGTGCAGTTCGGTCAGTTCGAAGTAGTCGCTCATCAGTCGTGCGCTCTGGTCGCGCGGAAACCCGATCCGGTGCAGACCCCTGGACACCTGCTGCTGCCACCACTGGTCGGGAGCGCCACGGTATCCGTAGGCCACCCCGAGTAGCGGTGCGGCAGCGAGTTGCTCCGCGTCGGAAGGCTCCGTTGTTTCGGTGTCGGCCTGGACTGCCGCCACCGCTCGCCAGCCGAACCGCCGGGTGTGCTCCAGCCACATCGACGCCCGTTGATCCTCAGTGCCGCGCGGATAGCTCATGGCATCGACGTAGACGCTCAATGCATCGCTCAGCCGTCGTTGCATATCGAGCGGCGACAGGTCGATCAGGAAGCTCGTCAACGCCGTGGGGCCCCTTTCGACGTCCGGACCGGGCCAGGTCGGTGCACCGATCATTATGGTGCCGGTTCGCCACGGCGCCCATAGCGGTGCCGGTTCGCCACGGCGCCCATACCGGTGCCCCTTCGGGACGGTGCCCGGCCCGGTCATGACCATGGTCTTACGTCGTCGTGACCGCTGTCGACGGATCGGTTGGCCGGGCTACAATCACAGGGACTCGCCGGGCGGATAAAAGGGTGGTCGAACCGGGTGGTGCGGGACACTTCTGACTCGTATCATTTGGTTACCCACCCGCCGTGTTGCCGGGCGGGACCACTTCACGAGGAAATACCGGCTGAGTCGGGGCAAGGAGGGATTGATGCCACTCTCCGATCATGAGCAACGGATGCTCGATCAGATCGAAAGTGCTCTCTACGCCGAGGACCCCAAGTTCGCATCCAGCGTGCGCGGCGGGAACCTCCGGGCACCGTCGGCACGCAGGCGACTGCAGGGCGTGGGCCTCTTTGTCCTGGGGCTGGCGATGCTTATTGCCGGCGTGGCGATCAAGGCAACCATGATCGGTGGCTTCCCCGTTCTGTCGCTGCTGGGGTTCGTCGTGATGTTCGGCGCCGTCGTGTTCGCGATCACCGGTCCAAAGGTTGCCGGCGACCGCGACCGCGGTCCCGCGCCGGGCGTTGCTCGTCGGGGCAAGGCCTCCGGCGGATCGTTCTCCAGCCGCATGGAAGACCGCTTCCGCCGTCGTTTCGACGAGTAACGAGAAGTCCCGCCACCCCACCAGGGCAGCCGGTTCGGCTGCCCTGGTTTTTTGTGTTCCCCCACCTGGCCCCACCACGCGCTGAGCTGGGGTTTCGATGGCTATGTATCGGCCCGATCCGTGACTGGCTTAGGTAACCAGGTGAAAAGTGGGGGACAAGCGACACTTTGCGCCTGGAAGATGGAGCAAAGTGGGGCAATGTGGGGTATTGTGGCGCATAGCGGAGTGACGGTCATTCCGGGGGCTTGTAGAGCCTGACCCAGGGGCAAGGAGATGTGCGCGGCATGTTCCTCGGCACCTACACGCCCAAGCTGGACGACAAGGGCCGTTTGACGCTGCCTGCGAAGTTCCGCGACGCGCTGGCAGGTGGGTTGATGGTCACCAAAAGCCAGGACCACAGCCTCGCGGTCTACCCCCGCGCCCAATTCGAACAACTCGCGCAGAAGGCGACGCAAACGTCCCGCAGCAACCCGGAGGCCAGGGCATTCCTGCGCAACCTGGCGGCGGGCACCGACGAACAGCACCCTGACACCCAGGGCCGGATCACGCTATCCGCCGATCACCGGCGCTACGCACATCTGTCCAAGGACTGCGTGGTGATCGGGGCGGTGGACTTCCTCGAGATCTGGGATGCCCAGGCCTGGCAGGACTACCAGCAGATGCACGAAGAAAACTTCTCCGCGGCCAGCGATGACGCCCTCAGCGACATTATCTGAGCCCGCGGCGCCGCCGCACGCTCGTGCCCCGTGGCCCCTGTCCGAACCGACCCTGGCGTACTTCCCCGACGCCAGGTTCGGCCAACCGGACAGGGACCTCGGAGCAGGGGTTGTGCCACTGGCAATTGACGAAGCGCCGTCCGCGCCCCACCGACCCGGAGGATCCGCCGTGGCGCCCTCAGATCAACCGACCCGGGACCACGGGCACGTTCCCGTGCTGCTGGAACGCTGCGTGGAACTGCTGGCCCCCGCACTGACCGCGCATGGCGCGGACGGATCCGGCGCGGTGCTGGTCGATGCCACCGTCGGTGCCGGCGGGCACTCCGCACGATTCCTGAGCGAGTTCCCGGGCCTGCGCCTGATCGGACTCGACCGCGATCCCGCGGCGCTGGCGATCGCGGCGGCGCGACTCGAGCCGTTCGGTGAACGGGTGAGTCTGGTGCGCACCAGATATGACGGAATCGCGGAGGCATTGGCCGAAACCGGCCTGGCCGCAACGGATTCGGTGGACGGTGTGTTGTTTGATCTCGGCGTCTCGTCGATGCAACTGGATCGTCCGGAACGGGGTTTCTCCTACGCCCAGGATGCGCCGTTGGATATGCGGATGGACCCGGACGCCGAGTTGACCGCGGCCGAGATTCTCAACACCTATGATCGCGCCGGGCTGACCGATATTCTTCGCCGCTTCGGCGAGGAGAAATTCGCCTCCCGGATCGCGGCCTTCATCGTCGAACGGCGCGCGCGCACACCGTTGACCCGGACGGGTGAACTCGTGGAGATCCTCTACGACGCGATTCCGGTCGGGGCCCGGCGGACCGGCGGGCATCCCGCCAAGCGCACCTTCCAGGCGCTGCGGATCGCGGTGAACGCGGAGTTGGATTCGCTCTCGGCGGCACTGCCGACGGCGCTGCGCGCGGTGCGCCCGGGCGGGCGGATCGTCGTGATGGCGTACCAGTCCCTCGAGGACCGCATCGCCAAGACCGTCTTTGCCGCGGCCACCGCGTCGCGTACGCCGGAGGGCCTGCCGGTGGAACTTCCCGGACATGAGCCGCTGTTCGTTGCGCTCACCCGGGGGGCGGAGCGTGCAGACACCGTCGAAATCGACCGCAATCCGCGAAGTGCCGCGGTTCGCTTGCGCGCTATCCAACGCGCGAACACCGTCAACCACGGAGAGGACCGTTGATGAAGGTCGGGCGCAAAGCAGACGGCCCCGTCGCTCTGGATGAGACCACGACCCGCAAGCGTGCGCCCGCACGCAGCCGCGGGCACGACGGACCGGCCCGCAAGCGTCGGCCCGCCGACGGACCGCGCGCGACAACATCGACCCGTCCATCCCGTGAGCCGCGCGGCCAGCGTCAGGGTCCGGCGACCGCGCCGACTCCGCGCCCCAAGGATCGGCCAGCGCGCCCCAAGACCACCACTCAGGCAAAGGCGCGTGCGCATGCCCGAAAAGCTAAGGCGCCCAGGGTTATCCGGCCGTCGCTGCGCGAGCGGCTGATCGCGAGACTGGAGGGGGTCGATCTTCGTCCCCGGGCGCTACTGGCCAGGATCCCGTTCGTCATGCTGGTGATTGGAGCGCTCGCTCTGGGGCTGGGCATCACGCTGTGGTTGTCGACCGCATCCGCGCAGCGGTCCTACCAATTGGGCAGTGCTCGAACGGTCAACGATGCGCTGAGCCAGCAGAAGGAAGCCCTCGAGCGCGATGTGTTGGAGGCGCAATCGGCGCCCGCACTGGCCGACGCGGCCCGAGACCTCGGCATGATCCCGTCGCGCGACACCGCGCACCTCGTTCAGGATCCTGCCGGCAACTGGGTGGTCGTGGGTATGCCCAAGCCCGCCCAGGGGGCACCGCCGCCACCGCTGAACACCAAGCTTCCCGAACCTGCTCCGCCGGTCAAGCCGGCCGCGCCCAAGCCGCCCACCGCACCCAAACCGGGAGCCGCTATCGAGGTGCCGAGGCGGATCACGCCGTCGTCGCCGGGGGCTGCACTATCCGCGGGCGTTCCCGGCCCGGCCGGGCCGGAGATTCCTGTGCTGGTTGCGCCGGTGACAGTTCCGGGAATCGCGCACGCACCCGTCGGCGGAACGATTCCGGGCCCGCCGCCGCTGCCGGGACCGGTGATCACCCTGCCCGCCGGTGACACGCTGGCGGTCGCGCCTGCCGCACCGGTGGTACTTCCAGTGCCTACAGTGGCTGCTGTGCCTGTTGCGCCTGATGTTGCTGCTGGGGTTAGTCCGGTTGGACCCGCGCAGTGAGTCGAGCCGACAGATCGGGTGCACGACCGACGTCTAAAAGCAGGGTCCGGGCGGCTGCCGGCCAACCGGTGACAGCCGGCGAAGGCCGCTCCGCTAAGGCCCGTCGCAGCCGGGCGGCGACCGAAATCGATTCGGCCAGTTCGTCTTTCGTCTACCGCTACCGGGTGGGAAATGTCGTCATCTTCATCGCCCTCCTGGTGGCGGCGGCGCAGTTGTTCAACCTGCAGGTGCCCCAGGCGGCTGGCCTGCGCGCCCTGGCTGCAGGCCAGCTCAAGGTCACCGACGTCGAGAAAGCGGTGCGCGGCAGCGTCGTCGACCGCAACCTCGGCAAGCTGGCCTTCACCACCGAGGCCCGCGCCCTGACCTTCCAGCCCGCCAAGATCCGCAAGCAACTCGCCGAGGCCAAACAGAAGTCAGCGAAGGCTCCGGATCCGGATCAGCGCCTCATGGAGATCGCCAGGGATGTCTCGGGCAAGTTGAACAACACCCCCGATTACGCCGGCGTCCTGGCGAAGTTGCGCAGCAACGAAACCTTCGTCTATTTGGCTCGGGCCGTCGACCCGGGGATCGCCTCGGCCATCACGAAGAAGTTCCCCGAGGTGGGTGCCGAGCGACAGGACATCCGGCAGTACCCGGGCGGCTCACTGGCCGCCAATGTCGTGGGCGGTATCGACTGGGACGGTCACGGGCTGATGGGCCTCGAGGAATCGATGGATTCGGTGCTGGCCGGAACGGACGGGGCGGTGACCTACGATCGCGGTTCCGACGGCGTGGTGATCCCGGGTAGCTACCGCAACCGCCACGACGCCGTCGACGGTGCGACCGTGCAACTGACCCTCGACAACGACATTCAGTACTACGTCCAGCAGCAGGTGCAGATGGCCAGGGACGCCTCGGGCGCCAGGAACGTCTCCGCCGTGGTGCTCGATGCCAAGACCGGGCAGGTGCTGGCAATGGCGAATGACAACACCTTCGACCCCAGCCAGGACATCGGCCGTCAGACCGACAGGCAGATCGGCAACTTGGCGGTGACATCGCCGTTCGAGCCGGGCTCGGTGAACAAGGTCGTCACCGCGGCATCGGTGATCGAGTACGGATTGTCCAATCCTGATGAAGTGCTGTCGGTTCCCGGTTCCATCAATATGGGCGGGGTCAATATCCGCGATGCGTGGGGTCACGGCCTGACGGGGTTCACCACGACCGGTGTATTCGGGAAGTCGTCCAACGTGGGCACTCTCATGCTGGCTCAGCGGATCGGCCCGGAGCGCTACTACGAGATGCTCGGCAAGTTCGGACTCGGCCAGCGTACGAACGTGGGCCTGCCGGGGGAGAGTTCCGGAATCGTCCCATCCATCGACCAGTGGTCGGGCAGCACATTCTCCAATCTGCCTATCGGACAGGGTCTTTCGATGACCCTGCTGCAGATGACCGGGATGTACCAGGCCATCGCCAACGACGGCTTGCGAATTCCGCCGCGGATCGTGAAGTCCACCATCGCCGCCGACGGAACCCGTACCGACGAGCCGCAACCGAACGGCATCCGGGTGGTGTCTCCGGAAACCGCGCGCACGGTGCGAAATATGCTGCGGGCGGTGGTCCAGCGTGACCCGATGGGCACCCAGCAGGGCACCGGGCCGGCCGCGGCCGTCGACGGCTACCAGGTTGCCGGCAAGACCGGCACCGCACAGCAGATCAACCCGGGCTGCGGGTGCTACTACGACGACGTCTACTGGATCACCTTTGCCGGTATGGCTCCGGTGGATGATCCCCGCTACGTCATCGGCATCATGATGGACGCCCCGTCCCGCAATGCCGACGGCACGCCCGGCCACTCGGCGGCGCCGCTGTTCCACAACCTCACCGGTTGGCTGCTGCAGCGCGAGAATGTGCCGCTCTCGCCGGATCCGGGCCCACCGCTGACGCTGCAGGCGGCTTGAGACGCCCGCGAGCGTTTGCTCGGTAGGGTTCTAGCCGTCCGAGCCGACGGGAGGTGAGCGGTGATGTCCGGTGCGCTGCGGCCCAGGTCCGTCCCGGGACTTGCCCTGCCGTCGCTGGCGACGCGGTTCGACGCGGTGATCACCGATGCCCCGGACCTACCCGATCTCCGCATCACCGGGGTCACACTGCGCGCCCAGGACGCGGTTCCCGGCGACCTGTTCGCCGCACTGCCCGGCGCCTCCGCACATGGCGCCGCATACACCGGTGCGGCCCTCGATGCCGGCGCGGTCGCGGTGCTCACCGATGCGGATGGCCTGGCGGTGATTACGCGCCTGCTCGGTGATCCCGCACCGGTGCCGGTGCTGGTGCACCCCGCCCCGCGTTCGGTCCTGGGGGCACTTGCCGCCGATGTCTACGGACACCCGTCGGATCGGGTCGCCGTGCTGGGCGTTACCGGAACATCCGGCAAGACCACCACCGCGCACCTGATCGAGGCCGGGTTGCGCGCGGCGGGCCGGACGGTGGGACTGATCGGCACCGTCGGCGTCCGGATCGCCGGGGAGGATGTACCCAGTGCGCTGACCACGCCGGAGGCGCCCGCGCTGCAGGCCCTGCTCGCGGTGATGGCCGAACGCGGTGTCGACACCGCGGTGATGGAAGTCTCCAGCCATGCACTCGAACTCGGCCGGGTGGACGGAATCCGTTTCGCAGCAGGCGGTTTCACGAATCTCTCGCGTGATCATCTGGACTTCCACCCGACGATGCAGGCGTATTTCGACGCCAAGGCCCGGCTGTTCGAACCTTCCTCGGCACTGTGCGCGCAGCGAGCCGTGGTGTGTGTGGACGATGACGCCGGCCGGGCGATGGCGGTGCTTGCGCCGCACGCCGTCACGGTCAGCGCCGAGGGCGCGGCGGCTGATTGGCGTGCCGAGGACATCGTCGCCCTCGACGGGGATCCGCGCGGCGGGCTGCAGGAGTTCAGCGCGGTCGACCCGGCCGGTGTGCACCACCGGCTTCGGATCCGGCTACCCGGGCGCTACAACGTGGCCAACGCACTGCTCGCACTGGCCATGCTGGACACCATCGGGGTGTCACCCGAACAGGCCGCACCCGGCCTGCGCACCGCCTCGGTTCCTGGCCGTCTTGAGGTGATCGAACGGGGCCAGGATTTCCTGGCCGTCGTCGACTACGCCCACAAACCCGGTGCGCTGCGCGCGGTTCTGGAGACCCTGCGTCGGCCCGGTACCCGACTGGCCGTGGTGTTCGGCGCCGGTGGAAACCGTGACGCCGGCAAGCGCGGACCCATGGGTGCGGTCGCGGCCGAACTCGCCGACCTGGTCGTGGTCACCGACGACAACCCGCGAGACGAGGATCCGGTTGCGATCCGCGCCGCCATCATCACCGGCGCTCGGGGCGAATCCGGCGGTGCCGACATCATCGAGATTGGGGACCGCCGGTCGGCGATCTCCCACGCCGTCGCCTGGGCCCGGCGCGGCGACGTGGTGGTGATCGCCGGTAAGGGCCACGAGACCGGGCAGACCAGCGGTGGGCACACCCGGCCGTTCGATGACCGCGACGAACTCGGCCGCGCCCTGGAAAGCCGGATCGACACCGCGTGATCACCCTGACCGTCGCCCGTTTAGCCGAGATCGTCGGCGGCCGACTGACCGATATCAGCGCGGGCGAGGCAGAGGCGACGCGCGTGACCGGCACCGTCGAGTTCGATTCGCGGGCCGTCACACCGGGTGGGATATTCCTGGCCCTGCCCGGGGCGCGCTCGGACGGCCATGATTTCGCCGCGGCCGCGGTGCAGTCCGGCGCGGCCGTGGTGCTGGCCGCACGACCGGTGGGCGTGCCCGCCATCGTGGTGCCGCCCGCGCCCGCCCTCGACGCCCATGCCGGGGTGCTCGAACACGACGTCGACGGGTCCGGCGCAGCCGTGCTGGCCGCGCTTGCCACCCTCGCCGGTGCGGTGGCCGCCGACCTGGTGGCGGGAGGGTTGCGGATCGTCGGCATCACCGGATCCTCGGGCAAGACCTCCACCAAGGACCTGATCGCCGCCGTGCTGCGACCGCTGGGCGAGGTGGTCGCCCCGCCGGGGTCGTTCAACAACGAACTCGGCCACCCGTGGACCGTGCTGCGGGCAACTCCGCAGACCGACTTCCTGGTGCTGGAGATGTCGGCCCGACACCGCGGCAACATCGCCGCGCTGGCCCGGATCGCCCGGCCCGCCATCGCGGCGGTGCTCAACGTCGGCACCGCGCACCTCGGCGAGTTCGGCTCGCGGGAGATGATCGCGGCGACGAAAGCCGAACTGGTGCAAGCGGTTCCGGCGTCAGGTGTGGTGATCCTCAATGCCGATGATTCGGTCGTCGCCGCGATGGCCGCCCGGACCCCGGCGCGGGTGGTCACCTTCGGGCGAAGCGCGGCGGCCGATATTCGGGCCGACGACGTCGAACTCGACGAACTGGCCCGAGCGAGCTTCACCCTGCGCGCCGGCGGTCAGGCGATCCGGGTCAGCCTGGCGGTCCACGGCGAGCACCAGGTCGGCAATGCGCTGTGTGCGGCGGCGGTGGCGCTGGAATGCGGGGCGACCCTCGAGCAGGTGGCGGCGGCACTGGCCGCGGCCGCCCCGGCGTCTCGCCATCGGATGGAGGTGCACTCCCGCCCGGACGGTGTCACCGTCATCAACGACGCCTACAACGCCAACCCCGACTCGATGCGGGCCGGTTTGCAGGCGCTTGCGGTGATGGCTCGGAAATCAGCCGGGGCCGCGCGCAGTTGGGCGGTTCTCGGCGAAATGGGTGAGTTGGGGCAGGATTCGATAACCGAGCATGACCGTATCGGCCGACTCGCCGTGCGCTTAGATATCAGTCGACTCATCGTCGTCGGAACCGGAAGGCCTATGAGCGCTATGCACCAGGGGGCCGTCATGGAGGGGTCCTGGGGGTCGGAGTCGGTCCTGGTTCCCGACGCCAACGCCGCCCTGGCACTGCTGCAGGCCGAATTGGAACCCGGCGACGTGGTCCTGGTGAAGGCATCGAACGCAGCCGGACTCGGTGCACTGGCCGAGACCCTGCTGCGGGACGGCCGCGAATGAGACTGATCCTCGTCGCCGTCGGTATCTCGCTGGCGGTGGCGATACTGCTCACCCCGGTGCTGATCCGGCTGTTCACCCGGCAGGGCTTCGGGCAGGAGATCCGCGAGGACGGCCCGCCCAGCCACCAGACCAAGCGCGGCACCCCGTCGATGGGCGGGGTGGCCATCCTGGCTGGAATCTGGGCCGGGTACTTCGGCGCACATCTGGTGGGCTTGGTGATGGACGGGCAGGGCCCCTCGGTGTCCGGACTGCTGGTACTCGGACTGGCGACGGCACTGGGCGGCGTGGGATTCCTCGACGACCTGATCAAGATCCGCCGATCCCGCAACCTCGGCTTGAACAAGACCGCCAAAACCGTCGGCCAGATCTCCGCGGCACTGCTGTTCGGCGTCCTGGCACTGCAGTTCGGCAATCCCGACGGGCTCACCCCGGGCAGCCCGCAACTGTCCTACGTCCGCGAGATCGCCACCGTCGCCCTGCCGCCGGCGGTGTTCGTGCTGTTTGTCATCGTGGTGGTCAGCGCCTGGTCCAACGCGGTCAACTTCACCGATGGCCTCGACGGCCTGGCGGCCGGGTGTATGGCCATGGTCAGCGCCGCCTACGTTCTGATCACCTTCTGGCAGTACCGCAACGCCTGCGCGTCCCATCCGGGGCTGGGCTGCTACAACGTCCGGGACCCGCTCGACCTGGCGCTGATCGCCGCCGCCACCACCGGGGCGTGTATCGGATTCCTGTGGTGGAACGCCGCTCCGGCGAAGATCTTCATGGGGGACACCGGGTCGCTTGCGCTGGGCGGCATCATCGCCGGACTGTCCATCACCAGTCGCACCGAGGTGCTCGCCGTCGTCCTCGGCGCGCTGTTCGTCGCCGAGGTCACCTCGGTGGTGGTGCAGATCCTGGCCTTCCGCACCACCGGTCGCCGGGTATTCCGGATGGCGCCCTTCCACCACCACTTCGAACTCGCCGGCTGGGCCGAGACCACCGTGATCATCCGGTTCTGGCTGCTGACGGCGATCGCCTGCGGACTCGGGGCGGCGCTGTTCTACAGCGAATGGCTGACCGCCATCGGTGACTGACATGCCGACCGAGTTGTCGCCGCTGGCGCCGGGCGCGCGGGTACTGGTGGCCGGTGCGCGGGTCACCGGTCGCGCCGTCGTCCGCGCCTTGTCGTCCCGGGATGTCGAGGTGACGGTGTGCGACGACGACCCGGCCGCGGCGCGGGCCCTGGCCGGCGACGCGGGGCTCGCCCCGGCCGAGGCGATCGCGCGGGCGGGGAGTTTCGACCTGGTGATCGCCAGCCCGGGCTTTGCGCCGACGACACCGGTGCTGGCCGCTGCGGCGGACGCGGGCATTCCGATCTGGGGCGATGTCGAACTCGCCTGGCGCCTCGACGCCGCCGGACTGTACGGACCGCCGCGGCGGTGGCTGGTGGTGACCGGGACCAACGGCAAGACCACCACGACCACGATGCTGCACGACATGCTCATCGCCGACGGGCGGTCGGCGGTGCTGTGCGGCAATATCGGCGATCCGGTTCTTGACGTGCTGGACCAGCCTTCAGATCTGT
>Ga0114971_10000157_pt1 | contig 41392 bp, 28 predicted proteins | sample M_140625_MF_Meta_FD_87320 | JGI IMG/M metagenome (GOLD analysis project Ga0114971, IMG submission 87320) | Freshwater microbial communities from Lake Montjoie, Canada to study carbon cycling - M_140625_MF_MetaG | ecosystem: Environmental > Aquatic > Freshwater > Lake | place: Lake Montjoie... | reverse complement strand
AGTCGAACCAGTCGAACAAGTAGAACCAGTCGAACAAGTAGAACCAGTCGAACAAGTAGAACCAGTCGAACAAGTCGAACCAGCCGAACCAGTCGAACAAGTCGAACCAGTCGAACAAGTCGAACCAGTCGAACCAGTCGAACCAGTAATCAAAAAAATAGATAAAATTTTAGAGGATATTTTGGATGATACAAAATCAGTAAAAAGTAAAAATACATATAATGATAATCAATCATCAGATAATCAGCCAGCATCCAATAAATCTAGTGAGTATGGTTCAATCACAATAGGTTCTCTCAAACAAGGTGTCAAACCAAATAATCAGATAGAGATTGTTCAAACTATGAAGCTTGAAAATCTTAAACCTATAACAGAATATCAGGTTGATGATTTGAAAAAAATTGCTAAATCATTATTCATTTCATTGACCAAGCAAGATGCTACTAAAAAAAGGGTATTTTTAAAAAAGGATGAATTATATAAATCAATCAAACTTAAATTACAATAAATAAATAATCCAGTATAAGAAAAAAATAATTTATATATCAAATATATAATTATAATATGAGCAACAATTTTTTTAAAGGTTGTCCAGCATTAATGGAAGATGGAAGATTTTTAACTGATTATAGAAGTGCAACCACACGTGAACAATATAATAAATATCGTAATGGTATTGTAAGAGATGATGATTTTCGTATGTTTTTACAGAATAATGGAACTCGTCTGATGGATGATGCATGGAAAAAAAATAGAACTGATAATTCTTGCTTTCCTAATGACTGTATTCATATGTTTCCAACACGTTCAACACCTGGAATGCTTTATGATGAGATGAAAATATACAATGCGGTAAAAACTCAACGACTCGCCAAACCTATACCACAATGTGTGACTCAACCTGATTATCGAGCATCGCAAACACCAGAAACAAAATGGTAATCAGATACTATGAAGGTATAATGGATAATTTTGCATTATATATGATTTTATATTTATCTGTCAGAGTATTCAATGAATTTATATAAGTTGGGTCAAATAAATATTCTATAGTTATATATGATTTATTTGTTTGTGATGGATTATGAGGATTTATATTTATTCCTATTATTGGTATTATTCTTTCAGATTGTATACTTGTTGTGAGTTGTGCGTTATATTCTAAAAGTGATATAGCACTACCAGCACCACTAGTACTACCAGCACTCCCCCCTCCACTACCACCAAAACCATCTCTACCAGCACTCCCCCCTCCACTACCACCAAAACCATCTCTACCAGCACTCCCCCCTCCACTACTAATACCACCACCGCTAATACCACCACCGCTAATACCACCACCGCTACTAATACCACCACTGCTACTGCTCCAAGATATATAATTATTATATAAATTAATAATTCCAGTGCATTTATAATATGATGAACTATCATCAGATACAATTGAACTATCATAAGATAAAATTGATGTATTTATATTGTATTGAATATTAGTGTGAGATGTATTGCTAATAATATTTGTAGGTATTTTTACAGAAAATATATTATCTGTTGTTGTTTGATTAGATATTGTTGATTCAAATACTAGTTTTCCACCATCTACCGATATCGATAAATCAAAATTCTGATATATATCAATAACTTGTAAACATTTTTGTGGTTCAGAGTATAATGATGTTTGTATTTTATTTACTGTTTTGTCACTAATAGTTAGACCCAATCTATTGATATTATCAACAGAGAATCCATCGTAGCTAACTTTTGTTGATTCCATTTTTACAAATAATATATTTGATTATCAAAATATATTATTTTTATAATTAGTAAAATTTACAACTGTATGAGTAGTAATTTTGCATCGACGATAATTTTATATGTATCTGAATAAGTAGATGTAGTAGTTCCTCCTACTTCAGTTCTAAGTGCATTCCAATATGCATCCACATCACCAATTGTATATGTTAATTTGAGTTTTGCTGGTGTAGATGCTGTTTTATCTGATGCACTTACACTTACATTTGTAATTCTCATCTGTGTTAAAGAATTTGGACTGCTTACTATATTTTGCACGACTAACATATCTGATGTACCCCCCACATAACTATATTTTACCACACCAGTGCAGTTAAAATATGATACTAGTGGATAAGTATTATTCATGCTAGTTGAACCAGATGGTAATATGATTGATGTATTGATATCAAACTGACATATCGCACCAGACGAACCAACATTAATATTTACCGGAATATCAAAAGAAAATGTTCTAGATGGGTCAAGTTCTGAATTTGGTGCAAGGTTAAGTGCTAGAGTAGATACATATCCACCAGTAACGGCTGTTGAGGTAGAACCATTTGGTACAACATTATATAATGTTATATCTAATTCAGGACTACCCGAAGTTGCTCCAACAGACCCAGTTACACCAATTGCTCCACTAAAATGAGTATTAAGTATTTGTAATCCTCTGTCAGTGCTTTGAACTTCAGGCAAAATAGAAGTTTGAATTAAATTTGCACTTGCACCTCCATCCTTAATAGTTAATCCAAGTGTGTTTATAGCACGTCCATTAGAATCCGGAACCGGATAACCATTGTATGCGACAATTCTTTGCGTATTTGTACTCATTTTATATAATATAATTATAAAATAATTTATTATATTGTATACAAAATTTAATCTGAAATTTTTTGCACACTTATACTGCCAAACCAAACTGTTTGTGTAGAATTTGTAATATTACCAAAAAAATGTAATCCATCTGCATCTATTCTGATACTAATCATATATGTTTCTGAATCATTTTGTATAATTGTTATAAGTTGATTATCAGATACATATATACCTCCTGTTGTATCAAATACACATTCCAATCTAAAATATCCCAATATACCTGATTGTTTGGCTGTGATGTATCCGCTAACTGCATACACTGAATATGTCTCAACAGATATCGGACTACCACCTGATAAGAGTTCGATAGTAGAATTTGATGAATTAGCATAAAGTGTATAAAAAGTTTGTGAGGTATTTGGATAAGTCAATGATAATGATGAACCCGATAGTTGCAATTGATTATTAGGTGCATCCCACAACATATAATTATCAGTTCCAGTTCCACAAAATTGAACTGAACCAGACGCAGTGTAGATAGAAAATGGATTCAGTATTGTTTCTGATGTATCTGTTCCATCCAAATATAATGTAGTAGATATACTGATAGGTTGAGAAGTATAATTAGTAATGGTTGGAAATAACATTGCAGTATTTGCCATAATATTTATTGGTATATTATCAAAATCTATTGTTGGAATAAATAGCGAACCTATCAGATTATCTGCTTGTATGGTGCGAATAGGGTCTGATACATTTCCAAATACAGTTGGTATCACATATAATCCAGAATTTACAGTTTGGTTTCTTAGCAAAACTATATTGTTTGGTTGACTGATAGAAGGTGATTGTATATATGTACCTCTACCAGATATTAAATTTATAGAATTGTATGTGTTGGATAAATTGATTGTTCCGGTAGTGTTGGATAAGTTAAGCGGGGTAGGGGTAAGAATCTGATTTGGAATAACATTTAAATCAATCGAATCAGTAAAATTTCCTAATAATAAGTTTCCAATCATTCTAATACCTGATACAAATCCGCTAAATGAATTGATTCCATCGCTTTGTATAATAATCCCACTATCTGATGATGTATTTATATTATTTGAGGAAAATATAGAGATACCGTTAGATTCTGATAATAATATGCTACTGCTCGACACTGATGAATTTGTAGTTTGAATAGATATTTGACTATCTGAACCTGTTGAGGTGATTGATATTTCTCCACTATCTGTTCCAACTGGATCTGATGTAATACTAAGTATATTACCAGCTCCCGCATAATCACTCAATCTAATAGTAGTAGTATAAATGATATCCAATTCTGATTCACTCAAATAATTTCCTCTATCAACTGATTGAGTGGTTTGATTATTTATTGGGACTGTATGGATTGCATCTTTATAGTAAACAAATCGATTATTTGTTCTACTAATCCCAAAAAAATCATATTTGTATGCTAAACCATCAACTTTCTCCCACAAAATTCCTTTATCTGATATAGTTGAAGTAGGTGTTGTGAGTGATGCTACATATCTATCATGATATCCCATAGTAAGAATATTTGATGAACTTGCTATAAAATCAGAGTAGATTAAAACAGATGGTCCGGATATTTTTACTTTTGAATCAAATACATAAAATGATGTATCTAATGGATTCAAACTAGTAGGTATATAATCATAATCATATGAATTGTATGGGATTCGAAATACCAATGAATCTGATATGGGTTGAGAGGTAGAATTTGTTGGTCTAGTGGCAATAAGTATAAAATTATCATCATACAAGCGTTTGGATGTATCAACAATATTTGATTTTGATGGATAATTTTGTGATTTATCAAATATAACATTATAATCTTGAATGGTAGGATAGGGAGCAGAATGATTTGTCAATATAGCATTAGAATTTGGAAGTAATTGTTGAGAATAATTTGTGTTGTGTAATCCCGAACAAGCTGTTGCGACAAGTCCATAGTCGCCAAATGTATTATATTGATTACTGGTTCCTTGTCCGATAAAAAAATTATAATATGCTTGTAGATGTCCAGTATAAAAATTATAATATGAGTCTGATTCTGGTTCTGGTGGACAACAAGGTTGTATAATAATCTGATTATTTGTTGGTTGTGGATTTATAATATTAAAAAAATCAGTTGAATTATTATTCTGATAATTATGCTGATTATATAAATCTTTACTCATTTTATATTAAGAATTTATAAAAGTATAACTATTTCTAACATAATATATATAATCATTATAAGATTTTTTCACCACAACTAATATATGAGTAAAATACAATTTAAACCACCTGCATTGCAGAATACTAATACTAATATTCAACGTCAGCAATTTAGTAATAGAATTTATATAGAAGAAAATAAAACTAATGATAGCACTGTTGCCGAAATGTTTCAGGTGATTAGGGAAGCGGATTATCAAAATATAAAAAAATTTATATATGAAAAAAATATATCACTTGGTGCGACCAATGAAGATGGTGATACAGTTTTGCATCAAATTATTGCTAATTCAAATATTGAACCCCGTGAAAAATTAGAATTATGTGAATTGGTTATTGAATATGGAGCACCTGTTGATGCATCAAATAAGCAATCAATTACTCCTCTTCACATGGCTGCAAAATTTCAGCTACCCCGAATAGTTGATTTGTTGTGTTTAAAATCTGTTAATAAAAATGCTACTGATAACCAATCAAAATCTGCACTTCACTATGCATGCTTGGGAGTATCTGGTGAATGCCCACCTAATCCTAAGAAAAAAAAATTCATTGACAAAATCAGTAAAAAAAAATCAGTCCAAGATTTAAAAAAATTAGAAGGACTTGTTACAAAATATATGTATGCAAAACCTGAGATTCAAAAAGATATAAAATCCATATCAGAAAATATTAATCAGATTGATGTAAAGTATGGAGGGGAGATTGATAGTTTGATTGAAAAAAATAGGATTGAGATTGTTGAATTGTATGAAAAAAATGCATTTATGTCAGAAGAAGCAATTCAGATACTATTGAGAAAAAAAATAGATGAATCAAAAAAAGCATTAGTTGATACAGTTATCACCAAAATATCAAAAAGTATGGAAAAAATAGATTTTGCACAAAATCCTCCAAATAGTAATGTAGATATGTGGGATAATGTGGTGAATGAAATAAATTTAAAATTTACTAAATTACAAACACAAAATATTTCACATCAAGGAGATGTGATAGATAATATTAATAAAAATGTGAAACAAATGACTGATGTATCTGATGATATTAATCGATTGTTAAGAGATATAGTAGATTATTATATAGGTATATATAATGCTGATAATGTTAATATAGCAAATATTAATGAATGTTCTGATGATATTAAGAAAAAATTTGCAACAATGTTATATTATTATAAATATATTAATATTCAACAAATTAGTCCTGATTTACTTAAACCACATAATGATAGACAAATTATTAATATTAATAATATTGCACAAAATATACTTCCGCCGAATAAATATTATTGGAATACCTTATTTAATTTTTATGTAGAAGTGATTAATCAAAAAATACAGCTATTAAAAAGATTTGAAAATAATAATTTTATGTCTTTTTATACAGATATGATACCTAATCGAATTATCAGTATATTATCAATATGTATTTGTTTGATAAAAATATATGGTATGATTGATATGTTTGATAGTAAGATTTCACATATAACTAATTTTTTTAATGATATTACTATTACTGATGCTAATAGAGATATATTAGAACAAATAAAAACAATAATTAATAATAGTAAAACAGATATTGATAAATTACGAGGACAGTGTGTTGATATATATAGTGATTGTAGGAATATGATTAATATATTGAATAATATCAAACAAGCTTATGAAATACGAATAGAAGAATTAATGATAAAAGCATATATAACAAAAAATATTCCTGATTTGTATTATGATAGAGCGATTAGAGATATAGAAATGCTACCTATAAGTTTTGATGATTTTATAAAATCTTACAACAAAACTGATATCAATCAAATAAAATATACTCTATTTAACAAATTTATGCCATATATAAATGCTAAAAATTACATGACATTTTTTTTTAGTAACAAAAACCTTAGAGATATGGGAATACAACAAACTATTCCAATATGTGGATTTATAAATCCTTTTGGAATAGATTATGAGAATCATTTTTCAGAATATCTAGCAATACATGATAATAAAACCATAGTAGGAAAATTAAATAAATCACTAGATGATTTAAACGGAAAAGTAGGTATTGATGTAAGAAAATCTGAGCTAACTAACGAGAATTTTTTATTTTTAAAACATTGTTTTGGAGATTATTTGTATCTATTAAAACATAATATAATAAATCATACTATCACTCATCTGCCATCTAATATTATAGAGTTATTGAAAACTTTTACACCAGAAAAAAAAATACACTCTCTCATAGTTGCAAAAATAGTGGATGCACATATGATTGCATTTTTTAATCGAAGTATAGCAAAAAAATGCAACAGTATATTACAAATCAAATTAGCAAATTTATCTAATTCAAATTTATCCTCAATACTAACTAATCCAATAATTTTTGCTTCCGATAAAGATTTTGAAATTGATATGAATGATGTTGATGTAGATATGATTGAGATATTTGATGATGCATCTACCATGTTGGCTGATACGGCAAATATTCATCTAGGAAATATAATGGATGAACCGGATACAAATCCTTCTAAAAAACATAAAATTCTATCATATTTACAAGATATCAGAGAAGTTCAGCAATTATATTTTGATATAGATCCAGATGTAGTTGATATATTGTTAAAACATGGAGCAGATCTAAATATTCAAGATATATTGGGTAACACACCAGTTTATTATACAATAGAAATGATGAATTATCAATTAACCAGTATGTTATTGAATAATAATGCAAGTCTAACACATCATACAAATCAACAGGGCAATTCCGCATTTGACCACTATTTGTATAAATATTATGAAATGATACGATTAATTTCAGAAAATAATATATTGGTTGATAAAACACTATTGAGTAAAACAATTAATGAATTTAGAAAAAAATCAAAATATGAAAATGGTATTATTAAATACACAAATGAGTTATTACCTATCGCACTATATATGTTGAATCATCATATTTTTTTATTAGGTGAGAGATTTCCTATCACATATACTTTTGAGATAGATAAGGATTTGAAAGCATTGTTGGGATGGGGAGTTTATAGAGATACATTCAAACTACCACTATTGAGCACAAATTTATCAAACACAGATATTCCACAACTTGATTTAAACTATTCTAAAATAAAAGAATTAGAAAAATTAAATAAATTGTATCAATCTCAAAAAGATGAAGCCCAACATTTGGTAGATAATATGACTAAACAAAAACAAGAACTAAATAACCTTAAACCATTTACTATAGAGCAGAATGAAAAACAAGCTCAAATACAAGGAATTATTACATACAATCAAGCAGAAATTGTTAGGCTTGATATATTAATAACTACACAAGAAGCAGATATACAAAAATATAAAGCTCCGATAGATAATGTATTAAATGGTATCCAACAAAAAATATCCGCACATACTATTAAGCCAAGTAGAAATGTTGTAGAAAATTATCAATCAGTGTTTAAAGATGTTATTAATCATTCTAAAAAAATAAAATTACTTACAACTGATTATAAGACATATCCAGCATTGTGGAGAAAATTATTATCCGACCAAAGTAGTTTGAGATCAGACCCTACACAAATAGTAAGTATGTTGGTAGAAAAACAAAAACAAATATTAGAATCATCAGATACTATTGAGAAAAAGGTTGCTGATTTATTATTGATAAAAAAATATTATGATTCAGTTATAAATCCATTTATTGGTCGTTATATGGATTTGGAACAAATTTATAAAGGGGATAATAAAGAATTAGATACAGTGATTAATATTATTATTCATTTAGTAGAACATATTGTGATGGTTGAACTAACAGGTATTATTGTAAAAATGATAATGAAATATTTATTAACTATTATGCCCAAAGATACAAATCCTCAAGGAGATATAGATCCTGATAGACGCAGAATCACATATCCTAAATATATTGAAGATATTATAATAAACATGGTTCATGAGAGTAAAAATAAATCAAAATTATTAGAATATATATTTAAAGTTTTACCACGCAAAATTGTTAAATTTGTATTGCATATTTATCAAACAGATAACCCAAAAGATGATGAAGATTCAGAAACAGATAATCTAGAAACATTGTTTTTACATATTAATGTTATTCTTTTATCAAATACAATTGTTCCTCTAACCCCTGATAGTCCGTTGATTAAAAATTTATCTGAATATGTGTATCCATATTTTAGTGATTATTTGGGAATGTTTGTTAAGGAGATGAAACAAATGATTGATAACTATATTTTATCATTAAAGTATCAAGCAACTAATCTTAGTATGTTGGATATGCTTGTTGATAAAGCACAAAAAGAATATGCGTAGAAATATTTTAGTTAAAAATGTTATTATTTGAAATTACTTTTTCTTCAAATAATATATAATGGAACTTACTAATATTATTATTATTGTTATATTGATATTTATAATTTATTATATTGTTAAAAATGGTTTATCGGTTAGAGAAAATATGGTTAGTGATTCAAACAAATCATTATATATATCAGAACCATTTGAAAATAAAAAAAATAGTTCAACCAGCATAGATGATATTACAAATTCATTTCCAAAAGTAAATGAATTTTTTGAAGAAAAACAATTTCATAATGATTATCGTGATACCATCAATGCTCTGAATCAAATGATTCCAAACAAAAAGTATCAATTTAATCAATGTGAAGCACCTGTTCGTTTTGAATTGCTTAAATCATCAGATGTAAAACCTATATCTAAAAAATTTTTAGCTGAATTAAATAGAGTTGTTAAAAATTCAATCAAAGATTCATATGCGGGTAAGAATTGGCAAGATGCAATGCCTCAACAACAAACAAAAGAATATAAATCTGGATGGGATAAACATATGAATCAATTAGGGCTTCCGGGTTCAATCTACAATGATCCTGTTAAAAGATCATCATTAGATTTAGTATGTGTAGACCATGTAGAAAAATATACAACAGAAGATGAAACAAAATTTGTAATATTTTTAATATTGCAAAAACGAGGTATTTGTGATCAGATAATTATAAAACTTAGTATTGTAGCTGATAATAAAGATATTAATCTAGATAGAGATTTTTTTAAAAAAGGTTCCGATACATATGATTCTAAGATTGTAGTGGAAGAATTATTTGTAGTTGGATTTATGACAAGGAAAAATTTTGGCAAACAATCTGTTAAAGAAAATTGGTATAATTTTAAGGGATTGGGAGATGATAAAGAATTTACACACAAACAAATAATTAAAAAACTTATTAAAAAGAAAAAAGATTTGGCAAAATCTTATAATGATTTATAGAAATTATTATTCATCAACATATCAGTATTATTTTTAATATTAGTTTTTATTATCTGATAGTTTAAACATTCATTTATTGTATGGTATGATTTAGATACAATACTTTTATTTTTTAATTTTAAATTATATAATTTAATTAAATATTTTATATATTCTTTATATTTATCAATATTGAAGAAAAATGTATTATTTATAAATATGGATGATAATAACAAAACTTTTGCTGGATTACATAAAAAATATTCTTGCATTAAATAATTTATATTACCACAAGTTGTATCTGTTCCAGAATCATATCTTAATATACCATTAATTTTTTTTCTTTTCAAAATATCATATACAAAATAATTTGTTATTTTTTCATCTAATGTTCCATTTACACAACTGATTCGATAACAGAAAAAATTCTTATTATCTATATTTTTAAATTCTTTGATTGCATCATTGCCAAGTATAATATTTGTTAACATTGTATTAAAATCTGTTCTGTTATTAATTGTATTTCCAATATCTATCATTTTTAATGTTTTTTTATTATAAAAAATAAATAATCTACCTACATTTTCTTTATATTTACCAAAAAATGTACTTGATAGAGAAATATCAATATTATCATAGTCTGTAAAAGATTGAGTTAAAAATAATGGTTTTTTTTTTGTTTCTACAAACATATTTTTATTTAGTTCAATGAAATCTTGTTTTCTATTAATAATTGCATGAGTTGAAAAAAATAATTTTTTTTTAATTTTAACTATTTTATAATTAAAAAACTTATCATATTCATCATCTGTAATTTTCATTTTTTGAAATATTTCATCTCTATCAACACATTCCTTAAATTTATCTAACTTTATAATATTTTCCTTATAATTATCTATAAAATTATAACACATATCCAAATAATATTTTGCCATATAATAATTACTTATATAATAATTATTCTAACCCTGTATAAAATGGTATAAATTTTGGTTGCTCATAATATGGAATAGTTTGTTGAACAAGTTGACTAAGTGGTTGTGATACCTGTTGACTGACTTGTTGCATGATAGGTTGTGGGACTTGTTGTATGATAGGTTGCGGGACTTGTTGCATAATATCTTTAACCACTTCCATTCGTCCATCTGGAGATACTTTTAAATAATATATTTTAGATTTTTGAACAACTTCAACAGGTTTATTTCTGTCTGATAATCCAACCACACATCCTATCATTATAGCCAACATTACAGATATAGAACCAACAGATAGCGGAGTGGGAGAAGTTGAATCAGAAATATTTGAAAAGTTCCAACCAAAATTTCTAAATCTCTTATTATTATGATCATAAACAAAATTAGGTTTTATGCAAACAATTAGTAAAATTATCAAAATATATATTATCATACCATACAATATATAATTATTAGGTATCATTATAATGTTTGTTGATAAAATAATTATATCTAAATAAATTTATTGAGTCCATGGATTTATTTTCTTTCCACCATCATACTGTACAGCCAGTCCTCTCTCAACCAGCAAATTATTAAATGATTTTTCTTTATCAGACCCATATAATTCAACTAATATTCTTCCATATTTATCTGCTTCCAAACACTTTACTGAGACTAAATTTCTATTTGCTTGTAAAATATGTATAATTTCTTCCTTAGTTATATTGATATTATTATTATATTTTGCATCACAACATATCATACTTAATAAATTTGCTCTTGCTTTTTTTGCCCACTCAATCTCATTCTCTCTATTTGGTTTAGATAATAATGGTTTTATCTCTGGAGTATCTATACCAGATAATCTACATGTAAATTTATAAAACAAATTATGTATGCACATTACTATCTTACAAGTATCTGCATCATACATCTCAACTACTTTACCCTGAAGAACTTTTCCCATCAGAGTAAATTCTTGTACATCTTTTGTCATATCTTCTAAATTCATATATGATAAATTTACAAAATAAAATTATTCTTTACATACCTCCAATACTCTCGCACTAGGTTCAGTTATATCACCACACCACTTTGGTAACCAATAATATGGAACAATTTTAGATGTATTGACAGACTTTCCATAAACTGATTCAAATAATTCTCTATAGTATAACATTTCTTTTGTATGTGGAGCCAAATATGTATAAGACTTTTTCTTCTCTTCAAATTCTTCATCTGTATACATTCTATCTGTCATTTCTTGAATTATTTGATACCATGATCTTTGTTTACTACTACATCCATCAGAAAATGCACATTTATATCGCCACAACACTTCATCTGGTAACCAATTATCACAATTAAATGCTTCTCTTAACAACCATTTCTCAATTCCATTACGAGGCATTCGGAGTTGCGGGTCAACACTCAAATATGTTTTGATATAATCCAATGAACCAAATGGAACTCTGCATTCAATTCCATTTGAAGCTATTCCACGGTCAGACCGTTTAACATCAAAATGATGAATATCATCAACAAGTCTCACACACTCATTATCAAATTCTTTTGGATTAGGTGCATTATGAAAATACATATAGCTACCCGCTACTTCATCCGATATATCTCCAATCAATAATACTTTAATATCTGTATGAGTTGCTATATAATATCCGGCTTGCCATTGTCCACAAGTTGCTCTATTGGTTGTGCAATCATATGTTCCCAAAATACGATTAACTGTTGGAAGACTATTTAACCATACTTTCTCATCTAATTCTATATGAGTATGAGATGAACCAATATGCATCGCAACCATTTTTGCATACTTTTCATCTGTACCGCCAGGCATACCAATTGAAAATGTATAAAGTGTTTTACCTAATTTTTTACATTCTCTACTCATAATAGTCGCTACCAAACTACTATCTAATCCTCCGCTCAACAAACAACCAATTGGTCTGTCTGACATCATTCTTTCTCTAACAGAGCGAATTAATGATTCTCTTATCAAATACTTTGCATACTCTAAATTTGTTATGGTGCGAGGTATTTGACTAAAATTAACATACTCGGTATAGTTTAATTTATTTGAATAAAGTTTCAAATTAGTATTTGATACATGCAACCAATTTCTCGGCTTAACTTGTTCAACCTCATATCCATAAGAGAGGAAAGGAGAGCCAATTAATTCAGAACAAAACATAATTTCATTATCTGTTCCGGATACATATAATGGACGAATCCCACAATGATCTCTACCAACAAATACTGATACTTGTTTGCTCTTCTTATCAATATCGCATATCATAAAAGCAAATTCACCATTTAGCTCACTAATCATACCATTCATCCCAATCTTTCTATATAGCTGTGGTAAAATCTCACAATCAGACCCACTTGTAGTATGCAAATCATATTTTTTTTCCAATTCCAAATAATTATAAATTTCTCCATTACATACAGAATATATAATATGATTCTCATCCTCTATATAAAATGGTTGATCACCTCGAGCCATTGGATCCATAATTGCCAAACGGTGGAATCCTAACCATAATCCGTATTCTCCAATACGCATAAATATACTCTTATCTGGTCCCCTATGTTGACTTTTATTAAATGCTTCAAACATTTGTGATTCTGTGATGGTTGCAACTTCTCCTTGTTTTACTAAATATAACCAAATACCACACATTATTAATTATATGATAATAAATATATATTATCTTTATATTATATAGTTTTTTTATAAGCTAATAATATGTATAAATACTTAAAATATTTATCTAAAAATATGAGACAAGGGGGGGGGGGTGAATTTGAACAAAAGCAAATAGATGAAATTGAATCAGATATTAATGAACATGTATGGTTAGTAACTGGTCAAGATGGATTTTATATTCATAATGATGATGCAGGAAATTTTTATTTATCATATAATAAACATCCAGTTGGTAATTTTGAACCATTTGATCATGAATATCCAACAATTCATTCATCTTGGGGAACCTTAGTGTATGGACACGATGGTGGTAATTGGGATCATAATAAATTAATATTAATTATACCATTTAGTGAATTAAAACAATTAAATATATTAAAGATAAATCCTGAAGATACTATGCTTCTAACAGATAAAATTCCAATCACACCTAATACATGGTTGGTAGTTGGACAAACTATATATGACCATCATGATTCATATACTAATATGGAAGAATTTCTACAATATTTTAAACAAAAACAAATGTTAAAAGTGTTTAATGATAGTATTATAGAATATGATATTCATAATCATAATCAGAGAGATATTTACGATCAATATCTTAAAAAATGTACCGAATATAATATTAAAACTTCTACTAATATTGAATATTATATTAATGATATGTATTATCAGTTAAAATTTCTACTAGATAATAAAATTTCTAAAACATATGATGAAAAATATTATAAAACATTAACCTATGAAATTTCAAAAACGATAATTACAAAATATATTAAGTTTGATATAAATTTATATTGTTTTTTTAAGATATTTCAAAGAGAGTGTGCGAGGGATGCGGTTGATTTGGTGATAAAACATATAGCAATAAGTCAAAATAAAAAAATATATCGTTTGATATATTGTAATCAAACAGATAAACAAAATCAATTTGCATTAACACGATGTGTAAGAATAATTGATAGTACATCACAAGATAATTTAAAAAATGATGTTATGAGTGATTTCAATGTAGATAATAAATTTTCTATTCCAAAAGATATTACTGAATATGAAAATATATTTGGTCAGCATTCTAACACTTTTACATACATATATACAAAATTATTGGATAATAGTGAAAATGGATCAATACAACCGGACCATTTTTTTTATTTTTTAGATGATTTTGTTGAAGCTATTATAAAATATAATAATAGAAAAATTTTTATTAGACAAAAATTCTCAAATATTGATATAATTAATCAAACATATAGTGCTGCCAAAAAAATTATCACAAAATATAATAGTAACGATAAATTAGAATCGAAACTGAAAAAACTAACAGAATGGAAAGAATCATATTGTTTGAATTGTCTTACTAAAAATTATGGACTATATAAATATTGTGATAATTGTAAAACACTAAATATTAATTATAAAGAAACTTGTACTAAATGTGGACAAGATGTATTAGGTAAAAAATATTGTGATAATTGCAAAACACTAAATATTAATTATGTAGAAACTTGTACTCAATGTGGAGCAAATGTATTAGGTAAAGAATATTGTAGTATGTGTGGAACAAAAAATTTTCAATTTACCCAAATACCACAATCTCTTGTTGACTAACAGGCTCATCCATAGATTTGGCGATAGTATTGTTTGCACAAAATAATTTAATTAAATTGATAAGTTGAATCAAAGCAAACAAACTATTCCATACAACTATTTGTATAAGATTTGACCCATTAGCTGTCAACCCTCCCCATAATACTACAAATACACATCCAAATATATTTATCACACGATACCACACAATATTAGTAACAATATATGAGATGAGTAGAAACATATAACCTATACTGATTAGAAAAGATAAATCCATTAAATAATATTAAATATTATTTAGCAATATTTAATATAAAAATCAATTTTTGTCACACAAATTCATAAAAGTTACAATCAATGCATCAAATTGTAAAATATTTCTTCTACCTTTCACCAACTGATACTCAAACTCTACCGCTTCCTCAACAGTAAGTTGTTTAACATTATCAGATAAATTAGGCATCTCGCATATTCTTATAATCATATCTCTCATAATTGTTGTTGCTTCATAATTAGTTATCATCAGATTAAAAATAATATTTCTTATTTTATTAATATCATACAAGTTTTTTTCTATCATCAAATCAACTATTTGATTAATTGACTTTGTATAATTAGTTGATAGCAAATAACCTTGTTTATAATATTCTAACTCCCACAATGCATTATTTATATTACCATTTGACCTACTCAATATATCACAATATGTATCAATACTCAAATATATTTGTTCCTTACAAGAAATTTTAACCAAATAATTCATTAATTCTAAATTATCAGGAGCAGGAATTCTCAAACAAATACACCGACTTCTCAATGGTTTGGTAACTTTTGATAATGATGTGCACCACATTATAAATCTACATTTATCATTATATCTTTCCATTGTTCTTCGCAAAGAAGCTTGTGCGTAGTAAGACATATTATCAATATTATTAATAACAACTACCTTAAAAGGTCTTTTGGTTTGAAAAATATTCAAAGACCTTCTTTTAGCATATTCTTTAATAATATCATGAATCAGATATCTGTCTGAATTATTACTTTTTGGGTCTAGTTCTATATGATATGATGATTGTTTTATTTTTTCAAGAGTGGTTTTATTACCACTTCCTGTCACCTTATACTCAACTTCTTTTGTTCGGCTAACTGTTTGGTCAAATAACATTTGTAAAAATAAATTTACCATTGTTCGTTTTCCACATCCATCTGAACCATAAAATATAATATTAGGAATAGAATTATCAGTAGCCATTACTTGTAATAATTCTATTATATCTTTGTGAAAAAAAATATTATCCGTAGTTGTAGGACGATATTTATCTATCAGAAAAGGCATATCTGTATTATGATATCTGATACTTTTTATATAATTAATCAATCTATCAAATAATCAATTTTATTCTGTATTTTTACAAATTTGACTAATCAGACTTGCAATTACATCAATATCATTGCATAATTGTCTTGATTCTTTGATACCAAATGTTCCTTTTATATTTGCTGTATTTAAACCATTAAATAAATTTGCAAGAGCAGTTTGATAAATTTTAGTATCTGGATTGATTCGTATAGTGGCATCTATTTCTTTACTCATATATAAATAAATCTGTTTTTTTTTAAATCCTATCAGACTCACTATCTGAAAATATTAATTTTTTATAATATCTGCCAAACTATAACATAGTTTTTCAAACAACTTAACTGTATCTGAAATTTTATCTTTTGATTGACTTTTACAATATGTTGCAACAACATATCTGCAATCAGGTGATGCATCCAAATGTGCTTCTATCGGAATATCCGTTGGTTTCCAATCATACATTTTGATACCACATGTCAAACATTCAACTTTATCATCAATACCTGTGTATACAAATCCAGCTCTTGCCATATCCATCGCACTATGTGGACTATTCCACTTTTCAAATGTTTGTAGTCTTTCCAAACAAGATTTTGTTTTGGTAGTTTTGATTATTGGAATTTCTGGAACAGTTTTATTATTTGTATTTTCCTGTTTATCATTAGTATCCGGTATATCTGACTTTTTATTTATACTAAGAAATGGAATTATTTTTATATTTTTACCACCCATTCTTTTTGATTTATTTTTATTCATTTGAAATTTCATTTTTGATATTATATAATAATTACACTATCAATCATATAATTTATCAATTTTTTTATCTACCAAATATATGAAACATAACATATATGTGGTATCTGCAACTGATATTAAAAATATGAGAAACAATATACTTCAACATATGATATTTAAAAATTTTAAACACTTAGCAGATATTCCATCACTAAAACATAATATGATAGAAATTGATAGACTTATTAGAGGAAAGCAATCCATCATATATTTGTATATGATTGATAATCAGATAGCAAGTTATGTGGTGGGAGAAATACTTGAAGTATCTGGACGTAAAGTATATTATGTGACATATTTGTATACAAGTGATAAATATAGAAATAGTGGATTAGCATCAAAATTAATGAAATTTATAGAAAAAGATGCATCTAATTTATATTTAAATGGTATTATGCTAACAACAAATACAGAAAATAAAAAAGTTTATGATTTTTATCTTAAGAGAGGTTTTATGCCTGACTTATTGTTGCGGACATACTCAAAATATGATGTGTTGTATAAACCAGTTTGGTAAATTATTGTAATTAAAAAAATATTTATATAAATAATTAAAAAAATATTTATATATAATTAAAAAAATATTTTTATATAATTAAAAAAATATTTTTATATAAATCTACTATATAATGGATATCAGTAAAAAATACGACAAGTACAAGCAAAAGTATATGATGGAAAAAGAGAAAGTTCGTAAATTGCAGACAGGTGGATTATATTCTAAATATGACTCACTTTCTCCTACATTCTTAGTAGATGAAAAACGTGCACAAGCACATAAAGCTGGTTACGATTTGTTAAACCATTTGGATTCTATGATAAATAGAACAAGTCCCGAAACAAAATTTAATACTACTCTAACAATAGGAACTGCTGAATCTTTAACAGGTGGTTTAATTTTTTCAACACTTGTTGATATTCCTGCTGCCGGACCTAATAAATATGGATGTTTTGGTGTATATGATACAGATGCAAAAAGAGTTTTTTTAGGTGTTGAAGTTAAAGATGTGTATACCCATAAATGCGCTAAAGAAATGGCAGTAGGAGTTTTGAAAAATTCTAATGCAAGTCTGGCAATAGCTGTAACTGGAAATAGTATGCCATGGCCAACAATGGCACAGAAGGTTGGAGAAGTCTTTATAGGTATTGCTGGATATGTAAAGATAGGCGGAATAACTAAAATAGCTGTGGAAACAAAAGTTTATAATTTTTGCCATGAGTCTAATTCTAATATATGTAAATTATGGTATAATACACCACACCAAAAAAAACAAAATATTGAAAATCAAGATAGATTACATAACATGTTAAATGCTGCATTAGGTTCAAAACTAGATCGAGATCCTAAACCCCCTACTCAAGAAGAGCTAGAGCAAGACCAGTATGCTGATATAGAAATAACATCCATAATGTCTCTATATATAAGAAATGCTGTTGTAGAACAGGCATTTAAAGATTGTTTAACTTTTGTTAATAATAATCCCGTATGTGTTCCTGATTTTATGACTGATTCTTATTTAGAAAAACGCGAAGGAGGGGTAAAAGCAAGCATAATATTGAATCGAAACGGTTCAAATAATAAAAATCTTAACAATAGAAATATTCAAATTGTTTGTAAAAATGTTGAGTGCGATAACTTTGACAGACTTGGAGATAATGGTATGAAACCATATATAGAATATATATAATATGATATCAAAACACTATCTTAATATAATATTTAATTATATAGAAAATAAGTAAACAAATTATTGATTTGAATCTAACCATTTTTTTTTCTCAGCATTAAATTCTTCCAGTTTGAGCTTTATTTCCAAAATCTCATTGTATGTTGATAATTCTTTTTCTGAAAATGGTTTTCTATTAATCGGATGACATCCATTTTCCCTTATTTGTGTAAGAATTGATACCGCATCGTATACCAGATTACTATCTGGAATCATTATTGGTTCAGATATTTCAACACAAGTTATTGGATCCATAAATTGTTCAGGAAGTTCAATACTCTTAGGCATATATTCTGATAGTTTATTAATAATTATATTCTTTTTTTTGCTAGAAATAAATTTTGCAGTATCTATAATAATATCTTTGTATTCAAACAATACATCAATCATACTATCAATTCTTAGATAAATTGTATCATATATAATATTAATTATATCTTTAGCAATATCTTTTCTATGTAATCTTCTATACAACACATAATGTTTTTCACCAAATAATGATATTATTTTTTGAATTAAAACAACATATTTTTGATCAACTTCTTTGAATTTATTAGTAATTAAATTATTTGCATAAATTTGTTGATATACAAGAAGAGATATTGATATAATATCAAACATACTTAATAATATTGCATCAATATCATAGTAAATATTAACACTCTGACTGTTCATATTATTAATCATTTCAAGCATTGTAAAACATCTTTTTAGTATATTGTAAGTAGTTCCCGCTATAACTGATTGCTCGGCAGATACAACAAGATTAAAATCGAGTAGAAATTTAAATGTTTGAATTATATGTTTATGATGTTTGGTAGCAATAGGTGCAGATGACCATTTGAAAAAATCAACTTCATTAATATATTTAAATATATTTGTAAATATATCTCCAAAATATTTGAATCCATTTATTGGCAATAATTTGTTAAGTATTTCCATTGCATTAAATCTAATATGTTCATTTGTAATATTTTTGTATCCACCAATAATTAGCGGCACATATTCTAGCAATTGTTTAGGCAAATCTCCATAAAATCTTTCACTTTTAAGAAAACTAGTTGTCCGGTCAATATAATTCAAAATATCATTAAATACTTCTACCATTCCAAACCTATCATACACATCACCATATGCTGTATAAATATTTTGTATCAAGTATTTAGATCTATCTGACATTATTTTTATTAAAAATTTTTGTTCGCTCTTTAATTTTATTGTTAACATATAACTCATATTAGTCAGTTGGTCAGTTATCTCACAATATTTAGTAATCACATAAGAATGACAGATTGGAATACCATACAATATAGTCATATATAATTTATGTAATAGTGGAAGATTTTGTATCTGATAATCTTTAACATTATAATTCGTAACATCTGATTTAATCTCTCTAATAATTTTATTAAATCCATACATATATGAAATTTCGGTTAGAATCCGAAACAGAAAATTATTTGACACATAAGATGAACAATTTTGTATATGATTAATATCATCATATGTGTATGCTTGATTTAGATTAAATACTTTCCAAATCATATTAATCAAATCTTCGTGAATAGTATGGTCTGATATTAAGTCTGAGACTGAATCAATCAAATCATCATAATTTACAATCTTAGAATATGTGGTCAAAATAGCTGAAAATATACCATCAGATACAAATTCAAATCCGGATTGTTCGATTCTAATATGTTTGATTAATTTTCTAAATCCACTAAAACTCCATATTTTTTTCATCATACCATATATGACTCGTAATCGGTTTTCAGATAATAATCCAATATTTATATTTTTAATTTCATATATTATTGTTTTTAATATTTCTATCCTGTAACAAATAGTTTGAGTTTTCTCCATATATGATAACCAATCATCTATCATAATTGATACATCTGATTTGGTATCTGATACTTGTAATATAAATGATATTGTGTGTGATTTGTCAATATCACCTCTTACAAATGAGGTAATAAAATTATAAATTATTGGTCGTTCATCATCTTCACATTCTAACCAATGATTATAAAAACAGAATAGTTCTGATTTTTGATTTTGTTCAAATATCCGAGTAAAATCAATGATTTCCATTTTTGTATTTTAAAACTTATCTATTGATAATCTATAAGTATGATTAAAATTCAATTTTTACTATTATTTGTTGGAATTATTATCATCTATCTTATTATCCCAACGTACAATGAACATTTTGATGAAAAAATTAATGAATCTAATCAAGTGCAATGTGGTATAATGTGCAGTAAAATTCTTGATTGTAATGCATTTGCTCATGACCCACAAAAAAATATTTGCTATCTATCTCAGTCTCAAATATTAAGAAAACCATTATTTTCATTATTTTCAGATAAGTATAATCGTTCATTTCCAAGATGCAACAAAGTTGGTTCAATTACTGACCCACAGATTGCTCAACCGATTGATTACAAATATAATGCAACTTATTTTTGTAAGGATACTCAAGATACAGAAAGTAAAATAAAAATATACGATAATAAAGAAAAACAAATTAATAATTTGAATGAGTTGGTTCAGACAGATGTTGATAAATATAAGATTATTGAAATAGATTGGATGAATACAGTTAATTTATCAGATAAGCCAGAACTAATACAAAATCCCAACTCATCTAATTCTATATCGGTTATGAAAGCATATGATGATGAATATTTGGGACAATATGTATATCCTCATAAATGTGTGACTGATATCTCACAAGAAGATTGTATGAAAGATTGTTTGAACAATTCAATGTGTGTGGGAACTGATTGGAATCCATTACTATCAAAAAATAATAAGATTTATCATTCGGTTTGTTGTCCTAAAAGAAAAATAACCAAAATAGTTAGTAGAAATAATAATAATCGGTATGGTAAATTTTATGCAAAGGAATCACAATATAAAAAAAATATGGAGTCCAATCAATTATATATTACATATAATAAGTTAAATCCTAATCAAAAAATAATCCAATCATCAGATATTAATTATTTGTAAAAAAATATAATTTATTATCTTATATTATGTATAAATTAATTCAGATACTATTATTAATATTTATGATATTAACAGTATACCAATATGAGTGTGATAATAAGTTAAAATATATATTGTATAGCGGAATCATTGTATTATTCTTATTAGTATCTCAAACAAATAGCATAGAAGGTATGACTGATTTAGAGGCAGTATCCAATGTAGCATCACTGTATAATAATCAAAATATGACAGTTAGTAATCTGAATGTAACTGGTAAACTTACTGTCAATGGTTTATCAAAATTATCAGGTATTGATAATCGTAATGGAATAACAAATGATAATTTGAATATGACAGGTAGTCTTACTGTCAATGGTTTATCCAATTTATCAGGTATTGATAATCGTAATGGAATAACAAATGATAATTTGAATATGACAGGTAAACTTAATCTAACTGACACTAGAAATTTCTCGATTAGTATGGATGGTGGAAAAATATCATTTAAAAATGGTGTTGATCAATCAATACAAACTATTTCAAATAACTATAATGGATTTGCAGTCAATAATAATTCAGATCCATCTTTAGGTTGGAGGAGAATGATTTAAATATTTAGTATTTATCTATTATTTCTAACAGTTAGAACAACTACACATTACATATAATACATTTCATTATTTATAAAAAAATATAATTTATCATCTAATAATATGTATAAATTTATTTATATTGTGGTATTGATATTTATGTTATTATCTATTTATTATTATAATTGTGAGACACAATTAAAATATATATTATATAGTATATGTATTGCATTCTTTTTACTACTATCCCAAACAAACAGCATAGAAGGTATGACTGATTTAGAGGCAGTATCCAATGTAGCATCACTGTATAATAATCAAAATATGACAGTTAGTAATTTGAATGTGACTGGTAAACTTACTGTCAATGGTTTATCAAAATTATCAGGTATTGATAATCGTAATGGAATAACAAATGATAATTTGAATATGACAGGTAGACTTAATCTAACTGATGCTTCAAATAACTCTATTATGATTAATGGTGGGCAAATATCATTAACAAATGGTAATGATAAATCAATACAAACTATTTCAAATGGATGGCATTCATTAAATATTAATACTGGTGAATCACCATCATCAGAAGGAAGTAATCTTAGAATAGGTGGAGCTTCAGTAATAGGTAATAAAAATCAATCAGGATATATTAATTTAGAAAACAATTTTCCTACTAATACAAACAAACAACATTGGATGATTAATAATGTGAATGGAATGTTGCGATTTTGGCCTATAGGAGGAGCTGCATATATTGATACACAATATTTAGAACCAAATGGTAGTAAACTTATTCAAACATCTTGGGCAGGCTCTGATGGAGCATATCGTTCTACAATAGGAACTCAACCTCCTTGTAGAAGTGATAGAGCTCAACAAGATGGAGCTATTTATAAATATAATAGTTGTGGTGGAAATTGGAATGCCTAATAAATTAAATCAAAATAAAAAATAATTTATCATATAATAGTATGTATAAATTTATTTATATTATATTGTTGATATTTATGTTGTTATGTATTTATAATGAGATACAATTAAAATATATATTATATATTATTTGTATTGTATTATTTTTACCAGTATTGCAAACAAACAGTATAGAAGGTATGACTGATTTGGAAGCAGTATCCAATGTAGCATCATTATACAATAATAAAAATATGACAGTTGATAATTTGAATGTGACTGGTAAACTTACTGTCAATGGTTTATCAAAATTATCAGGTATTGATAATCATAATGGAATAAGAACTAATGACCTTACTGTAATTGATGTAAATAAAAATCAGAGCTATATCTCAATTTATCCTAATTGGATTGATTTTATAGATCATGGTCCTGGTAATACAACCAAACAACAATGGGCAATGTATAATATTAATGGAACTATGCGATTTTGGGCTAAAGATAAATCAAGAGTAGTCGATTTTGACTCACAAAAGCAAAGTTCCGTTATTTAATATAAACTAATTATATGAATTATACAAAAAAATATAGAAATGTTTATAAATATAATAGTTGTGGTAAAAATCACTATATCTAATAATTATTTTTTATAATTTATTTCCAAATATAGATTATACAAATGTTTGGAAATTTATTTCTATTATTGCTATTTATAGTTTTGGTTGCGTTGGTATATAGTTGTAAATGTGATATGCGATTAAAATATGCTTTATATTGCATGTGTGTTGCATTGGTTGTTTTGAGTCTTCAGTCTACAAATAATATTGAAAATCTTAATTCTATCTCACTAAAAAAAGATGAGGTAGATAATTTGATTGTTCGTGGTAAACTTACTGTAATAGGAGATGCTAAATTTTCAAAAAATCTAAATGTAAATCAGACAGTTAAATGTAATATGTTGGATGCTGATATAATTAAGGGAAAACAGCATGAAAAATCACATCATGCAGATAGTATGACAGTCTCACCATCTACTTCCCCCACGCCATCAGTTATGAGCTCTACTGGAGTTGCAAACCCAGTTGCAAGTAATATGACTGCAACTGCTACTGGACTTTATTGTAATGGTGATACATATGATAATGCTGTTAAATTACAAGGTAGTGCGTGGGCATCAGCTAATTGTTATAATATAAAACCTGATGATTATTGTAATGGCGATACTTATGGAAATTGTTCGAAATCAAATGGTGCATGGTGTAATACAGGTTGCAAAGACAAATATGGTAATGTTTATAGAAAAACTGCCCAACCACCAGTACCAATAGTACAATACGATGTACCAAAAAGTCCAGATAGCTATAGAACTACCCAACAACCAGTAGCATCCAATCAACCAGTAGCTGTTGCAAGCAATTCAGTATCTACTTTACCATCTGATGATGTTATGATTGCCAATATAATTGCCAAAGAAGCACAGGGTGTTCCAAAAGCTTATTGTAATGGTGATACACTAGTTAATGCAATTAAATCAAAGGGTACCGCATGGGCAATGGCTAATTGTTATAATATAAAACCTGATGATTATTGTAATGGTGATACTTATGCAAATTGTTCTAAAGCAAATGGTCCATGGTGCAATACAGGTTGCAAAGACAAACAAGGTAATACTTATCCAAAAGTTCGATAAATATATAAAAAATTAATTTTTCTTAGTCGCCTTAGCTTTTACATTCTTCTTTTTTACTTTAACATCATTAATCTCTTCATTTAAATCATCTTCTGCATCTTGTAGCCATAGATTGTATGATGTTCGAAATACTTCTAACTCACGTTTCCATAGTTGTGCTTCAGTCACACTAGAATAGTCTTCAAATTCTTTCTTCTTAGCCTCATACTCTGCATTTAACTCATCTATCTTATCTTGTGTGAGAGCAAATAATTGCATATCAGTTAAATATCTGTATGATTTTTCATCATCTGTTGCATCAATCTTATGTGATAATTCTGGATATTTTAATTCTTTTAATTTATTGATAATATCAGCTTTGAGTTTTTTATAGATGATGATACGAGGAGGTTCAGATATAACATCTTTGATAAATTTTACTTTATACATTAATATCTGAAGTTCATTTTCAAGTAATCTTAGATAATATTTTTTACGCTTTGCATATAATTCTAATCTATATTCAAAGAATTCTTCCATAATCTCTATAGGACTCTCATACTTTGTCATAATATTTCGATGATTGTATAACCATAGATTTCCAACAGATATATTGGTAGTAATCTTAAGAAATTTTTCAATCTCATCTTTTCCTTTCTTAACTAATTTTTGTAACTCATTTACACGAAATACTACATCAAAGTCAATCTTATTATTACCACAACGAGATTTAATCTTAATAATTTTTTTATCTGTATCATCTTTATTCTGAGCCAATAATGTATCCAAAAAATCTTTATATTTATCTGTCCAGCAATAATTTCCTCTGATTGGAATTTCAGTAATTCTTATCGTATCATCGCCAATTATATCATATTTACCAGTTATCTTGTATGAATTTTCTTCAACTTCGCTAATTTTTCCACAAAATCCACGAAACCATGGATGCATTTTCTTAAAAGTCTTACCATCCAATCTTCTAATAATATTATCACAAATATCAACCGGATTATATGGGAGAACTTTTGTAGAAAATCCTGTACCAACTCCTTGTGTTCCATTAATCAAAACTACTGGAAGAATCGGATAAAATGTTTCTGGTTCAATCATCTCATTCTCATCAATCTGATATTGTAAGATTGGTATATCTTCCTTAACAAATAATTTTTGAGTAATTGTTTCCAATCTTGTAAAAATATATCTTGATTGGGCATGCTCGGCTCCTCCCATCTTTCTGAATCCAAAATTTCCTGATGGATACAAAAGATTTATATTATTTGACCCTGGAAAATTTTGTGCCATACCAACAATCGCTTCCTCTAAACTTTTCTCGCCATGCTTGTATGCAGTTTTTTCAGCAACCGCAGAAGCCAATTGAGCTACTTTTAATTCATGTATCAAATTTCTTTCAAATGCTATGTGAAGAATTTTTCTCAATGATGGCTTTAATCCATCAATAAGTGAAGGAATAGAACGAATATTATCCTCATTTGAGAAATGAATCAATTCCTTATTTATAAAATCACTATATGAAACTCCATTTGGGTCATATTCTAGTGTTTGATGTTTATTATATTTTGCTAACCATAACTTTCTATCTGATGCTTGATCACCATCAAAAGCCATTTTAATAGCATGATAAGATTTACTGTTAATAATTGATGAATCTTCTTCATAATTTTCTTCTTCTGATTCTGATTCTTTTTGTTCTTCACTAACTGTTTTTTTAGAATCAGATTCATCATCATATACTTTTTCCCACATAAATTTAATAATTCTATTTGTAAAATCATTAAATACTTCTTTGGCTTCTTTATCACTTGATGTTCCCAATCCTTTGTAATACTTTGGATTTTCCCACTTTTTCAAATCATCTGTATGTTGTTTTACCCAATTCTCATAATCATTAATTGTGTAAAATACAACTGGATTCTTCTTTTTTGTATCAGATTTTTTAAAAATCTTCAACAATGGGGTGCTCATAGTTTGAATAAATCCGTTAATTTTTAATAGTTCTGGCCAAAAATGCTGAAACATATTAATAACCAATCCTTTAATATGCGACCCATCCGCATCCTGATCGGTAAGAATAATAATTCCACCATATCGAAGCTTTCCAACATCTCTATATCGTATATTTTGTTTTAATCCGAGAATTTGCTTCAGATTAATAAATTCTTTATTATTTTTAATCTGATTAGGTGATGCATTTCTGACATTAAGTAATTTTCCTCGCAAAGGAAACACACCATACTTTTCTCTTCCAATAACTTCTAATCCAGAAATTGCAAATGCTTTGGCTGAATCACCTTCAGTTAAAATTAATTTTGCTTCTTTGGATCTTTTTGTTCCAGCAAATTCAGCATCTTCTAACTTATCTATACCATTTAATGATGATATTTTTTTACCATCAGTAGTTTTCAAAGATGCCTGATCTTTCAACATTGCATATTTTGCTACCAAATCAGCTAATCCTGAACGAACTACTTTAGTAATAAAATCTTCTGATAATTCACATTTTGAACCAAAATTTGTTGCTTTGGTTGTCAACAAATATTTTGTTTGTGAATCAAAACTTGGATCCTCGATAGTTGATTGAACAAATATATTCATATTATCTTTTACCAATGATGATGGAATATTAAGATTTTTATTTTTAATTTTAATATGTTCGATAACTTTTCGAATAATTTGATTGGATACATAATCTACATGTGTGCCTCCTTGAACTGTCCAAATTGAATTTACAAATGATACATTGGAATTTCCTGAATCTGGTTGAAAAACTACCCCCACTTTCCACCTTTCTCCAACCTGTTCATACACAATATTAGGAGGTTTTGAATAGTGAAGATTTATAAAATCTTGAAATGATGAAATTTTTATCTGTTTGTCATTTAAAAATATTTTTGAACCTTTTGGCGAACAAGCCGCTAAATCATATACTCGTTTTTTAATCAAACTAATCATATCATCATTTAATCCTTTGATTCCAAATCTTTTAAAATCTGGATAATATGTTATTTGGGTGTAAGGTGTTGGTTTCAAAATAGTTGTTATTTGTGGCTCAGTTTTTTCAGACATATTTTTACTCCATGTTTGCATATATTTCTTTTTATTTTTAGCATCAACTGTCTCTAACTCAAATTTGACAGAGAATACATTTGCTAGTTTTGCTCCATAACCATTTTTACCTCCAGTAATTTTTCCCTTAGCATCATAATTTGAAGATGTCAATAGATGTCCAAAAATCATATCTGGAACATACATTTTGTGTTCTTCGTGCATCATAACCGGAATACCATTTCCATCATTCCAAAATCTAATAAATCCTTTTTCTGAATCAATAGTAATTTTTGCTGTTCGGCAAGTAGAGTCTCTAACCATCTGATCAGCTATATTTACCAATAGTTCATCAGTGCATTTAAAAAATCCTGGAACAAATGATATGTCTTTTTTAATAATATTATCTGTTTCTGAATCTAATGTCCACATTTCACGAGTATCTGATTCAACACTACCAATATATGTATCAGGTAAATCTAAAATATGTTCAACAGGATTTTTCATCTTGAATGTATCCTCAATAGATTTTTCACCCTTATTAGATTTAGCTTTCATTATTGTAATTATTTATCTGTCTAATAATCTTTAAATCTATTAGTCAAAAATTCAATTTTTTATTATATATAAGAAATATATGTTGATTGTATGGTATGATGTTTGGAAATAAATCTAATTATGAGTCGCATAGTGTGAATCAAACAGATAATACAGATGAAGATAATATATCACCACATATAAATCTCAAACAACTGGCAGATATAAAACAACAAAATGAAAGAATAATGAGCCAACAGCAAAATATAATGGGTAAAATTGATAGTTCAATTACTGATATATCAACATCTGATATTATTAATGGATTAGCAACTGGATTTTTTATAACAAAGTCTTTGCAAAATTATACACCAACAAGTTTGTCTACAACTAATAATTTATCAAAATCATATGACCCATATTTTGATTATAATCAAAAAAAAGGCACTGTATCAAATAATCAAAAACTTGTTATTAATAAACAATATATAAATATTGATAGTTCGGCAAGAGATATTAATCCACAAGTTGTATCAGATATCACATCATCACAGAATTTACCCAACAATCCATTTTACTTTTCACAAGATAATATTCGTATAGGAAATAATATTATTAAACAAAATTTATTATGGATAAATATTCCTTCACATAAGCTTAATTTGAATGATAAAATTACACTAAATGGTTTTTCAACATCCAAACAAGTATTTAGTTCTGAGAATACAACTTTATTTACTTTTTACAAAGGAGGATCATATATGAGAATTAATATCAATCCTAATATGCCAATTCAGAATCAAGATTCATCCCAACAATCAAAATATTATATCGAACAACAAACAATCAAACAATACAAAACTAGTGATTTATATTGTACAATTTCTGGATTTCAAAAGTCAATCAGCACATTATATTCACAAACATATATACCAGACACATATACATCATCACAGAATTTACCCACACAATTACCTTCTATACCAACAATTTCTGGTATGCCTGTAAATCTACTGGATGCTACACATCGAATATATTTATTTCTCGAAGAATCAGATTTTGCAAATATTACCAATCCAGATGCAATATCAGAAGATTTGTTGGTCGACTCACCAAATCTCTATAAACTAGATCATTTTTATATCAAAATAGATAATAATTATGAATTTGATACTGATTATATAAATTCAATACTTGCTGTAAGTGGTATTTCGGTTATACTAACATTTGATTTTAACCATTTTGCAGGTATACCAATAAATAAAGTAAATGCCGAATATCCTATCGATATATCTGACTCTCAGGGATATCATTTGGTAAATTCTGTATCCAAAGATTATATTAGTATTAATATTCCTCAACAAGGACTATATTATGAATATTATACATCTAATAATATAAATTATACAATCACACCATTAAATTTTGGAGATTCTGATATTAGTATGGGATTAATTACTAGTATTGTGTATGGTAATACATCTTCTAACAAATATAATATTAGTTTACCATACAAACTTAATAATGTAATTCAAGTTCAACTTGTTGGAACAATATTTCCTAATTCATCATATACATTTACAAATTTTGATGATTCGGTAAATAATAAATTATATTGGCAAAATGAAGATGATGGGTCAACTGTATACTATATATCTATTGATTCAGGTAATTATGACTCTCCATCTCTTATAACTGAAGTTCAGAAAAATATATTAAATACAAAAAGAATTTATGATACATGGGATACTGGTATTCCAATAAGTTTTGTCAAGAGTGGTAGCTCAGCAACCATACAAGGAACCGGATATTCAACTGGAACTTTATCTGAAGATGGAACTCAGACAGGAGAATTAATCTCTATAACTGGACAAATAGAAATAGAAAATGTATGGTATGAATGTAAGTTGACTGGAAAAGGTAAAATTACAATAAATAATAAAACATCAATCATGAGTGGGTTGTCAGATGTATTTGTCGGAGCATCAGTGATAATTATTTTTGATGGATTGGTTGTGGTGAGTCAGATAACCACATTATCAGGCGTACAATATAATAATTTGTATTTTGCAACTATATATGGTCCGCAGATAGGAAATACAATATTGTGTGATTTGATTGTTTCTGAATCAAACGGAATCAATATAGAATCTAATAATATCACACAACTTAATATGGTGGGCACATTATTTGGATTAGACCAAACAACATATAATATTAGTTTTTCTGCATTACCAACCAGTAATCTTAGAGCATATAATCTGATTGGATTAGGAACATCAAGTAATTTGACTCCACCAATCAACAGAAGTTATGTAACAAATTCAAATTATATTGAGATGTTGATTGATACAAATAAAAATATAACAACTTTCAAAAGTTTCAAACAAATATCATTATATTTGCCTATACGATTTGTTCAACCATATTCTGAGACCAAATATATTCCTGAATCAGAAAGAACAAATACAAAAATATATTCTACTTCAAATATAAGTGGAATTCTACCAATCAGTGCTTCGCCGATTCAAAATGTATATCAGGTTGTGTTTAACCAAATTTATCAAACCATACAAAATGGATCAGGATATGTGTTTGATGTTCCGGTGGTAAAAATTGGAGATACAGTAAATTTTGTTGGATTAACTAATACATATGTAATTCCTGCCAATATACTAAATGCCAAACATACTGTCTACTATGTTGATAATATTAGTGGAACATTTTCAATAATAACAAAATTATTTAATACAATTACTCCATTTGATACATTAGGTTCGGATAATGGAGGAGCGGGTGGTTTGGGTGGCGTAGAGGGAAAAATGTTTATGCCTAATAATTTTAGATTATTATTTAATTATACAGATACAATGGGAACTCAAATTGGATTTAGAAATGCAGGTAAGCCTAATTCGATAACAAAATTTAGCAATCAAATAACAAATAATGATGCATATGATGGCGAACAAACATATGTGTCAAATAATGGATATACTACATTGATTGATCCATCTGGAAATGAGCTACTCTTAAGAGGCAATTCATTAAAATTATGTGGCACAGATTATATTTTGATGGTAATTGAGGAATTTTCCAACATTCAAAATATAGCAACTACAAAAAACAAAAGATTAAAAAACATATTTGCAAAAATAAATTTTTCTATTCAACCTAGCCGAATAGTATATGATACATTTGTATCTGCTCCTATAATATTTAGCAACAAAATAGATATCAACTCATTAACTGTATCATTTTATGATATGTTTGGAAATCCATTTGATTTTAACGGATTAGACCACTCATTTACACTTGAGATTATCACAACTGAGTATGTTCCATTGGGGACAAATATCAATACAAATAAATCATTATATTAATTATTCTTCAATAACCTTCTCATACTCTGCTTCATAATCATAATCATTTTCCATATCCAGAGCATCATTAGCTTCTTTATCTTCTTCTTTGGCTTCCTTTATTTTTTCTTTTTCTTCTTCATCATCAACATATTCTTCATATATACCTTCTATATTTTTCTCTCCTGATTTTTCTATAATTTCTTGGATGTATGTTGATGAATTTAACACATATGCAAATCTTTTAATATCTATATTGGAATTAGATTTTTCTATATTAAATGTTTCAAACATTATATTAATAAAATCTATTATAAAATTTACAATATTGGTTTTTATTTTGTTAGAGTTATATGAGATTAATTTATCAAATTCTGAAATAATAAAAAATAGTATTGTGTTATTGTTTGTATCTAGCAAATTCACATATTCATAATCAATAGTTTTGCTTTCTAAATCAATATTTAGCTTGATATCTTTAATATCTGTTGTATAAAATCCTCTACAAATTCCTTTCCAGTGTTTCATAACCTCATGATTTTCACTATCAGAAACAATCCGAATACTATGTAATTTATTCATGTATTTTTCTATAAATTTATTAATATTATTAGCAAACCATACCGCCTCATCTTCATCAATAGGATCATTATATCTATTGATAATTCGGTATAATATTTTTTGTAAATTACTAATAATTTTTTTAAGATTTAGATTTCTTTGCCTGATTATATTGGTTATAGTCTCATATAAATTATTTTGTTGTTGTCTAATATCTATGTATTTTCCCTCATAACCTAACATTTTAATCTTAGTAAGTAGTGAATAATTTATAATAATTTTTCTTTCTGGTTTTTTATTATGCACTATTTTTTTACTTTCTTCTTTGTAGCCTAATAAAATTTTAGTAATTGCATCATAAAATATATCAATCTTTCCACCCTTATAACTTGTATAATAAATAACATCTGTATTAAAATCACTATGTTTTGATTTATAAAAAATTTTATTATCTGATAACATAATTGTTTTTTCTAATGATGAACCCAAATAATCATGGTCAATAATATATGAATTTTCTCTAATATTTACACTATTAATCTCATTACCAATAATTGATTGAATGGTATCAATAAATTTATCAATATATTCTGACTTAGTTCCACTTTTCATATATGCTTCAGATACAGTTTTCTTAACTTTTTCCACATAGTCACTGTCTTTCTTTTCTATATGATGTATTTGTTTATTAATATTATTATTCGTATTAGTCTGGTCATTTCTATTTTTTTCTAAAATTTTCATCAATCCATCAAGTTCTTCATGCGAATACTCATATTTATCAGATTGTTTGCATTTTCTACATATATTTATACCTATTTTTTCTGATGAAAATATATGATGATATCCGTCAATCATACAATATTTTTGACTCAATAGTTGTAATCTAACATATTTAAATTTTTGAATTATTTTTTTTGTTAGACTTTCATCTGGTTTTATTTGTGTCATATCAAGTGCACATAAAGTGCAGATATAATTTTTTCCTTTTAATTTAAATTCATGAAACAAACCAGATTCACAATTTGTCAAGTTAGATATATTATTCAGAGTAGTTGGATGCTTTTTTATAATATCCAAATATAGAACAGGTGGTCTATTGATATGTCGTTGAGATTGAACAAATGGTATTAGTGTTTTATCATATTTTCCTAATAACATAATTGGTTTTGCTTGTATGGTTATAAAATCTTTTTTGTCTTCAGATACAGAAAATTTAGAATAGTTTTGTAATTTCAAATATAATTCTTCATTTGAAAATGTAGAATTTAATTTTTTAAAAAACTTTACTCTTGCTATCTCATACAAATAATGTGATCCTTCTTCTAATGATATTTCCAAAATAGCATTAATTGTATCAATCAGTGTCATTACAAAAGTTTTTTGAACCTGAGGCTGATAATTTTTCTTTTTAACAGAATCTGGATATTTATAATACCACATATTATATTTAATCATCGGACATATAATCATATAAATCAAATAACATAAAATTTTATAATCAATAATACTCTTGATTTCTTTTTTGTTGTTTGTAATTATTCGTAATCCTTGAAATAATGTTTTGTATATTTTATCAAATACTATAAAATTACATAATCCCTTCTTATCATGTCCATCTATAAACAATACATTTGAATCACTTATTTCAGTCAACATTGAAAATAATGTAAAACATATAATATTATTCTGTTTTATAAATTTGTAATAATCTTTATCTTTACTAGAAAAATTAAATATACTATTTTCTAAATCAAAAATAAAGAAATTTGATAAATCTCTCACTATACCATATGCTCTGGTGGCTATTTCATTTCTTTTAATCATATTATTTTTTAATTTACTATTTGTCATCAATACTAAATCTATAGTATCTTGCACAATACCTTTACGTTTAAACTTTGCAGTAATAGATGTTCCTACAAATATTTGAATATTACTTACATTACCAATTTTTTCTATAGTTTTTTCAATATTACGAATAACAATTTTATATTTCTCATACTCTGGTATATCTTCCAATGGAACTTCCATAGGTCTTGAAAATGTAATAAATCTTTGAGTTTCGTCATCAAATATACCATCCGTAACATATTTTTTGATATCTATCTGATAACTGCAACTTTTACAAATATAATCTTGGTCAGCATTTTCAGTAACATATTGTTGTATAAAATTATACAAATAATCAGCATATTGTTTGGGATTTTTATTTCTTAATCTGATTATATTATCCCAACTAATATTGTGCTGACATATTCCATCAACTTCATTAATAATTTCTACTTTTCCAAATTCATCAATCCCAGATATATCAATACTAATATTAATAATTTTTTTTTTAGAATCAATAACGACCTCAGGTAGTTTTTCAGATTTTTCTTCAAATCCATACACCATATCATCATTATTATCATATTCTGATTCAATATTTGTCAATAATTCATATGATTTTATTTCAAGCTCATCATACAACTCTGAATTCTTAGACATAGATAATGTGGTTTTTTCAGTTTGATGTATTATACGATGAAATAATTGCAAAGATGGAAGCTTAACATTTTTCATTTGTTCTAAAATATTTTGATATATTTGTTCTATCACGGTATCATATAATTTTGAAACTATATGTTTGATTTGGTCTTGTGTGGTAAATTTTGTTATTTGTTCATATGTTTCTAAATTAACTGAATCATTTTCTGAATCAAACAACCAGTAGATTGATGAATTATGTTTTATTCGATTAATATTTGATTCAGTCAAGTATTTTAATATTAAATCATATCCATTTTTATTTTTTTTATCTAATGATTTTAAATCTATTATATCTTTTATTTTAACACATTGTAATGGTTTGATATTGGTAGGAATGATAAATCCAATAATATTTATCATCATATCTTTTTGACCAGTTCTAAGTTGTAGATAATTATTTTTATTTTGTTTAAATGAACCAGATTTATTTAGTGATACTGAACGTATAATATCAACTGTTTTTTTTAATTGAAATGTAAAGCCATCTGTTTCAAAATCCTTAAAATTAATATATGGATAAATTTTATAATTTATCAAATCATTAAAAAAATCATTATTTTCACTACTTCTTTTTCCTTGATTTAAAAATTTATTTATTATTTTAACATCTTCAATATGATTAATCAATATGGCTTTTCTGCTAATCAGTGGTAGATAAAACTTTTTTTTAATATTTTCTGTAAGTTTTTGATTACTTTTTATTTGTTCGGAATATAAGTCTGATACAGATTCTATTTTATCAATAATATATCTTATTCGCGTATCTTCCTTTTTTTTAGTTGATTGTTCGAATCCTTTATCATATTTTTCAGAATCTTTATGATATAATAAAAAATCATCACATATTGGATATAATAATTTTGACTCAATCATCATTCCAATTTTATCATCATTTGAAACTATATTATTTCTAGACTTGTTTTGTTCAGATATTACAAAATTCCATATCTGATGTGCTAAATTTTTATTCAAATCTCCTTCTTTTATCATATTATCAATTGTTTGAAAATCTAAATATCTATTTATTGGCTCAATAATATCTATAAACATATACTCACCTTCAATATTCTCTGTGAGTTCTAGTAATCTAAAAAATTCTTTCTTTTCATTATTTTTATAAAGTTCAAGAATTATAATTGTTTTTATTATATTGTGTGATTGTATTAGTTTATCATTATGTTTAAATTTTTGTTCAATATACTCATAACCCAAATTATTTAAAAATATAATTGTTTCTCTGATACTTGGCTTATTTTTTATTGCCTGAATCTTTGATGGTTCGCTATTAATAATCATCAAAATATTATGTATAAATGTATTGTATTTAATTATCATCGCATTACTTTCTGAATTAAAAAAGTTATTTATTTTATATCCATAATTGGATTGATTTTTTGTAAATTCAACAATATTGTTTATATATGTATCTTCTCTTGATGAATATGAAAAGCCAATTGTTAGAAAAAAATAAAAACCTATATATCTTTTTATTGTCTCAGATACAGTGTAGACAGCATCTGAACTTTTAACAAGTTCTTTAATTTCTGATAAATTAATTTTACTTGTAAAATCACTCATAATTTTATTAATCTCTTTTTGGTATTTAACAAAATTCATTTCATTTAAAATTTTATTTAGAAGTGTTTGGTATGAATTTATTGTTTTAAAAAAATCATCTAATACGTTATCAATAATATCATCTATTTTATTAATATACATTATAAATAATTTATATTATTAGTTTAGATTAATTTTTGTTTTGTTTTTATACTTATATGTGGATATTTGACTAATATTATAATGTTTTGATTATATATTATGAGTAATATACAGAATATAAATTTTAACCAATTAGGACTAATCCTATCATATAGTGGAGGAAAGGGTATTGTTCAAACAATTATATCAGACATATCTACGGGTAAAAAAATCATAAATTTTTATAGTATGATTTATACAGAAAATCCAAATATGTTTGATTTAAATAATTATATCAAGTCAAACAATAATCTAAATATATTTGATAATAAATATTTGATAGAAATTAATGAATATGATTTTAATTCTAAGATAATTTGTTTGTTTTATTATAGAGAACAATGGATCATAACATATGACAACAATATATCTGTATTGTCTGAGAGAGGTGGAATAGTAGAAAATATTATATGTGAATTATATGAAAATAAAATTTTAGATACAGATAAATTAAATACTCAATTATCATATTGGTTTATATTAAAACATAATTCTTTAAGAAAAATAGGATATTGTTATGATGAATATCAACCGCCTACAATTAATTTATTACGAGTTAGTGGTAAAGAAGGAGATATTGGAATAGATGATAAAAAAAAAATTAATTTTTCTTGTATGGATCAACTTATTATATCTTTGAATACGATGGGTTGTGGTGAGACAGTAAATAAAAGAATAAATATATGTGGATATAATATCAGAATATATCATTCAGATACATATTATCAGTTTGGACTTCGCACAAATACATATAACAAAATTAATGAGTTAATATCTGATTCAAATCAGTATAAATTATATTTGAAATTATATCAACAAGATATATTGAATGAAATTCTTCCATATATTCATAAATATCATATTGATATAATAAAAAGAATAAATGTAGCATTTCGTACACTTTCCAAAGAAATAGTAAATATATATCATCTAACACGTAAAAAACAAAATGTTTTATTGTATGAACAATTAACACCAATTTATAAAAAAATTTTATTTGACCTACATAAGATTTATGTTGTTGGCAAACATTCTGAATATACAAGAAGTGAATCAGAAGATAATGATTCGTATGAAAAAAAATCTATATCTGTAAATATTGTATATAATTATCTGAAATCAAGTCAATCTAATGATGTCATACAATTATTTTTTGATAGAAAAAAATTAATAGATAACTTACAAAAAGCTAATTATATATATGATGAAATTATCTATGAGGCAAATATTGATATATTGATACATACTGAACTTATGATGAAGTAGACTCTGATAAAATTTCTCCTAGTATACAGATAGCCCTTTTTGATTCTTCTATTGAGATGGTGAGTGGCGGGGTGATTCTAAGAGTATTGTGTCTACTTGTGCAACTCACATATCCTCTTTGTAAAAACTTTATTCTAAGATTCTCTAAATTAAAATTTTTTTTAAACTGTATTCCCCAAAATAATCCCATTCCACGAATATCTATAATATTATTTTTAGGAAGCTGATGTAATGCTTTTTCAAAATCAGATTTTATCAATTTAACATTATCCAAACATTCTGATTCAATAATCTTTATTGCTTCAACTGATATACTTGCAGCCAATGGATTACCGCCAAAAGTGCTACCATGAGAACCAATTTGAAATACTCGCATCTTATCCCAATTAGCCAAACAACAGCTGATTGGTAGAATTCCTCCACCTAATGCTTTTCCTTGTATCAATACATCTGGTTTTAATCCGGGCATTAGTATCTGATTTGCAGTCATCCCACCCACTCTACCTAATCCACATTGTATCTCATCCGCCATAAACAAAATATGTGGATACTTAGCTTTTAACTGTTGCATACAATTTATAAATTCATTATTGAGTGCTACAATTCCTCCTTCTCCCTGAACGGGTTCATAGATAAATGCAGAGATGTTGTTGCTATTTTGTTTGAATACTTTGATTAGATTCTCTGTATTATTTGGTTCAACATGCAATATATTTGGTAAAAGTGGATTAAATCCATCTGTATATGGCGGATAATCACTCAAGCTAAGTGATCCCATTGTTCTTCCATGAAAATTTCCTTTCAAACATACAATCAATGGATTCTGCATTCCTAGAATTTTTGTTCCATATTTTCTTGCCAACTTAATCGCCGTTTCTACTGCCTCTGTTCCACTATTTGTAACCAATACTGTATCATATTCAAATTTATTGGTAATATAATTTGCCCATACATTAAGTGGTTGTGCGGAAACAACACGACTACACAAAGTTAACTGATTAGCTTGATTGTATAAACATTTTATTAGTTTTGGATGACAATGACCCTGATTAACCGCACTATATCCAGCCAACAAATCAACATACTTTTTTCCATTTGTATCCCACATATATATATCTTTGGCACGACATATACTGATTGGTAGAGGTTTATAATTATTAGCTAATGTGCTAAATCTACGATAAATCATTAATTTGATAATGATTTATTATTTTATATATGATGATAAAAAAAATTGAATATTTGAATAGATTAAAATATATTTTATGTAAAAATTATTACTTTAAGAGCTATCAAATTTTTAAGATATTTTTGAAATTTCTATGGATAAATTTTCCGAATTTCTGCCAGTTGTTCCGAAGTTACCTGATGGTGCAATTCCTACACCCGCCCCAGAACATCGTTGCAAATTTCCCAGTGGAACTAATCTGCAATTTGATGGTCGTGAATTTGTAGTTGAAAAGGAAATGGGTTCCGGCAAATACTCGAATGTGTTTTTGGTAAAAGACACTATTTCTGGAAAGCATTTTGTGCTCAAGGTGTCAAGAGCCATTCCATCATATACAGAGGCATCCCTCGATGAGCACTCTATACTGGAGAAGTTGCGTGAAAGTGAAAACATTATTTGCAACTACAGTGCACCCATCAAAATCCAGTATGCTGGAAAATCTCACTGTGCTGTTCTGCTCGAGAAAATGGACGGCGATTTTTTCCACTTGTTGGATCACAATTTCGTCAGTTTGGAGTTGGCAGTTGGTATTCTCCGTCAACTTTTGACTGGACTCAATTCTCTCAATCAGGCTGGTATTGTTCACTGCGATCTCAAACCAGAAAATATGCTGTATCGCATGGACCCTTTTGACATATATGTATGTATCAACGACTTTGGTAATGCATATTATATTGAAACTCGATCTCCAGTTGACAGACCAACTTGGGGGTATGCAGCACCGGAAACAATATTAGGGTCTCTCCGCACACCAACTTTTTCTAAAAAGCTCGCTCCTGCAATTGATATTTGGAGTGCAGCTTGCATATTTTTCGAGCTTTTGATAGATAAGCCTTTGTTTGACACTGACGATGATGACACTTGTCCTACCGCCATTCGAGCTTCCAAGTTTTTTTCTCTAGTGATGAGTATATGGGGACTTGACAAAATGCCTACTGCAGTTCTAGACCAAACACATCAGTGGTCTAACTATTTCCACCCCGATGGTTCTCTCATCAAAGGAATGCAGAATACGGCAATGCCTCTCGCATCAGTTCTCCAAAAGGATGGGTTTTCCAAAATCGATGCAGAAAAAATTTGCACAATCATCATGCCAATGATTACACCAAATCCTGCTGAGCGAATTACAGCAACTGGGTGTCTGGCTCTTTTGGAAAAGGTGTTTCCATCTGCTGTTGAAGATGCATCTGAGTGCTCTGCATCTGCTGTTGAAGATGTATATGAGATGAACTTATTGGAGCAGATTTCGCGGTTGTCTTTGGATTCTACATCTCTACATCCTCTTGTTTCGAGCCAACAAGCTGTTCCGAGCCAACAAGCTGTTCCGAGCCAACAAGCTGTTCCGAGCCAACAAACTGTTCCGAGCCAACAAACTGTTCCGAGCCAACAAACTGTTCCGAGCCAACAAACTGTTCTGAGCCAACAAACTGTTCCGAGCCAACAAGCTACTCTGAGCAAGCCAGCTACTCTGAGCAAGCCAGCTACTCTGAGCAAGCCAGCTACTCCGAGCCAACAAGCTGTTTTGAGTCAGCCAGCTACTCTGAGCAAGCCAGCTACTCTGAGCCAACAAGCTGTTTTGAGTCAGCCAGCTACTCTGAGCAAGCCAGCT